>OLRN01001440.1_pt1 | contig 12722 bp, 10 predicted proteins | sample 1673001 | NCBI WGS metagenome assembly OLRN01 (sample SAMEA3136745, study PRJEB25190) | human gut metagenome | biome: human gut; feature: human-associated habitat; material: faeces | place: Austria | collected 2013 | reverse complement strand
CCAGGATCTCGTTGACGCGCAGGGCGCCGCCGAAAGCAGAGCTTGTGCACAGGCGGCAGCCGTAGCACCGGTGGTGATCACATCGTCCACCAGCAGCACGCGGCGGCCCTCTATGAGGTCCGGGTCCTGCACGCGGAACGCACCGGCCACATTGGCCAGGCGCTGTTCAAAGGGCAGTCCTGCCTGCCGGTTCTTCCGGCGGGCAGGACCAAGAGCCTTTGTTTCCAGCGGAAGGTCCAGTGCCTCTGCCAGCGGCTGCGCCATGCGTTCCGGTACATTGTACCCGCGTCTGCGGCTGGACGCCGGTACCGGCACGATGCAGTCATAGCCGAGCCGGGCACCTTCCACCCGCTGAGGCACCGGTTCCGCGCCCCTCATCCGGACCTCGCTGCCAAAGGCAAGCTCTGCCAGCACCACGCCCAGCTCCACCGCCGTCCATGGTGCAGCCTGATACTTTGCCCGCAGGATGGCCCGCCGCACGCAGCCCTCATATCGGAACGGTGCCGCTGCGCCGCTCAGGCCGCCCAGATAATGCTGCGATGCGTCCAGCCGGATGCCAGGCTTCCGGCGCAGCCGGTCCACTTCTTCCGCACAGTCCGGGCAGATCCTTATGCCGCCCAGCACCGCATTGCAGAAGGGGCACCGACGCGGATAAAGCAGCTGCCGTACCCCGCGCAGTGCCCGGCGCGGGGCGCTGTAATAGCGCATCAGTCCTTCTTCACGGCCACGATCACGCGGACGCGCTTGCCCGCGGCGCAGCCAAAGTTGTCGTACCAGCCGGTGAGGTAGTAATCGTCCGAGTTCACCTCGGCCAGCTTCGTGGCATAATACTGGCCCTTGTACCACAGGTACACCTGGGCATTGTCCGCTACCTCATAGCGGGTGGAACCGGACAGCACCGACGCGGCACCCACCTTGTCGATCTTCATGGGCATCAGCTGAATCATCGCCTTGACAGAACCGTTCACTTCCTGCCGCACGGCCAGGCCGCCGGCCAGCACCGGGTATTTGATGGAGGTGGTGTAGCTGGTAAGCTGTCCATTGACATAGCACACATAGGTGGCACCGCCGCCCACATAGTTCAGGATGGTGCCATAAGGCTCCCCTACCACCTTAGCCAGCTGTTTGACGCCGATGCTCACCAGGGAGCCGGTGCTGCTGGTGACCTTATTCCACACGGTCTGGAGGATATCGCCGTTGATGACGCCCCACAGGATCTCGCTGGTGGTAGGCACCAGCACGCTCCGCAGGTCCTTCAGCACCTGGGTGGTCCCATCAGAGCCTTCGCCCTCAGAATCCCCTGCAGTGGCAGGGGTCTTGGTGGAGGGCAGGTTGGCCGCAATGTTGCGGATATCGTCCAGCACGCCGTACTTCCACAGGTCGCCGGTGACATCGTTGAGGATCAGCCGGTCGATCTCGCCGTTGTCGTTAAGCGTATAGTAGCGGACATTCAGCATGTTCAGTTTCGTCCCGGATAGGCGGCTGGGACGAACCGTCCCAGCCACACCCTCCGTAGTCGTATCCAAGATCTGCACGTCGTCTGCCAGCTTACGGTCGCCCAGCATGGTGGCGTCTGCGCTCACTGTGCCGCTGATGGTCCGGTTTTCAATAGCGGTCACGTTCTCACCTTCCGGCGTCACGTCGATGCGCACCATCCAACCGGCGGGGTAGTTCAGGCTTTTGTCCACATTCACGGTGCGGGTGATGCCGTCGGTGCACATCACTGCTACGCGCTGCAGCACGTCGGCACCGTTGTCCTCCACAAGGGAGCGGGTGGCCGTCTGCACCACGCCGTAGAACACGCTGTCGGCCTCTTCGCCGGTGACCACATCCGCCACCTCATTGTCCATGCCCAGCAGCAGGGTGACCACTTCGCCCACGCCGCCGCCGTTCAGGGACGAGATCTTGGACGCCACCGCCGAGCTGCCCAGCTGGTAGCTGGTACCGGCCACGGTCACCGCCGTGGGAGCGCTGGCGCTGGGCGAAACTGCTGTGATGCGGCCTGCGGCGCGGCGGGTATAGATCCATACCGTCTGCAGACTCTCGCTGTAATAATACACATCGTATTTGTTCAGTTCGCCGGACTCCGACACCTTATCGTTGCGGTACACGCTCACCGGTGCAAAGGGCAGCTGGGTGCCCTCCGACGCCACAAAGGGTCCCTTCAGGCTGCTGAGCAGCACCGTGGAGGTGTCCACCTGACCATTTGCCACAGTAAAGCCCAGGGAGGAGCCGTAGGCCCCACCAGAGGCCGTATTGGCGGTGAGGGCATTATACAGCAGCACAGCGCAGTCCTCGTAGGTCATGGTCTGGCCCTGTGCCCTGTTCAGCTGGCTGCGCAGGCCCAGCTCCTGGGCCTTGTTCAGCTGCGCCGCCGGGAAGGCACCGTTCAGATCTGTCATCTTGTAGCCCAGCAGCTTGAGCACGGCCGTGCAGGCTTCTTCCAGCGTGACGGCGTTGTCCGGGCGGAAGGTGCCGTCCGTGTAGCCGTTCATCCAGCCCTGCTGCACCGCAATGCGGATGTAGGGTGCCCACTGCGAAGAGCCGGGCACGTCCTTATACAGGGTGCCCACAGCCCCCTGGGAGGCTGCGCTCTCCCGGTACGCCGAGAACGCCACCAGCATGCGGGCAAAGGCCCCGCGGGTGACGGCGGCGTCCAGGCTGCCGGTCTGTCCGGCGTCCATACCGCCCAGCGTGATGGCCGTCTGCACGGCCGTGTTGCTGGCACTGCCCAGCGCAGCCGCCGGCATGGCCAGCATGGACACCGCCATGCTCACCGCCAGCAAAAGTGCGAGAAAACGTTTTTTCATAGGTATTCCCCTTTCTTCGGGCTCAGTCGTAGCGCAGCGCCTCGATGGGATTGAGACGTGCCGCGCGCCGGGCCGGCAGATAGCCGAACAGCACACCGATGCCCACCGAGATGCCAAAAGCCACCACGATGGAGTTGAACGACGGGCTCACCGTGATGGCGGTATCGCTCATGAACATGGGCAGCACCTTGTTGGCCGCCATGCTCACCGCATAGCCCAGTGCGATGCCCAGCGCACCGCCCAGCGCCGAGGTGGTGGCAGCTTCCACCACGAACTGCGCCAGAATGGTGCGCTCCTTGGCACCCAGTGCCTTGCGGATGCCGATCTCACGGGTGCGCTCGGTCACCGACACCAGCATGATGTTCATGATGCCGATGCCGCCCACCAGCAGCGAGATGCTGGCAATGCCGGTGAGCACCACGATGACCATGTTGATCATCTTGTTCATTTCCTCCAGCCACTCGCTGGCGCTGTACACATAGTAGCCGTTTTCGGTCTTGAGGATCTTCTGCAGCTCCTCTTCCATCGTGGTTTTGGCCTCGTTGGCAAAGTTTTCGTCCGTCATCACAGCCGTGTAGTTATTCACCGCGCTCTGGCTGGAAAGCCGCATCACGGTGGTGTAGGGCAGGTAGACGCAGTCGTCGTCGCTGCCTTGCTGCATGGTGGGGTTGCTGACCTTGGCCGCCAGCACGCCCACAATGCGGAACTTGTTGGCACCGATCTTGAGCGTCTGCCCCACACCGTTGCCGCCAAAAGCCACCCGGTTCAGGTAATCGCCAATGATGCAGACCTGCTTGTTGTCCTGCATATCCATGTACTGCAGGCCGCGTCCCTGCGCGATCTGGTAATTTTTCATTTCGGTGTAGTTCTCGTCCACACCGCTGATGTTGGACCAGCGGTAACTGGTGGTGCCGATCTTCAGCGTACCGCTGGCGTTGCCGCTGAATTCGATCTGGGGCGACACTGCCTTGATCAGGTCGGAGTGCCGCTGGCAGATGTCGTACATATCGTCCACCGGTACGGTGCGGGAGCCGTAGCCCCAAACCTGAATGCTCAGGGTGTTGGTGCCCAGCGCGGAAAAACTGTCCCGCATGCTCTTGGTCATACCGTTGCCCAGACCCACGATGACGATGACCGCCATCACGCCGATGATGATGCCCAGCATGGTCAGAAAGGTGCGCAGCTTGTTGCTCCACACGTTCTGGATGGCCTGCCGGAAGGTTTCAAAGATCATGCCTGTTCCTCCTTTTCCGGCGTTTCGGGCAGCAGAGTGGGCTGCACCATGGCCTCCGGTGCGTGGGAGTCACCATCATACACCACCCGGCCGTCCTCCAGCCGGATGATGCGGTCGGCCTGCACGGCAATGGAGTTGTCGTGGGTGATCAGCACCACGGTATGTCCCTGCTTGTGCAGTTGCTGCAAAAGCCCCAGCACCTCGCGGCCGGTGTGGGAGTCCAGTGCACCGGTGGGCTCGTCGGCCAGGATCACCGGCGGGTTGCGCACCAGTGCCCGCGCAATGGACACACGCTGCTGCTGGCCGCCGGAAAGCTGGTTGGGCCGGTTTTTCAGTTTGTCGCCCAGGCCCACCTGCTCCAATACCTCACGGGCACGGGCGTGCCGCTCGGCGCGGGAGACGCCCGCGTACACCAGCGGCACCTCCACATTCTCCATCAGGTTCAGCCGGGGCAGCAGATTGTACTGCTGGAAGATGAAGCCCAGCATCTTGTTGCGGACCGAGGCCAGTTCGTTGCGGCTCATCTTACCCACGTCCCGGCCGTTGAGCCGGTACACCCCGTGGGTAGGCACATCCAGACAGCCGATGATGTTCATGCAGGTGGACTTGCCGGAGCCGGACTGGCCCACGATGGCCACGAACTCGCCTTTGTCGATCTTCATGGTAATGTGGTCTGCGGCCTTTACCGTGGTGTCGCCCATCTGGTAATACTTGCAGACCTCTTCAAATTCGATCAGAGCGCTCATGCATTCCTCCGTGTCAGGTCAGGATCACGCCGTCGGCCTCGCCGATCACTTCGCCGTCATTTCCGGCGTCCACCGGCTCGTCAACGGCCGGTTCCTCGGTCACGGTGCTTTCTGCACCTTCCCCATCGGCCGTGCCGTCGGTGGTCTCGCCGCCCGTCGTGTCGGTGGTGCCATCGGTCATGTACTCATAGCCGCCGTTGTCGTAATAGGTATCGCTGCTCACCGAGCTGGGGTCGTAGCCCACGGTGTCCTGCGCGGTCAGGCCGCTGACAACCTGGGTGTAATCGCTGTCACTGACGCCCAGCTTGACCTTGACGTACACAAAGCCGTCCGGTGCGACCATGTCCGGGTCTGCGTTGACCGCACTGGGGGAATCCTGGGTCACCAGCACATAGCTGCCGCGCACCACAGCTGCATTGGGCACCGCCAGTGCGTTCTTGGCCTGGGCCACCACGATCTCCGCGTTGGCGTTCATGCCGGGGCGCAGGCCGTCGGTCTCGTCGATGCGCACGGTGACCGGGTAGGTGGTGGTGCCGCCGCTGGTGTCGCCCTTCATGGACACGCGGGTCACAACGCCCTCATAGGTCCTGTCCTGCACGGCGTCGGCGGTGACCTGCACGGTCTGCCCCACCGACAGGCTGCTGACCTGCAGCTCATCCACATTGATGGTCATTTCCAGGTAGCTCAGATCGTAGATGGTGCACAGGTCGCTGCCCGTGCTCAGGGCATCGCCCACCTTGGCGGCCTTTTCGATGATGGTGCCGCTGATGGGCGAGGTGATGGTGTAGTTGTTCATGGTGTCCTGGGTGCTCTGCATGGACAGCTCCGCACCGCGCAGGGTCTCAGAAGCGGACTGGATGGACTCGCTCAGGTCGTCACCGCTGATCTGCAGCACGATGTCGTCCTTGTTCACGCTGTCGCCCTCGCGTGCATGGATGGCGGTGACCGTACCGGCGGCCAGCGTCGTCAGGGTGCGCTCGGCCTGATACTGGAAGGCGGCCGCGCCGATGGAGCTCACGCCGTTCACAGTAGCGGTGGCCGCCTGGGCGGTGGTCAGGCCGCCTGCATTGCGCACCGAGATGGTCACGGTGCGGGTGAGCAGGTTGCCGGTGCTCAGGGCATCGGTGCCGGTGACGGCGGTAATGGTGCCGGTCAGGGTCTCAAAGGTACCGTCCAGCGTCACGTCCGCGCTCTGCCCCACCGAGAAACCGGCTGCGTCTGCCGCCGGGAACTCCAGTGCCAGTGTCATCTTGGAGTTGTCGCGGATCACGGCCACTTCCTGGCCGCTGGTCACCTCGTCGCCCTTGGCGACCTTCAGGCTGCTCACGACACCGGCCACTTCCGCGCGCACATACTGGCGGTCCACCGTCTTGTCGTAGTTGCGCTGGGCCTGCTGCAGGGTGATGCCCGCCTGCTCCACCTTGGTGGTAGCGTCGGAGGAGTCCACGGTGTAGAGCACATCGCCCTCTTCCACGTTGTCGCCTTCCTCAAAGCTGCAGGTCAGCACCTTGCCGGACACCAGCGACTTGACATTATAAGTATTCGCCGGCTTCAGGGTGCCGGTGCCGCTCAGGGCATTGACGAGGTCCCGCTGTTCCGGCGCGGTCTCCACATAGCTGGTATCCACGCTGGCAGGCTTGTCGGCCTTGGGCTTGAGCAGCCACACACCGCCCAGCACGGCCACGCAGGCCACCGGGACCAGCCACTTCCAGTTCTTTTTCAGGAACCCGGCTGCTCCGGCACCGGCCGTTTTCCCCGTCTGCGGCGCTCCCGCAGCATTCTGCTCGGTTTTCTTTTTCATAGATCCTCCTAAAAATGAGCAGGCGGCACTCCCGCCTGCAGGCATCCGGTTTACGGTTCAGTTGATTGTAGTGTAGCGCATTTTTGGGCAATACACAAGCGTCCAAATTTCGTACATCCATCTTTTCAACAAAATTTAACAAAGCCGGGGCACACCCGCAGGCATGCTCCGGCTTTTCCCGTTTTTCTTCGGTTTTATACGCGCACCATATCGGGGGTGATCTCTGCCAGACTGTGAGCGCCGCACATCTGCATGGTGTCGGCCAGTTCCCCGGCCAGCTTGTCGATGTAGCACTTCACGCCTTCCTCGCCGCCGCCGTACACGGCCGTGACAAAGGGGCGGCAGATCAGCACGCCATCGGCGCCCAGGGCCAGTGCCTTGAACACATCCACACCGGTGCGGATGCCGCCGTCCACCAGGATCTTCACGCCGGTGCCCTTGAGGGCTGCTGCGATCTCCGGCAGCACCTCGGCAGTGGCCGGGCACTGATCCAGCACGCGGCCGCCGTGGTTGGACACCACGATAGCAGCCGCGCCGGCTTCCTTTGCCTTCAGTGCGCCCTTAACGGTCATAACGCCCTTGACGATGAAGGGGCGCTCGGCCAGCTTGACGATCTCGGCAAGCTCTGCCACGCTCTTGCTGCCTGCGGGCGGAGTCATGTTCTTCAGGAAGGGCAGACCGGCTGCGTCCACATCCATGGCCACGGCAAAGCAGCCGCTGGCCTTGGCCTCGGCCATCTTTTCCTTAATGGTATCAATGTTCCAGGGCTTGATGGTGGGCACGCCGCAGCCGTTTGCTGCGCCAATGGCCTTGGTGGCCATCTCCATAACGGTGGGGTTGGTGCCGTCGCCGGTAAAGGCAGCGATGCCGTTCTCTGCACAGGCGCGCACCAGCACATCATTATAGGTCATATCGGTATAGGCTTCGGAGTAGTGCAGGTTCACAGCACCCACCGGGCCTGCAAAGAACGGGTACTTGAAGCTCTTGCCAAACAGCTCAATATGGGTGTCCGGGGTGCCGCCCTCGCACAGGGTGTCCATGTTCACGCGGATCTCGGCCCACTTATTATAATTGCGGATGGCCGTATCGCCCACGCCCTTGGCACCGGGGCCGGGGATCTGGTTTTTGCAGGCCACGCCGTTGCACACCGGGCAGGCCTTGCAGTATTTGCCAATGCACTCACGGGCATTGGCCAGCACTTCAGGATAAGTCATAAGAAAGCATCCTCCTTTTTTATTCCACTCTGCGGCCGCAAAGATTTCCCGCCGCAGTACTCTCCTGCTTCATCATAGTCCGGTTCAACCGCTTCGTCAAGGGTTTTTGCTGCATCCCTGAATTTTTTGCCGTTTTTTGCCTGCACAGAGATGTCGTTTTGAAAAAAACCATTTTTTTCAAAAAATCCTTGACAAAAGCGGTTCTTTCAGGTATTATAGTGTGGCGCTACGGCGTACAACCGAATATGGAAAGATGGCTGAGTTGGTCTAAGGCGCACGACTGGAAATCGTGTAACGTGTCAAAAGCGTTCTGGGGTTCGAATCCCCATCTTTCCGCCAGAAATCCGAAACCTTACGGTTTCGGATTTTTTGTTTTTCCAGCGCTTCCCTGTTCTGCCTTGACTTTTGTCCGCTGTTCCGCTATGCTGAATAAAACATCTGAGGGAGGATTTTTTATGGCATCTTCCAAACGAAAAAAGCACGGCGTGGGCTATGTGGTCCTGATCGCAGTGCTCATCCTTGTACTGCTTGCAGTCGTGGCCGCTGTAACCGGGTACAGTCTGGTAGCCCGCCGGGTGAAAGCGCTGCAGGCAGGCGCGGCCTTTACCTTTGATTATGAGATCACATCCACAGCCGATTCCCCTGCCCTTTACACCATCCTGCAAAAGACAGGCTCCACCAAGGGCACCGTCAACGGCCTGTATGCGCCGGACGCACTGCAGCTGAACATCTCGGCCCCGGATGCCGTTATCCCGGCAGGCCCGCTCACCCGGGTGTATATCAGCAGCAGCGAGACCTTATACGATGTCGGGCAGCTGTACAAAAATATCCGCTCTTCCATCACCGACAGCTACCCGCTGGCAAGCCTTCTGCTGCCGGACTGGAGTCTTGGCAGTTATATCTCGCAGGCCCAGCTGGCAAGCCTGCTGGGTGTGGACACCACAGCCACCAGCCTGCAGGACATGACCGAGTTTGAGCTGCCGCAGAAAAAGCTGCAGCGCGTACAGCCGGAAAACGCAAAGGACGGCTACCTTTATTTTCAGCTGGATACCGGTGATGGCAGCGCCAATGCACCGGTACTTGTTATCGGGCTGGAAAAGAGCAGGTTCTTTGCGGATGCCATCCCGGTGCACATCCTGCTCACCATCCCGGAACACGGGGTCAGCATCCAGCTCACTGGCACCGTGAGTGCCCAGACCGTGGTGCTCACTGCGCCCACATCCCGCATGAAGGACGAAGACATCCAGACGCTGGTGCAGATCCGCGATACCATCCAGAGCGTGCTGCAGTTCGTTCAGACCGCTGCCAACAGTGTACAGAACGCGGGCTGATCTTTCCGCAAACAACAAAAGCCAGAAACGGCAGCAGTCGTTTCTGGCTTTTGTTCTGTCATTTTACCGGTCGAGGATGCGGCCATCGGTGGAGAAGGTGACTACATTCCACGGGATGAACTTGCCGCTGTTCTTCAGAGCAGTGATGGCAGCGTGCTCCAGCCCGCCGCAGCAGGGCACCTCCATGCGCAGCACGGTCACGCTCTTGATATCATTGCTGCGGATGATCTCGGTCAGCTTTTCGCTGTAATCCACAGCATCCAGCTTCGGGCAGCCGATGATGGTCACATGGCCCCTCATGAACTCCTCGTGGATATTGGCGTAGGCATAGGCGGTGCAGTCGGCGGCGATCAGCAGCTTGGCACCGTCAAAGTAGGGCGCGTTCACCGGCACCAGCTTGATCTGGCAAGGCCACTGTGCCAGCTGGGACTGCATGGGCACTGCGGCTGCGGCAGGTGCGGTCTGCTCACGGTGGAACTGTTTCATCATGCTGCCCGGGCAGCCATGGAACGCCGGTGCGGCGGGCTGTGCCTGCTGCTGGGCGGCAGCGGCCTTTTTCTGCTTGTTTTCCAGCACAGCCTGCTCGTCATAAGCGGCGGCTTCGCGCTCGGTAAAGGTGATGGCACCGGTGGGGCATCCGGGCAGGCAGTCGCCAAAGCCGTCGCAGTAGTCGTCCCGCATCAGCTTGGCCTTGCCGTTCACAAGGCCGATGGCACCCTCATGGCAGGCGGTGACGCAGGCACCGCAGCCGTTGCATTTTTCTTCGTCTATATGAATGATTTTGCGGATCATGGAAAAATCCTCCTTGCTTTGATGTTCTGAGTATACTATAATCAGACCGTGCTTTCGGTTGTTATAACCACAGAAAGAGGATTTTTATGAAAAAGATCGCGTCGCCCCTGTTTCAGGATCTTTCAGAAGCCGAGCTGGATACCCTTGCCGCTGCCGGGCACCTGCGCACCCGGCAGTTTGCAAAGCACGAGGTCATCTTCCGCGCCGGAAGCTGCGTGCGGGAGATCGGCATTGTGCTGCGTGGTTCCGTGCACATTGAAAATCTGGATCTCTGGGGCACCAAAAGCATCCTGAGCAGCGTAGGTGCCGGGCAGGCCTTTGCCGAGACCTACGCCTTTTGCGGCGAGGCCTTGATGGTGGATGCTGTTGCGGCCGAACATTGCGAAATACTGTTCCTGCACACTGCCGCCCTTACCGATGCGCGGATCGAGCCAGCGCTGAAAGACAAGCTGCTGCGCCGCCTGCTGGCGGTGTCCATGCGCAAGAACCTCAGCCTTTCGCAGCGCATCTTCTGCACAACGCCCAAGACTGTGCGCGGACGGCTGCTGACCTATTTTTCCGCACAGGCAGCACGCTGCGGCAGGATGGAGTTCGAGGTGCCCTTCAACCGCCAGCAGATGGCCGACTACCTCAATCTGGACCGCAGCGCCCTCTCCAAAGAGCTGTGCAAAATGCGGGACGAAGGTTTGCTGGAATTTGATAAAAACCGCTTTGTTTTAAAGCAGCTTCCAGAATAACCAAAAGCGCCCGCCGGGCAGGGCTAGACCTCCGGCGGGCGCTTTCATTTTAACAAATCAACAGAACGAGATCAGACCGTCTCCTTCTTCTTGCGGGGTGCGCACTTGCGCTTGGGCTTCTCCGCAGCGGGCTTCTCCTCTGCAGGTGCTTCTGCCTTTACAGGCTCTGCTTTTTCGGCAGCCTTGGCGGCGGTCTTTTTTGCGGCAGTCTTACGGGCAGGCTTTGCGGGCTTTTCTGCCGGTGCTGCGGTCTCTGCCTTTCCCTCTTCTGCAGCTTCTGCCTTGGCGGCAGCCGCCTTTTGGGTGGTGCGGGGCTTGCGGGCCGCAGTCTTCTTGGCCGGTGCCTTTTCTGCAGCGGGTGCAGCTTCAGCGGCAGCCTCCACAGCAGGCTCCTCGGCCTTCTTGGCGGCACGCTTTGCGCGCTCCTTCACCTCGGCAATGGTCCACAGCTGGTCATCTGCGCCGGACACCTCCTGCCAGATCTGCAGCACAGTGCCAACCGCAGCGCCCATGCCAACGGTGTCCACGCACTTGCCGCCGGCCCAGGAAGAGCGCAGGCGTACAGTTCCTTCCGGGGTGGGCTGAACGGTCCACATCTGAGAGGTGCCGCCCACATCCTCCCACAGGTGCAGCCAGGTGCCGTTGGCGGTGCCGGTCATGGTCAGGTCCAGCAGCTTGCCGGATGCGCGGTTGCGGATGCGGTAAACGCCGTCACCCACGCGGATAAAGCTCCACTCCTGCTCAGGCTTATGCTCGTACTTGCCCAGACGGACGGTACCGGCTTCCTTGGTGCCCTCCACGGCCTGAATGACGTTGCCGGTGTGCGCGGCAATGGTGTAAAAGTGATCGGCTTCGATCACGGTCTGTGCAACAGTTTTCATGGTTTGTTCCTCCTATGGATCGCAGCCGCCCGGCTCTGCCTGCGGCTGCCGCTTGTATTTTGTATGCAGCCTGTACAGATGCACAGGCTTTTTTGTTTCCCTTATGGTAAATGATACCACATATCGTGATTTTCTACAAGCAATTCGACCAGCCTTTAGCAAAACAGACAAAAACAGTCAAGCTTTCCGTCCGTTTTTCTCCCGCTCCATGGGCATTTCAGGCACCATTCTGTACCGGTTCGGCTCTCGACTTTTTGCCGCAGCTGCGTTATACTATGGAACGTGCATCCCGTGCACACATTCAAATTTTCCGCCGCTCTGCTGCTGGGCGGCTTTTCTTGACCTATTCCTTATGATAAAAGGAGGTTCTTTCATGTCAGCAGACGAGCTCAACATTCAGCAATACAAAAAAATGACCGAGACACCCATTCCAAAGCTGATCCTCGGTCTTGCCGCCCCTACCATTTTAAGTATGCTCATCACCAGCATCTACAACTTGGCCGATACCTTTTTTGTGGGCCAGATCTCCACCAGCGCTTCCGGTGCGGTGGGCATTGTTTCCAGCCTGATGGCCATTCTCCAGGCGCTGGGCTTCATGCTGGGCCACGGCTCGGGCAGCATCATCAGCCGCTCGTGCTCCAGCTGACGCAGGTCCCCGAAGGGGAGAGGGGCCGAGCAGGGGCTGTCCAGACCCCGGACCAGGGGGTGGTCCTTGTGGGAGATGAGGAGGATGCGCTCGTGCATCACCAGCTCGTAGCTCAGGTCAGTGAGGTTGCCCGGGGTGTGCATGAGGCAGAAGTCGGTGACGCTGCTGGCGGCCAGATTGCACAGCTGGGGCACCGGCGCCTCGTGGAGGACCACCTGCACATCGGGGTACTTGGCGGCAAAGCGGGGCAGGATGTCGGGCAGCAGGGTGGAGCCACGCCATGTGGATACGCCGATGTGCAGCTGCTGGCGTTTTTTCTCCTGCAATTGCTGCAGGTCACTCTCCAGCTGCCGGTCCAGGTAACCCTGGCGCTCCAGATAGGCGTGGAAGAGCTCGCCTGCGGCGGTCAGACGCAGGGGGGTGTGGGAGCGGTCCAGCAGGGTGACGCCCAGATTGGCCTCCAGCTTGGCCAGGTACTGGCTGAGGTAGGGCTGGGAGAGGTAGAGACGGTCCGCCGCCTTGGAGATGCT
>OLRN01001438.1_pt1 | contig 12738 bp, 9 predicted proteins | sample 1673001 | NCBI WGS metagenome assembly OLRN01 (sample SAMEA3136745, study PRJEB25190) | human gut metagenome | biome: human gut; feature: human-associated habitat; material: faeces | place: Austria | collected 2013 | reverse complement strand
CTTGAGGCGGCCGTTAATTTCTTCCATATGCTTGGCGAGCAGCGCTTCATAATCTGCTACCGGATCGGGCAGTTTATCATGGTTCAGGTCAATCATGCTTTCAGCGTCGCTGTTGGAGGCAATACGTACGCCGTCGCGCGTTACAACACGTCCGGGCACACCAACAACGACGGAATTGGGTGGAACCTCCTTAAGAACTACGCTGCCGCTGCCAATTTTGGAATTGTCGCCTACCTTGAAGGAACCGAGCACCTTCGCACCGCTGGAAACAACAACATTATTGCCGATGGTGGGATGGCGCTTACCCTTTTCTTTGCCGGTACCGCCGAGAGTAACTCCCTGATAGAGCGTGACGTTGCTGCCAAGCTCGGCGGTTTCACCGATAACAAGTCCCATGCCGTGGTCAATAAAAAGGCCGGGGCCCAGTTTAGCACCGGGATGGATGTCTATACCGGTAAGAAAACGGGAAAAAGTATTAAGCAGGCGTGGGAATACTACCCAGCCTTTCAGATAAAAGTGATGCGCTATACGATGGAGCCAGATGGCATGTAGCCCGGGATAACACAGTGCGGCCTCCAGTCTTGTTTTTGCGGCCGGGTCGCGCAGCATAATGGCATCAATATCTTTTTTCATCTGAGCAAACATGTCAAGACTCCTTTCCTTATATTATATCAACATGTGCTGTAGTTGTCAGCAGTCAACTGTTTTAAGTCGGATTCTTTCTGCCGACAAATACCATTTTTATATTTTAGCACAGATGTCGGTAAAAGGTAAACAGAAAAACTGTAAAACTTAGCAAAAAAGTAGGGAGTAAACATTTTGAGGCACGTATTTAGTGGACAAAATTCTGAAAAATAGCTAATATTGCATCAAATTGCACATTATAAGGTAATAATTTTTTTAGCGGCTATTCGTATTTGACTTTACCTATAAGTATGATATAATTGAGTCAAATACTTAAATTTTTTTATTAATGTACGTGTCAAATAGACAGGTACGTTGGAGGCGCATTAAAATGACAAAAGAAATTTTAAAAGAAAAGGCATGTGCTGCGATTGACGCATATGCGGACAAGATAAAGGCAATTTGTGCCAGCATCAACGATGAACCGGAATTAGGCTTCAAGGAAGTCAAAACCGCTGCCAAGGTTGCGGAATTTATGCGTGACCTGGGCTTGGAGCCGCAGACAGGCTTGGCAATCAATGGCGTTAAGGGACGTGCCAAGGGCGGCAAGCCCGGTCCGACGGCAGCAGTTTTAGGCGAGCTGGACGCGGTTGGCTGCCCGACAAGTCCGAAGGCAGACCTGGCAACAGGCGCTGCGCATGCCTGCGGCCATAACCTGCAGATTTCCGCCATGCTTGGTGCTGCTTGCGGTATCGTAAAATCCGGCGTGCTTCCGGAGCTTGCAGGTGACGTTGTGTTCTTCGGCGTTCCTGCTGAGGAATATATTGAAATTGCGTACCGCAAAAAATTAGTGGAGTCCGGCAAGCTGCATTTTATGAGCGGCAAGGGCGAGCTGATTTATGAAGGCGCTTTTGATGATATTGATATGGCTATGCAGATGCATGCCGATAAAAATATGCCGAAGCCTACGGTTTCTATCGGCGAAAGCAGCAACGGCTTTGTAGGTAAAACCGTGCGCTATATCGGCAAAACAGCTCATGCAGCCGACGCTCCGCATGAAGGTGTCAACGCGCTGAATGCTGCCTGCCTGGGACTTATGGGCATCAACGCTTTGCGCGAAACATTCCGCGAGCAGGATGTAGTGCGTGTACACCCGATTATTACTAAGGGCGGTGACTTTGTAAATTCCGTGCCTGATGATGTACGCCTGGAGCTGTATGTGCGTGCGAAAACCATGGATGCTATTGATTCTACCCATACGCGCGTTGACGCAGCACTCAAGGCTGGCGGCGATGCTGTCGGCGCACAGACCGTTATCGAAACACTGCCCGGCATGTTCCCGTTGAGCTGCAACAAGCGTATGAATGAGCTGTTTGCAGCAAATGCGAAAATTGCTTATCCGGATGTAGAGATAAAGGATGCCGGTCATTTCAGCGCATCTACCGATATGGGTGATGTATCACATCTGATGCCTGTTATCCATCCGTTTATCGGTGGTACGGACGGCCTGCTGCATACACCTGACTTCCATATGGTAGATTTTAATGCCGCTGTGCTGCTGCCTGCCAAAGCCTTTGCCATGATGCTGATAGATTTGCTGTATGATGATGCCAAAGAGGCTAAGGCTATTCTGGCGGACTTTAAGCCGATTCTGACAAAGGAAGAGTATATTGCAAAGTTAGAAAGCTATTTTAATAAGTAATTGAGCCAGACAAGGCTATAATATGATAAAATATACATAATAAAAACAAAAGATAGGAAAGGAGAAGACCTGCGAAATGCGTCACGTAGCTGAATAGCGAAAACCAAGCAGTAAGCTACCAGCAGGTATTATAGGTGCGTATACCATCTACCGCGCGAAAATGGTAACATGATTAGGCGGTCAGTGCTAAGTCAAAAAGCCGACAAGTATACAAATACCGTGGGTCGCACGGGAATCTACGCCTGTGGAGAGAGTGTAAGTCGCCATAATTCTTCGGAGTTAGTGGTGCTGTTCTTGCTGAAGCAGGAAGCTTCCACCTCTATAGGCGGGGGTACGTTCACTCTGTCATAGCTGTAATTAGTATATATTTTAAGGAGTGGTATGAGTATGCAGAAAAAAGATCTTTCCAAGTTAGTCCTGACAACCCTGTTGACCGGCAGCGTGCTTTGGGGGGGGACAACATTCGCTGCTGAAGAGAATTTACAAGAGTTTTCTTTGGACACCATGGTTGTTACCGCAACCAGAACGGCAATGACCGTTAAGGAAACCCCTTCGACCGTAGAGATTGTTGACAGCAAAAAGCTGGAACAGACACAGGCTAAAACCTTGCATGATGCTTTAAAGGGCGCTTTGGGCGTTAATGTATTTAATGATTTCCAGGGACGCAGCAATGTCAGCATCCGCGGCAGTGAATCCCGTCACGTATTGATTATGGTTGACGGCAAGCGTTTAGGCGGCGAGGCAGCTTACAACTCTGCCAATGCCTGGGACGTAGACCGTATTCGTATGGAGGATGTTGAAAGAGTAGAAATCATCCGCGGACCTGCAGGCGCACTGTATGGCAGTGATGCAATGGGCGGTGTAATTAACGTTATTACCAAAACTCCGGATAAGACAACTGCTGACATTAACTATGAATATGGCTGGTATGAGGACGGCAAGGGCGCAGGCTATAAAGGAAACCTGTATCTGCAAGGCGCTGAAGGAAACTATTCCTATAAAATCAACGCCGGCCTGAATAAAAACAGACCGTATTTGGATCCCAAAGGCAGCGGAGATTCCATGAACTTTTATGGTAAGCAGCAGCCGCTTTCTTTGAATGTAGGCTATAAGTTCGATAATGGCAATGAATTAAGCGTAGATTTCAGCAAGATTAAAGAAGAGAATCAAAAATCTACGACCAGCAAAACTGTTATGGTGCCCGGTAAGGTATGGCAGGATAAGGTTCAGACGATTTATAACGATAATAAGCGTACTGACTATGCTATTACGTATAAGGGTTCCGATGATAAGCAGGACTGGATGTTCAGAGCTTATAAATCAGTATTCGATAAGAACTATAAGAACCAGAATAATACCCGTATGACCATGATGGGCAGGCCCGGCAAGTGGACTCTGCAGGATCCGAAGGTTGATACTGTTAAACGTACTCTGAGCGTTATTGAAGGCAAGGACACCTTCAATCTGAGCGATAAGAACAAGCTGACTGCCGGTTTCGAATATCGTAAGGATCAGAGCGAAGGCACCCGCTTAAAGAAACCGAATACATCTTTGGCAGACGGTAATGCTCATGATGCTTATGACAAGGCAGCTATCAACTATCTGGCAGCATATGTTCAGGATGAATTCAGACCTGATGATAAATGGCTGATTATTCCTTCCGTACGTTTCGACCACAGTGATCAGTTCAGCAACAAGCTGACCAGCAACCTGGCTGCAACCTACAATGCTGCCGATGACGTTCGTATTAAGGCTGTAGTTGGTCAGGGCTATAAAACTCCGACTGTAAATGACTTGTACATTTTCTGGGAAATGTATGCTGCAAATCCGGGTGGTAAAGGCCAATTCTATGTTGGTAACCCTGATCTGAAACCGGAAAAATCCTTAAGCTATGAATTATCTGTTGAAAAGGACTGGGGCGACAGATCTACCGTTCATCTGGGGGTATTCAGAAGTGAAGTTAAGGATTTGATTAGCACCTATTGGACCGGTAAGCTGACCGATGATGATCCGGATTTGTATCCCGGCGTTAAAGGCGACATGATTATGGCGTACAAGAATATTCCTGAAGCAACTCTGCAGGGCGTAGAGCTGTACGGTTCTCACAGACTGGGCAAGAATATTTATCTGAATGCCGGCTACACCTTCCTGGATGCTAAAGATAAAACAGCGGGAACTCGTCTGAAAGACAGAGCTAAGCATCAGGTAACCTTCGGCGTTTCCTATCAGCCGGAAAACATCTATGCTTGGGACCTGAGCTTTGACCTTGTATCTAACCTTGGCTACTACTTCAATAATGGCGATAAGAGCACCATGGGCAACTTCGTTTACGAAACCAAGGACTTCACCATTGCCAATATCATGGCCTCCAGACATCTCAACAAGGATACCAAGATTTATCTGGGCATTGACAACATCAGCAATCACCAGAACTTTGGCCCGTATTCTGACGGCAATCTCGGTCGCTTGTACAGAGTTGGTATGGAATATAAATTCTAAACATAGCGGTAAAGTAAAAGAACAAATAAAGCAGGCCCGATGGCCTGCTTTGTTTGCCTAACGAGGAAGTATTATGAGAAAAATTTTCAGTTTCATTTTTACAGTTCTTATGGTATGCTTATGTATAAGCGGTTGCTCACCGCTAACCGGCAGCTCCGGTTCAGGCTCCGCAATAAAAATCACCGATGATAACCAGCGTATTGTTACCTTGAAAAAGGTGCCCGAAAGAATTGTTGTTCTGTCACCGTCTTTTTTAGAGCTGGTGGAGGCAGTAGATGGCAAGGTTGTCGGCCGCGCTAAAACACAGGTAGGCAAGGTGCCCGCTTTTGCCAAGGATGCTGCCGAGGTAGGCTTTATCTTTAATATCAATGTAGAAAAAATCGTGGAGCTGAAGCCTGATCTGGTAATTGCTTACAAGGGCATGCACGAGCGTTATCTGCATACCTTGGAATCCAACAATATTCCAGTTGTTGTGCTGAATCTGAAATCCTATGAGGATGTTAAGCACAGCATGCTTACCATTGGCAAAATAATGCGTAAGGATGATAAGGCGCAGAAGGTTGTGGCAAGCCTTGATAAGGATATCAATGCTACAGTAAGCAAGCTGCCTAAAAGCGAGCGTAGCGTAGCGATTCTGCACACCACCAGCATGGGCATTACTATGGAAAAGGAAACCAGTATTGCCGGCTGCTGTGCCAAAATGCTTAAATTACGCAACGTAGTACAGGGCGAAACCAAGCCTGTCAGCGGACCGATGGGAACTCAGCCTGACAAGGCTCCCTATAGCTTAGAGGATTTGCTGGAGAAAAATCCGCAGGTAATTTTTATCACCTCTATGGGTGCGCCGCGTGATGCTGAGGGCAATCCCAAGCTGGAGATTATGAATAATGAAGCATGGCAATCTATCGACGCAGTAAAAAATAAGCAGGTATTTTTCCTGCCGGACGATTTGTTCCTGCTCAATCCGGGGTTGGAATATCCTAAGGCAGTACGCTACATGGCAGCTAAAATGTATCCTGATGCAGTAAAGGAGTAGGCTGATGACTGATTATGCAAAAAATATTCAGGCGTTTTATGAGCGTGATGATTATAAGGCTCTTGCCGGCCAATCGGGGGCAACTGCTGTTGAAGCAAGCTTCAAAGATCTGACCTATGTTCCGCGCAAGACCAAACCGTTGCCGGGGATGATGGCCGGGACGATGCTGCAGGAGTTTGCTTTGCAGCCGCAGCAGCCGACGGCGCTGTATCTGCATATTCCGTTCTGCAATCTGCGTTGCTCCTATTGCAGCTTTTACCGCAATCCCTTTGAGGCAGAGCAGGTTGAGGAATATGTGCAGGCGCTTTTGGCAGAGCTGGATTTCCTGCAGCAGCAGGGTGTTTTTGTCAAACAAAGACCGGAAGCTGTTTTCTTTGGCGGCGGCACGCCGTCCGTGCTGAATCCGGCGCAGATAAGCGCGCTGCTGAACAAGATTCACAGTGTAGCAAGTCTGGCGGATGACTGCGAGGTAACCTTTGAAAGCAGTATTTATGATTTATCGGCGGATAAGCTCGCTGCCTGCATCGCCGGCGGCGTTAACCGCTTCAGCTTCGGCGTGCAGGCCTTTGATACGCATTTGCGCCGCTCCTTAGGCAGGCTTAATGCCAAGGAAGAGGTAACGGCTAAGCTCGAAGAGGTGGCAGCCAAAGGCGTAAAGGTTATCATCGACCTGATTTATGGCCTGAACGGCCAGACGCAGGGCATGCTGCTGAACGATATCAGAACGGCGCTGGCCTGCGGCGTGAGCGGCATGGATTTGTACAAGCTGCAGATTATGCCTAAATCTCCCTTAGGTCAGGCGATTGCCAAGGGCAACATCAAATACGAATATAATGACAGAATGCTGGCGGAAATGTTCGTCGCTGCCGATGCGCTGCTCGCAGAGCAGGGAGCAAAGGCGCTGAGCTGCTGCCATTGGGCAATGCGCGAGGATGAACGCAGCGGTTACAATACGTTGGTGAAGAGCGGTGCGAACATCATTACCTGCGGTGCGGCCTGCGGCGGTCACATGGGAATGTATAATTACATGAAGACTATGGACCGAAGCGACTATGTAAAAAAGGCTACGTCCGGGCAGTACGCCGTTATGGGCATGGGCAAGCATAATGAAAATTATCTGTTGCTGGAAAAGCTTTCCGGACAGTGTGATTCCGGCAGATTTGATTTTGCTTTGCTGAAGCAGTATAGCGATGCGGATTGGGAAAGCTTGTTCAAACCGCTTTTGGAGCAGTGGGAGCTTTTGGACCTGCTTTATGCTGTGGACGGCAAGTATTTCTTTACGGCGAAGGGAAAATATTACTATCGTCAGATGGACAGAGTGCTGCTGACAGCTGCGGAATGCGCGCTTTACGGCAAGCCGGGTCTGATGGAGCAGGCAGGCCAGAAGATGATGGGTATTATGAAAAATATGAAATAAAAGGAGTGTACTACTATGCAGGACATTTTAATCGTTTATGACAGCAAAACCGGTAATACGGAAAAGGTTGCCAAGGCTCTGGCTGAGGCTGCAGGCGAGCGCTGTGTGCTGGCGCAGGTTGACGCTGCTCCGGCTGCGGATGACTTCGCTGTTGTTGTAGCAGGCTACTGGGTTGACAAGGGCGCACCGAACGCAAAGATGAAAAAATATTTGGAGAATTTGCACGGCAAAAAGGTAGTGCTGTTCCAGACTTTGGGTGCAGACCCGGCGAGTGACCACGCTGTAAGCTCCCTGGTAAATGCAGGTGTACTGATGAACAAGGACTGCAAGGTACTGGGTACTTTATCTATCCGCGGTGCGATTGACCCGGCGCTGATTGCCATGATGCGCAAGATGCCGGCAGGCAGCCCGCACAGCCCCAGCCCCGAGAGCGAAGCCCGTTGGGCAGCGGCTGCAAGCCATCCGGATGCAGCGGACTTGGCAAAGGCCAAGAGCTTTATGCAGGGCTTTTTGGCTATGTATGACAAGTTTTTGAAGATGATGTAAGAGCAGTCCTTCATATAAGAACAGTGTTTTATAATGCGCAGTCGCAGTTTGGCTGCGCATTTATTATTGTAAAAGCATTTTATGGCAGAGAAATTTAAACGATAAACTAAAAGTGTAGAACTATTGACAAAATTGTGTCTTGCATAAAGTTCTTTCATAGTGTACAATGGAAGTAGTCATAAAATGCAATTTTGAAAGGAAGGTGCATTATGAAAAAATTATTAGTGCTCATCATGGCAGCTTTGATGATTCTTGCTATGGCTGTTGCAGGCTGCGGCGGCGATGACAAAGCTGACAACGGCAGTACTGCACACAAGGAGAAGCTGGTTATCGGTACCGATGCCGATATCAACAACCTTAACCTGCAAAAACAACAGGACGCTGCCAACAACGTTATTCTGAAGAACACTCACCAGACTCTGGTATTCTTCAATAACGGCTCTCAAGGCAAGGAGCGTTTCGGCCCCGGTCTGGCTACCGACTGGAAGTTCGTAGATGATACCCATATCATCATGAACCTGCGTAAGGATGTATACTTCAACGACGGTAAAAAGACTCCGATGACTGCAGATGACGTTAAATTCACCCTGGATATGGCAATGAAAAACGTTATCAAATCCGCTCTGGCAGGCTATGTAAAATCTACCGTTAAAGACAAATATCAGATTGAAATCGAAATCAGCTCCTATAACAACGAGTTCATTCAATCTCTGTCCTCCGTTCCTCTGTCCATCCAATCCAAAAAAGCTTATGATGATGGCGTAAAAGAGCCGTGGCTTATCGGCACCGGCCCTTACAAATATGACAAATGGGTTCAAGGCGAATACTGCCGTCTGACTAAGGTTAAGGATTATTGGGGCAACCGATAACTTTGCTCCCGGCGTATCCGATATCATCGAATTCCGTCCGATGATTGAGGCTTCTGCTCGCGTAATGGCTCTGCAGGCCGGCGAAATCGATGTATGTGTAAATCCGCCTATCAGCGATCTGAAATTCCTTAAAGACGACGACAAGATTACCGTTTACGAACAACCCGGTACCCGTCTGTTCTACTTCGCATTCAATGTTGAAAAGAAACCGTGGGATAACCAAAAACTGCGTCAGGCTGTAGCTTGCGCAATCGACAAGAAATCCGTTCTGGACGCTGCTCTGAATGGCAAAGGCACTCTGCAAAAAACCATTCTGAACCGTGGTCTGTGGGGCTTCTATGATGAAATGCCCGGCTATGACTACAACCTGGAGCGTGCTAAACAGCTGATGAAGGAATCCGGCGTAACCGGTCCTATCAAAACCACTCTGACCTATGCAACCGGCGCTCCCTACGAGCAGATTGCAACTGTTATCCAAGCTAACCTGGCACAAATCGGTATTACCGTAGAGCTGGTTCCGATGGAGCAAGCTGCTCTGAAGGCTGCCTGCAAGGACGGCAAACAAAACCTGTTCCTGTGGCGTTGGAACGAAGACTCCAAGGTTGACTTCGTATATCGCGACCTGTTCTACACCGGTTCCGGTTCCAACTATCATCACTTCTCCGATCCGAAGGCTGACAAGCTGATTGATGATGTTGCAACCCTGAAGGATCAGAACAAACGCATGGAAGCCGGCGTTGAGCTGCAAAAATACCTGGTTGACGAATGCCCGCAGGTTCCTCTGTACATTGCTAACCTGGTAGTTGCCTACAATAAAGACCTGAAAGGTCAATATTTCTACGGCGGCGGCAACCACGATTGGCGTCATGCTTATATCGCTAAATAATTTTGCTGAAAAATTTACAAAGGCGTAAAACAAGGGAGGCGTAGTCCTCTCTTGTTTTATCATAGCACCTTTTATTTGAGTTCTACGGAAAGGAGCTTTGTTGAATGCTTAAATATGTTGTCAACAGACTCCTCAGTTTGATTCCGGTAATTTTAGTAACCTCTTTTCTGATTTACTGGGCAATGAGTCTTACTGAGGGCGACCCCGCAATGATGATTGCCGGCGACGGCGCTTCGAAGGAAATGATTGATCAGATCCGCCATGAGCTTGGTCTGGACCAGCCTTTCCTGCTGCAATATTTTAACTATATGAGAGGTATGCTTGTAGGTGATATGGGCAAATCCTATGTAACCAACAAGGACGTATTCCATACCTTCTTCCAATATCTGCCGAACACCCTGTATCTGGGCGGCGCTGCTGTTATTATCGCTACTTTGGTATCCATTCCTCTGGGTATCTACACCGCTATCCACCAGAACACCTGGAAGGATACCGCAGGCATGATTTTCGCACTGTTCGGTACCTCCATGCCTAACTTCTGGCTGGGCCTGATGCTGATTATTATCTTTGCTCTGCATCTGAGATTATTCCCGACCGGCGGCAACTTCGGCTGGAAGAGCCTGGTTCTGCCTGCTGTAACCGTAGGCTTCGGTCTGGCAGCTTTGATTACCCGTATTACCCGTTCCTCCATGCTGGACGTTATGCGTCAGGATTATATGACTACCGCGCGTGCTAAAGGCTGCAGCGAGCATCGTGTAATTTATAAGCATGGTCTGAAAAATGCACTGATTCCTATTATCACTGCTATCGGTCTGCAAATGTCCTTGGTTATCACCGGCTCCGTACTGGCTGAAACCGTATTCAGCTGGCCCGGTATCGGCCGTCTGGTATACGAATCTATTACCAGACGTGATATTCCGATGGTAACAGGTTCTATTATTCTGTGTTCTATTTTGATGTGCCTGATTAACCTGGTTGTCGATCTGGTATACGCATTCTTTGATCCGCGTATCAAGGCACAGTACAGCAAGAAGGGGTGAGGAAGATGGCTGCAAAGAAAAGAACTAAAAGACGCACCATGTTCCAGGAAACCTGGCATCGTCTGCTGAAAAATAAGGGCGCTGTAATCGGCATGGCCTTTCTGGCGCTGCTGTGCGTCATCGCTCTGGTAAGTCCCTTGGTATTTAACTATGAAACCGACGTTATCGGTCAGAACCTGGCTATTAAACTGCAGCCTCCCAGCGGGGAGCACTGGTTCGGCACCGATGAATACGGCCGTGACCTGTTTGCACGTGTTATGTACGGCGCACGCTATTCCATGGCTATCGGTATCGGTTCCGTAGGCTTCGGTCTGATTGTTGGTACCATTTTAGGCTCTATTGCCGGCTTCTACGGCGGCAAGGCCGATGATATCATCATGCGCGGTATTGATATTTTCTACTCCATTCCTAACATTCTGAAGGCAGTAGTAATCGTATCTCTGCTGGGCACCAGCACTATCAACCTGATTATTGCTCTGGCAATTTCCTGCGCAACCAACTATGCGCGTATCGTGCGTGCTTCTGTTATGACAGTGCGCGATTTGGAATATGTTGAATCCTCCTATGCGATGGGCCTGCCCACCTGGAAGATTATTCTCAGACATATCCTGCCGAACTGCCTGTCTCCGATTATCGTACAAACTACTCTGCTGATCGGTACTACTATTATTTCCGCTTCCTCCCTGAGCTTTTTGGGTATCGGCGTACCGGCGCCTGCTCCCGAATGGGGCGCGCTGCTTTCCGGCGGCAGAGGTCATATTCGTGATGCCAGCTACATTTGTGTTATTCCCGGTTTAGCTATTATGTTTACCGTATTAGCCTTGAACCTGTTGGGCGATGGCCTGCGCGATGCGCTGGATCCTAAGCTGAAGAAATAAGGGGGCTGCATTATGGATTTAGTATTAGATATTAAGGACCTTGTGGTCCATTATGAAACAGAAGACAGCGATGTGCATGCAGTCAACGGCATTGACATCGCAATCGGCAAAAAACGTACTCTGGGCCTGGTAGGCGAAACCGGTGCGGGCAAAACCACTACCGCACTGTCTATCATGAACCTTGTTCCGGATCCTCCGGGAGTTATCAAAAGTGGTACGATTAAGCTCGAAGGCAAAAACGTACTCGAAATGAGCGAGCGTGAGCTTGAGGAAATGCGCGGTAACGACGTGGCAATGATTTTCCAGGACCCGATGACCGCTCTGAACCCTGTTATGACCGTAGGCGAGCAGATTGCCGAAAGTCTGGAGCTGCACCAGAACCTTACTCCGGAGCAATCTCTGGAAAAGGCTAAGGATATGCTGAAGCTCGTTGGTATTGCCGAAGCAAGAGCTAACGATTACCCGCATCAGTTCTCCGGCGGTATGAAGCAGCGTGTAGTTATTGCTATCGCACTGGCCTGCAGCCCCAAGCTGCTGATTGCCGATGAACCCACCACGGCTCTGGATGTTACCATACAAGAGCAGATTTTAAACCTGATTGCAGAACTGAACGAGCGCATGGGGATGTCAGTCCTGTTTATCACCCATGACCTGGGAGCCATGGCCCAGATCTGCCACAGTGTCCGCGTTATGTATCTTGGCAATCTTGTTGAGGAGGCCCAGGCTGAAGCATTATTTGCCCGTCCCCTTCACCCATACACCCAGGGGCTTTTGGACTGTATCCCGCGTCTGGATTCAGACCGCAGCCAGCCCCTGCATGTGATTTCTGGCGTGGTGCCGCCCTTGTCCAATGTGCCTGAGGGATGCCGTTTCTGTACCCGCTGTCCTTACGCTGACCAGCGCTGTATGCTGCAAAACCCTCCATCTGTGGAGGTGTATCCCGGCCATAAAGCAAAGTGTTGGAAATATGTTACGGAACAGGAGGTGATGTAAGATGAAGACGCCACTTTTAGAAATGAAGAACCTTCAGAAACGCTACCCTGTATATGGCCCTCTGGGAAAGCTGTTTCCTCCCAGGACATATATGCGGGCAGTCTCCAATATGTGCCTGGCGCTGTACGAGGGCGAGACCTATGGCCTGGTGGGGGAATCCGGCTGCGGAAAGAGCACTACGGGACGGTCCATCCTGGGTCTGGTAAAACCTGACAGCGGTGAAATCCTTTATAAAGGCCAGGACCTGA
>OLRN01001426.1_pt1 | contig 12800 bp, 9 predicted proteins | sample 1673001 | NCBI WGS metagenome assembly OLRN01 (sample SAMEA3136745, study PRJEB25190) | human gut metagenome | biome: human gut; feature: human-associated habitat; material: faeces | place: Austria | collected 2013 | reverse complement strand
CCGGTTCTACGGTAGCCCGGGCCACCCTCCACAACCAGGATGAAATCGACCGGAAGGACGTTCGCATAGGCGATACGGTGCTGGTGGAAAAGGCGGGGGAAATCATCCCGGCCGTTCTGAAAGTGAACCTTTCCAAACGCCCGCAGGACGCCAGGCCCTACAGCATCCTGGAAGCCACGAAAGGGCTGTGCCCCGCCTGCGGCAACCCCATCATGAAGGAAGAAGGGAAAGTAGCCTGGCGCTGCACCAACTTCACCTGCCCCGCGCAGGCCGTCACGGGCATCACCCATTTCTGTTCCCGGTCCGCTCTGGATGTGGAAAGCATCGGCTCTTCCGTGGCGGAAGCGCTGAGAAGCTCCGGACTGGCGTCCTCCGCGCTGGACCTTTTCTCCCTGATGCCGGACCAGCTCGCCAACCTGAACCTGGGCACGCCGGAAGAACCGCGCCGTTACGGGGAAAAGAATGCCCGGAAAGCGCTGGACGCCCTGCAAAACGCGCGAGGGCTTCCTCTGGAGCGCTGGCTCATCGCCTTCGGCATTCCCCTGGTGGGGGAAGTTGTCGCCAAGGCGCTGGCGGACACGCATCCCGACCTGAAGCATGTGGCGGATTCTCCCTACCTCCGGGACATCGTCCGCCTGGATGAACTGGTGGAACAGGCCGCCAAAACCAACCCCAACACCCGCGAAAACAAAAAGGCGGTGAAGGAAGGCGCGCTTTCCGCAGAGGCGGTACAGGAGCGCCACCAGGAACTGATGGAGGAAATCGACCGCCTGACCGCTCCCTATCTGACAACGGGCTACCTGCGTAAAAACACGGCCAAATTCAGCTATGGCTCCGAAATCGGCGTGGCGGCGGCCAAATCCCTCCGGAGCTTTTTCGCCTCCGCAGCAGGGAACCATACCATGGACGTCCTGCACAGACTGGGCATCAATCCCCAATCCCAATCTTACCGGGCCAGCCTTCTCGAAATCCCGGCGGGCTCCCTGTCCGGCAAAACCTTCGTCATCACAGGAACGCTCAGCCATCCGCGGGATTACTTTGAACAGCTTATCGCCTCCCACGGGGGAAAAGCCACCGGAGCCATCTCCAAATCCACCTCCTGCCTCCTGGCAGGCAACGGAGGAGGCTCCAAGCGGGACAAGGCCCTCAAACTGGGCGTGCCCGTCATTTCCGAGGAAGACTTCTACAAAATGATCGGGAATTAATTGCCGCAAAACAGCGGAAACGGGAAGCAGGAACTGAAACGCACGCATCATGCGCCCGGCTGCCCGTATCTTCGTATTCCCTTCGCTTTTTTCCGTGCGCCGTTTTCCGGAAATTTCATTCCCGAATCCAGCAAAAAAGCTTGCTACGGGCAGCCATCTGTCCCCTAATAAACCGGTATGCTGAACCTGCCCAATGCCATTACCCTGACGCGTATTGCCCTGGTAGTCGTCTTTACGGCAGCAGTCAGCGTCGCGGACCGGTATTCCTGGGGATACCTGGCTGCGCTGGTCACGTTCATTCTGGCTGCCTGCACGGACTGGCTGGACGGCTACCTGGCCCGCCGCCTGAATCAGGTCACCACCTTCGGCAAGCTGATTGACCCCCTGGCGGATAAAATAGCCGTCTCCGCCGCCTTCATTTACCTGACGGGCGAAGGGCTCTGCCCCGCCTGGATTACCATTCTCATCATCAGCAGGGAATTCCTGGTCACCGGACTGCGCCAGATTGCGCAGGATCATGGCGTCATCATCCCTGCGGGAACGTCCGGCAAATGGAAAACCGCCTTCCAGCTGGCCTTCTGCATCGCCTGCCTGCTGGCCCTGACATGGACGCATACGCCGGAATACCTGCCTTCCATCACGGACCGGCTGGCCGCGCTCTGCCTGTGGCACGGTTCCGGCGCTTCCAACTTGCTGTACCAGGTTACACTGTGGGGTTCCGTCATCCTGACCGTTTATTCCGGAGCCGTTTACTGCGCGGGCGCCCGCAAATTCCTGCAGCGTTGAAAATTGCCTTTTCCCCCATCCGTCCGGAGACAGAGGCAACATTGTTCATTCTCCGGGACATTTCATATACCGGGAGCATGATTTCATTCCGCCGGGTTCCTGTATGAAAGAATGCATGCGGAATCTTCCGCTGTCGCCCTTCCTGCACATGCTGAAGCCTTGGAACGTTCAAGCTGTCCATCCTCTCTTCCGGAAGATGAACGCCTCCACGGCTCTCAAGTCGCCTTACCTGTCCTTGACATTGCGTTCCGCAAAAACATTTAAAGGATCATCATGTTTGCCCGAAGGTTTGGCATTAATATAATGCCCCCTCTTTTCCACGCCAGCCCACAGCGTTTCCAAATCCATAAGAAAGCCGTTCCTATCGTATCTCCCCAAAGCAACAGCTTTGCTGTATACTGAATTAAAAACAAGCCTGTCATTATTTCTCGGATAAGCAAAAACATCTTTAGACCCCCTGTTTTTGGGAACTGTGGCAAAAAACAGGAATGAGCCTTCTTCGGAATTTCTGATTGTTATTTTTCCATTTTCATCAACCAAAATTTTTAAAGTATAGAAAATTCCTTTCTTCGTATCGTGAGCACATAAATGCAGCCATTCCTCTCTATTCATTCTGTCTATGACGAACCTGCCGTCATCAGATGAATTCACGCAAGCTTCCAACCGGTACAAATAATCGTTGCTGTCTTCCGTATACCAAGCTTTATAGTTTTCAGCATTGCGCTGTTTCTTATTAATCAAAATACCGAATTCCACCATCTTTTCCTTATTTTTTGCATACAGAGTATCTTGCTGTTTAAGTCGGATAAGATCTCCTTCTATGACAAAATTTATTTTCTGATCCACCCATTCCCAACGAGGTTCATTACCATAGGAAGGAGTAAATAAATGTTTTCCCGTAAAAAGATTTACGCGCTCAGAAATTCGTTTTTTCCTACCGTGAACGCTTTTTAAATATTTCATATTGAACAAACCATCTTCTTTAATAAAATCTTTCGGATACCCGAATTCATGTTTTTTCATTTCTTCATAAAGAGCATCAATCAGATTCTGGTAATATTCCACACCTTCTTCTCCATCAAGGCGTTTTTGTTTCGCTTCAGCAAGAAATCCGACAAATGGATGCTCCTTGCCATTCCTGCCGGAATCCGGAAAGCCAGCTTCCCCGCTCCGGTTTTCCTCCCGCGTCAGATGCTCCAATAACCGCTGATCAGCTTCTGAAAGTTTTTCCAGTAAAATGGTTTTTATTTTTCCACCATTTGCAAGCAACCGGATTTTGTTGCCATCTCTTCCCTCATACGCTGCCTTTAATTGATGGCCTGTCACCGCCGTCCAAATCCGGGGTTTGCTCAAATCCATCCCCTCTTCCGGCTGAATCCCCGCAAAAAGAGGGCTGCCGCAACATACGGACAACACGACAAGAAAAATGCCAATTCCATTCTTTACCTTTGTTTTAAGGGACATAACTAATTCAACATCGTCTATTCAAAGGAAAGTATACGGATGAGGAATCCGCTGATTGGGACATGCGGCCTCTAACATGTCAGCCGGCTCCCTGACGCAGATAAAACCTGTACCGGAACAGGAAAAGAGCCTCTTGGGTATTCCCCCCCTAAATTGTCCGCCAGAAATTAATCAGTCATTCATATTCAGAATTTAGGGTTGACGGCGGATTCCTCACCCGCTTCATCCGGTAATTTATTCATATTCAATTTCTATAAAAAAATCATGACAAGAACTGTTTTTGAAGCGGAGATACGGAACACTAACAGGACAAACGTTTTTATTTTCCTTGACAGGAGATCTTTGCCGTGCTCTGATAAAACCGTTCCCGCCGAATGGTGTTTGGTTGTTGATTGTTGATAGTCATTTGCGGTTGGCGGAATACGGGCGTCTCCGTATTGATCTTTTCAGTATCGCTCCTGCGGACTTTTTTGTTCCGTTATTGCCGTGATTCCGTCAGTTCATTGCAGCCGAGGCGCATTCACAGACACATCCACAGACATGGTATCAACTACATTCAGGGAGCTTGGCTTGTCGGCTCCCATTCTCCGCCAACTGGAGAATCTGGAGTACAAGACCCCTACTCCCATCCAGGCAGCCTGCATCCCCCTGTTGCTGCAGAACAAGGACCTGATGGGGCTGGCGCAAACCGGAACCGGAAAAACGGCCGCGTTCGCCCTGCCCCTTATTCAACAGCTTTCAGAACGTTCCGGAAAGCCGCCGGGCCGCCGGGTAAGGGCGCTTATTCTGAGTCCCACCCGGGAACTGGCTGCGCAAATTCATGAAAATATCCGCGCTTACGCCAGAGGGCTGCATCTGTCCACCGCCGTCATTTTCGGAGGCGTGGGGTATGCTTCCCAGTTCAAGGAACTGGCCGGAGGCCTGGATATTCTGGTAGCCACGCCCGGCAGACTGATCGACCATCTGGAACGCCGGACCGTCAGTCTGGACGGCGTGGAAACCCTGATTCTGGATGAGGCGGACCATATGCTGGATATGGGATTCGCCCCGGCCCTGAAAAAAATCGTCTCCAAAATCCCGAGGAAACGCCACACGCAGATGTTTTCCGCCACCATGCCGGACAATATCCGGCAACTGGCCCAGACCCTGCTTCAGAAACCGGAAACGGTGAGAGTCTCCCCTCCCTCCTCCACGGCGGACAGGGTAGAACAGTTCCTTTGCATGGTCGGCTCCCAGTCGGAAAAAAGGCTCCTTACCCTGGAACTGCTGAAACAGCAGGAGCTCCCTGGCCGCACGCTTATCTTTACCCGGACCAGGCATGGAGCAGACCGCCTGGCCTCCTTCCTGTCCGGAAAGGATTATCCGGCTTCCGCCATTCACGGGGACAAAAGCCAGGGCAGGCGCGAACGCATGCTCCGTGAATTCCGTTCCGGGAAAACGCCTGTCCTCGTCGCCACGGACATCGCCGCCCGCGGCATTGACGTAAAAGACGTGCGGCTTGTCATCAACTATGATTTGCCGGAAGAACCGGAGGTCTATGTGCACCGCATCGGCCGCACGGCGCGCGCCGGAGCCGCCGGACAAGCCATCGCCCTCTGTTCCCCGGAGGAAGTCAGGAAAGCCAGGGACGTGCACAAGCTGTTGGGACGCCTCCTTCCCGTGCACGCTTCCAGCGCCTCCGTCCCGGCTGAATTGCGCGCAGTCCCAGAAGCGCGCAGGAAAAGGAGCAGCCCCATGCAGGAAAAACGTTCCGCTCCCCGCAGGGAGCCGCGGAAAGGGTACGGAAGGAACGGCAGCCGTGCGGAAGCATGATTTTAATCATTCAAAAAACTTTTGAACGGAATTGAAGCCAGCGCGGTCTCACTTGCTGCAAACGGTTCTCCTAATCGTTCCAGCCGGGAAGCTTCAACCGGAGTTTCAATCATGAAAATAACCTCGTTCATCATCAGGACACTATGCGCGGGCACCGTCGGTTCCCTCGCCTGCCAGGCCGCCATGCAGGCTTACGCGGATGACGTTCCCTCCACCTTCGTGGAAGGAAATTATTCCCCGGAAGTAGCCCGCTACGTGCAGAGCATCGCAGGCGTGGCGCTGGCCTCGGGCATTCATGATTATGACGAAAACGCCACCAGCAGTTATCAGGTTCTGGCTCAGGTCCTTAACAGCGGCAATGTAACGGAATTGCCGGAAGATCTGAAACGGGCCATTGGAATGCTGATCGGCTACGTCCCCGACCCGAATGAAATCATCCAGCCGATCATGTCCAGAAAACAGATTGAGAGGATGAGAAAGATGGCGGACCGCATCAAGAACCTGATGGAGGAAAAATACGGAGTGGACCTGGAAGACTGCACGAACATCATGAAGCGCACTCTGGCCCCGTCCATCCCGGACATCCTCCGCTCCTGCGGCATGGAAGGCACCCAGCTGCCCGCCACCACCGCTTTCCGCCCCAGGCTGGGCAAGGCTCTGAATGAAGCCTATGCCAGGCTTGCGGCGCCAAAACTTCCCGCCGCCGGCATGGCGCAATAACCGGACCATCTACGGATGATCGGGAAGATGATCCCGATTCCACGGCACGCGGCCCCCCTGCCAGGGTCCCCTGAATAGAAGCCGCAGGAAACGGAATGATCTTCCCCGTCGCCGGGAACGGAAACGGCAGCCAAGCGCCGGCGGCAACAAACAACACCCTCCGGATGTCCTCCGATGCAGGGCCGATCCTTCGGAACGCGGAGCGGCGATACGCTCGCTCCCCTGTTTTATTCCCAAGCAACGGCATGCAACATCGGCACAACCGGATGATGCCCTTACAGGCCCCGTCCTTCCCGCGCTGCGGCAGGACTGGGGCTTTTTTCATGTCCGGGATTTTCAAAAGGCGGCGGCATTCCCTCCTGATTCCTTCCCGGAATCAGGGATATTCCGTTTTTACAGAGGAATGCATTTTTTTCACCATCTGTGAAAGAAAGATTCTCAAGCCTCAGTATCTATGGCAAACTGGGGATTCAAATCCTTTATATAATTACCATCCATGGATAATTCATCATCACGCCGTCGTTTCCTTCAGACCCTGGGCCTGGCCACTGGCGCCCTGGCTGCCGGTTCCTTTGCCAACGCCCAGGAAGTAGCCCCCCTGGCTCCCAAGAAAATCACCATTCCGGACCCGAATAACATCGGCCCCATGACCACGTGGCCCCCGCGCAAGCCCGGCGCCATCTACATGGGCGGCTTCAGGGCTCCCAAGCTGGACAAGGTGCGTGTGGCCTTTGTCGGCGTGGGTGAACGCGGTTCCATGCACGTGGGCCAGATGGCCGTTATAGAAGGTGCGGAAATTGTCGGCATTTGCGACCTGTATGAAGACTGGGCCAAGCGCAGTGCGGACGTCGTGGAAAAGAAGACGGGCAAGCGCCCCCCCATTTTCACGAAAGGACCGGAAGACTACAAGCGCATGATGAAGGAAGTCAAGCCGGACGCCGTCATCGTCTGCCCCAGCTGGGAATGGCACTGCCGTGTTACCTGCGACGTGATGAAGATGGGCGCCCACGCCTTTGTGGAAGTGCCTATGGCCGTCTCCATCAAGGAACTCTGGGAAATCGTGGATACCTCCGAAGAAACCAGGAAGCACTGCATGATGATGGAAAACGTCAACTACGGACGTGAGGAACTCATGTACCTGAACATGGTGCGCCAGGGCGTCATTGGCGACCTGCTGTACGGAGAAGCCGCCTACATCCATGAACTGCGCGGACAGATGAAGCAGGTGGAACGCGGCACCGGTTCCTGGAGAACCTATCACTACGCCAAGCGCAACGGCAACGTGTATCCCACGCACGGCCTCGGCCCCATTGCCCAGTACATGAATCTGGCCCGCAAGGACGACTGCTTCGGCAGGCTCGTCTCCTTCTCCAGCCCGGCCCTGGGCCGCGCCGCGTATGCCAAGAAAAATTTCCCGGCGGACCACAAGTGGAACAAGCTGGACTTTGCCTGCGGCGATATGAATACTTCCATCATCAAGACCACCATGGGCCGCACCGTCCTGGTGGAATGGGATGAAACCAGTCCGCGCCCCTACTCCCGCCTGAATCTCATCCAGGGCACCCTGGGCACCCTGGCCGGCTTCCCGACCCGCGTAGCCGGGGAAAAGCTGGGCAACGGCAATTATCATGAATGGATTGAAGGCAAAGAAAAACTGGCCCCCATTTTTGAAAAGTACGATCACCCGCTCTGGAAGAGAATCGGGCCGCTGGCCCTGAAGATGGGCGGTCACGGCGGCATGGACTTCGTGATGCTCTTCCGCATCATCGAATGCCTCCGCAATGGCGAACCGATGGATCAGAACGTTTATGAAGGTGCCTTCTGGTCCTCCGTCTCCGAACTTTCCGAATACTCCGTGGCCCAGGGCGGCATGCCCCAGGTATTCCCGGACTTCACCCGCGGAGACTGGAAAACGACTGCTCCGCTGGGCATCGTCCAGTAACAGCCGGCAATCTTCCCCGGCCCGAAGCTTTTGCGCCTCCATGGCGTGTTTCCGGGCCGGGGCAAATGCCTCCTCTTCCAAAAACAGGCCCAGCTTGCAGGCGGCCTGTTTTTTATTGCTCCAATGACACCCTATTCCGGAAGTTGAAAGGCTCCGCAGGCACTCCACTTGCCGGGGAAAGCTCCCGGATGACGCCAAAAAGCGGAACTCCATGAAATTTTCCTTCTGCGCGGAACCGTATTTAGGCAAGAAAAACATCCTGCAGAAAAACGCCGTTCCCCTTACATCGCACACGCCTTCATGCTTTCCTATTGTACCAATATTCATCCCGCAGAATCCTGGGCGGAAACCAGGGAGGCTCTTTTCACCTGCGTTCCCCGCATCAGGCAGGAACTCGCGGCGATGGACTCCCCTCTGAAGGCTCTCCCCCTGGGCATCGGCCTGCGCCTGTCCGCCAGGGCGGCAGCGGAGCTTCTAGAAACGCCGCACGCCGCGGAAACCCTGAAATCATGGCTGGAAGACCAGGGCGCGCGCGTAGAAACCCTTAACGGGTTCCCTTACGGAAATTTCCACGGGCAGCGCGTGAAAGAACGCGTTTTCCAGCCGGACTGGACTACACCGGAACGTTTTGAATACACCTGCAACCTGTTCCGTATTCTGGCACTCATTGGTGACGAACAGGCTGACAGGCTGACCGTCAGCACGCTCCCTGCCTCGCACAGCTGGTTTCATGCGGATGAAGAACGCATCTTCTCCCGGCTGGACGCCATGAGCGGATTCCTGGATGTGCTGGGCAGGCAGACCGGCCGCCTGATGCAGCTGGGGCTGGAACCGGAACCCTTCGGCCATTTTCACGATACGGATGGAGCCATCCGTTTTTTCAACGGCCTTCGCAACCGTTCCCGCCGTCCCGAACTTATCGAACGCCACCTGGGGCTGACATACGATACCTGCCATTTCGCCATTCTCCGGGAAGAACCGGGATTCACCCTCTCCGCCTGGGAGGAAAACAACATCACCCTCTGCAAAGTGCAATTCTCCAACGCCCTGGAATGCCGCATATGCGAGGTGGAAGACCTGGAACGCCTCCGGCAGTTTGACGACGGCGTTTATTTCCATCAGACCAGCATCCTCCACCGGGAAGGCGCCATGCTTTTCCCGGACCTGCCCAATGCCCTGGCCTATGGGCGGGATTATGCAGAGGAAATACGGGATTCCCAATGGCGCATTCATTACCACATTCCCCTGTACGCTTCACCGGAACCACCCTTGAAAAGCACGGAAGAATTCATCCAGAAAACGCACAATTTCCTCCGGGGTCGCAAAGGCCCGCAACCGCATCTGGAGGTGGAAACCTATACCTGGAGCGTCCTGCCGGACCACATGAAGATCCCCCTGGCAGCCCAGATTGCCCGTGAACTGCATTATATTGAAACCCTGTAAAGCCATGATGCCCCGCATGCATCCCTCCGCCGTCCTGTCTTCCGGATTCCTGCTGCTGTCCACCGGTCTTTCCTCCTGCACATTTCTTCCCATGTTTTCCTCCGGAGGGCAGGAAACGCCGCGGACCCTGGGCGCACGCATGGAAAAACACACGGAAGTCCTGCAAAAAGACATCGGGGAAAGAAACGCCAGCCAGCCCAAATCCATGGACGCCGCCGCCAAATACATCGCCGGGAATTTCTCGGACATGGGGTACGCCGTCACCATGCAGCCCGTATCCGGAGGAAACGTGAAAAAAGGAACGGCCATTTACAACATCCTGGTTTACAAACCCGGCCTGTATTCCAACAATCAAAGCATCGTTGTGGGAGCCAATTATGATTCCAGCGGACGGCGCAACAACGGCAGCGGAACGGCCCTGCTGCTGGAGACGGCGAGAGGCCTGAAAGACATCCCCACCAATCACAATATCTATTTTGTCGCATACGCGAACGGAGCGGAGCCCGCAGGGAAATCCATCTCTTCCGGAGCCTGCGTGCATGCCAGCACCCTAAGCGGCAGCATTGGAGCAACCAACATCCTGGGCATGATCAATCTGGAACCCCAGAAGCTGGATGCCGGAGGGGAACGAAAACAGCCGGACCCGGAATCCTACCGGGAAGCCGTTCTGTTCACGACCACCCCGCACGGCAAGAAATTTGCTGGCCAGTGCGCCGCCCCCTTCGCCAAATCCTGGGAGCAGGCGCCCGCTACCTTCCACCGGGAACCTTCCGCCCTCACAGGCAATGACCGCCATTATGCGGTCCTGGGCATTCCCACGGTCTCCTGCCGGTGCAAGTATCCCGTCACGGATGCCCGTACGGAAGAGTATGTGCAGGCGCTGACGGACATGATTCACCAGGTAGCGGACAACGACGCGCCCGAACCGGCAAAAAACGCCGGCCAGGGCGAGAAAGCATCCTGACGTTTCCCTCTCTCCCCGTTACCGGGACAGCTTTCTCCTTCCGTGGCCGCCGCCCAGCATCAGCACAGGCATGAAGGAAAGGGCCACCAGCGCAATAACCATAGGCATCCAATTGTCGGAATACCTCTGCATCAGGAACGAAGTCAGGGAAGGGCCGGCCAGCGTGCCCAGGGAATAACTCAACAGCAGAAGCTGGTTCATGGTCACCAGTTCATCCCGGGAAGCTTCCTCGCATCCCCAGGCCATGGCAACAGGGTACAGGGAAAATCCGGCCAGCCCCAGAGCAATCAGGGAGGGAGCCATCAGCCCCCCCTTCAGCATCAGCCCGGCACAGGCCGCCGCCACCAGCAGGGACTGGCATTTCATGACGAAAGCGCGGCCGTACCTGTCCGCCAGCCGCCCCATGGGCCACTGCCCCAGAATGGCAGCGGCAATCAGCAGGGCCATCCAGTATCCCACGGAAGAGTGGTCCATTCCCTGGTGTTTCAGGAACAGGGGCATCAGGCAATAAATAGTACCCAATACCACGCCGGAAATCACACATCCCACAACACCCAGAAAGACGCTGCGGCGTCTCAGCAGTGTCCGAATCTCTATATGGGAGAAGGAGGAAACCTGTCCATTGCCCGGCTCCAGACGCGCGAACATCAGCGGAACCATGCCCGCCACTGATAAAATGCAGACTTCCGTCACAATCAGGGGCATATCGCTGGGGAACCAGCCCAGAAGCAACTGCCCCAGCACCGTACCCAGATAATAAACCACCATGTAGGAAGCCAGCAGAATGCTGCGGGTTTGAAGCGTTCCGGCCCTCAGCAGGGCGCTTTCCTCCACCACCCAGACCAGGGCGCAGCTGATCCCCGCCAGCAGCCGGAGGCCGCTCCAGGCCGGCACGCCGGGAAACACAGGCAGCAGAACGGTGGACACTGCGCATAAAAGGCATGCATATAGGTAACTTCCTTTAAACCCGGCCCGGCGAATCACGCCGCCAGCCAGCAGCGTTCCGGCCAGGTTCCCGAGAAAAAAGAAAGCCCCCACCAGCCCTGTCTCCCAGGTGGCGGCATCAAATTGCTCCATCCACAGGGGAACAACCGTATTCAACACGGCAAACGCCACTGTCTGGAAAAGAAGCCCCGCCAGCAGCAGGGCAATAGGCCAGGTAAATGTACGCATCACGATAAAGCGGGGACTATAACACCAAAGCCGCATCAGTCAACCGCCTCTTCCGTCGGAAAGAAAAACAAAAAAAACGCCCCATTAACAAAAGACACAATACATTGATTGTAAAATTATTAATAAACAATTCAAAATATAGGGGACTGTCATATTCCCCGGCGCAGGGAAGCGGGCAGTATCTTCATCTGCTCCCGATATTTGGCCACCGTCCTGCGGGCGACGTTCACCCCTTTTTCCCGCAGCGCGGCCGCCAGCCCGGCGTCACTGAGGGGTTTGGAAGAATCTTCCTCCGCAATCAGCCGCCGCATCAGCTCCTGGACGGCGCCGGCAGCCACGGCTCCGGAAGCCGCCCCGTCCGGGGAAACGCCGCCTTCAGATGGAACTCCCGCACTGAAAAAGGATCTCAGCTCTTTCATCCCCCACCTGCACAACAGGTACTTGTCCCGGCACGCCCGGGAAACCGTGGAAACATGAACCCCCATCTCCTCCGCCACTTCTTCCATGCCCATGGCCTTCAGGCGGGACGGACCGGACCTGAAAAAATCCTCCTGCCTCCTCACGATGACACGGGCCAGGCGCAAAACGGTCTCCTGCCTCATATCCAAAGCCCGCAACAGCTCCTGTCCCTCACGGAACGCCCTGCGGAGATATTGCCTCAGCTCCCGGCTTCCGGAACCCTCAGCCATTAACTCCATATACCGTTCATTCATGGACAGGCGCGGAAGATACTCGGAAGTGAGGATAACCTCCAGCACGCCGGAAGGCCCCTCCTCCACAATGACGTCAGGCAGCAGATGAGGGTTTCCGCCGGGGGCGTAGGCCCCCCCTGGATCAGGAGTCAGGCTCCTAATCACCTCCAGAGCCGCCGCCACGGCCCCCGGTTCCACGTCCAGCAGACGTGCGGCTTCCTCATACTTGTGCGCCGCCAGTTCCCGCCAGCAGCGCTTGACCAGGCGGAAAGCAAGCGAACGCTTCAAACCGCGCTGTTCAAGCTGGATCAGCAGGGAATCCCTTAAATCCGCCGCCCCCACTCCGGGCGGGTCCATTTCCCTCAGCGCAGCCAGAGCTTCCTCCATGTCCCGCATGCTGAAACACCCCTGCTCTTCCAGCTCCTGCGGAGACTCCGTCAGAAACCCGCGTTCGTCCAAAGCGTCAATCAGCAGGAACAGGGCGTCCCGGGCGCGGCCCGTCAATGCGGAATGCTGCGCCTGATCCATCAAATGGGTTTTCAGGGATTCCGGAGCCACGACGGATTCATACATGAAATCACGGCGGGCGGCCGCGTCCC
>OLRN01001424.1_pt1 | contig 12815 bp, 10 predicted proteins | sample 1673001 | NCBI WGS metagenome assembly OLRN01 (sample SAMEA3136745, study PRJEB25190) | human gut metagenome | biome: human gut; feature: human-associated habitat; material: faeces | place: Austria | collected 2013 | reverse complement strand
GCACTCCGCAACAGCGCCCTCGTCAAGCACCACAATCTTGTCCGCATGACGGATGGTGGAAAGACGGTGCGCAATAATCAGCGTGGTACGTCCTACCGCCAGCTCGTCGAGCTCCTTTTGTATCTGCTGCTCAGTAATATTGTCGAGTGCGCTTGTAGCCTCATCCAGCACTACTACCGGAGGATTTTTGAGGAAGACACGCGCAATCGCCAAGCGCTGCTTCTGGCCGCCGCTCAGCTTCACGCCGCGCTCACCCACCTCGGTATCGTAGCCTGCAGGCAGCTTTTGAATGAACTCATCCGCCGCAGCCGCCTTCGCTGCCGCCTGCACCTCATCCGCTGTCGCATTCGGTTTGGCGTAGGATATGTTGTAGCGCACGCTGTCGCCGAAGAGAAAGACATCCTGCTGCACTAGGCCGATTTGCCTGCGCAGTGATTCCTGCGTAAATGCACGGATATCGCAGCCGTCCAGCAAAATTCTGCCGCTCTGCGGCTCGTAAAAGCGCAGCAAAAGGCTGGCAATGGTTGTTTTGCCTGCTCCCGTAGCGCCCACAAAGGCCACAGTTTCACCTGCTGCCACATGCAACGAAAGATTGCGGATAACAGGTCTGCCATCCGCATAGGCAAAGCTGACGTTATCAAAGGTGATGTTACCCTTGCAGGGCGGGCAGATTTTAGCATCCGGTGCATCAACAATCTCGGGCTTTTCCTGCAGCAGCTCATAAAAACGCTTGAAGCCTGCCATACCGCGCTGATATACCTGAATGAAGCCTAAAAGCTGCATCAGCGGCTTCATAAACAGGCCCACGTAGAGGAAGAAGGCCACCAGCTCGCCGAAGCTCATCAGCCCCTGATTTATCAGCAGGCCGCCCACTACTAATATCGCCACATTGATAAAGTTGCTGAAGAAAATCATACTGCCGACGAAATAAGATGTTATTTTGAAGGATTTTTTGCATACTTTCAGATAGGCATCCGCCTTTTCCATAAACTGCGCCATATCGCTGCGCTCACCGGCGAAGGCTTTGATCAGACGCACGCCGTTAATGCTTTCCGCAGCCTTGCCCGTTACCTCGCCCATTGCCACACGATTGGCAAAGAAGGCCTTTTTCATGCGCAGGTTGACGAAAACGGTATGCACTGCCTTCACCAGAAGCAGGAAGGCAATAAGGCTGCCCAGCATAGGATTCATGTAAATAAGAATAACCATCGTGCCGCCCATCGTCAGCCCGCAGACGGTAAGATCAATCGGCGCATTGCCTGCGAAGCCGTTAATTTCGCTCAAATCGCTGGTGAGGCGCGAAAGCAGCTGACCGCTTTTATTTTTATCGTAAAAGCCGAAGGACAGCTTCTGCAGATGGCTGAACAAATCGCGGCGCATATCGCGTTCCATAGAATAGCTCATGGACTGCGCCCAGTAGATGATGCTGAAATGCATGCCGAAGTTTACCAGATACATGGCCAGCAGTGCCGCCGACCATTCAAGGAGCAGCGGCAGATTCTTAAGCGGCAGCTGCTGTTCCAGCATCAGCTTCACTACATAGGGAAAGAAGAGCTCGAGCAGTGCGCGCAGCAGCGAGCCTATCACAAGAAAGAGCAAAATGCCCTTATACGGTTTATAATAGCTGAGAAATGTTTTGAACATAAAGCTTTCCTATCCTCTATTCATATATATTCTAAAGCGCGGGCAGCAGCTTTTGCCAAAACGCTGCCGCGGCGTTATATACTTTCTTTTATGATGATACAGTCTACACTATATAGCAGGTATAAAGTCAATAGGATGTGTTCTTAAATAATATCATAAAGCTAGCTATTTGCCAATTGCTATAACACAAGCGCTTCACTAAAAAACTGCCTTTCCTAAAATCGGAAGGCAGTTTTTGGTGTTGCTTAAGCCTTATTCGGCAAGCAGCTTGCCTGCTTCCGCCAGCTTGGCCATTGCTTCGTCGTCGGGAGCACCCAGCGCCAGTACACCGTCAGCTACAAGTGTTGCGCCCGCGTCCTTAACGCGTGCTTCCCAATCCTGCATATAGCTTCCGCCCCAGCCATAGGAGCCGAAGAGCGCTACCTTTTTGCCTGCCAGCTTGCCTTCCAGCTCGGTGAAGAACGGCTCAAATTCGCATTCCTCCAGCACCTCTGCGCCCATTGCCGGGCAGCCCAATGCCAGAGCGTCATAGCCTGCAGCTTCGTCAGCAGTGATTTCGCTGACATTTTTTACAACAGCCTCCGCACCGGCAGCGTTAATTGCTTCCGCAACAGCGTCAGCCATCATTTGTGTGTTACCGGTACCGGTCCAAAAAATTACAGGAATTTGTTTCATGATAGTGTCCTCCTTTTGCTTTAAACTTTACTTTTGATAATAACCCTGGATTTGCTCCAGCAGGAAATCAGCACCCTTTTCGCCCATAAACGGCAGGTGTGTTGCCACTACGCCATTCATAAACGGCGCGCTGATGAGCACCTTCGTGTTGCTTGCATCTGCCTGCGTGAGCGCCACATCGTCCGCAAAAAGCAGCGTGTCGCGCAGCTCACGGATTTTCTGCAGCCATTCGCCCTCCTCGGCGTAGGCTTCTACATCTGCCGCAGGTTCGGTAATGGCCTTCAGGCTGTGCGCGCACATTTTGTGCGTCACGCTGATGCCTGCCTGCTCCAGGAAAGCGCCCACACCACGCACCAGGTCATAATCGCCCTTAACAGCGGCCTGCCTTGGCTTACTGCCGCCCATCATGGCATACATGCTGAGCATGGACATGCCCTTTTCCTTCATTTTGATGCGCATCAGCACCATGGGCTCAGGAGCCTTACCAACTGCTGCGCCTACCTGCTCCAAAAAGCTTACGGTGCCGCTGTAGCCGTAGGGAACGGCATAAACATATGGCGTGCCGAACTTTTCTTCAAGATATTTGGCAGCGGCAAGACCTTCGTTGCCCAGCACAATATTTACCTGTGCCTTGCCCATGGCCTGCAGCTCGTCTACGCTGGTGTCGCAGCAAAGGCAGGCATTACAGCGCAGGCCCAGTGCTTCACCCAGCAGGCTCTTTACCTCCCAGATGTCGCTTGCCATGCGGTAGCGCCACGCAGAGGCGCCGATGATGTTGTACACGCCTGCCTCCTGCGCTGCATCCTTCTGTGGCAGGTTGCACACCAGCAGCTTATAGCTTTCGGCCAAGCCGACGCTGTAATCACCGCGGAAGCCGCCCTGCTCGAAGGCCACAAGCTTAGTCTTGACCTCATTTTGCATATAACGGCACACGCCCTTGATGTCGGTGCCGATGACGGCAGTTACGGAAGAGGCTACGACGAAGATAACCTTCGGCGCATAGCTTTTATCAAGTTCGATAATTGCTTCCTCTAAGCGTGTTACATCGCCCATGACAACATCATCTTCGCTCATATGCGTTGTGAAGAGGCGGTTTTGAAAGCGCAGGCCCAAGCCTCCGTATAAGCCCATGCTGTAGTGCGTGGTGCCGGCAGGGCCGTACTCCAGCACGATAGCTCCCTGTACGGCCAAAAGGCTCCAGATAATTCCCATTCTGTCCGACGGTGTCGGTAAAAATCTTACTAAGCTCACAGGCCGGCCTCCTCTCTGAATTTCTTTGCGTCGGCTACAGCCTTCGCCACTGCCTGCAGCATGAAGCTGCTGCATTCAAAGCCCAGCATTTTGCCTGCCGGGTCGCTGTGCAGCAGGGCAATGCCCTTGCGGCGCAGGCGCTCACCGAACTCATGGCCCATATAGAACCACGGATGCAGTACGTCGTAAACATATTGCAGCGGTGCGATATTTGCCGCCTTGCAGATGTACGGGTCGGTTTGCGCCAGAATGCTTTCGATATCAGCAAAATTAGCCTCGCTCAGCTTATTGCTCTGAATCAGCTGCGGCACCAGGCCCAGGCTGCACAGATAGCTGTTGAGCTCAAAGCAGTCATACTGCGTATTGCCGTAGATATAGGGCACGCCCTTTACGTCAGGCAGCACCTTCTGCTCCATTTCCTTGCATTCCTCAAACTTAGCACCAATCTCCGCAGGCAGCGGCAGCTCCAGATAATTAAACAGATGCTGATAGGTCTGCAGGATTTTTTCCGGCGCTGCGAAGCGGTTAAAGTAAACATAGGGAATGTTATACTGCTCCTGCATAGTCTGCGCCAACGGCAGCGCGATATCATGCACGACGATGTTCACCTTCGCTGCGGGAGCACGGCGGATTTCCTCAGCAGTGCAGCCGCTTGGCAGCTGTACGCCCAGCTTGACGCCTGCTGCCTGCAAAAATGCGTGCAGCTCCGTGTCGGCAAAGTTGCCCATGCGCTGGCCCAGAACGTTGACACTGCCGTCGCAGTCCTGCTTTTGCATCATGGCAGCGCAGGCAGTAATGGCGCGCTCCAGACCGGGGAAGTGATCCTCGCACTTAAAGTGCTCGGTATGCACCGCCATTACCGGAATGCTGTACTGCTTCGTCAGCTCTGCGGCAATGGCGTCGTAATCATCGCCGATTACCTCAATTACGCAGGTGGTGACGAGCATCACGCATTTCGGCTGATATTCCGCCACTATTTCTTTGAAGGCCTTATGCATGCTTTCGGTGCTTCCGAAGGTCACGTCATGGCTGTCGAGCACTACGGAAACGCAGCGTCCCGCAATACCGCCGTAGCGCTCGTTGATGGTGAGGCTTTTGGTGTAATAGCTGCATTCGTCCGTGCCTACGATTACCAGCAGACAATCGTCGATACCGCCTGCCACCATCGCCGCGCCCATCAGCGGACAGTGTGTGCCTGGGAACAGTGCTGTTGTGAGCTGGGGCACATCCTTGATCGTCTGCACCTTGCTCAGGCGGTTCAGACGGCCTAAGATTTCGTTGCCGTCCATGCCTGCAGCTTGCGGCGGCATACCCATTTTCTCAGCCATTTTACGCATTTCGTCCTTCTTTTCGCCTTTCATTGCCTGCATCATGCTCATCATCTTGCCCATGTCGGGCATAGCGCTCTTGTCGCCGTTTTTCTGCTTGTCCTTGATGGCTTCGATGGCGCTTTTGGGCATGCCCATTTTTTCGGCCATCTTCCAAATTGCATCTTCCTTTAAGCCCATGTACTGCCTCCTATTCTTCTTCGTCCTCGCTCATAGCCAGCACACGCTCGGCTAATTCGTTGTATACCTGTACCATTGGGGAATCCTTGACAAATTCGCTGACGGTACCGCCCTGATTTTCGGCGATTTGGATATCGCCGCTGCGCGGTACGTACTGCACAACCTCGGTGCCGATTTCTGCAGCAGCCTTGGCTACCAGCTCCTGCTCATTCTCAATGTTTTTGGCGTTGAGGATGATGCCCTTCAAGCGTGCATAACCGCGACGGCCAAAGTTTTTGATGGCCTGGGCGATGTTGCTTGCCGCGTAGAGGGCCATCATTTCGCCTGAGGATACGATGAATACCTCGCGTGCGTAGCCTCCGCGAATGGGCATGGCGAAGCCGCCGCAGACTACGTCGCCTAAAACGTCGTAGATGACGATGTCAGGCTTGTAGGTTTCAAAGGCTTCCAGCTCGGCCAGCTTTTCGAAGGCGGAGATGATGCCGCGGCCTGCGCAGCCGATGCCGGGGGTGGGGCCACCGGCTTCTACGCACAGGACGCCGCCGAAACCTTCAAAGACTATATCCTCTAATTTCAAGGCTTCGCCTTTGGCTTTCAGTTGTTCTAATACTGTGGGGATGCGTTTGCCTTCCATGAGGTTTTTGGTGCTATCGCTTTTGGGGTCGCAGCCTACTTGCATTACTTTGTAGCCTTTTAATGCGAGGGCTGCGGATAAATTGGAGGTGGTGGTGGATTTGCCGATGCCGCCTTTACCGTAGATTGCTATTTTTCTCATGTTTTTCTCCTTGTGGGTTATAGTTATTGAGGGTTATTATTGATGTTCAATGCGAAGTGCAGCCTGCTTCCGTTACGCTTGCGTGCTATGATACTTTTTGCCCGGGGCGGCAAAAAGTATCCAAAAAACGCCCTTAATGGCTGCTTCGCCGGATTCCGGCGACTAGATTCACAGAATTTTTCACGTCGCTGATTTTTGCGTGGCGTTCATCCGCAGGATGCGTCAACACTCCAGCGAAAAATTCCTGTGCCTGTCCGTTGCGAGCGCAGTTCTCTTGACATCGATGTGCTTGCGAGCCCGTCGTCCGTTCCGGTCTGCGCAGCGCCAAGGGTTACGTTCTGAAACCTAATGCCAAGTTTAGCATGCAAGCCTATTATTTATATTCAATTACAAACGGGAATCCTTGTACGAAGTAGCAGCGTACTTTTTGGCCGGCGTCGTTTTTGGCAGCACTGAAGCGCCATTTATAGAAGGCGCTGAGGGCGTTGTTATCCAAGGTGCTGTTGCCGCTGGAGCGCACTACTACGGCGCTTTCTACGCGCCCGTCAATGCCTATAACGCCACGCACGACAACGCGCCCGCCGATTCCCGCATCACGCAGCGCCTGCGGATAAACTGGAGCCGCAGTTGAGGCTACGCGCGGAGGCACCTTGGGATTGCGGGCAATGCCGGGGCCGACGCCATCGCCGACGCCATCGCCGACGCCATCGCCGTGTCCCGCACCGTGACCGCCACCGCTGCCACTGCCGCTGCCGGAACCAATACCGCTGCCAGTGCCTGTGCCATGGCCTGTTCCGTGACCGCCGCCGCTGCCACTGCCGCTGCCTTTTTTTGCACCTGCAGGCACATGCTTCACTACATGCTTCACAACCTGCTTATGCTCTATCTTGCCATCAGGCAGAGTAATCGTTTCTTCCTCCACGACTTCCTCCACCTGCTCCTCGCCATCGTCGGCAGCATCAGCGACAGCTTCATCGCCGCCACCGCCTCCTCCGCCGCCGGCATCAAAGAACACAACATTGTCAGCATCCGCAACTGGCGGCTGCATGGCAAAAACGCCCGAAAACGCCAGTGCGACGAACAATATAAAATGTATTATCAGTGAACCGCAAAAGCCAAAGCGATGACGTGCCTTCGCCTGCAGCTTTTCTATCTGCTTCATAGTTACTTACCGCCATCCGTCGCCAGGCCGAAGCGTGCTACGCCTGCACCCTTCAGCTTATCTACCAGCTTAATCACCTCGCCGTACTCCAGCGCCTTTTCCGCACGGATGACAACGGCGAAGTTTTTGTTCTTCTTCTGCTCCAGGCCTGCCTGCAGCGCTAAGGCCTCCGCATCCGTTTGGGCATCGCCCAGATAAATGCTGCCGTCGGCCTTCATCGTCACGGCGAAGGTTGTCGTGGTATCCGTCGCCGCATTTTTAGCCTGCGGCAGCTTCACCGGAATCGTTTTCAGGTCAATCATATACATCGTGCTCAGCATAAAAAAGACCAGCAGGAAGAACATAATATCAATCATCGGGATAATCATCAGCGGCGGCGTTTTCCTGTTACGCACATCTCGCAGCTTCATGATCTTCCTCTCCTTGTTTCAGCCTCCAGCAGCGCGCTGAAGCACTGCTCCATATCCGTAATCATGTTGTCCATACGGTGAGCGAAATAGGAATGTGCGCACAGTGAAAGAATAGGCCCGCACAAGCCCGTCGCCGTTGCAATCAGCGCTTCACCGATGCCGCCGGTAATCGCCATCGGCGCACCTGCCTCTACATTAAAAATGCTGAAGGCACCGATCATGCCCACGATAGTGCCCAGCAGTCCCAGAAGCGGGGACATCGTTACGATAATGCCCAGATAATCCAGCTTATCGCGCAGCGTCGCCATAAAAATACCGGCACGGCTTTCGAGGAAGGCGCTCTTTTCTGCCTTACCGCCTGCAACAGCCTCCACATCGGCAAGCATCTGCGCGCACTGACCGCTGCCCTTGCGCGCCAGCTCCGTCGCCACAGCAAAATCACCGCTGCGCACGGCGGCACAATAGCGGGAGGCAAAGGCTGCGCCGCTGTCCACGCTCTTATAATATATAAACCGCTCAATGGCGATTGCTATCACAGTTATAGAACAGGCGAGCAATGGCCACATAACCAGTCCGCCCTTATGAAAGTACATTATCAAATCTGTTATTGCCTGCATATTTTCCTCACAAATCTACAAATGCTGTCGTACTTTTACAGGAGGTGCATACTGCTCCCCAAAGTACAGAAAGGAGCAGTATGCTGTATATTATGGAATCAAAACTCTGAGTTAATTAAAAGGTCATCTCTGCGCCTACACGCCAGGTGCGGCCGTCGATAGTATAGCTATGATTTTCATCATAGGGTAAGGTCTTGTCAAAGATATTGTCTACACCAGCATAAACATGCAGATTTTTAGTAATTTGCTTGTCTGCAACAAAGTTAAACGTGTTAAAGGTATAGGTATTAACATTTTTGGAAACCTTGTACAGATAATCTACATACCACTTAGACCACAAAGTTGCGGTAAACGGCAATTCTGCATTATCGGTGTAACTTAATTGGACAACACCGTTTTGTCTGGCTCTGTTATTCAGACGAGCATTAGTGGTTTTATCCTTAGCATCCGTGTAGTTATAAGTAGCCTTAACATTCCAATTATCATTGAAATTGTAACCAACCTCTGCTTCTGCACCACTGATTTCCGCTTCGCCTACATTGTAATATTTGCTCTTGACAACCATGCCGACACCGGGAACATAGCCTTGATAGAACATATCGGAATCAATAAGATTATCTATTTCATTATGATAATAACCTAATTTGCCGGACCATTTACCTTGTTCTGCTTCAAATCCAATATCGAAATTAGTTGCTTTCTCAGGTTTTAAATCAGGATTACCTAATACCTGAACATTCATCATGCCCATGCGTTTATCCATGGTAGAGTACAATTCATATACTGTCGGCGCACGGAAGCTCTTGCCATAGTTGACCTTAAAGCGGCTATTATCGCTGAAGCTATAGGTAGTACCGATTTTAGGAGATGTATGACTGCCGAAGGCATTGTGATGGTCAAAACGCACAGCAGGAATAAGCAGCCATTTATCAGTAATTTTCCATTCATCCTGCAGATAAGCAGCATAAGTATCTACATCCTTTTCAGAACCTGCTTTAGTGATACCTGCAAAGGTTTCGCTATATTTGTTATCACCGCCACCGCCGAAACGTGTACCACGCATATTGGTCGTAGTCCATTCAGCGCCATAAGTCATAGTGTTTTTATCATTCAGCTTCATGCTGTTTTTGCCTTCAAACACCAAAGTATCATACGAGGTATGGTCAAAATCGGTAATAGCATTATTTTCGTTTGTTACGTTGCTTTTCTTTAATGTATTGTAATACATACGCAGATTATAATCGTTTTTATTATCCTTGCCATAATAGGTCAAAGCATAATCGGAACGGTTGTTATCATAATTATAAACACCTTTGTCAGTGCCTTCACTGCTATTACTGGTGAACTGTTCACGCATAAAATTCAAATCTAAAGCAAGACCACGGTTAGCATCAAAGGCATAATCAAAACCAAGATTTAAGAAACGGCGAGGTCCATACATATTGGAGCTGCTAGTATCATAACCTTTGGTTTTATTGTAATAGCCGCTAACCTCTTTACGGACATCTTCAATACCGCCGCTGGCTTTTACACTTACTTTGCCTTGACGTCCGGAAGAATAATAGAAGTTTGTACCCATTTCTTTAGTGCCGGTATGAGCACCGATACTTGCATGCTCTTGGTTGGCTTTCTTTGTAATGATGTTAATAACACCACCCATAGCATCGCTACCATACAAAGCAGAACCATTGCCACGAATAACTTCAATGCGTTCTACATCTGCAAGATTGATACGGCTCAGCTCATAGGCATTCATTGTAGAACCGGTGTTTTCGGCAGCCATACGACGACCGTCAACCAAAATCAACGTATGCTTGCTTTCCATACCGCGAACCATAACCACATTGCCGGTCATGCCAACCTCTTGCACATCAATGTTAGTTGCAAAACGCAAGGCATCGCGCACGTTATAAGCAGCAGTATTTTTGATATCCTCTTGGGTGATAACCTCAACGCTTTGCGGAACCTCTTTTTTCTCCAGCTGTGTCTTGGTAGCGGTAACAACGTAATCCGCACCGCTGTATTCATCGTAATTATCTGCCTCCGCAGCAAATGCCATATGGCCGACTGCACTGACAACGCAGGCAGTGAGTAAGGCTATCTTCTTTTTGTTTAAATTTCTCATAATGCACCTCTTTTTTCTGCTTATTTTTATGGTATATTTCACACCCGCAAGGTCAGCGACCGCTAACCCACGGATAAAAAAATATCGGAAGAATTTATTTTCTGTCGAACCAAACGACAAAATCACCCGCAGGCTTTTCGCCCTTCTGTTTGCGCTCCAGCGGTGTAATTACGGCAACCTTGAGCTCAGGACGCAAAGCTTCCAGCTTTTGCGCTGTTCCCAGATGCGCATCGGAATGGAAGCAGCCGTTGATATGCAAAATCTGCATATTCTGATGTGCGTCGGCAAACGCAGCAATACTCTCGGCCATCTTGTCATCCTTCAGGCATTGCGCCGCATACACGGCAGCCAGGCGCTGCGGCGGCATTTTCATCGGAGCTGCCGGGGAGCTCATCTGCGCATAGAATTTATCCTTATACGCGCCCTCGGGAGCATAGGTATGCTTGGGCAGCCATTGCTGATACTGCGCCTCCACGCCCTCCGTCGAAGCGTTGTTTTTCGCTACGTGCGCTGCCAAAAAGCGCGGTACGTTAGCGGCAATAACGGGCATTTTCTTTTCTTTGGCAAAATTTACCAGCGGAGCATAATCCGTACGATAATTAGGCCAGGGACGGCTTGCAGCGAGAAAATTTTCTTCGCTCAGAGTATCTGCCAAAAAGTTATTTAACTTACTTTGGTTATCTACCTCAAACATTTCCATGGATAAGGCCAGTTTCGCGCCTTTTGCCTTATACATTGCCTCCAAAAGCTCTAATTCATATTGGTGTATTTCACTTTGGTCATGATATTCACCAAAGAAAACTACATCATACTTCTGCAGCTTGCTTGCCAGCTGCGCTGCTGTTAAATTTTTACCGCTCTGCGCATCCGCCGCACCTGCGGCACCTGCGCCCAGGCACAGCATTGCCATGCTAAGAGCGATTGTTTTCATGAATTTATTCATCTTAATCATGCTCCTCTACACTATACGGAAAGCACACGGGGTACTGCGTCCCGTTGGCCTCGACACGCATAATCACAGCCTTCACATCGTAAAGCTCTTCAATCACAGACTGCGTGAACACATCGTCCGTAGGTCCGTCTGCCATGATCGTGCCCTTTTTCAGCGCAATCAGTCGCTCACTGTAGCGCGCCGCATGGTTCAAATCGTGCAGCACCATGATAACCGTCAGCCCCATTTCGTTATGCAATCGCACAACAAGCTCCATCAGCTCCAGCTGATGATGCACATCAAGATAGGTCGTAGGCTCATCGAGCAGCAGAATCTTCGGCTTCTGCGCCAGCGCCATGGCCAGCCACGCGCGTTGACGTTCGCCCCCGCTCAGTGTATGCACCAGGCGCGTACGCAGCGGTCCCAGCTCAGTAAACTCCAGTGCTTCTTCAATCGCCAGGCGGTCCTCCTGATTGAGGCCGTCGAAGAACCTGCGGTAGGGCAAACGTCCGTAGCACACCAGCTCCTCCACCGTCGTGCCGCCGGGAGCATTCGCGCTTTGCGCCATCACCGCCAGTGTGCGCGCCACCTCTTCCGTGGACATTTTGTTGATATCCTTGCTGTCGAGATAAACTGCACCGCTCGCAGGCTCCAGCAAGCGGCAGAGCGCCTTCAGCAGCGTTGATTTACCGCTGCCGTTCGGCCCGATAATCGTCACAATTTCCGGCTGGGAAATATCCAGTGTCAGATCCCTGATTATCGTGTGCTCGCCGTAGCGCAGAGTAATTTTTTGTGTATGTAATGTCGGGATATTCATAGCTTAACGCATCCTCCGTTTCAGCAGATACAAGAAGAACGGACCGCCGATGAAGGACATGAAGATGCCCACGGGAATTTCCAGCGGACTGAAAAGCGTTCTTGCCGCCGTATCAGCCAGAGTTACCACCGCACCGCCGGCAATCGCCGCACAGGGCAGCAGGTATTCGTGGTCGCTGCCGATTAACAGTCGCATGATGTGCGGCACGATGAGGCCCACAAAGCCCAGCATGCCTGCTACGCTTACGGAAACCGCCGCCAGCAGCGCGGAAAGAAAGATTAAAATTGTACGCATACGCATCACGCGTACGCCCAAGCTCTTGGCCAATTCATCACCCAACTGCAACGCATTCAGGGAACGCGCACACAAAATCGTGCCGATAATACCAATCGCGCTATAAGGCAGCAGCATCTCCACATGCCCCCAGCTGCGCCCCTGAAAGCCGCCGGCCATCCACATAACCGTGCCTTGGATTCTGTCGCTGTAAAATACGTTCAGCGCCGCCATACCGCCGCCGAAGAAGGTGGCAACCGCCACGCCCGCCAGAATCATGCGCAAGGGGTTGATGCCCTTTTCCCACGCCAGGAAAAAGACGATGCCTGTGGAAAGCACGGCCCCGACGAAGGCTGCCAGCGGCACCATGGCAGATTGTTCTGGGAAAAGCAGCATTATCACCATCGCAAAAAGGCCCGCACCGGCACTCACGCCGATGATACCGGGGTCTGCCAGCGGATTGTGCAGCACACCCTGCAGGTTGCAGCCTGCCAAAGCCAGGTTAGCTCCTACAAGCACGGTAACAATCGTGCGGGGCAGGCGGATGAGGTTCACAATGCGGTCGGTGTCCGCATCAGCCTCGCCCGTCAGTGCCGCCCATGTTTCGCTCACCGTAAGGCTCACTGT
>OLRN01001418.1_pt1 | contig 12861 bp, 12 predicted proteins | sample 1673001 | NCBI WGS metagenome assembly OLRN01 (sample SAMEA3136745, study PRJEB25190) | human gut metagenome | biome: human gut; feature: human-associated habitat; material: faeces | place: Austria | collected 2013 | reverse complement strand
CTATCTCCCCGGCCCCACGCAGGCCCGGCTGGCCCGCTCCTTTGCGGACGGAGAGCTGCAGCAGCTGTTTGACGCCCTGCATCTGGACGATGCCGCGGATTTTCTGGAGGAGCTGCCCGCCAATCTGGTGACCCGCGTCCTTCAGACCGCGTCCCCCCAGCGCCGCATGGCGGTGAACGCCCTGCTGTCCTATCCGTCCGGCAGCGCCGGCAGCGTCATGACCCCGGAGTTTGTCTCCCTCCGCCCGGAGGAAACGGTCCGGCAGGCGCTGGACACCATCCGCCGCACCGGTATCCACAAGGAGACCATCTACACCTGCTATGTGCTGGACTGCCGGAGGCTGCTGGGGACCGTGTCCGCCAAGGATCTGCTGACCGCGGCGGAGGACGCCGCCGTCAGGGACCTGATGACTGCGGACGTCATCTCCGTCGGCACCCTGACGGACCGGGAGGCGGCTGCCCGCCTGCTGGCAAAATACGACCTGCTGGCCCTGCCGGTGCTGGACGGAGAGGCGCGGATGGTGGGCATCGTCACCGTGGACGACGCCATCGACGTGCTGACGGAGGAGACCACGGAGGACCTGTCCATCATGGCGGCGGTGACGCCGGACGAGAAGCCCTACTTCGCCGCCTCTGCCTGGGAGCACGCCCGCCATCGGGTAGTGTGGCTGCTGATTTTGATGCTGTCCGCCGCCATCACCGGCTCTATCATCACCCGGTACGAGGACGCCATCTCCGCCGTGCCCCTGCTGGTGGCCTTTCTACCCATGCTGATGGACACCGGCGGAAACTGCGGCTCCCAGAGCGCCACGCTGGTGATCCGGGGGCTGGCTCTGGAAGAGATCCGCCCCCGGGACGCGCTGCGGGTGATCCGCAAGGAGCTGGCGGTAGCCGCCATCGTCAGCGCCGTCCTAGCCGCGGCCAACGGCCTGCGGATCTACCTTCAGTACCATGACAGCGCCATCGCCCTGGTGATCTCCCTGTCCCTGGCGGCCACGGTGGTGCTGGCCAAGCTGGTGGGCTGTATGCTGCCCATTGCCGCCAAGCAGCTCCACATGGATCCGGCCATCATGGCCTCCCCCCTCATCACTACCATTGTGGATGCCGGGGCGGTGCTGATCTACTTCCAGGCCGCCGCCGCGCTCCTGCGCCTGCCCGTTTAAGGGTTCCGCCCGGTACGGGCGCAAAACAGGTGCCTGCCAGAAATCCGGCAGGCACCTGTTTCCCATTTTCGACTTTCACCGCAGGAAGATGCGTTTCCCGCCTCGGTAGGCCTTCACGACGCCGATCCGCTGGGCACTGGGAACGCGGCCCTGCAGCTCCCGGTGCAGCGCCTCCGCGTCTGCCGGGTCCACGGCCATGAGGAGGCCCCCAGCGGTCTGGGGATCATAGAGCAGGTCCTGTCTGCACAGCGCGGTCTCACCTGCATCCACGCCCACCTCCGCAAAGGCGCGGTTACGGTACATCCCCGCCGGCAGCAGACCCATGTTTGCAAACTCCAGCGCCTCCGGAATCAGGTCGATGGCGTCCACCTCCAGCTCCAGCTCCACATCGCTGCCCTGGGCCATCTCATAGCTGTGGCCCAGCAGGCCAAAGCCCGTTACATCCGTGCAGGCGTGGACGCGGTACTTCACCATGGCGTCCCGGGCGGACTTGTTCAGGGTGGTCATCAGTTCCTCTGCCAAAGCCCGCCCCTCGACCGACAGCATCTCCGCCTTCTGTGCAGTGGTGAGGACGCCAATGCCGATGGGCTTCGTCAGCAACAGCACGTCCCCCGGCCGGGCGCCGGAGTTGGTCAGCACCCGGTCCGGATGGACGAAGCCGGTGACCGCCAGGCCGTACTTGGGCTCGTCGTCCAGGATGCTGTGGCCGCCGGTGATGAGCGCCCCCGCCTCATACACCTTGTCATAGCCGCCTCGCAACAGCTGGTGCACCGCCTCTTTCGGCATGGACTCCGGCACGGCCATGATGTTCAGGCACAGCTTGGGCTCGCCGCCCATGGCGTACACATCGGAGAGGGCGTTGGTGGCCGCGATCTGTCCGAACAGGTACGGGTCGTCGGCAATGGGCGGGAAGAAATCCACCGTCTGCACCAGGGCCAGATCGTCGCTGACCTTATAGACCGAGGCGTCGTCGCTCTTGTCGAACCCCACCAGCAGATTGGGGTCCCGATGCACCTGGATGCCGTCCAGCAGCTGGGCCAGCACACCGGCCCCCACTTTGGCGCCGCACCCGGCACACTTGGCCAGCTTCGTCAGCTTGACATCATTTTCAGGCATGATTCTTCCTCCCGTTTCCTCAGTTTGATCGTCCCCGACAGGCTGCACCTAACCGGAATACCCACCTGCGCGGTCTTTCAGCGCTCCCGTCAGGTCCAAAATCGCCTCCAGCACACCGCCGCCAATGGCCAGGGCCTTGTCGCTGGCGGTATAGCAGTGCTCCACCTTGCAGCGGGGGTCGATGTCCCCGGCCTTCATCCCTTTGTGCACCGGGGTATCATCCGGCAGGATACCCCGCAGGACGCCGTCCAGGGTGCAGGTCATGGGCACGCCGTTCACCGTGGCGGCCACATCCCCCTGCCGCACCTGGGCGCCAATGTCCAGCAGCTGGTGAAACACGCCGTCCGCCGGGGCCCGCAGCACTCGTTCCCCGGCAAAGCCGCCGATGAGCCCCGGGATCCCGGTATTGGGCAGCGCACTGCCCGCATGGATCACCCGGCCCAGCGTGTGGCCCCGCATGGTCTCCACCACCGCGTGACAGTCCACCCCGGCAGTGAAGCCCGGCCCCACGCCGATGACCACCGGGGCATCGGTGATCCGGGTGCCCAGATTCCGCTTGGCCAGGATGGCGTCCACCACCACGTCCGGCTTCAAAACTGGGATACAGATCCCCTCCGGGTCCGCCAGCACCGGGACTACATTCTCTTGCAAAAGGGCCATAGCCGCCTCCGGTGTCTCCGCCCGGCGGGCGGTGACATCCTCCACCTTTGTCTCTCCCAGCACGATGGCCTGGGAGAAGGCTACGGTCCGCCGGATGGCAGTTGGGGCCGGTATATCGGTCATAATCACCGATATATGCGCCCTTTTCAGCCGCAGTGCAATACCGGTGGCCAAATCACCGGCGCCTCGGATGATTACCAGCATGGAAAATACTCCCTCCTCCACAGACTGCCGGCCAGAACCGGACAGTCCATCAGGCGCGCCAGAACCCTGGCATCTGCCAGATTCCACAGCGTCTCCACCTGATTGACATAAACTTTCGTGTGCAGATCTTCGGATCGAAGCACCCTCGCCTCGGCCTCCGGCGTGGCCTCCGCCGCCTCCGGCACCCCCGCAAGAAGCGCGTACCGCTCCGGCCGGTGAGCGGCCGCAGCGATGGGACGGCCGAAGCCGGAGGCCCCCACCACGCAGATGGTCTGATTGGCCTCAGTTGGGATCACCGGCTCGTGGGGGGCGTGCGCCTTCAGGGGACGGCGGGCAGCGCCGTCCGCCTCCACCAGAATGTAGTCGAATTGCTCCGCCAGCACCGCCATGGGCGTCTCTGGGGCCGTCAGCTTACCCGTTCCCGGTACGTCTGTCCCGGCACACAGCAGCTGATGCGCCCTGCGCAGTTCGTCCAGCTCCGCCGCTGTCCGGGCGCAGGGCAGGTCCGAAAACGGGAGAATCTTGGTGGTGGTGCACAGCAGGACCGGATGCTGTCCGGCCAGCTCCTCGCCCAGGGTCCGCAGGAGAGTGGTCTTTCCCCCGCCGCCGATGACGGCAGTGACACCGGGACGGATATCCAGCAGCTGGGAAAGGGTCATGGCGCATTCTCCCTCTATCGTTCTTCTTTTCATAGAATAGCACCTCCTCCTTTCCTCGTCAAGCAAGTCCGCCGGGACTGCCTGTTTTTCAGGCTTTTGGCAGTGTGCAACTGCCAGTTGCCAAATTTTCAGGTCCCCTTGGTGGACTTTTGCCCACTCTCCCACTATACTGGAACCACAAAGGAGGGCGCGGTATGAGCCTTGGAACCAACATCAGCCGCCTGCGGGCGGAGAAGCGCCTGTCTCAGGGGGACCTGGCGGAAGTGCTGGAGGTGAGCCGCCAGTCCGTCAGCAAGTGGGAGACGGATTCCAGTGTGCCGGACCTGGACAAGCTGATAAAGCTAAGCCAGCTCTTCGGTGTGACGCTGGATGAACTGGTGACGGGAGCAGAGCCCCAACTGAAGGTGGAGACGCCTCCGGTCATGGTGTCTCCGTCAATGCCGGGTCGGAAGATCGCCGGGATCATCCTCTTCTGCATGGCCTTTCTGGCATTTCTGATCCCTACGGTGCTGGGGGGGAGCCTCGTCGGCCTGATCCTGGCCGTTCCGTTTCTGGTGTGCGGGATCATCTGTTTTCTCGTCCGAAAGCGGCCGGGGCTGTGGTGCGCCTGGGCAGCGTACTTGGCGGTTTACATCTTTTGCTACTATGGCACCCGCATCAGCTGGAATCTTTTCTTTTTCACGTTCTCTTGGGAGGAAGTCGGAACCCCCGTCTATACCTTTGCAGCGTGGATCCAATCGCTGATGATACTGGCTCTGCTGATTGGGACTGTCCGCTCCTTCTGCACATTCTCCTTTCCTCCCACCCGGCGGAATGGAGTGATTCTGGTCGTGCTATGGATTGAATTCCTGGCGTACCGATTGCTGACCGCGCCCATCGCCGACTTGCTCTCAGCACCGGAAATTCCTGTGACCTCCATGTGGGCCTTGATGGCTCTGATTCTTATGGCAGGCATCGCCTCCCTCATTCTGCTGGCCATTGTCTTGACGCTGTCGGTGCGGATGGCTGCCGCCTGGAGGGCCTCTCACTGCTGATACTTTTCGGCTCACGCCCCGACATTGGCCGGGGCGTTTTTCTTGACTTTTCCCGCAGGGCGCTTATAATATAGTATATCGTTTATCTCACTTGAGTATCACGGTTGGAGGACATTATGCGGGACAGCTGCGGACGGACAATCGACTACCTGCGGCTCAGCGTCACGGACCTGTGCAACTACCGGTGCCAATACTGTATGCCGCCCGAGGGCGTGGAGAAGCGGCTTCACAGCGATATTCTCTCCATCGAAGAGCTGGCGGAGATCGCCGCGGCGGCGGTTCGGTGCGGGGTAAAGAAGATCCGCCTCACCGGCGGGGAGCCTCTGGTACGGCGGGGATTGCCGGACCTGTGCCGGATGCTGCGGGCCATCCCCGGGTTGGCGGAGCTGTGCCTCACTACCAACGGCTCCCTCCTGCCCCAGCTGGCAAGGCCCCTGCGGGATGCGGGGGTGGACCGGCTGAACATCAGCCTGGATACGCTGCGGCCGGACCGGTTCGCCGCCATGACCCGGCTGGGGACCCTCCAGGACGTGCTTGCGGGCATTAAAGCTGCGGAGGCGGCTGGATTCCGGAATCTAAAATTTGACACCGTCCTCATCGGCGGGTTCAACGACGATGAGATCGAAGATTTTGTGAATCTCAGCCGGGAGCATCCCTGGGAGATGCGGTTCATCGAGCTGATGCCCATGGGCCCCTGCGCCGGGTGGGATCGGAGCCGCTTCCTGCCCGCAGAAACGGTGCTGGACCGGATGGCAGAGCTGGAACCCATCGAGGCCCAGGGCGTGGCCCGGCGGTACCAGCTGCCCGGCGCGCTGGGGACAGTGGGGCTCATCTCCCCAGTGAGCCACGACTTCTGCGCGGACTGCCGCCGGATTCGGGTGACGGCGGACGGCAAGCTGAAGGGCTGCCTCCACAGCCGGGAGGAAGTGCCTCTCCGGGGGCTCCACGGTCAGGCGCTGGTGGACGCCGTCCGGCAGGGCATCCTCCACAAGCCGGAGCGCCACCATCTCACAGAACGGTCCAGCGACACGCCCCGAAACATGAATCAGATCGGAGGATGACCACCATGGCGGAATTGACCCATTTCAATGAACAGGGCCGGGCCAGGATGGTGGATGTGACGGAGAAGGCCGTCACCCACCGCCGGGCAGTGGCTGCCGGGGAGATCCACATGGCCCCGGAGACATTGCAGAACATCAAGGACGGCACCTTGAAAAAGGGCGACGTGCTGGCGGTAGCCCAGGTGGCGGGCATCCAGGCGGCCAAGCACAACTGGGAGCTGATCCCCATGTGCCACCCCCTGCCCCTGACAGGTATCGACATCACCTTCGCCCTGTCCGATTCCCCCTGCATGGTGGAGATCCAGGCCGCCGTCACCTGCACCGGCGTTACCGGGGTGGAGATGGAGGCCCTGACAGCCGTGTCCGTGGCGGCGCTGACCATCTATGACATGTGCAAGGCAGTCCAAAAGGACATGCGCATTGAAAACATCCGCCTGCTGTCCAAGTCCGGCGGCAAGAGCGGAGATTACCAGATCAAGGAGTGAGCCTGTTGGCAAACGTGGTATCGGTCAACATCAGCGAGCGGAAGGGGGAGCAGAAGCACCCCGTCCCGGAAATCCAACTAAAGTTCCGCCACGGCATCGTGGGGGACGCCCACGCCGGGGACTGGCACCGGCAGATCTCCCTGCTGGCGGAGGAGAGCGTGGACACCATGCGGGCGAGCTGCCCCATCCCACTGGATCCGGGGGTGTTTGCGGAGAACATCAACACCGAGGGCATCGACCTGAAACACCTACCGGTGGGCACCCATCTGCGGATCGGTGAGACGGAGGTGGAGGTGACCCAAATCGGCAAGGAGTGCCACAGCGACTGCGCCATCAAGAAGGCGGTGGGCAAATGCGTCATGCCCACGGAGGGCATCTTCGCCGTGGTGGTCCGGGAGGGCGTGGTCCGTCCCGGCGATGAGATCGAGATTCTGGAGGCGGAAGCATGAAGCTGATACGGACGGAGGATGCGGTGGGCCATGTGCTGTGCCACGACCTGACCCAGATCATCAAGGACCAGTACAAGGATGCCCGGTTCCGCAAGGGCCATGTGGTGGCGCCGGAGGACATCCCGGTGCTGCTCGGCATGGGCAAGGAGCACCTGTACGTGTGGAAGATGACGCCTGGGATGCTCCACGAAGATGAGGGGGCGGAGCTCCTGCTGGCCCTGTGTGCCAACGAGAATATGGAGCGGAGCGGCGTCAAAGAGGGCAAGATCGAGCTGAAGGCATCCTGCGACGGGCTGTTCCTGCTCCGGTCGGAATCCCTGCGGGCGGTAAACGCCATCGATGAGCTGATGATCGCCACCCGGAAGGGGGGTACAGCCGTCAAAAAAGGCGACAAGCTGGCGGGGATGCGGGTGATCCCCCTGATCATCGCGGAGGAGAAGCTGACAGCCGCCAAAGCGGCCGCCGGAGATACCCCCCTGCTGGAGCTGCGGCCCTGGGTGCGAAAAACCGCCGCCATCGTGGCCACCGGCAGCGAGGTGAAGAAGGGATTGATCCAGGACACCTTCACTCCGGTGGTGAAGGACAAATTGAGCGCCTATGGCATCGAGACCATCTCCGTCTCCTATTCCGGCGATGGGGTGGAGAACGTGGCAGGCGCCATCTCCCAAGCCCGGCAGACTGGGGCGGAAGTCATCCTCTGCACCGGGGGTATGAGCGTGGACCCCGACGATAACACCCCCGGCGGGATCAGGCAGAGCGGGGCGAAGATCGTCACCTACGGCGCCCCAGTGCTGCCCGGCGCTATGTTCCTGCTGGGCTACTACGATGACGGCACCCCCGTCATGGGCCTGCCCGGCTGCGTCATGTACGCCGGGGCCACCATCTTCGACCTAGTGCTGCCCTGGGTGGCGGCGGATGTAAGCGTCACCAAGGAGTGGATCGTCTCCCTGGGGGAGGGCGGCCTGTGTCTCGGCTGCCAGCCCTGCCGCTGGCCCATCTGCCCCTTTGGAAAGTAAAAATCAGCCCGCGCCGGAGCGTCCGGCGCAGGTTTTTTCCATTCGTTATCCTCATTTGAATATCACGTTAGTTTGACACCGGACTTGCAAAGCCGGGTTCAACATATTATCATGAAGAAAGGAAGATTTCACCATGAAAAAGCTTTTCTCCTTCGTTCTGGCCCTGTCCATGGCGCTGGCCCTGACCGCCTGCGGCGGCAGTGCGGACACCGACAGCACCACCACAGACGACACCACAGAGACCACCGCCAAACCGGTAGAGCTGTACGTCTTTGCCGCGGCCTCCATGCAGGAGTCCCTGGATCAGGTCATCAAGGCCTACAAGGCCGTGGCTCCGGAAGTCGCCGTCGTGGCGACTTATGACTCCTCCGGCACCCTGAAAACCCAGATCCAGGAGGGAGCCGACTGTGATGTGTTCATCTCCGCCGCTCCCAAGCAGATGAACCAGTTGGACGCCGAGGGCGGCGAGGAGAACACCGAGGGCCTGGACCTGGTGAATAGCGCCACCCGCCTGGACCTGCTGGAGAACAAGGTGACCCTGGCCGTTCCCGAGGGCAACCCCAAGGGCATCGAGTCCTTTGACCAGCTGGCGGAGCTGCTGGCCAGCGGCGATGTGTTCCTGGCCATGGGCAACAGCGACGTTCCAGTGGGCCAGTACACCCAGAAGATCTTCACCTACTACGGTCTGAATGAGGAGACCCTGGCCAGTTCCGGCGTGCTGACCTACGGCTCCAACGTGAAGGAGGTCACCACCCAGGTCTCTGAGGGCACCGTGGACTGCGGCGTGATCTACGCCACCGACGCCTTCTCCGCCGGTCTGACCGTGGTGGACGAGGCCACCGCTGAGATGTGCGGCCAGGTGATCTACCCCGCCGCCGTCATGAAAAACAGCGCCAATCCCGATGCTGCCAAGGCCTTCCTGGACTTCCTGTCGACCGATGAGGCCATGGCCTGCTTCGAGGCGGTAGGCTTCAGCCCCATGGTGTGAGTTCAAACAGATTGGAAATAGGCGTTTGATAAAGCTGGATCGTTTAAAATGCTTTCTGACAGCCCTTGATCCCCTCATTCCAAACTCCGGATTTCTTATTTTCCAAAGGAACCTTATGGCCTGGTCCCCTCTTTACAACTCATTGCGGATCGCCGCCATCGTTCCCATTGGGCCAAGGCCCAATGGGAGCCCTTGATTTGATTTTGCTCGGCCAGGCAAAGCCCGGCCTCTCCAAGGTTTTGCTTTGCAAAACGCTTGTACGCCACTTTTGTGGCGGCCCGCCTCTGGCGGGTCGGGATGGCAGACGCCCCCTTTCCCCAGGAGGTTTTTTGAAATGGACTGGTACCCTCTCTACAACTCATTGCGGATCGCCGCCATCTCCACGGTGGCGGTATTCTTCCTGGGGATCCTGGCGGCGTACTACATCGCCAAGCTGCCCCGGCTGGTGAAGGGCGTGCTGGATGTGGTGCTGACCCTGCCCCTGGTGCTGCCGCCCACCGTGGTGGGCTGGCTGCTGCTGGTGCTGCTGGGGCCCAACCGCCCCATCGGCGCCTGGGTGCAGGCCCACTTCGGCCTGAGGCTGGTGATGACCTGGTGGTCCGCTGTCTTTGCCACGGTGGTGGTGGCCTTCCCCCTGATGTACCGCACCGCCCGGGGGGCCTTTGAGAGCTTCGATCCTACGCTGGCGGAAGCTGCGGCGACCCTGGGCCGGTCCAATATCTGGATCTTCTGGCGGGTGCGGATGCCCGTGTGCCGCCAGGGCATCCTGGCGGGGACTGTGCTGGCCTTTGCCCGGGCTCTGGGGGAGTATGGTGCCACCTCCATGATCGCCGGCTACACCCCCGGCCGCACCGCCACCATCTCCACCACCGTCTATCAGCTCTGGCGGACCGACAATGACACAGAGGCCCTCCGCTGGGTGCTGGTGAACATTGCCATCTCCGCTGTATTCCTGTTGGCAGTGAACCTGCTGGAAGCCCGCCAGAAACGGGCCGGAAAAGGGGGCAGACGGTAATGGCGCTTTCCGTGGACATCCGAAAGGCCCTGGGAAATTTTCATCTGGCGGTCCAGTTTGACGCCGGGGATGAGACGCTGGCCCTGCTGGGGGCCTCGGGGTGCGGCAAGTCTGTGACCCTCAAGTGCATCGCCGGCATTCTGACGCCGGACGAGGGACACATCGAGCTGGACGGTGTTACCCTTTACGACAGCGCCTCCAGAATCAACCTGCCGCCCCAGCGGCGGCAGGTCGGGTACCTGTTCCAGCAGTACGCTCTGTTCCCCAACATGACGGTGCGGCAGAACATCGCCGCAGCCGTGCGGGACAAGGCCCGCCGCCAAACAGAGGTGGCGGAGAAGCTGCGGCAGTTCCGGCTGGAGGCCGTGGCAGACCAGAAGCCGGGGCAGCTCTCCGGCGGGCAGCAGCAGCGGTGCGCCCTGGCCCGCATCCTGGCGTCGGAGCCCAGGGCCATCCTGCTGGACGAGCCCTTCTCCGCCCTGGACAGCTACCTGAAATACCAGCTGGAACTGGAGCTGGCAGAGACACTGGGCGGATTCCCGGGCACGGTGCTGTGGGTCTCCCATGACCGGGGGGAGGTGTTCCGGAACTGCCGCCGGGTGTGTGTCATAGACCGGGGCAGATCCCAGCCTGTGACCACCCTGGGGGAGCTGTTCCGCAGCCCCGGCACAGAGGCCGCTGCCCGGCTCTCCGGCTGCAAGAACTATGCCGACGCCCGGCCAAGGGAGGATGCGGTGTTTCTTCCGGACTGGGGACTGACGCTCTCCTGCGGCCGTCCGGTGCCGGAGGGCGTCTGCCGGATCGGCATCCGGGCCCACCATGTTCAGCTGGCCGGTCCCGGGGCGGAAAACGCCTTCTCCTGCACGGCAGTAAAGGTGGTGGAGGACGTGTTTTCCACCATCGTGCTGCTGCGGCCGGAGGGCGCGGCGCCGGAGGCGCCCCTGCTGCGGATGGAGCTGGACAAGGACAACTGGCAGGCGGTGCCGGACAAGGACCGCCTCACCGTCTCCGTTCCGCCGGAGGCCATTCTGCTGCTGGAATCGTGAAGGAGTGATCTACCATGTTCAAAGCCGCTGTCCTGACCGTCAGCGACCGGAGTTTCCGGGGAGAGCGCCCTGACGCGGGCGGGCCTCTGGTTGTGGAAATTCTGAAAAACGCCGGGTACGCGGTGACGGAGACCGCCATTGTCCCGGACGAGAAGGGCCGGATCGAGGCTGCCCTGCGGCAGTGGTGCGACCGGGAGCCGGTGGATCTCATCGTCACCACCGGAGGCACCGGCTTCGCCCCCCGGGATGTGACGCCGGAGGCCACCCTCGCCGTGTGTGACCGGCTGACCCCCGGCATTCCGGAGGCCATGCGCTACGCCTCCATGCAGGTGACGAACCGGGCCATGCTGTCCCGGGCCGCGGCGGGCATCCGGAAGGGGACGCTCATCGTGAATCTCCCCGGCTCTCCCAAGGCGGCCAGGGAAAACCTGGAGGCCGTCCTCCCCGCGCTCGCCCACGGGCTGGAGATGCTCTCCGGACGGCCCGCCGACTGCGCCGGGCTGACGGACTGACCTGCTTTTCAAACAAACGCCGGCCTCTATATGAGGCCGGCGTTTTGCCATTCAGTCTGTGGAGGGTCGGGACGCTCTCCCCTGTTTCTCCAATTCCTCCCGCACCAGATCCGCCAGGGTGAAGCGGTCTACATATTCGTTCACGGCCGCATACAGGCCCGTCCAGAAGTCCAGGGTCGGGCAGACGCCGCACCGCTCGCAGGCGTTCTCCTCCGTCTCCAGGCAGGCCACCGGGGCTAGATTTCCCTCTGTCAGCCGGAGGATACTGCCCAGGGTATACTCCTCCGGCGCTTTCGTCAGACGATATCCCCCCAGGGCGCCACGCCCGCTGCGGAGGAATCCCGCCTTTCCCAGCAGACCCGCGATCTGCTCCAGATACTTCATGGAAATGCCCTGCCGGGCGGCCACATCCTTCAAGGAGACGAACTCCTCCCCGCCGTGGACCGCCACATCGATCATCAGGCGCAGGGCGTACCGCCCCTTGGTCGAAATCTTCACGAAACCGCCTCCTTTTCTGTCCCATCTATTTTGCCACAGGCGCTTCCGGAATGCAAGAGACCGCTTGGATTTTCCCCGCCCCGCCGGCACCGGAAATTGACAACCGTCCGCTTTTCCCGTACAATAAAAACAACTTTTGAGCGTTATGGAGAGGAGTACCGATCATGGATTACGCAAAGGAATCCCTGCGCCTGCATTCCGAGTGGAGGGGCAAGCTGGAGGTGACGCCCCGGGCCCAGGTGGACAGCAAGGAGGCGCTGTCCCTGGCCTACACCCCCGGCGTGGCCCAGCCCTGCCTGGAGATCCAGAAGGACATCAGCAAGAGCTACGAGCTGACCCGCCGGTGGAACACCGTGGCGGTGGTCACCGACGGCTCCGCCGTCCTGGGGCTGGGAGACATCGGCCCGGAGGCGGGGATGCCCGTCATGGAGGGCAAATGCGTCCTGTTCAAGGCCTTCGGCGGCGTGGACGCCATTCCCCTGTGCGTCCGCAGCCACGACGTGGACGAGATCGTGAACACCGTGGCCCTGCTGGCCGGGTCCTTCGGCGGCGTGAATCTGGAGGATATCGCCGCCCCCCGGTGCTTTGAGATTGAGCGGAAGCTGAAGGAGCGGTGCGACATCCCCATCTTCCACGACGATCAGCACGGCACCGCCGTCATCACCCTGGCGGGGCTCACCAACGCCCTGAAAGTGGTGGGCAAGCGGCTGGAGGATGTCCGAATCGTTATCAACGGTGCCGGCGCCGCCGCCGTCTCCATCACGAAGCTGCTGCTCTCCGCCGGGGCAGGGGACGTGACCCTCTGTGACCGGAAGGGCGCCATCTACGCCGGCCGCAGCGACGGCATGAACTGGATCAAGGAGGAGATGGCCCAGGTGACGAATCCGGAGAAGCGGACCGGCTCCCTGGCGGACGTGCTGGCGGGGGCTGATATGTTCATCGGCGTGTCCGCCCCC
>OLRN01001414.1_pt1 | contig 12896 bp, 10 predicted proteins | sample 1673001 | NCBI WGS metagenome assembly OLRN01 (sample SAMEA3136745, study PRJEB25190) | human gut metagenome | biome: human gut; feature: human-associated habitat; material: faeces | place: Austria | collected 2013 | reverse complement strand
AGAGCGCAATCCTGTGCGAATGTTGTGAGAATACTTTCTTAGAGACAAAAATACAAACGGACGCGAATAATTTTGAGAAAATATATCACGCAGATAAAATAGCTAATATTGTGCCGATGCATTGCGCCTAAAGGCGGAATATCGTCTGCCGCACAGGAATTTGAGAAGATCTCCTGCGGATTTTATCCACAGGAGGTCTTCTCAACGAAAGAGGCACAATATATTGTGTAAAACTGTGCCGCGCACAAAGCTTCAAAAAAACGGCCGGGAAGTTCATTTTGTTGTATCTACCCAAAAGAAACGCGCGATGGTAAAAAATAATCAGCGATTCAGACGGAACTGAATCCAGCGCGGTTCGAATCCTGGAAAAAGACCCGGAACATGAAAAAGAAGGGAGAAGGAAACATGTCTGATCAACTGAGGGAAACCCGGCGGAGAGCCAATCTGACCTTTATCGGCGCGATCATCATTTTGGCGGTGATCAATGGCACCTATTCCGCCCTTACGGTGTTTGCCGGCGACCTATGCACGCGTCTGAACGCTTCGGTGACGGATGTCATGTTGATGTTCACCGTGTGCTCAGTCGTATCGATGGTTGCAAATCTTGTGTCCGGCGCGCTGATGGCGCGGGTGCCGACCAGAATCCTCGCTTTCATCGGCACGCTTTGCTTTATTGCGTTCTTCCTGCTGATGCGCTTCGCGACATCTCTGGCCATGCTTTACGTCGGCGCCGGCCTGTTCGGCATCAGCACCGTGTTCAGCGGATTTACCACCCTGCAGCCGCTGGTCACATGGTGGCATGCCAAGGGGACCGGAACGAAGCTGAGCATCCTGTCAGTCGGCTTCGCGCTGTTCGGCAGCCTGGAGTCCTTCGTAGCCCCCCGTCTGCTGGTCTCTGTCGGCTTTGAGAAAGTCACGCTGTATCTTGGCCTGATCCTGGGCGTTGTCGCCTGCGCCGCGGCGCTTCTGCTGCTCTCTGACAAACCCGAAAAATATGGCTTGAAAGCTTATGGCTACAGTGAGGATCAGAAACAGGCTGCCCCCGCCGCCAGCGGGATGCCATTCAACGCAATCCTGCGGACGGCGCCGTTCTGGCTGCTGATGATCTGTGTGTTCCTTTTGACGATTGCGTCCACCGGCTATGTGAACAACGCCTCTACATATTATCAGTCTCTGGGACTGTCTTCCACTGAGGCCGGTACCATGATCTCGGTCTATGGGATCGCGACGATGTTCTTAAACCTGATGTTCGGCGTGCTGGCTGACAAGATCTCCACCCGAAAGGCATGCATGCTGTACGGTGTTCTATGCGCCGTTGTCTTTGCGGCTGCGGCGTTTGTGAGCGGCTCTGCCAGTGCCTGGATTGTGGCCCTGCTGATCGGCTCCATCAATTATAGTAATTTTGTAGTGGCCATGAATGCCGGCGCGATCTATGGACCTGCCGCCCTGGGCAGCATCGTTCCCATGGGCATGTTCGCCATGAGTGCCGGCGCCATGTTCGGCTCTCCCCTCGCCGGCGCGTTCTACGACAGTACCGGCAGCTACTCGAACTTCATGATCTGTGCCGCAATCCTCTGCGCGCTGGCGCTGGTGGCAGTCCTTTGGGCGTCGTCCTCTAAAAATGTGAAAAAGCTCCAGGAGCGCGCTGCGGCGGGCAAGGAGCGGAACTGAAGGTCCGGCCTCTTGGGTAGGTCCCTGTTCTGTGAAAGGACGGGGACCATGGAAAATACGGCTAATTCAGAGAAACGAAGAGGAGTGATCGAATGTACAAAGTAATGGTCATCAATTTGGGCGGCACGTCAACGAAGCTGGCACTGTATGACGACGAGACGCTCACCTGCGAAGGCAGCTTCCGCCACACGGACGAGGAGATCGCGGCCTGTGTAGACAACGCCGCCCAGATCGCTTTCCGGACAAAAGTGGCGCAGGCGTGGATTCAGGAGAACGGCCTGGATCTCGACCAACTGGACGCCGTGGTGTTTCGGATGTCCAACTCCGGGGGCATGACAACGGTAGGAGGAACGTACTGCATCGAAGGCCGCTTGAAAGACGCGGTCATGAAGGTGTATGAAGACAGCTTCCCAAAGGCCATGCATCCTTCGTTCATCGCGTATCCGCTGATCCTTTCACTGCTGGACGGGCGGGATGTGCCAGTCTACGCCGTCGATCCGGACGATGTGAGCGAATTCAGCGATGTGGCCTGCGTTAGCGGCCATCCCGACTTCCCCCGCAGCAACGGCGTCCACATGCTCAACCAGAAAGCGGTGGGCCGCAAGGCGGCCGCGGACCTTGGAAAGAAGTATCAGGACACGAAGCTGGTGGTGGCCCACTTGGGCGGCGGCGTCTCCATTGCCTCGCATGACCACGGCCGTGTTGTAGACGGCACCCACGGCGGCCCTGCCGGCGAAGGCCCCTTTGCCACGACCCGTTCCGGCGCACTGCCCATTGACAAGGTGGCGCAGGCGATCTGCAGCGGTAAGCTGGATATGCGCGGTGTCATGGGCATCCTGATGGCGAAGGGCGGCTTTGTCGCTCACACCGGCCTGACGGATATGCGGCTGATTGAGAAAAAGGCCGCGGAAGGCGACGCCAACTGCGATCTGGTCATCCGGGCTTTTATCTACCATGTCTGCCGTTATATCGGCGCGCAGTTCGCGGCTCTGGGCTGCGAGGCGGACGCCATTGTTCTCACCGGCGGCATCGCCTATTCCAAGCGCGTTGTGGAGGCCGTGACTGCGTGTGTCAGTAAACTGGCCCCTGTGATGGTCTACCCCGGTGAAGAAGAAAATACGGCCATGGTGGCCGGCGTGCTGCGGGTACTCCGCGGCGAAGAGGAGCTCGCCCCCATAAAGGCGTGATCGCATAGCAGGCTGTATGCCCTGTCCGATGGACATTATCGATAAGCAACCAACAAGAAAAAGAAAGGAAGGATCTATATGTCTGACAACATCAACGTCAACGACTACATCCAGGACCTGGTCAAGAGGAGCCGCACCGCCCAGAGAAAGTTCGAGCGGAAATACACGAACCAGCGCGCGATTGACGAAGTAGTCCGCGCCATCGGCATGGCCGTATTGAACCATCAGGACGAGATTGCGGAGCTGGCGGTCTCCGAGAGCCACATGGGCACAGTGGAGGAGGAGAAGCAGAAGTTCATGGGCATCGCCTCCGCCAACTGGAATTTCCTGCGGGGCAAGCCCTCTGTGGGGGAGATTCCCAACATCCGTCCCGACGAGCCCGGCGTACGCGTCCTGGCGAAGCCCATGGGCGTCATCGGCTGCGTCATGCCCAGCACGAATCCCACCGGCACCGTCATCGGCAACGGCATGGCTGCGATCAAGGCGCGCAACTCCGTGATCATCGCGCCCCATCCCATGACCGCCCACACCTCCTATGAGATGTCGAACTATATCCGGGACGGGCTGAAGGCGATCGGCGCTCCCGAAGATCTGGTGCTCTGCATCGAGCCGGAGATGTGCTCCATCGAGGCGACCGACGCCATGCTGCACGCCTGTGACGCCAACATCGGCACCGGCGGCCCCGGCATGGTCAAGGCCGTGTTCTCCTGCGGCAAGCCCGGCTTCGGCGTGGGCCAGGGCAACTGCCAGGTACTGCTGGATGAGGACTTCCCCGACTTCCAGACCGCCTGCGCCACTATCGTCGGGAACCGCACCTTCCAGAACGGCGTCCCCTGCACCAGTGAGCAGACCGTCCACGTCCCCGCCGCCCGCGAGGAGGAGTTCCTGAAGGCCATGGATGCCGGCGGCGCTTATCTGGTCACAGATCCGGAGGAGATCGCCAAGCTGAAGCAGCTGATCTTCCCCGACAACGGCCCGATCAACCGTAAGATCGTCGGCCGTCCCATCCAGATGATTGCCGCCATGGTCGGCATCACCGTGCCGGACAACTACAAGGCCATCCTCATCAAGAACCAGGTCACCGATGGCTCCGACGTCCTTGGACAGGAGATCCTGGCGCCCTTCCTGCGCTATACCACCTACGAGAACTTCGAGGACGCCATTGAGACCGCCGTGACCAACCTGGAGGTCCAGGGCGGCGCTGGGCACAGCAGCAGCATCTGGTCCACCCATCCCGAGCGCATCGACCAGGCCGCGCTGCGGATTCCTGTGGGCCGCTTCCATGTCAACCAGCCCACAGTGGGCTATCAAAACGGCCTGCCCACTACCGTCAGCATCGGCTGCGGCGCCTGGGGCGGCAACAGCATCTGCGAGAACCTGCAGTACTATCATCTGATGGATTTCACCCGCGTGACGGTCTCTGTGCCCAATCTGCGGCATTTCGACCCCTCTGACTGGGATAAATTCGACATCTGCAAGGCTACGGTGGACTGACCGTCACGGCAGGATGCCAGTAGAGAAGGAGGTAGAGCGATCTATGGAAAAAACGGAAGTCATCCTGGACGTTTCCGCGCGTCATGTCCATATCCGCCCGGAGGACGTCGAGGTCCTGTTCGGACGGCCGGACGCGCTGACGCTGCGGCAGAACCACTCCAGCGCGTTCGCCGGAAAGGGCCAGGAGGTATTCAACGAGCGCGTGAAGCTGGTCGGCCCGAAGGGTACGATTGAGAACGTCACCATCCTCGGTCCGCTGCGCAAATATCAGCAGGCGGAGATCTCAAAGACGGACGCCCGCGCGCTTGGCGTGGATGCGGTGATCCGGCTCTCCGGCCACCACGATGGGACGCCGGGGATCGACATCGTCGGTCCCTGCGGGACACTGAAGCTGGAGGCGGGCTGCATTGTGGCAAAGCGCCATGTACACATGAGCGAAAAGCTGGCCGCCGAGCTCGGCCACAAAAACGGCGATATCATCAGCGTTGAGGTGACCGGTACGGAACGCCCCCTTGTGTTTCACAATGTGAGCATTGAAGCGTATCCGGTTGAGAAGATGCCCACGGTCATGCACATCGATACAGATGAGGCGAACGCCGCGGACATCAAGCCGGGCCTCATCGGCAAACTGATCGTCTGATCGCGGCCCGCGGGCATCCATGCGGCCGCGGGCGGGACAGGAGGTCAGAAGACCGCCTAAAGCCGTTCCGCCTGACGGCCGCGTGGGGATGCGATCATATGAGCGGAGGCGGGCCTGTGAAAACGGACATCCGCCGACAGCTGCGCCTTGATCGGCCCTGTGCTTTCAAGAGCTTAGAGCCACAGGGACGAGATGAAATAAAACAACGAACTAGAAGGAGGACGATTTTATGAGCAAGAGCACGGCGAAGATCCACACCACCGCCTGCGGTGTTGAACCTTATGACAAGTGCTTTGGCGTTGGAGCGACCAAGCACCATGACTTCGGCGGGAATTCCCCCTATGAACGGATTGAAACGCTGCGTAAGACTTATAAAGCGAGACAACTGACACTGGATTCAAAACGTGCCCTGGTTTTTACGGAGGTGTATAAATGCAATGAGAGCCAGCCCGTAGTGATCCGAAAAGCACTTGCATTAAAGAAGTACATGGAAGAGTGCAAACTCTCCTACATTGAGGGAGAGCTGCTTATGACGGATGATGGTTCCCCTGTCTATGCCAACCCCATCTATCCGGAAAACTCCCAGTGGTACTATGATGAATTGAAGCACAAGCCCATGTATGAGCGGGAATGGGACCCCATCTTCTACGATGAGAAGACGAAGGATGAGATCCTGAGCACCGAGGACTACTGGAAGGGCAAGGACATCGCGAACACATTCCGGGCAAGAGTACCTCAGGATGCCGCGAAGGGCTGTGCGGCCTGCGGCGGTATGCTGGTGATCAATCCCAACGTGAACGTGGAGTACGGTATTGGCCATATGACGCCGAATTTCCCCTACGCCCTGGAAAAGGGTATCGGCGGCATGAAGGCGGATGTCCTCGCGTGCAAGGCGAAGCCAACGCTGAGGAGGAGAAGAGTCTCCAGCTCTACGAGGCGCAGCTGATCGTGCTGGATGGCTTTTCCGAATTTTTCAAAAGATATGCGGCGTTTGCCAAGGAGCAGATCGGCAACTACTCCAGCCAGCAGACCAAGGAGGAGCTACAGCGCCTGAGCGAGATCTGCGAATACCTGGCTGAGGGTGCTCCCCGGAATTTCTGGGAGGCGATCCAGCTCGCATTTGCAGTCTGCATGGTCGCGTTTATGGAGAGCAACGGCCATGCACTCTCTCTGGGCCGCATGGACCAGTATCTGTATCCCTTCTACCGGGCCGATATGGAAAAGGGCGCCATCACCAAGGACTTCGTGCAGCAGCTGATTGAGTGCTTCTATCTGAAGATGGAGACCCATGGCCAGCTCCTGCCTGATGCCGGAGACGGCATGTGGCGCGGCGGCGCCAGAGGCTGGTCGGGTTCCGCTCTGATCGTCGGCGGCGTGGACGCTGACGGCAACGACGCCACCAATGACCTGTCCTTCATGCTCATCGACGCCACAATCCATACAAGACTGGCCAATCCCTACCTCGCTGTCCGCTATCACGAGGGGACGCCTTACGAGCTGAAAGTCAAGGTGGCCGAGGCTGTGCGACTGGGCATCGGTCACCCGAAGATCCTCAACGACAAGATCGCCATTGAGGCACTGGAGCGGTACGGTGTGCCTGAGAAGGATGCCCGCGACTACGTCAATGTCGGCTGCGTGGAGCTGGATATCCCCGGCAAGTGCGGCGGCTGGGCGGACGCCTGCTATGTGTCGCTGCCCAAGGTGCTGGAGCTGGCGCTGAACAACGGCAGATGCTTACAGTGCGCCGGCGAGCACTGCCCCAACTACAACACCTGCTGCCGGGGCGTGGGCAAGTCCCTGGGCCTCCAGACCGGTTATCTGAAGGACTTCAAGACCTTTGACGAGGTCATCGCCGCATACGAGGCGCAGCTGAAATACTGGGCGGACCGGGCTATCCTGACGGTCAACGTGCTGCAGGATGTCTCCATGGAGAGGGATGAGTATCCCTTCATGTCCACGGTGATCTCTGACTGCACGGAAAAGGGCAAGGGCTTCGTGCATGGCGGCGCGAGATACAATGCCGTTGGCCTCCAGGCCCTGGGCCCGGCCACCACGGCGGACTCGCTCACCGCGCTGAAGAAGCTGGTGTATGAGGACAAAAAGGTCACTCCGGAGGAATACTACGATGCGCTGCTCAGGAACTGGGAGGGCCACGAGCGTCTCTATCAGCTGGTCAACAGCGAGAAGATACCCCACTACGGCAACGACGAGGATTACGCCGATGAGATGATGGAATACGTGTTCGATACCTACTGCAACACGCTCCAGTCCTATCCCCCCAGCTGCGGCATCTACAAGATCCGGACTGGCTCCTTCTCGCAGATTATCAACCTGATCTTCGGACTAGGCGTAGGAGCCACGCCAGACGGCCGCATGGCCCACGAGGCGATTTCTGCCAACATCGACCCTGCCCGGACGGTGGTCATGAACCGCGACCGGAACGGCCCCACCGCCCTGGCCAGGTCCATTGGAAAGCTGGACCACGCAAAGGCCGGCAGCGGCACGCTGATCAATATGAAGTTCGGCGTGGACACCATCTCCGGTGAAAGGGGCCGCGACGACTTCATTGACTTCCTGGACGCCTATCTGGCCCAGGGCGCGTATCACATCCAATTCATGGTCACCAACCGGGACACGCTCATCGACGCACAGAAGAATCCGGATGAGTACAAGGATCTGCTGGTCCGGGTGTCTGGATTCAGCGCCTACTTCAACTCTCTGAGCACGGCGTTCCAGAACGAGCTGATCAACAGAACAGAGCAGTCTTTCTGATGGACTGCAGCCGCATGTTCCGACCTTGGATATACGTGACATCCGCTTGATAGAAAGATGTCGGTACCGGAGACGGTAGTTGAATAGTATCGGGGAGGATCATGCGATCCCCGTCATGCGCCCCGGCGATGGACTGATCGTCGGGGCGCGTGTTTTGAAACGGTTATGACTGACAGCCTGGCATGTTCGGGAGGGACGTCAGAGATGATCAGAACTTGAGGTGGAATATGAACGATGACGTAAAGTTGACCGGCCACACCGATTTTCCGGAAGGGTCGGATGAGAACTATGCCTATGTGGTGAACGTCCAGAGATTCACAATACATGATGGACCCGGCATCCGAACAGAGCTGTTCCTGAAGGGCTGCTCTCTGAGGTGCCAGTGGTGCAGCAACCCAGAGACCTATGAGCGTTTCCCGCAGGTCGGTGTGTTCCCGGAGAAGTGCATCGGCTGTGGATACTGCTTGAAAGCATGCGCGGAGCACGGCAGAAATGCCATCCGAACCGATGGCCACAGGGTCATCGGCATCGACCGCTCCGCCTGTGACAACTGCCTGCTGTGTGAAGAGGAATGTATGTCCGGCACCCTGAAGATCTGGGGAGAGAAGATGACGGTGGATAAAGCGATGGACGTGGTCCGCAGAGACCGGGAGTTTTACGACCGGTCCGGCGGCGGTGTCACGCTGTCCGGCGGAGAAGCGCTTCTTCAATGGCGGTTCTGCCGGGATCTGCTCAAGCGCTGCAAGGAGGAAAACATCCATACATGCCTGGAGTCTGCACTCCATGTGTCTCCAAAGTCGGTGGACGAGGTCGCGCCGTATGTGGATGTCTTTATCACGGACATCAAACAGATGGACAGCGCCGTCCATAAAAAGTTTACGGGCGCGGGAAACGAACTGATCTTGAGCAATATTAAGAAGGTTATTGAAATCGGGATCCCCCTGATTATTCGGATGCCGATTATCCCTGGTTTCAACGACGATTTGGAATATATCGACAAGACATCCGATTTTATCCTGAATGAGCTGGGAAATAAGCCTATACAGATTCAAATGCTCAAATACCGGCCTCTGGGCGAGGAAAAGGCTGGGACACTGGGTCTCCCGCTCCAGATGAAGGGCATGGTAATCGAGGACAACGAGGGATTTGAGAACAGGATCAGAGGCTATGTGAAACGGATGAATGACAGAGGCATCCCGGCGATTGCGGGATCACGAGAAAAAAAGGCGGATACATAATGCCGGTTCTGACCACGGAGCACAGCCCGTGAGTACCGGCGCGGCGGAAGAAAACCCGTTTCCAGAATACAGCACATACAAATATATGAGAGCGAAAGTCTACATCAAAGGAGAATGATAACGATGAACACGATCATGAATATGCGGGACACCACACCTGTGAACACCTTCATCGGCCCCGGCAGCAGCCGTATGGTCGGCGCGTTGAGTGAACAGATGGGGGCGAACACAGCATTTGTCGTATGCGATGCCGGCGTGAAGACGGCCGGCCTCGTAGACGGTATTTTGGAGAGCTTACAGGAGAAGGGCATCTCTGCATATCTGTTCGACCGTGTCACAGCGGATGCGCCGGATACCGCGGTCGATGAGGCCGCCGAGCTGTGCAGAGAGCAGGGATGCCAAGTCGTCATTGCTGTGGGCGGCGGCAGCACGCTCGATACGGCAAAGAGCATCGCGATGCTGCAGAACAATCCCGGGAAGATTTCAGAATATGCCATGGATCCCACGAAGGCCAGAGTAAAAGGCGCGAAATTGATCCTGATCCCCACGACCGCAGGCACCGGCAGTGAGGTCACCACCGGCGCTGTCGTGGCAGTCTCGTCTGCGGGTGTCAAATGCGGCTTCACAGGCAAGGATCTGCTGGCTGATTTTTCGCTGGTCGATCCGCTGCTCACGCTCGGCCTGCCGCGCAGTCAGACGGCCTCCACCGCTATGGACGCCTTCTCTCACTGTGTGGAATCCATGCTCAGCGGTATTTCGAATCCTTTCTGTGATGTCCTCTCCCTGGAGGGGATCCGTCTGATTAGCAACAATATCGAGAAGGTGATGGAGAACGGAAATGATGTGGAGGCGCGCCAAAACATCATGTTTGCCGCGTACCTGGGCGGTATGTCCGTCAATGACGGTGGTTGTAACTTCGGCCATGCTATTGCCCATACCTTGGGGGCAAAGTACCACATTCCTCATGGTGTGGTGTGTGCAACTGCGCTGCCTATGGTGATAGAATACTTTGCGGAGATCTATCCTGATAAAATCCGCAAAATTGCCGAGGCAATGAGCGTTGCTCTGCCTGAAAATGCGGACAATGCCGACGCCGCCTCCGTCACGGCGGACGCCATCCGGGCACTGAATGCTAGATTAGGCCTTCCCAAAATTTCTGAGTTGGGTTTCGGTTATGACGATTTGCCCAGTTTGTCTAAGCTGATCATGAATGAGGATTGTGTAAATGTCCTCCGCATATCTGTGCCAGAGAGGGAAGTCACCGCGCAGGATTTCCTGGTTCCCATGCAAAAAGAGTACACCCGCAAATAACAACCCAGCTGTTCCTCAATGCAGGGGGCCAGGGAGGTTTCCCTGCCTCCTGCAGTTTCATCTCCCCCGGAAGGAAATTCCCCTTTGCAATTTGGCGGTGTTTCAAAGTGTAATACACATATATTATACGGAGAACCGGACCGCCCCCGGGGAATGGGGCCCCAAAAGAAATCACTGCCAGGAAAGAGGATGGACATGGACGGAAAAACGCGAAGAGAACAGATAATCGCCGCAGAGTGGGAGATGTTTCAGACCACCCGGAACAAGGGGGGGCGCGCCTCCTGTCAGAACAATCACACGACCTTTTTCAATATGCGCATGGCGCAGTTTGAAGCCTGGAGCGACGCGGCTGCACAGAGCTATTGGGAGGATCTCCGGACTGCCGCCGGTCAGGGCAGAAACCTGATTGCGGAGAAGTACCTTCACATGATGAAAAAAACTCACCCGGCAGAGTATGAGGCGCAAAAGCATTTTCTTCCCCTCATAAGCGAAGAAAAGCGCGCCCTGGCAGAGGAAATCTGCGATGAGATGATCGCGCAGACCGTTTTGCTGCACGAAGCCTATCCCCATGTGGCAAAAACCGGCCGCCCGCTTTTTTCCAATGCGGATAAGTACGGCGTTACCTCCATCCAGACGTATCAGATGGGGGAGCTGCTGACTTATTCCGAAAAAACCTTGCGCCTTCTCAAGGAGCATCTTTTTGCCCTCAAGGACGCGGGCAGGAGTCTTGCCGGGGAAGTGATCGCCCGCAGCATCTGCTCCTATGGCTTTTCCTCCCTTGAGGAGGCAGAGGTATTTTTGGCTGTAGGAGAGACCCGGGGAACCGCGCAGGAGGAACCGTAAAGCCGGAGAGGGATCCCGCGGTCCTGCGGATACGATTACATCAGAAACGGAGAAGAGAAGCATGGACAAAGAGAAAAGCCTCGGCGAAATCATCGCCGAGGTTGACGCACAGCTGAAGGCAGGGGAGGACGCAGTCGCCGAGGCGCGTCTGCGGGAAGCCATCGCGGCATATACCGAGGCCGAGCCGGGCAATGTTGTCGGGCGGAGCGTTCTGCTCAACGAGCTGGGCAGCTTTTACCGGCACAGAGGAATTTTCGACAAGGGTGAGGAGGCCTTTTTGAAGGCCAAGGAGCTCCTGGAGGAACTCAGGGAATATGCGTATCAGGTGGACGGCTCCATCCCAGGCGGCGCGCAGGCGCCCCAGGAAGAGGGGGATAAAGACGGCCGCGGGGAGAGCCAAAGCCGCACGCAAATCATATACACCAACCGCACCATGACGGCCAACTACGCCACGACCCTGAACAACCTGGCCGGCCTGTACAGAATGAGCAAACAGCTTCAAAAGGCTGCTGAAACCTTCGACGCGGCAATCAAGGCATATGAAACCTGCGAAGGGGACGTTCCCCCTGACGACTTTGCCAGCAGCTACAACAACAAGGGCCTGCTTTACCTGGACATGCAGGACACGCATCAGGCAAGAGCCATGTTTCTAAAGGCAAAGGCGCTTCTTGAAACGGGCGGAAATTATCCGTACGCCTTGGGCACAACGATTTCAAACCTGGGCTTTGCCGCGGTCATCGAAAGAAAGTTTCCCGAGGCAATCGAATGCTTCAAGGCGGCGAAAGCCCTGTTTGAGGAGGCAGGAGACCGCCAAATGGTCCAAAACTGCGAAAAAATCCGCGCCCAATTGGAGGCGGCGCGATGAAGGGGCTGGAACTGTCCCGCCGGTATTACAGCGAGATTTTTCTGCCGGAATGCCGCAGGCGGGCGCCTGCCGCGCTGGGACATTTTGCCGCCGGACTGGCGGGGGAGGGGTCCGAGTGCTTTGGCTACGACGATGCGTGCTCCCAGGATCACAGCTTTGGGCTTCGGCTTTGTATCTGGCTAACGCAGGAGGACGACGCACGCTATGGCCCGGACCTCCAGGCGCTCTGGGACAGCCTTCCCCGGACGTTCCTGGGCTATCAAAGACCACCAACCGATATTCGCGAGGGAAAGCGGAACGGCATTTTCTCCGTGGGGGAGTTTTATAAGCGCATTTTGGGAGTTTCGGACGCCCCCGATGAGCCCTGCCGGTGGCTGGAGCTGGCGGAGCCGTGCCTTGCCGCCGCCACCAACGGGGAAATTTATTCCGACGAGCCCGGTGATTTCACGGCCGTTCGGGAGCGGCTTCTTGCCCATTATCCTGAAGATATTGCACGGTATTACCTGGCCCGGCACGCCGCAATCGCCGCCCAGACGGGGCAGTACAACCTCCTCCGGGCGTATCGCCACGGGGAGGAGCTGGCCGCAGGCAACATAAAGGGGAGCTTCATCCAAAGCGCCATTGCGATGGTGTTCCTGCTGAACAAAACTTACAGGCCCTTCTACAAATGGGCCCCCAGGGCCATGCGCTCCCTGCCTGTACTGGGGAGCGAGCTCCACGGCCAGCTGCTGCGACTCTCCAAAACCCGGGAGCTAAGAGAAGAGATCTCTCTGGTGGAGGGGATCTGCGCCCGCATTCTTGACCAAATGCGCCGGCAGGGCTATACCACAGGAAAAAGTGATTTCCTGATGGATCACCTCCCGGAAATCATGGGG
>OLRN01001412.1_pt1 | contig 12904 bp, 13 predicted proteins | sample 1673001 | NCBI WGS metagenome assembly OLRN01 (sample SAMEA3136745, study PRJEB25190) | human gut metagenome | biome: human gut; feature: human-associated habitat; material: faeces | place: Austria | collected 2013 | reverse complement strand
GTTACCATGGCGCAGAGGTCTGAACTGGACTACCTCATCTACAATGACCCGCTGGCGTATGCAGAGCTAATTTTGAACGGTGAGCCAGAGGAGTATCTGAGAAATGCGGCTGGAAGTCACGGATTAGAGGACTGAACGCAAAAACAGGGTGCGCCCTGCCGGACGCACCCTGCAAAAATCCACACACGATAAGTAAGGCAGGGAGTTCCCCGACGGGAACTTCCTGTTTTTCTTTGGTTGCGATATGAGCCTGTTCCGCCTGCCATGCAGCAAATTCCCGTTGACCTTCCTCGCTGTTCCAGCAGGCAAGGATCGCCGGATAGAATGCCCGTGCCAGTCGTTCGATGGCTTCATCGGGGTAAGGGGAAATATTTGTGGACTTTTTCTTTTTGTTCAAACGCACACTCCTTTGGATTTCTGTTGACAGCATACAATGTGCCTGTTGTTATGCTGTCTGCTCATCCTCTGCGAGCGCAGATTCCAGCGAAGCAAGGTACTCCTTGTGCTTGTGGATGATTTCGAGAATGACTTCTCGCTGTGCTGTGTCTGGCATAGTTCTCAGAAGATAGTCAAACTCTGTGCGGAAACGTGTTGTAACGTGTTCCAGTGCGACATAATCATGCCGCACTTCTTCCGGGTAAGCATCGCTGTCGTAAACCGATTCGATTTTCTGAAACGGCAATACAGGTGCCTTTCCCGGTTCCCGGATGATGCCATCGGCATCCGGTTTCGGTTCAACTTTCAGTTCCGGGTGCAGGATTTCCTGCAAGGTCTGTGCGCGGGCATCATAGTTGGCTCGTGCAAGGCGGTGCATATCAGCCTTGCTGACTTTTACCTGTTTGTTCAGAATCTTCTCCCGCATACCGGGAATCAGGGATTCAGCAATTTCAACACCTTTCATGTACTTCGATGCGCGAAGTACAGTTGCCTTGCTTACACCATTTTCCTCTGCGATTCGTTCGCAGGTTTTCATGGCTTCACCGGAGTTATCAGTTTGAGAACTCCGGTGAAATCGGCCATTTTCATCATGCGATTCTTTGCGGGCTTCGCCATGAGAGGATTTTTCCGCTTCATATTGCTTCCCGATGAGGAACAGCTTCTGCTCCGGGGTGAGGTTGCGCCGCCCCAACTGATTCTTGCAGATCCATGCGAGGACTTCTTCTCTGCTTTCAAATCGGAGCGGCATGGTGGAAAAGCAAATCTCCGGGTGCTTCTGGAGGATGGCATAACGGTTGTGTCCGTCAACAAGGGTGTTGTTCCAAACGATCAAAGGAGAGAGAAGCTTGCCTTCCTTGAGGATATTTTCTTCAAGCTGCTTGTACTCATCGTCCGTCAGCGGTGGGATCTGATTCTGGAACTCCGGGTCGATTTTCAGATTGATCATACGCACACTCCTTCTCTCTCATGATGTTGCGTCTGCTTTTCCTCCCGGAAGAACAGGGCAACATTCTGTTTTGCATCTTTCAGCTTGAGCAGTTCAGACTTGGCTTCCCTGTACTGCTCATAGAACTGGGCCTTTTCAGAAGCAAGAGCGCAGTATTCCGCTTCCAGCTTGTTCGGACTGGACAGGCTGGTGATGTTGTTTGCCTTGAGATAGGCTGCTGCTGTCCGGTATGCTGTCAGCTCTGCACGATGCTGTTCTTCAAAGACTGCTGGGTGTTTGACAGTTTTCAGCTTCTGTGCAAGCGGTCGGTACTGCTTGTAGTCAGCAGCGTGGCTGCGCAGCTTCTGATTGTCTGCCATGCGGGTTTCGAGGTCTTTCACTACGGCCAGCGATTCATGGAACTTGGTGTCAAGCTCTGCGATTCTCTGGTTGAGTGCGTCCTCGTTGAGCAGACCTTTCTCCTGCAAAAGAATCAAGGTCTGCGCCATGGCTTTGAGGTTGTGCTTCTTCGCCCAACGCTCATAGCCGATGCCCTTGCCCTGCTTCAGCTTCGCCTGAATGTCCACCAGCTTCTTGATTCGGTCGGGTTCTTCCTCAAGATTGCTGTGGAGGATAATGGGCTGGCTCTTGGCATTTTCTTTCAAGGTGGCAAGCACGAGTTCTTTCTCAAACTTGTCACCGAGGCTGTGTGCCCGGATAAACTTCTTTCTTCCGGCTGGCAGGTAGCTGAGCCGCCCACGGCTTTCCTTGACCGTGATGCCGTACCGCTGCAAGAGCCTGTCCGAGAAATCTTCAAAGCTCACTGCATTGTCCAGCACATCCGAGATCTGTTTCCGCAAAGTCTCCTTTGCGGTTTCAAACTCCGTTTGTGTGGGCTGCTGTCCGGCGGCAAGCAGGGCTGCGTTTTCACGGTCGAGTTTCATCTGACCGCGCCGTTTCATCCAGTACTCGCGCTCACTCACACGCTTTTTCGAGCTGAGCAGGTCGATCTGGTACAGCTTGGCATCCTGACACATTTCCATGACCGCGACACGCAAGTGCCGCATGGTCTGGGCTGTGCTGGAATGCTTCATGCCCTCACGCCAGTCACGGGGCTTCTGCATATAGGGCTTGCGCTCCACTTCTTGTGTCCGGACGCTACCGATCACGATGTGGACATGGATATTTCCCGAATGGTTGTGTCCGTCCGGGTGGGTGCAGACGATAGCAGGATGACCGGGAAAGTTCTCTTTGCAGAAGTTCAGGCCGAGGGCCTGTGCCTTTTCCATCGTCAGCCCATTTTCGGCTGCATCCCGCGGGTCGAAGCTGATGATATACTGGTGACTCTTGATGTCATCCGGGTGGTTGTTCTTGTCGTACTTCCGGTTTGCCAGCAGGCAGGCCATTGCAAACGAGGCTTCGCCGCATTCAAGGGTGTCCAGAATGTACGATTCCCGCAGCTTGGGTCTGCTCTGTTCATCCAGAATTTTCTTGCCGGAAAATTCATCGTGCTGGTAAACCAGATAGGTCTCAGCGGCAGAGTAGTCCGAATTTTTAGAGGCGATATGCTTCAGCGTTGCCATACAGTTTACCCAGAACTTTCTCGGCGTTGAGCCGGAAGGCAGTCAGGTCTGCAAGTTCGTCCAGAAGTTTCGCCCGGAGCTGTTCGGTGTCTGCTCCGCCGGAGTTGAAGTGTCGTGCGAGTTGGTTCAGGTTGCCGCCCACCCTGCTGCACTGGGCAAGCAGAGTAGAAACGGCAGCGAGGGTTTCTTCTCCGCCGCCGGCAACGACAACGGTGCGCTCGATCTTCGCATTGTGCAGCGCACGGCGGATGAGGGTGGACAGGGAGAGATGAAGGAGTTTTGCTGTGCATTGGAGTTCCATCTTTTCAGTTTCCGTCACACGGAACTTGATGATGTGCGTTTTGTTGTTCGGCGTGTCGTGGCGGTGGGTCGTGCTGGGATTCGCTTTGACATTCGTTTTGTTCATTGAACCTCCTGTCGTCTTGCTGGCTCCTCGGTGGAGCTATGTAAGCACGACACGCCGTTCTTTCGCACCGAAAGGTGCGAATATGAGCAGGGTTTGGGGCAGGCACGCCCCAACAAGATCACATCAAAACTCGCAAGAGTTGCAGATGTGAAGTCCCGGTGGAGCACAACATTTTCAAGAATTGAAAATTTGTGGCCACGGGACGGTTCTTGCTCTCCACCGCTGCGCTCAAAACGCATTTCCGAAAGTTGTTTCCGAATTGTTAAGACGCAAAAATAAGTAGAGAGTTCCGCTGCTCGTGTATGTTGATCGCCGTTTGCTCCGAACGAAGTTCCTGCCCCTGTTTTGCAGCGGCGTTGGCCGAAAAGCCGGTATCACGCTCGGACGGCTCATGAAATTCTCAAGGTACGGCTTCCCCAAAAAGAAAATACCGCCCACGCAGTACAGGCGAAGGATTTTGTCGGGTGAAACAGACGGCAAAATGATCGGGTGTGTTGCGGGGCGGTAAATCTTCGCAGGAAATAAAACCGCACAGAATCGTTTCTTTACAGAAATCTCTGTGGATTTGTTGGGAATGATAACATAAGTACGAATGCGTGTCAACACTTCAGGATAATGAATACATCAGATGAACGAAACACACAAAGTACAAGCGAAAGCAAGGCTGCGTTTTAGAAGAATGTTTTAATTTTCGCAGTTCAGGCGGACTTGGACGGTAAACACACCGTCCTTCTTCTTTGTGTAGAAGTCGCCATGGTTCTCTTGAACGATACGATTTATGTTCTTTAGTCCGTAACCGTGATACTCTCCGATGCGGATGCTGCGAACGGTATCGCTGTATGGATTCTCAAGCCGGTAAAAGAGACTGCGATACTGCTTGCGCAGCTGTAGATGAATGATTCGCTGTTCTGCTGGCAAGTCGCAGCAGGCTTCAATGGCATTGTCAAATGTGTTTCCGATGATGATGCTCAAAGACAACGATGAGATCGTCAGAACTTCAGGAATCGTCACATCCAGTTTGACTTTGATGTTATTCCTTTCCGCAATTCGTAAGTAATAATTCAAAAGAGCATCAACAACAGGATTTCCGACAGCAGAAATATTTGTGGAACGCTCGAAAACATTCGTGGCGGCCTGTGCGATCTTGTGAAGTTCTTCGGTATCACCGTGTTCTGCAACTGCCTGCATCGCCAGAATGTATTTCTTCACATCATGCTGTAGAGAACGGACTTCTTCCTGACGTTCTTTGAGCTGCTGGTAGTATTCCATTTGAAGATTGTACTGCTGTTCGTTGAACTTAACTTTGAATTTTTCCAGTTCATTTTCCCGGAGAGCTTCCACATAGAACACGATCAGGATGTTTATAAGGAGAAGCACCGCCATAAGACCGACCATATAATCCGGGAAATACTCATCCGCAGCATGATACTGTGCCACATAACAGACAGCAATACTTGCGATTTGAATCGCAATGATCGGCAGCAGCCATAGGATACGCAGAGCATTTCCTTTTCGGCTGAAAAAATGTGAGATCAGGACTACGAGTGGAATTTGAATCAGGTTTGAAAAAACAACATAGACCAACCGTGCTGCCCCAGCCTGCATTAGAATGTCGGTATCCGGGATACGCAGCCCAATCAGAAGCATTGCAAGCACTTCCACCAAAGCAATCAGTGTGAAGAAAGCTCCGCTTGCAAAAACCGCCTGCCACGGTCGAACCTCATAGAACAGCAATGCAAGGAAAAATCCGCCAACTAAAAGATAGATCGTGCGCTGCGTCACCCAATCCGGGAATAAACTCAAAGCACACTGCCCAGCAATCAAGAGTGCAACATAGGCATAGAACCACCTTGAGACGGGCTCCTTTTTGGGAAACAGCCGACCGATAAAAAGCAGCAACAGGGCAATGTTGGCAAAGCTCCCTGCAAACTCAACGAAATAATAAAGCATCATCTTCCCAAATAAGCGTTGAAGATCTGATTGAACTCCTGACGCTTCCTCCTGCTGATCGGCAGCTGATGTCCGCTGGAAAGAAAAACAGCGGTTCCCGTAGCGTAAACAATGTGTTCCATGTTGACGAGATAACTTTTGTGTGGTGACACAAAGCACCGTTTGGGAAGCTGCTCCAAGGCTTCAGGAATGCTCATTCGCAATGTAAGGTCTTGCTCCTTGCAGTGAATCAGAACTTTATGTCCGTGGCTTTCCAGAAAGTAAATGTCCGATGTTTCCAAGGACATGGTAACACCATCGTATTCGATCGTGAAATGTTTGGAGTTCAGTTCCTGAAGGACGGCATCCATTGCCGCAGCGAACAGCGTCTGATCCAAAGGTTTGACAAGGTAGCGGAATGCAATGCCATATCCCTGCACAGCGTACTCATGCCGCTTCGTGACAAATACCACCAAAGGATGCTTCTCCATCTGAATCAAAGACTGCGCCAGCTGAAAACCGTTGGATGGCATCTCGATATCGAGAAGAAGCAGATCAAAGGATTTCTTCTGCATTTGCAATTCGCTCAGAAGTTCGTTTCCATCCATGTAAGTTTCAATGTCAAAGCAGCCTTGCACATCGTACTGCTGGACGCTTTGAACAATGCCATCAAGGTCTGATTTCTCATCATCGCAGACTGCAACGTGGTACTTCAGCATTTCGACAACCTCCACAAAATAATGTCCTGCTACTATTATAGACTGTGCAAAGGCTCCTTACAAGTAGCCTGACCTACCACTTTTGTCACCAGAACGACCAGTTTTGCCAAACCTCTTGATTTTGCTGAAATTTATGATACAGTGAAGCAAAAATCAGAAGATAAGGTGGCGCAACTGCAATGTGGGAACGCACGCTGTCTCAAAAATCAGTCCGTCTTTTCTGCGAGCAAAAAGTGATAGATGAAGCAAAGGCGGATGCGTATGTCTATGGGTACGAGTTGCTCATATCATCTGTTGTGAGCGTTCTGCTTGTTGTTTTAATCGCTGTTGTGTGTGGTGATGTGCGGTACGCACTTTCATTTTTGATTGGGTTTATCCCACAGCGAATCTACATTGGCGGATACCATGCAACATCGCACACCAGATGCTATTTGGCATTCTCCGGACTGGCACTTATCTGCATTTTGCTAAGTAAGGCAATCGCAGCAAATCACCTTTTCCGTATCCTGACAACAGTAGCTCTTTTGGGCATCTCTATCTTTCTCTCACCTATCGAAGCAAAGAATAAGCCTTTAAGTGAAAAGAAGCGGTCAAGTTACAAGATGGTCGCATCTGTTCTTTCGTCAATAGATTTCCTGCTTGCCATTTTTAATGTGCTTCCGTATACACGTCATGTAGTTTGCTACTATCTCTCCAAATGGGTATTGATTGTATTCTCAACAATTCCTTTGGTTCAACAAAAATTTAATGCCAACTTTTGTAGATAGGGAGGTGATAACATGAAAAAAAACAAATGGGTGCTGCTTCTTATCGCTTTTGTTGCATTTTTGGTATTGGTTTATTTTATTGGTGCTTGCCTTAATGCAACGGCAGAGGCATTGACAATTATTTCGCTCTGCATCGGCATACTGGTCATTTATTTAGTCGTAAAAGCAATCAAATCAAAATAAGGAAAGGAAAATGTGATCATGAGTACAAGAAAATTCATCAAAAAACTTACGGCGATAGAATATGAAAGATGTATCTCGAAGAGAATTCTTGAAAACTTTATGTTTAGGCATAACAGTAGCCGCTTTACAAAATTTGCCAATGACAACGGCTTTTGCAGACAGTGCAATCAGTAAAACAAAAATTATTTCTAAAAGCGACCGTGAAAATTTGGTGGCTACTGTTGCAAGAACTGTGCAAGTGTCCTACAAAATAGATAAAAATACGATCATTGAAGTAACTCGCTTTACTGATATTGATGGACAAAATGTTACCTTGAACCGGAGCGTTAAAGAAGATGGTACAGGTGAACTTGTCTATACGAAAGCCCAAAAAACGAAAAAAAGCAAATTGACCAATCAAAGCTATGATGTCTTTTTGAAATTAGCAACTTCAAAATCTATGCCTCAAACAAGGGGAGCCACTGTTGGAAGTGATGTTACAGGATCACAGTATAAGCATATATTTGTATCAAATCTCAGCTATACAATTGACAATACGGCGATTGCGCAAATTGAGATTGGTGGAGTTGAAACTGCAGCAAGCCTTTTAATTACTGGGTTGCACTTGCCGGGAAGCACTGCTGTTACGGTTGGATCCTTTTTGGTTAGTGTGGTTCTAGCTACTTCTCCATCGAAAGTTGTTATAAATCAATCGCTGTATGAAGTCCATTTCGCATATGATAATAGCTACTATACCCATTGCTATCATGATATTTTGTATTCGTATGATTCCGGTGGACACCTTATGGATACTACAAAATCGTACCATCAAGCTGTGGGAGGCTAAGAATGAAAAAAGGCAAAAGCAACTTTTTTCTTATTGCTCCTTTTGCCCTTTGGGGCTGCATTTCAGTATGGACTAGTAATCTTGTCCGATTGACAGATAAAAGCGCAGTACCTTATGCTTGGGCTTCTTTGTTTTTCTCATATGGAATCGTAGCAGTGCATTATATCCAAGTGGCAGTATCCTCCAAAGGCTGTAACAATGCCGAAAACGAAAAAATTGCATGGGTTCAGCTTGGGCTTTCAACTTTGTTCTTGATAGTAGCTGTTGTTCTAGCTATTCAATGAAGGAAAGCAAAGTAATCACCCAAAGCAGTGTAAGGTCACAATATTTTCTATTCCAGCAGTATTCTAGTAGTTTCAGCATTTGTATGGTTCACATTTATTTGCCGAGGAGTATACACCTGAAGGGGAAAATTTAATGAAGGTGATTCCAATGGAGCTTTAGTGTATTGAGTGAAGAAAAAAAATAAATTAGGAGGCAGTATACTATGACTAACAAAATCAAACGGCTGATTTCCATTCTATTGGTCACGGTTTTATTTCTCCTGACCATTCAGCCAGCATTTGCAACTGGAAATAAGAGAAAGATCGATGATTATTCGATAGAAGAACTTCTCAATCTTTCTGTGCAAGAACAAGAGAATCTCGGATTTTATGTTTTGGCCGAGGTTCCAATGCGCATTCCTGTTTCTAATACAGACGGCTCAAGAGTTGTATCGTATATTGATGGAACATGGAGAGTTCTTTATACAAAGGCCAATGGATTGGGCTTTTATATGAGTGGAACTACCGTCGGTATTGGCCCGGATTTAATAAAAAATGTTTCAGGAACGGATTACTACACGAGCTATTCCGATAACATCGAACGAAGCTGCCCATTTTCAACGACAGCACTAGTTCCAGAACAAAGTATATATAATACAACCTATACATATGACTTCTATGATGTTGGAACTTATCTTGATTGCAGCGTTGGGTGTTATTTTGGAGTGGTTGGCTCAAGCAAACCAATCTATTGGAGTGCAACTACACAAGTTACCATCCCGAAATTATGATTTTGACCAGCTATGGATGAAATTGTTTTTGAACCCAGTGATGTCAATATGTTAGCAGCTTTAGGCATCGTCGAAAGTGTAAAGTTGTTTCCGTTTATGTTATCAATGGGAGAACTTCAATATGCTTGCGATTCAGAATATCGTTGCAAACAATTCGTGAATTGCCTTTCAGAATATTATCCTGACAGCCAAATTGAAGCTAGACAACTGTGGTCGAAATATCATGGTACAGCGAATGCGGTTCAATGTGATATGATAAATCATAAGCCACTGCGTGTTTGGGTCAGGAGTTCTGCCGATTGTTGGTGCGGCATTTATTATATTTGTTACTATGCAGCAAAGTATGGTACAAATAGAATTTTGCTTGCATCCAGAGAAGGTCTGAAAGAATTTATGGAAGGGAAAACCGATAAGATCTCACAAAAGTATTTGACGGAAGAAACTATTACTGAGTATGCCAAAAGATGGGGAAAGCTATTAAACGAAAACACCTCCATGCGTATTTGGCATGCGAACGATGTTAAAAGCGTTAACATAGATTATTTCGACCAGAGAATTATTAGTTTAGTATCGAGAATTCCTATTTCGGTTGGTGAACTTACCGCAGACGTATTAAAAGCGATTTCTGCTCCGGTAAGTGACTGGTATGTCATGAAACGCATAGAAGCACTTTTGAAAAAGGGTGTTCTTCAAGTCGTTATTCCAAACAAAATCTTTTATAATACCATCGTCCAGCTAAACGAAGAATAAAGGAATCCGAGCAAGTCGGCCCAACAGTCACCTCATTTCAACGAGAGGGGTGGCTGTTGGGTCAATTGTTCAAAAAGAAAAACTGAAGATAATAAAAAGTCTTGATTTCTCCATCAAAACATGGTATATACATTATACGAAACAGTGCTTTGAAAGAACGCTCCACCGTTCAATGACGTGTAAAGAGAGGTGCTTGCCATGACCGCTGTGATCTACGCCCGCTATTCCAGTGATAACCAGCGCGAAGAATCCATCGAAGGCCAGATTCGTGAATGCACGGCCTATGCCGAAAAGAATGACATCACTATCGTCAAGCACTACATTGACCGCGCCATCTCTGCCAAGACGGATAATCGCCCTCAATTCCAACAGATGATAAAGGACAGCGACAAGAAGCTGTTTGATATTGTTCTGGTCTGGAAACTTGACCGCTTTGCCCGGAATCGCTACGACAGTGCCCGGTATAAGACCCAGCTGAAGAAGAACGGTGTCAAGCTCATGTCGGCTACGGAGATCATCTCCGAGGGGCCAGAGGGTATCATTCTGGAATCGGTTCTGGAGGGCTATGCAGAATACTACTCTGCCGACCTTGCCGAAAAGGTTGTCCGTGGACAGACAGAGAACATCCTGAAAGGCCGCTGCAACGGTGGTCGTGGAACGTTTGGATATACGCTGGATTCCGAGCGGAAATTTCACATCGACCCGCTTGCCTCCCCTTTCGTGCTGGAATCGTTCACGAAGTATCGGGATGGCCTCACGATGAAAGAGATTCGGGACTGGCTGAATGAAAACGGCATCAAGAACCCGGTCGGAGGCGAATTTACTTACAACAGCGTGGAGCACATGCTCAAAAACCGGCGTTATATCGGAGAACTGAAATTCCGGGATGTGGTCGTGCCGGATGCGATTCCGCCCATCGTGCCGCTGGAACTGTTCGATGATGTGCAGGAAAAGATTGCCAAAAACAAGAAAGCCCCTGCCCGAAGAAAGGCAGAGGACGATTACCTGCTGACAACCAAGCTGCACTGTGGTTGCTGCGGTGCGCTGATGTTTGGCGAAAGCGGCACAAGCCGGACGGGAGAAGTCCACCGCTACTATAAATGTGCCACGGCCAAAAAGAAGAAGGGCTGCAAGAAGAAAACTGTCCGCAAACAGTGGCTGGAAGATCTGGTGGTGAACCAGACCATGCAGCTTGTCCGGGACGATGCCGCCATGGAATCCATTATCGCCAAGGTCATGGAGCTGCAAGACCGAGAGAACACCAACCTTCCTCTCTATGAGAAACAGCTCCGGGATGCAGAATCGGGTATCCAGAATATGCTCAACGCAATTCAAGCCGGAATCCTCACCAGTTCCACCAAGGAACGGTTGGAACAGCTCGAAGAAACCAAGCGTGAGCTTGAAGCCCGCATTGCGGAAGAAAAGCTGGCAAAGCCAAAAATCAAAGAGGAATTTATCCGTTTCTGGCTGATGCGCTTCCGTAAACTGGACATGAGCCTGAAAGACCAGAGGCAAGCGTTGGTGGATACGTTCATCAATTCGATTTATCTGTACGATGATAAGGTTTTGATAACCTTTAACTATAAAGAAGGTACACAGACCATCACGTTTGAGGAAGCGGCCCAAGCCGCATCAAAGGAAAATGGTTCGGATTTGGATTGCTTTACTGCACCAGAAAATGCCGTGAAATCGAAAGATTTCATGGCTTTTTTGTTTTTCTGGCAGAGTCTGCACACTTTTGCACATCTCCTGCACACTTTACAAAAAAGCCATGAACTCTTTGCATCGCTTGCACAGCGTGTATTTCGCTGCACAAAAAAGAGGATTTTACGCGAAGAGCACCCGCGTCAGCTCGCGGCGTTCCTCTGCGTCCATCTGCCGGATAGCTTCAAGGATCATTTTACCCGTGATTTTTGTTGCCACCGGCGTTTTGTTTTCCGGGGGTTCCTGCGGCTTTGCGCCTGCCACATCCTGCGAGTAGAAGTCGGCTTCGATCTTCTCGGTCAACTCCAACCGGGGCTTGTCCTGCGTGTGGGCGTAGGTGTCCATCAGGACGGTGGCGGTCGCATGGCCTGTGTTGCCCTGCACCGACTTGAAGTCACCGCCAGACTGCAGCAGCTGGTAGGTGGCACTGGAGTGCCGCAGACCGTGGAACACGATCTGCTCAAACTCCGGGTGCTCGGCTCTCCACAGGCGGTACCACTTTGTCAGCAGCTCGGCAAGCCGTCCGGGAGCCGGAACAGTTGCCCGCAGTTGCTGTACTTCTCCGGGGCGTTCTGCTCGTCCTGCTTCAGCTTTTCCAGCCATGCCAGCAGTTCTTCCTTTAAGGGCTTTGTCATATACAGGACACGGTTGGACTTCTTGGTCTTGGGCTTTTTCAGGATGAGGGAGGACTTGCTGCCCTCACGCCTGTCCGGGAAAGTGTGGTAGACCTGCTTGGGGTCGAGCTTTTCCAGAGCGTCCTTGTTGGCTCGCTGCATGGTCTTGTTCACCAGAATCGTGCCGCGTCCATCCGCAGCCTCGAAGTCCAGATCACTCGGCTGTAAGCCGAGAATTTCGCCCTCACGGAGCGAAAGAATCATGCTCAGATGCACCGCCAGATGGAGTGCCGGGTTCTCGATGGCCTGCAACGCCGCCAGCATCGTCTTTTCATCCCAGATGGTACGTTCCTCGTTGTTTGCCTTGGGTGCTTCACGGGGCAGGGGAATCTTGTGGATCAAGTCCCATTCCACCGCATAGGAGAATGCGGTCTTGAGCAGCGTGTGGACTTCGTGGATAGAGGTGCTGGACAGCAGCCGCTTTTTCTGCTTCTCGGAAAGCTTCTGCTTCACGCCGTGAACATAGGGATTCGTTGAAGAAGCCTTTCTTGATCCATGCAGGGGTAAAATTACTCATAGGCATTCCATCCTTTCATTGGCGTTACGGAAAAACGATGTGCTCATTTTGAGTACATCGTTTTTCTCCGCAACTGGGAAATCAAGGTCTTGCCGTTCTCCCTGCATGGCTTTCCTGCCCCCTTCCGGCGGCGTTTTCCGGCTCTCCTTCTCAGGATCATCGCCGGGTATCCCATGCAGACGGTCATGCGGTTTTCAAAGTGCGATGCTGGAACGGCAACAAAAAAGTCGCCACAAAACAGACCGGTCATGCCTTCGCTTTTGCGGAAGGTCTTGCCAGTCGGTTATGTAGCGACTTGAAAAGTCAAAAAGGGGAGCTGCCCAGCCCCGCAGGTACTGAGCGAATAAGTAAAAATATGTAAATATTAAATTGTTGGGATAGATTACCACAAAATCCGGGGCGTGTCAACGTGAACTTGTCGGGGCGAGG
>OLRN01001403.1_pt1 | contig 12943 bp, 8 predicted proteins | sample 1673001 | NCBI WGS metagenome assembly OLRN01 (sample SAMEA3136745, study PRJEB25190) | human gut metagenome | biome: human gut; feature: human-associated habitat; material: faeces | place: Austria | collected 2013 | reverse complement strand
GTACCCAACGGGCCGTTTGCCCCCGACCGTATGAATGCGACGGCCTATGCCCCCACCGAGTCCAAGCGCCGCAAGCCGGCGGGCCCAATCGTGGTCTTGAGCATACTGGGCCTTACCTTCCTCTCCTTTGCCGGTCTGATGGGACTGATTTGGGTAAACGACATGGGCATTATCGGCATTATGCGTCTGGGCACCATCTGGATTGCCGCAGTATGCATAGTGATGGGGCTGGTGGTCATCATTCTCGGATTCAGAGGACGGCGTACCGGTGGTCTGATTCCTCTCGGACTGGTTGCCGGTGGATGCGCGCTCTGCATGACCATCGTTTCAGGCACGTATGGCGTGTACTACCGTGATCTTGGTGCCAGCGGCATCAATACTGTTGTTTCACTGAGCCAATCTGTCAGTGCGAGAAACAGCGACGGCATGAACGATGTGCAAAAGGATGGCATCTTCGTTGCCGATGCCAGCGATGCCACGTTTGAAACATTGCAGCAAGGTGTGGCGTTCAGCGGTGAAAACTACAACACCGATCAGGCAATCATTGATTGGTCCGATTGGGACAAGACACATGGACCGCACACGGTGAAGATGCTGGATGGCAAAACTTCCATCAGTAATTGCCCGGTCGGTACCATCACCATAGCCGCAACACAGGCGCAAGTGCATATCGTTCTGCCGGATTCCTGCACTTACGCCTTCGGCACCGCCGACTCCTACTACTCCACTTCGAGTGACGTTGGCGGCAAATACGAGATGGTATACAACAACTACATGGGTCCAAGCTTTGTTTTCTTCGAAGCTGAAAGTGCCACCAATGGGCCTGATCACGAATGGTTGTATAAGGAATCCGCCATGCCGGACAACGGCCCAGAATTAAAAATCAATATTCCCTATGTGGTGGAAGCACGTGTCAACGTGGTGTACGCCTCCGATTGGGAAGGCTCTACGTTCCAGCCGCTTGCCGATATATACGACGGCAACAGTACAAGCAAGAACACAACCGAACAATCGGAATGATCAAGCCGTTGCAACTAGGAGATGGAATCATGACTGATGAAACCAAGGAATTCGCCTCCATCGAGGATGCGACACCGACCACGGCCATACCTTCCGAAACCGACGCGACCACCGCGACCACAACCATGGTGACCGTCGATGACCGAACCGATACCACGGTGCTGCCATCCGCAGCGGATGATGACGAAACGGCTGTGCTGCCCGTCCCCGACAATCATGCGGATGCGTCGGTCTCGGATGTGGATACGCAGGCAACAGCTGCCTCTCCATCGCCCATCGAACCAACCACAGATCGGATTGCCCTGGAAACAGTTGCCGATGCCGTGGAGGGAGATGGTGGGCCGATTCCATCTGCCGATGATGTGCCGATGTACGCAGCATCTTCAGCACGACCTCCCTATGGGCAGTCTCAGACCGCCGGCAAACCATGCCAGCCTGGGGGGAGCGCCAAGAACGTCCAGAGCGCCAAGAACGTCCAGAATGCTAAGGATGTCAAGAGTGCCAAGAACATCCAGAAACAGAGCACCAGCGCGCCTACTGTGGTATTCGGACTATTAGGCGTGATTATCGGCGTGATCGCGCTGGTTTTCGGGTACATATCTCCGGATCGGATGATTTCGTTGTTCTCGCCGAATCCGCAATTGCTGACGGCTATTATTTGCGCCGTAGTGGGACTGATTCTGGTAATAGTGGCCGTTGTATGGGCCATAGTCGGTGCCGTCAAGAAGAGAAAATAGCGTTACAAACCATTGCATTACGGTCCCAGTAGAAGCACATTATGACGGGAGCCGACCGATAAGAGCCGACCGTTCTATGCTGATGGGGGGAGGCATAGTAACTATGAAGCGGATTTCGGTGCGGCGGGTAGCGAGCGTCATCGCCACCGCGATGGCGATGACGCTGGTATTCGCCACACTTGGCTGGGCGATGATGCCGCAATGGAACACACGGCCCTACACCAAGCACATCGCTATCGCTTCTGCCGACACCACCATCACCCCTGCCCATGCGAACATTCCCCACGAGGGGCGATATCGTACGCGTGAAACCCGACTATCCATCAAGACCGGCGACGGCGTCACGCTACCCGCCGTACTACGTGAACCGGTCGACGCTCCCGGGCCACGCCCGGCTTGTCTGTTCATTCACGGGTCCGGTACCAGCGGGGCCGAGGATTTCGGCGATATCGCCAACGCCATGGCCTCTGCCGGCATCGTGACCTTGGTGCCGGCCAAGCGCAACGACAACTACACCGTGCTGCATCGCGACTACCCGCGTTTTGCTCGCGAATACGGGCGTTCGCTCGACGTGCTGCGTGGCATAAGCGGCGTGGACCCCGCCAAAACCGGCATCTACGCCGAATCCGAAGGCACCTGGATCGCCACGATTCTAACCTCGAAACGGCAAGACATTGCCTTTGCCATACTTACATCCGCACCGGTGTTCAATGGACGTGAGCAAATGGCCATGGCTGTCAGCGCCTATACGCATGAGGCCGGCGCGCCCAAGCCCGTGGTCAAAGACATGGCCAAATTGATGTCGCTGGACTACGCGCCATTCGATCTAGCCTATGCCGACTTTGATGCCGACCGGTATCTGAAATCCCTCACCATGCCGGTGCTGGTGAACTACGGCACCTACGATACGGCCATGCCCATCGAACAGGGGGCGCAGCGGATCATCGCCACGGCCAACAAGTCCGGCAACGAGAACGTCACCGTACGCTATTTCGCCGGCAACCATCAGATGCGGGCTGGTGAGGGCTTATTCACCCCGAACCTGCCATTGGCCGAAGGCTATACGCAAGCGCTGGAAAATTGGGTGAACGGTGTGACTGCCGGAACCAAAGCCGATGGATGGGCAACGCCCCAAGTCGCCGGTGCGACACCTCACCAGCGCTTCGCCGCGCCGCAACGTACCAGATCCGGTATCGTCGGCTCGCTCGGCGTGCTGGCCGGTCTGATGGTGGCAGGGCCCGTGCTGATCGTGATGGCGGCGATATTAGGTATTGGCTTGACTGTGTTTTCTTGGCTACAGACGTTGCTGGCCGGGCGACGTAGTGTGGCGACTGTGCGGGCCATGCATGCGACGCCGAGTGAGCTGGGGGCCGCCCAACAGCGTACGTTGCACGGCATTGCCGGCTTATCTGCCGGTATCGGCACAGCGGTGATGGTGATTACTGGGCTGTTGTACGGCTATATGAGCGCCGTAGGCGTATCGGCTGTATTGGTTATGCCTCAACCGCGGCTGTTTGCCGTCGGATGGGTGGTGCTGCGAATAGCGACCATGCTGTTGGTGGTGCTGTTTGCTTGGGAAATGGAACGTGTCTGGTATTGCCGCGCCGATATCGTCGGTGTGCGGCGCGTCATATGCGTGATGGTAGCGCTCGGCACTCTCGCCACACTGATGACACTGGCATTTTGGGGCCTATTCTCGCTGTAATTCTGCCGATGTGCGCTGGTAAATGGGGTCTGGCGGGCAGGCTGCGTTGGTGGTCTGGGTGTGGGGCGATCGGCAGATTGCGTTGGCCTGGGTATGGCCGGCCGACGTACATCAGTCGGGGTGTCCGATACACAGTGAATGGCTGAGTATTACGCTTGGGAGGCTTCGGCCTCCTCTAAGGTGTCGAAACCGCCGAGCTGGACTGTGTGCAACAAGGTTTCCTCAGTGATATTGCGTTGCGGGCTGGCTGCGGCGCGCTCGCCAATCATCGCTTCGTAACGTTCGAAGGTCTGGTCGGAATACGTACCAAGCTCGCCGCGCAGATAGGTTTCGAATGAGGTGGCAGATGGTGTGTCTTCGGTGGTGGTGAGTGCGCGCATCGCCTCGCCGAGCTTGGGGTAGCGCTCGCGGAAATCCTTGGCCCAGGCGACCTGCTGGGCGATGACCTGTTCCTGACGGGCCGCGCGCTCTTCAGAGAGACGCGGAATATACGGCTCTATGTTCTTCGTGAAATTTTCCGGTGCGGTGGAGGCCATCATGCGGCCGTATTTTTCGGTCACGAGGTTGCGGCCCACGTGGTCGGCCGCGTCAAGATCAGCGGCATAGCTGGTGAGTAATGGCCGCTCCCATGTGAGGAACTGGGCCAACCGCATCTGGTGGAACACCGGCCAGTTGCCTTGGCATGCCGCGCGTCCACCCTCATTGTTGGTGCGCTGGAACTGATCCCATTCATGACGCACAATAGCCTCGCGCAGTTCATCATCAGTCAGTTCGTTGGTCATCGACGTTCCTTTCACTGATACCTCCCTCTGATGAGGGAGGTGGCACGGCGAAGCCGTGGCAGAGGGAGCTTGAATCTACAAACTTTTAAGCACCGGATCATCAGAGGCGATGTGGTCCTCGACATACGGGCGCTGCCATTCGAGGAAGGTCTCGCCGGACGTGGTCAGGTGTTCGCGTTTGAGTTCCTTGACGATATCCGCCGCAATCTGCTCCACAATATCGTTGATTTTCTCGATTGCTGGAGCCGCGCCCTTGCCGCCTTCGCCAAATCCGGCCCCGCCATAGCAGGCTGCCGAACTCAATCGCATCACGGTTTCCAACTGTTCGCCCACGTTCGGCAACAGCGCGAACATCGAGCCAGACAGCTTGCGCAATGCTGCGAACTGCCACTTGTAATACGGCATATAGCCCACCACCATCGGCACGTTAACCAGGAACACCAACGAGGCGGTGGCCTGCACGAACTCGTGGATGGACAGCCATGCGGCCGCGCCGTCGCCGCGCTTCAACGAACGCGGCAGATTATATTGACCGGCCTGGGCGATCATGCCGAGTCGCTTGGAGATCAGCGCGAGCCGCACATCGTCGGGCATGTTCTTGAACCCTTGGCGCGTCTTGGAAAACAGACCGGTGGGATCGGCGAACACCTCGCCATTGGTGGCGGCGGCCAAGGTCGATTCCTGAAGCATTAGCCACTCATGCGGCGCGGTCTGCGCCGGCGCAGTGTGATACCCGGTGATCGACTCAAAGAAGTCACCGATGCGGAACACGCCGTCACGGCGATTCGCGCCCTGTGCGCGCGGCGTGACGGGGGAGAGCGGTGCATCAATCGGAGTCGTCATCGCTTCCGCCACATCAGAGGACGCCGCGCCTGACTCGGCAGTGGCGGTATCGTGCGTAGCGGTGCCGGGGGTGGGTGCGTTTGCCGCATCGGGTATGACGGTGGAGCCTGCACCTGCGGAGGGGAATGCTCCGGAAGCATCGGACCTGGCATGCGCCTCGAACGTCACGCGGCCTTGCGCATCCACGCTGAACTTGCGCGGCAGTGCCTCGTAATCGACCTCAAGTTGCTCGCCGATCGCCGCGTAATCCTCATCCGTAAGCCACAGGCAGAAGCGCGGGCCGAAATCGTGGTCCTGCGAATACGCATCATCGAATCCGTAGCATTCCGAGCCATGACCCACCAGACCGGCGGCGATACGCCCGGCATACTGCGGATACTTCGCCGCAATCATCGGCTTGCCCATCTGCGTCCAGAACGCGCGGGCCAGCTTCAGTCCGGACACCGGGCATGCGGAAACGGCCTCGGCCGCGCCCGCAGAACCGGTCGACACCGAAACGGTGGATGGGGAAGATGCCGCGTTCGCACCGGTCTTGCCCTGTGCCGGGCTGTTCGGCAGCCGCGAGCCGGACTGGGGCAGCGCGCCTGCATCGCCGGCAACACCTGCATTGTCAACCGTCACCCCGGCCTGCGCCGCCGCTTCCTCGGCCTGCCGCAGATTGTCGGCGGTGATACGCCAGTAATCGGTGTCCTTGCCGTAACATTCCTCGATCACGGCCAGCGCATGCCGGTATCCAGTAACCGCATCCGCATACCGTCTCTCGGCAAAGCACACCTGCGCGAAGCCCGCCAGTGCGGAGGCATAATGCGCGGAATGTTCCAGATGGCCGGTGCGATAGATTTCCAGTGCCTTGGCTGCATGCCAATGCGCGCCCTCCAACTTGTGTTCGGTCAGCAGGGTCAACGCCAGATTCGTGTGCGAGCTGGCCACGTCGATATCCGCGTCCGGGTTCACGCTCGAGGCTTCGATAATGCGCAGCGCTTCACGCAACTCCAGTTCCGCCTTGTCGGGCCGATTCGTCTCGCTGTAGAGCATCGACAGATTGTTGTGCAGTGCTGCGAGCCTGCGGTCGGTGGGTGCCAGCGAATGCCGGCAGACACTCTGCGCCTGATGATACAAATCCTCGGCCTGATCGTATTGTTGGGCCGCGCGCATCGCGGTGGCGCAATTGATTAGCGTGGTGGCCCACGCCTCGGATGTGCCGGTGGTCAAGCCCATACGAGCGGCCAGTTCCAGCGCCCGCTGCACAATCCACTGATTCTCCTTGTGCCGGCCCTGCGAGCGATAGAAGCCCATCGTTTCGTTGAGTACGGTGAGCAGTCCGGCCTCGTCGCCGGCGTTTTCCGCGTCCACCATCGCCTGTTCCAAGTACGGACCGGCTTCGGTGGCTGCCGCGTGGCGATCGAAAATCGCGTCCAGTCCGTTCAGGAATTGTTGGGTATCAAAGGTTGCGGGCGATTGATCGGCATCGTCCGTGGCCTGGTTCGCAGTAGAATCGGCACCTTGCGCTGCGGCCGCCGCATCGGTGTCGTCGGCATCGTCTGGACCATGCGCGAATTGTGCGGCGAATTGTTTGAGCAGTGCTTCCTCGTCCATACCGCCAGACCTCCCTGAATCGTGTCTGATTTCAGTCTATTAATACTGTGAACAAACGCGTCAGGGAGTTTGCTGTGAGCTTGGTCTCAGTCCACCTTGATTTCGCGCATGCGGTGAATGGCGTCGGTATCGGTTTCGCAGCGCCACGAGTAGAAGGCCAGCAGCCCTACGGCAAGCAGGGCCAGCGGCATACCGCCCAGACCGGTATAGCGATAGTTCATCGAGAAGGTGGTGAGCATCGCGCCGCCGACAATCGAGCCGATGGCATTGCCGAAGTTGAAGGCCACCTGCACGGCTGCGCCGGCGATGAGCTCGCCGCCGCCTTGGCCGGCTTCGGTCATCAGCAATTGCTGTGGAGCGGAAGTAAAGAACAATCCGACGGCGATCCAGAACGTCAGTACAGCGGTCATCGGCTGATTGCCCGGAGTGATCAGCACCAGCAACAAGCCGAGGCAGGAGATGGACTGACCTATTGCGGCCGCGCCGGCATGCCTCCAATGGTCGGTCAGACGACCTCCAAGCAGACCGCCGATGACCATACCAAAGCCGGCAAGCATCATCAGCATCGGCACCAGGGAAGACGACCATCCGCCGGTTTTCTGCAGCCAGGGGGAGACGTAGCTCCACCAGCAGAACACACCGGCATTGCCGGTGAACACGGCGGCCAAAATCACCCACGGGCCACGGCGGGTGAGGAACTTGAACTGACCGGCGATGCCCGCGTCTTTAATCGGTGCAACGTACGGAATCCACGCCAACGCCAGCACAATCGTCATTGCCGCCCAAGCGGCCAAAATGCCGAAGGCAAGACGCCAGGAAAGGAACTCGGCCATCAGGGTGCCCGCCGGTACGCCGAGCATATTGGCCACGGTCTGTCCGGTGACCATCACGGATACGGCCTGCGCTTCCTTGCCTTTCTCCGCCAGAGTCTTGGCAATGAGCGTGGCCGTGCCGAAGAACGCGCCGTGCGGCAGGCCGGCGACGAATCGCGCGACGACCAGCATGGCGGCATTGACGGAAAACACGGAAGCCAGATTGCCTACCAAGGCAATCGCCATAAACAATATGATGAGGTTCTTCGGTGGCACCTTGCGGCCGAACACCAGAATCAGTGTGCCGAAGCACACGCCGATCGCATACGCGGAAATGTAATGGCCTGCGGTGGGGATGCCCACGCCGGTGGCGGCCGCGGCCTGCGGCAGAATACCCATCATCACGAACTCGGCGGCACCGAGAATGAACGCGCCCGAAGCCAGTGCAAGCAGACTCTTCTTCATGGTTCCTCTAATTACTTCAGTATTACTTACAAAAACAGTGCGGCAATCGATTGATTCGAGCGATATATTACGGTGGTCCGCCAACAAATACGGGCCTTGCCGCGACGTGGTTTGTCGCTGTGCGCGGCGGGTTGTTTACCGCTGTCCGATCGCTTGGTCTGATTGTTGGGTTAGGAAACAAAAAACCGGATTGCTGATTTCTCAACAATCCGGTCCAGTTGTCGGGCTGGCGGGATTTGAACCTGCGGCCTCTTCGTCCCGAACGAAGCGCGCTACCAAGCTGCGCTACAGCCCGTTTGGCAACAGACGTAGATATTACATTGTGGTGGTGGACAATGCAAATCGGCATGTCGCGAGTGTTGCGTGATGGTGGATTCGCCGTGTGTACAGGTCTCTCAAGCCTTGTGCAGAGCCGGTTTTGCGTCATGTGAGCGGGTGTTCAGATTGCCGTACGGTCTGCCGGGCTCATAATCGCCGGCCTTGCGTACACTGATGAATCATGGCTGAAGTTGTCGAAAATACCGAAAACACTGAGAATGAAACCCCGGCCGTCCCGCAGATGAGCACCGTCGAACGTGCGGAAATGCTGCTCGAGCAGGACGCCACCATCCGCGAGAAGATCAAGTCCGGTGCCACGCTGGACGAAGCCGTGGACCCCTCCAACAAGGAGTTCGGCCCGCTGGCTCACCCCGAGCAGGTGCAGATGCGCGTGGCCAAGCGCGCGATGATGCTTGAGGCCGGCATCGCCCCCTACCCGGTGCACTTGGACGTCACCGACACCATCGAGGCGGTCCGCGCCAAGTATGACGGCAAGCTCGAGGCTGGCGAAGAGACCGAAGACATGGTCGGCATTGCTGGCCGCGTGCTGTTCCTGCGCAACGCGGGCGGCCTGTGCTTCGTGCAGCTTTCCGCCGGCGACGGCACCAAGATTCAGGGCATGATCTCCAAGAAGGAGATTGGCGCCGACTCGCTCAAGCAGTTCAAGCAGCTCGTCGACCTTGGCGACCACCTGTACCTCAAGGGCCGCGTCATCGCCTCCAAGACCGGCGAGCTGTCCGTATTCGCCACTGAGTGGGCTATCGCCTCCAAGGCCCTGCAGCCGCTGCCGGCCCTGCACAAGGACCTGAACGAAGACACCCGCACCCGCAAGCCGTACATCGGCATGATCGCGGACGAGAACATCCGCAACATGGTGCGCAACCGCTCCAAGGCCGTGGCCTCCCTGCGCCGCACCTTTGACGACCACGACTTCCTCGAGGTCGAAACCCCGATGCTGCAGACCCTGCACGGTGGCGCGGCCGCCCGCCCGTTCACCACGCACATGAACGCCTTCGACCTTGACCTGTACCTTCGCATCGCCCCGGAACTGTTCCTCAAGCGCTGCCTGGTCGGCGGCATCGATCGCGTGTTCGAAATCAACCGTGACTTCCGCAATGAGGGCGTCGACGCCACGCACGCCCCCGAATTCACCATGGTCGAGGCCTACCAGGCCTATGGCACCTATGATTCCATCGGCCAGCTGGTCAAGGAGCTCGTGCAGAAGACCGCCATGGACGTCTACGGCTCGCACAAGGTCACCCTGCTCGACGGCACCGAATACGACTTCGGCGGCGAATGGAAGACCATCAGCATGTACGACTCCCTGTCCGAATCGTTGGGCGAGGAGATTGTGCCGAACGGCGGCCCGGACGCCCCCGGCACCTCCGTTGAGCACCTGGGCGCCATCGCCGACAAGCTTGGCGTAGAGCGCGACGACGTGGAGAACCACGGCAAGCTCGTCGAACACCTGTGGGAGCACTTCTACGAGGACAAGCTTTACGAGCCCACCTTCGTGCGTGACTTCCCGGTCGAAACCTCCCCGCTGGTCAAGGGCCACCGCACCAAGCCCGGCGTGGTGGAGAAGTGGGATCTCTACGTGCGCGGCTTCGAGCTGGCTACCGGCTACTCCGAGCTCAACGACCCGATCGTGCAGCGTGAGCGTTTCGTGGCCCAGGCCAAGGACGCACTCGCCGGCGACGAAGAGGCCTGCGACATCGATGAGGACTTCCTCGAGGCTCTCGGCGTGGGCATGCCTCCGGCCGGCGGTATGGGTATGGGCATTGATCGACTGCTTATCGCCTTGACCGGTGCCACGATTCGCGAGACCATCACCTTCCCGCTGGTCAAGCCGCTCGTTGGCTGATTAGGCATACTCTGGCTCCCCTCAGAGAGGGGAGCCAGAGTTATATATGAAAGGGATTGCTTATGTCTATCGGCTTATGGGTTCGGGGCGCGCGTCCCAAGACCTTGGTCACTTCCATCGCGTCGGTGATGGTTGGGGCGGTGATGGCGTACATGCATATCGAGCGGTCGGGCACCTGCATCGCAATATATCCCGAACCGGCCTCCTGCGCCACGGCCCGTGAACAGCAGACCCTGCTGATGGACCGATTCTGGCCGGGGACCATCCCGTGCCTGCTAGTCGCGCTGTTCCTGCAAATCGCCGTCAACTATGCGAACGACTATTCCGACGGCATCCGCGGCACTGACGCCGGGCGTGACACGGACGAATCGAAATCAGGCAAACCCCAGCGACTGACCGCATCCGGACTGGTACCGGCCAAGCATGTACTGTTCGCGGCGATGATTTGCGCCGCCATCGCCTGCATATGCGGTGTTGTGGCGGTCGTGCTCGCCCAAGCATGGTGGTTGCTGGCCGTGGGCGCGGCCTCCTTGCTGGCCGGCTGGTTCTACACCGGTGGCAAGCATCCGTATGGATACGTCGGGCTGGGAGAAGTCGGCGTGTTCCTGTTCTTCGGCTTGGCTGCGGTATTGGGCACCGAATACGCGCTGTGCGGCACGGTGGACGTCGGCGGACTATTGGGTGCTGTGGCGGCTGGCCTGTTCTCCTGCCTGATCATTATGGTGAACAATATCCGTGACATCGACGAGGATCGTGAGCATGGCAAACACACGCTGGCCGTACGGCTGGGGGAGTCCGGCGCGCGTACGTTGCTGATTGTGTGCTGCGTCATCGCATGGATCATCGCCCTGCTGATGTGCGGTACATTATGGTGGCCGTGGGGTGCGGTGCTGTTGCTCTCGGGCACCGGAATACCTGTGCGCATGGTCTCCAGCGTGAATAAACGTCAATTCCGCCCGGCTCTGCCCGCCGCCAGCTTCCAGACCTTGCTGTTTGCGGTGGTGCTGGCGGTTGCCGTGGCGCTATGAGAGCGAAATAATAAGACGAATACTCGTGTTTGGGCGCACGCGGCTGTAGACTGAACCGTATGACTTATAAACTAGTACTGCTCCGTCATGGACAGAGCGCATGGAATAAAACCAACCAGTTCACCGGCTGGGTCGACGTACCGCTGACCGAGCAGGGTGAAGCCGAAGCCAAGCGTGGCGGCGAGCTGCTCAAGGAGAAGAACGTCCTTCCGGACATCGTGTTCACCTCCCTGCTGCGTCGCGCCATCAACACCGCCAACATCGCTCTGGATGCCGCAGATCGTCTGTGGATTCCGGTTCAGCGTGACTGGCGTCTCAACGAGCGTCACTACGGCGCTCTGCAGGGCAAGAACAAGACCGAGATCCGCGAAGAGTACGGCGACGAGAAGTTCATGCTGTGGCGCCGTTCTTACGCCACCCCGCCGCCCGAGATCGACCCGAACGACCAGTACGCCCAGAACAACGACCCGCGCTACGCCGGCGATCCGGTTCCGGAAGCCGAGTGCCTGGCCAACGTTGTTGAGCGTGTGAAGCCGTACTTCGAGTCCGCTATCGAGCCGGAGCTCAAGGCCGGCAAGACCGTGCTGATTGCTGCCCACGGCAACTCCCTCCGCGCCATCGTCAAGATGCTGGACAACCTGTCTGAGGAAGAGATCGCCAAGGTCAACATCCCGACCGCCATCCCGCTGCTTTATGAGCTGGACGAGAACTTCAAGCCGATCAAGCCGCGTGGCGAGTATCTGGACCCGGAGGCTGCTGCTGCCGGTGCCGCCGCTGTCGCCGCTCAAGGCCAGAAGTGAGCCTAAGCCGCTAACACGGTACAAGCTGTAAGGGGAGTCGCACATAATGTGTGGCTCCCCTTTGCTATGCCTGCCAAATCCCCATGGGGCGGTGATTACCCCATGGGGCGGTAAAACCCTCATGGGGCGGTAAAACCCTCATGGGGCGGTAAAACTCTCATGGGGCGGTATGCCAGAATGGCTTAATTCCGCGGTTTCACATATCCTTCAAACCGCCCCATGGGCAAGTTACCGCCCTATGGGTGTTTTGCCGCCCCATGGATACGCCGGTGTACCGCCCAAAAGCAACAAAAAACGGCGTCCAGCCGTAGCCGGATCGCCGCTTTCGGGCATCCTCCTCAAACCATAGGAGGACAAGTGTTCAGTTATTCGCCCAATGTGAGGACAGGCCACCAATCAGTCGATGTCGGTGCCCTCGTCGCGGGTCGGCTCCTTGGTGGGGTCGAAGCCGGAGACGATGTACACCACACGGCGGGCGGCGGACACGGCATGATCGCCGAGACGCTCCAGGAAGCGGCCCAGCAGCACGATATCCACGGTCTGCTGACGGGTGATGTCATCGGACAGCGCCAGATCGAAGGTCTGGTGGTGCAGGTTGTCCAGCTTGTCGTCGGCCAGGATGATGGCCTCGGCGGTCTTGGCATCGCGATCGGAGAGCATGGCCACCAGCTGGTCAGCGGTGTTGTCCAGGAAGTCGATCATCTCGGCGAACACCGGTTGAGCGGATTCAGGAATCGCGGCGGCCGGATAGGTGCGGCGAGCGGCCTCGGCCACGTGGCGGGCAAGATCGCCCATACGCTCGAACGTGGAAGCCAGACGCATGGTGGAAACGACCACACGCAGATCGGTGGCCACCGGGTTCTGCTTGGCGAGCAGCTTGACGCACTGGTCGATCACAGAGGACTCCAGGGCATCGATCTCGATGTCGCCGTCAATCACAGTCTGTGCGGCTTCAACGTCCTGATTCAGCAGG
>OLRN01001402.1_pt1 | contig 12951 bp, 6 predicted proteins | sample 1673001 | NCBI WGS metagenome assembly OLRN01 (sample SAMEA3136745, study PRJEB25190) | human gut metagenome | biome: human gut; feature: human-associated habitat; material: faeces | place: Austria | collected 2013 | reverse complement strand
GCTGTGCGTTGAAGTCAACTGCGTTTGCAGCCTTCTTGTTCAGCAGAACAGCGTCTGTGATGTCTACACGACCGTCCAGGTTGGTATCACCAAGCAGAACATCGCCCGGAGTTACAGAACCGCTGGTTACGCTGCTGCTTGCAGTTGTCTCAGTCTCAGTTGTGCTGCTCTCGGTAGTGTCGCTTGTCTCAGTGGTAGAAGTTGTAGTTGCTGTAACAGTTACAGTTACTTCAACAGTCTCGCCGTCCTTAGAAACCTTGATGGTGGTCTCACCAGCAGAAACGCCGGTTACAGTACCATTTTCGTCAACCTTAGCGATAGAATCGTCAGCGGTCTCGAATGTGCAGCCTTCCTTATTCGGCTTCAGAGTCTCAGTCTCGCCTACACCAACGGTGATGTCAGACGGAGTAACCTTCAGGCTGTCAGACGGATCCTCAGCGTCATCAACCGGCATATCCGGATACAGCTCATACATAGTACCCAGAGCCATCATGATGTCGCCAGCATGCCAGAATCTGTGCAGAGTGAAGTAGTAGTTATCGGTGTTGCCATCCTTCTTGTAGTACTTCTCAGCTTCCTGATACATCGGAGACATCTTGTAGTTGGAGCGGATGTCTACGAATGCTACGCCGTCCTTGACTACGTCACCGTTCGGCATCTTACCAGTGTAACGATCAGCAGCCAGAGTCTTGCCCTCACCATTCTGCGTAGAACCGTTCGGCAGAGCCAGCTTGGTCTCCCACAGTCTCGGCAGGTTGGTATTATGGTCGGAAACGCCCAGACCGATATCATCACGATACTTGTTCCACTCTCTGTCGAGGAGCTGTTTGCCCAAGTACAGGGACTGCTGTGCCAGCTCTGTAGCAGAGGCAGCAGATGCAGTGGTCTTGTTCTCATAAGAAGTCTTTGCAGCAGAAATGTCGTCAGTCTTAACGCCCTTTGCCTTTGCATAGTAGATCAAAGTGTTTGCCAGAGAAGATACACAACCCAGGTCGCCGTCGCCATAGCCAACGATGGTGCAGGTCAGGTTGTTGTTATCCTGGTACTTACCGGTCCATGTCTCCGGCTGACCAGACCAGATCAAACTGGACGGGATGGAGAAGGACTCGCCGTCATCAGTTACACCCTGTGTCAGATCCGGTACAGTGAACTCGGTGTCTGTGGTGTCATACGGTTCATACTTTGCAGAGAATGTCTTGGTTGCATTTGCAGTACCCAGGATGGTGTTGTCCATGAACCAGCCTACCCAGCGATCCAGAACCTTTTCCAGAGCCTCGCTCAGCTTCAGACCAGTGTCGCCAACCATCGGGTCATTTTTGGTATTGTCAGACTTCACAACATAGTACAGTTCAGCCAGACGCTGTACAGCCCATACCTGGTTACCGATCCAGTGGTTCGAACCAGGGTCAGCATATACCGGGTGTTCCAGATAAGCCATGTTGTAGAATGTGGACACATCAGACGGATACTTTTCATAACGTCCCTTCCAGGAGTTAGTGCAGCCGCCGGCGATCGGACCATCCTTAGACATCAGCCACAGGTACAGTTCCATCTGTCTGCTCAGAGACTTCTCGAAGTCTTCAGTAGCGCCCTGTGCCTTCATGCCTGCGTTCAGATTGGAGTCATTTACCAGTGCATAAGCAGCCAGCGGATTCTGGTAGAATTCGTGGCAGTGAGATGCACCGATCTGCCATGCCCAGGAGCCGTCCATTGCGCCGCCCCAGGAGGTGTACCAGTTCATCAGATAATGCTTGCCATTATCAGATCCGCCCTGCTTCCACTTATCCTGGCAGCCGATTTCCTTGTAGTACTTATCGTACATATTATTACGGGTTTCATCACCCATCTTACCAGCCAGTGCGGAGATAGACTGATTACCGCCCCACTTGGAGTTAACAGTCTGATCGCCTACGCCCCATCTGTTTGCATCATAAACAGCCTGGATTGCACGGTCTTCTGCGTCCGGCGCATTGGTGTAGGACCACTGCTCAGCCGGATTCTGCTCGGTGTTGAAGAAGCCCTTCATGCCGCCGTTGCCTCTGAGACCGTAAGACTTGTGCAGGTCAGTACAAGCGTGCGGGATAGTTTCCCAGCAGGATTCCTGCTCGCCGCGCTGGAAGGTGTTGATCAGTGTGAACTGACCGCCGCCGCTTGTAGATACAGCGCTCTGTGCGCCCTGAGAACCGTTTACAGCACCAAAGCCATACCAGTCATCTACGTCTGCCAGCCAGTGCATCAGGTACAGTCCCTTATCACTGCCGTACTGAGAGCAGAAGCTCTGGTGGATCGGGTTCTGTGCGGTATTGCCCTGCGCCATGTCGGTCGGGTACATTTCAATCTGTTCCCACTCATCGCTGTAAGTAGCGCTCAGCTGACTGCCCTTCTGCATGAAGTTGCTGCCCTGCTGATCCGGGATCATGGTTGCTTCCATGGTCTTCCAAGCCTTAGCCAGGTCGCCGACAGTCTCAGTAGAAGCGTCCTTTACGTTCTTTACTTCAACTTCACCGTTCTTTGCAGCGTTTACGATGTTATCACGCATTGCTGCGGTCCATACCAGGTAGGACAGTGCTTCAGAAGTTGTTTCGTGACCATAGTCCGGAGCCTCGATACACAGATCTTCTACCGAGTGATACGGGATGCCCAGACCGTCGGAAACGGTGTTCGTGCTGGACATATAGCCGTTCTGTACACCGTTGGTAACAACGTCATCGTACAGGGACATAAAGCGCTGTGCATAGGACTTGTCACCGTATGCCTCGTCTTTGGTTCTGGTACCAGCGGCAGCAGATGCAGCGGTCGGCAGAACTGCCGAGCAAGTCATTGCAGCAGCCAGAACAGCAGCCAGAAATGTTTTGCTTTTCTTGAATTGCATAGTTTAGGAATTCCCCTCTCTGAAAGATAAATGTAGGAAATGATGATTTCCGCTGTGTTCGCATCCTTTCTTCACGGCAGGATCCGGCGGGCACAGCAGCTTATGTTTTTGAACGCATCCTTTGTCCATTTTCACAGGACGCACACAAGGATGCCTTCTTTCATATCAAAAATTATACACCCCTTTCGAAAGTATGTCAACCCTTTGCACAAATTCCAGCTGTGAAATTTTGTATTTTTGTAGCTTTGCCCAGTTTCACGCTCGTTGTTTTGTGCAATATGACCCACATTTTTCTGTCATTGCGCACTTTTTCCGTCTCATTTTGCATTTTCGCCGATTCACCGCCGAATTTTCACAGCACTTTCACACAAATATGCCATACTGCTTTTGCGATACTTACAAGCTTTTCTGACGGTTGCAGAATCCGTTTTATCCATTATTCCCATATTTCATGATACTGTTACACTTTATATATGACAAGAACATATTATTTTGCGATAATAAAATGAGTTGTAAAAAGCCGACAAAACGGCTTTTGCAGAAAGGAGCAATCATATGGTTGAAATTCAAAACCTAACCAAATATTACGGCAGCAAGGCTGCGCTCAAGGGGATCAGCTTTACCATAAAGGAAAATGAGGTGCTGGGCTTTCTCGGACCGAACGGTGCCGGAAAGTCTACTACATTAAATATTATGGCTGGTGTCATCCCTTCCACCGGCGGAACGGTAAAGATCCAGGGCTATGACATTGCACAGCAGTCCGTCAAGGCAAAAAAGTGCATCGGCTTTCTGCCGGAGATCCCGCCGGTATATCCGGATATGAAGGTCCGGGAGTATCTGCACTTCGCCGCTGGACTGAAAGGCATCCCTGCCGCCAAGCGGAAGGGCGAAGTCGAGCGTGTTATGGAACGGCTGAAAATTACAGACGTGCAGAAGCGTCTGATCCGCAACCTGTCCAAAGGCTACAAGCAGCGTGTGGGATTCGCCATGGCGATCCTGGGCGATCCGCCGGTGCTGATCCTGGACGAGCCGACGGTCGGACTCGACCCCACACAGCTGATGGAGGTCCGCAATCTGATCCTGGACCTGCGCCGGAATCATGCCATCATCCTGAGTTCACACATTCTGGGCGAGATCAGTGCCGTCTGTGACCGCATCGTCATCATCAACCACGGTGAGATCAAGGCAGACGATACCATTGAACGCCTGGAAGAGGCAGACAACTCCGGTCTGGTGCTGAAACTGAAGATTCAGGGCAGCTCCAGAGAAGTGCCGAAGATCGCCAGGGCCGTGGAGGGCGTTGTCCGTGTGGACAACATCCAGTTCGTACAGACCGGCATCTACACCTATGATATAGAGCTGGAAAACGACGGTGTCCGGAATGCTTTGCTCTCCGCTCTGCTCCAGCACGGTCTGGAAGTCCTGGAAGTCTCTGCCGAGAAGAAGAATCTGGAACAGGTATTCGTCAAGCTGGTCAACCAAAAGACAAAGCACTCCAGTCTGGAAGATCTGCTCAGCGAAATGGACGAAGAGGCTGCCCAGAAGAGCGGCGATGCTCCGGCAGACGGCGCAGACACACCGGCAGCCGATGCAGACACAGCAGACAGTACGCAGAAAGAGGAGGAATAACCATCCATGTTTGCACTATATAAAAAGGAATTGCAGAGTTACTTTCTGTCTCCTATCGCCTATTTTGTCATTGCCTTTTTCATGGCAACATTTTCGCTGACCTTTATCCAGGACATCGGCAATGTTTCATCATCTACTTATACGTTCTCGTTCCCGTCCATCTTTTACGTGAACATTTTCTATTTCATCTTCCTGTTACCGCTGCTGACCATGCGGACATTTTCGGAAGAGCGGAAAAACGGCACGGAGACCCTGCTGCTCTCCAGTCCGCTGAATGTTACCCAGATCGTCATGGCGAAGTTTCTTGCCACTGCCACCATCCTGCTGATGATGCTGGTCGTCTCTCTGTTCTACCCCATCCTCACCTCCATCTACGGCCGTGTGATCTGGTCCAGCCTCATCTGTACCTACATCGGATTCTTCCTGTTCGGTCTGGCCTGCATCGCACTGGGCATCTTCATCTCGTCTCTGACGGAAATGCCGCTGCTGGCAATCCTTATGAGCGAGCTTGCCATGCTCCTGCTGATGCTGATGGACAATCTGAGTGTAAACTCGTTCCTCTCCAGCATTCCGGTGCTGTCCGACGTGCTGAGCTGGTTCTCCAATCAGACAAAGTTTTATGTATTCTCCCAGGGACTGATGCGATTCTCCGATTTGCTGGGTTATTTCACGGAAATCGTCGTATTCCTGATCTGGACTATTATTTCCATTGAAAAAAGACGCTGGAGCCGGAGGTAACTTGCCATGAGTCAAAACAACAAAGAAAAACATTTCCACAACTGGAAAAACACCAAATTTGCCGGCATGGCATGGATTCTGGCAATCCTGGTCCTGGTCATTGCCATTGTATTGAATATGATTATCTCCCGGCTGGATTTCAGCTGGGACATTTCCCCGAACAAACAGTACAGTCTGAGTTCTACCACAGAAAAGTATCTGGATCAGCTGGACAGCGAGGGAAAGACAGTAGACTTCTACGTTCTGACCACGGAAGAGAGCCTGAAAAACGACATGGATTCTCTGACGCTGTACCGTGCGCTGGAAGAATATGATGCACACAAGTCCATCAACCTCATCTGGGTCGATCCGGATACGGACAATGACACCATGGAAAAGATCAACTCCGACAACGCCTTCACCCTTTCTACTGGTGACATGATCTTTATCTGTGACAACGTGAAAAAGCGTGTTCCGGGTTCTTCCATGTACACCACTTATACCGATGACAACGGCAACACCACCGGTGAGGACTTCAAGGGTGAAAATCTCATCACCGGCTCGATCAAGGGCGTAGCAGAAAACCGTACGCCTACCGTTTATTTCCTGTCCGGTCACGGCGAAAAATCCCTGGACAGCTACACTCGTTTTACGACTAACCTGACCAACTACAACTATGCTGCAAAAGAACTGAACCTCTCTGAGGCAGATGCTGTGCCGGAAGATGCAGCCCTGGTGCTGGTCGCAGCACCCACCAAGGATATTACCGACGCAGAATCCGAAAAACTGAACGCCTATCTGGACAACGGCGGCAACATCAGCCTGCTCATGTCCCCCAACGGCGGCAGCTTTGTCTACACCAACCTGGAAAAGATCATGAAGGACTATGGCTTCTACATGGACTACGACCGGGTTTATGAGACAAACAACAACTATCACATTTCCGGCGACGCCTATACCATTCAGTGCGAACTGAACGAACTGGAAGACGACAGCGAGGCGACCGACCTGACCTCCGCACTGGTGGATCAGGGGCTGTACACCTTTATGCCGGAGTCCCGGAGCTTCCGCTATAATGACGAAGGCGGCAAATACACCATCGCTCCCCTCATCACCTCTTATGACAGCGCAGTCGGCGAACCCTACGGCGGCACAAGCGATGACCCGGAGGAAGAAAGCGGTCAGCTCCTGCTGGCGGCACACTCCACCAGCGTGGGCAGAAACGACTCCAAGATGGTGGTATTCGGAAACGCTGAGTTTATCGACGATGAACACGTCAGCGACGATACCGTTATCGTGCCGGTATATCTGTTCCTCAGCACCATCAGCTGGATGTACGACAGCGATATCAACATGGACATCGCAACCAAATCCACGACAAACGACTACATTTCCCTGCAGGATTCCGGATTTGCACAGCGTCTGATGGTGGTTCTCACGGTAGTACCGATCGCAATTATGGCAGTGGGCGTCGGCGTGTGGATCAAGCGCCGTAACTCATAAGCACTGTCTGAGGAGGCAAAACAATCATGAAAAGACAACTCATCATCGGACTGGTGCTGGTACTGCTCATCGGTGTGTGTTTCGGCACATATTTCGGCATCGACCACTATCAGACCCAAAAGGAAAAGAAGGCGGCAGAAGAGGCTGCGGCACTTCAGCTGAGTTCTTTCACGTCCGACGATGTGACCAAGCTGGTGCTGCATACGCCGGAACTGGACTACACCATCGACAAGGATGACGACAGCAAGTGGCAGGTTGCCGAGGGCAGCACCCTGCACATCAACACCTATTATATTGATGCACTCTGCACTTATGGCTGCGGAGTGACTGCCACAAAGGATCTGGGCGCTGCGGATGAAAAGCAGCTGGAGACCTATGGTCTGTCTGATCCGGTTTCCATCGCCTACTACACAGACGATGCGGACAAACCGGTCAAGACACTCTACGTGGGAAAACAGAACCCCACAAACACCAGTTTCTATATGATGCAGGATGATGATGACCACGTATATCTGGTGGATTCTGACACTGCCGGCTATCTCTATGTGACCAAGACGCAGCTGCGGTACCGTTATCTGCTGGACGATCTGAGTTCGTCTTTCACTGCGCTGACGCTGAAACGTGGAGATGAAACGGTCTACACATTTCAGGACATGGACGGCAACTCCGACTGGCAGCTCACAGAACCGCTCAGCACGCCTATCGGGGCAGACAACTCCAAGCTGTCCAACCTCTTCAACAACATCACAGAGCTGGAGGCAGACGACTTCGGCGACAGCGATGTGACGGCAGACAAGTATGCCTCCTATGGCTTTGACAAACCGGCATACACATTCCAGCTCACCCAGGCAAACGGTGACACTACCACCCTACTGGTAAAGGAATTTGACCCGTCTGTTTCTTCCTATGTGGATTGTCTCCGGGTGGAGAGCAACGAGATCCTCAAGATGGACTCCAACTACCTCAGCTTTTTGGAGGACAATGCCTCGGATTATATGCTCAGCACCGTATATAAGGTGAATCTGACAGATATCTCTGCTTTCACCGTGCAATATCACGGTTCGTTCAACGATACCACCCTGGACATCGACCGTAGCTTTACGGCGGACAGCGACAGCGAGACCTACAGCTGTGACGGAAAGCAGATCACAAGTGCAGACACGGAACTGCTGGAATCGTTCCAGACATTCTACACTGCGCTGTCCAATCTGTCCTATGAGTCACTGGACACTGCCGCAGATGTTCCGACTGACACCGACCCGGCGCTGCATCTGACTTATACCATGAAAGACGGCAGCACCCATACCATGGATCTGGTGAAGAAAGACGACACCACCTACTGGGCGTTCATCGACGGAACATTCACCCACGCCGTTGTGCGCCAGCGTGCGCTGAGCGGCGAGGACAAGGTATTGGTTGCCTATACCGCAATGGAAAAGCTGCTGGACGCTGCCGCAGCATAAACGACCGCACAAATCCAGAAAGAGGACACCGGCTGTGACCGATGCCCTCTTTTTTCTGCGCTGTAACAGGCTTTTTTCATGAAGAATTCTTAAAATCCATTGACAAAACGGTAAAAATGGATTATAATTGTAGAGTGCATATTGTTTTCATGATGCAAGGTCTTTCGAAAAGACAATGATATTTTAAGCGGCTTTGTGCAGTGCCGCTTTTCCAACAGAGGTGCAGCAATGAGAGTTCACAAGAAAAAGTCCCGCAGCAATTCAAAAATCTGGATCAATGTCTCCATCGGCGTTTTATGCGGATTCATTGTTCTGGTTTTTCTGATCGTTTTACTGACACAGACCGGAAAGCCGAAAATACAGCAGCAGATCCCTGCGGCAGTCAATGCCCAGAACACTGCCGCTCAGGCAGAAACAGAACCGGCAACAGAGGCTCCCACAGAACCGGAGACTCTGCTGACATATCCCACTGCTGCGGAGAATGTGACCGAACTGACGGCAAACAACATCTCCAGCGAACACGCTGTTCTGCTGGACGTGGACAACAACACCATTCTGGCACAGCGTGACCCGGATGCACGCATCTATCCGGCATCCATGACCAAGATCATGACACTTCTGGTGGCAGCGGAACACATCGAAAACATGGACGACACCTTCACCATGACGTATGACATCATTGCGCCGCTGATCGATGCAGAGGCATCCCGTGCCGGATTCGAAGAGGGCGAGACCGTTCCGCTAAAAGATCTGATGTATGGCATTGCGCTGCCTTCCGGTGCAGATGCGACCACGGCGATCTCTATCTATCTGTGCGGCTCGGAGGACGAGTTTGTTAAGCTGATGAACGAGAAGGCGGAAGAACTGGGACTGGAAAACACCCACTTCACCAACGCCAGCGGTCTGTATGACCCGAATCATTACAGCACCGCCACCGACATTGCCATGCTGATGAGCGCTGTGATGGAAAATGACACCTGCCGTGAGATTCTGGGTACCTATCAGTACACCACCTCGGCAACAGAGCAGCATCCGGAGAGCATTCCGCTGGAAAGCACCATGTTCAGCCGGATGTACGGCAACGAAGTGACCGGCATCACCATTGAGGCAGGCAAGACAGGCTATACCGATGAGGCAGGGCATTGTCTGGTCAGCTATGCCACCGATGCAGACGGCAAACAGTTTATTGCCGTGACTGCAAAGGGTCCCACCTATTGGAGAGCGGTTTTCGATACGTTCGCCATCTACGGTCTGGTACACGACGGCTATCCGATGCCCGACAACCTGGCGGCAGAGGAAACCGACGAAAACGGTTCTGCCATTGATACAACAGAAACTTCTGCGGCTCCGGCGGCATAAACCGGAACGGTAATTTTCACAGGAAAGGAGGCTGGTTCCACGCCATGAGCAGTCGGAAACAGAGACACCTCAGCCCCGCCGGCTTTCTCCTTGCGCTGGCGCTCCTCATCGTAGGAATATTTGCAGCAGACTATGTCTACCGCCTGTTTTTCCGGAGCAGTACGGAAAATATCATCGGAACCGGCGGCTTTTCAACCACATCTTCCTCCGCCGGAACTGCGTCAGAGGACGGAGAAAATGCAACAGATTCCACAGAAGAGACCCAGCCCAGCGGCATTGTGCTGCAGCTGACAGCAGCCGACCAGGCAAGCGGTCCGCTGGTTCTGGCGGATGCGTCCCATCCCTATACCGGCACTTCTGTATGGAGCGATTTTTCTGCGGTAACAGACGCCAATGTCAAAACACGCAGCACCTCGCTGCAGGTTCAGCCGGAGATCATCCAGCCCATCTGTGAGCTGTTTGATGCCTATGCGGCGGCAAACGGCTATGCCAATCTCCAGATCTACAGCACACTAGACGGCACGCTGGACAGCACCTCCATCTATACCAACATTCTCCCCGACCGCAGTACCGGTTACGGATTCGACATCGGACTCATCACCAGTACGGGAGAAGTTGTCCCCTATATCACCAAGTGCAACGAGTGGATGGTGGCAAATTCCTGGCAGTACGGCTTTGTGCTGCGCTATCCCAGCGACAAGACAGATACCACCGGAACTGCCTATGCACCGCACCATTTCCGGTATGTGGGAAAAATCCACGCTGCGATCATGCACGAGAACAACTTCACGCTGGAGGAATATCTCAATTATCTCCAGAACTATCCGGTAGAGTCGGGCGGTCTGTCCTATTCGGACGGCACACAGTCCTACAGCATCTACTACGTTCCCGCTGATGCCAGCGGCACGACCAAAGTTACGCTGCCAGAAAACACAGTCTATACTATATCCGGTGACAACCGAGGCGGCTTTGTTCTCACCATTACCAACGGCGCAGCATCCGGTGACACCGGGGCAGCGGAGACGACAGCGGCAGAAACGACAGCCACATATTAAACTGCATCCAAAGAAAATACAAATCCCCCAAAGACGGCGTTTCACCATCTTCGGGGGATTTTTGTAGTTTGTGTATTTGCTTATCAGTTTTTCAGTACATCGCTCCAGGAGACATCCATGCCAACGCCGTGCATCGCAATGTACAGCATCAGATAGAACAGATCCTGGGTGTCCAGCACGCTGTCGTTGTTGATATCCATAAGCAGGATCAGCCAGCGGTTTACGTTAGGATTTTCATTAAAGACTACGTCCTTTTCGCCAACTGCTCTTCTTGCAATGTACAGCATCAGCTCGAACATATCCTGCGAATCCACACGCCCGTCCATATTGGCGTCGCCACGCACTCTGGGCAGCTGCTGCGTTTGTTTGGTCGTGGTTGTCGCAGAAGTTGTGGTGACTGTTGTCGTCTGTACTGTTGTAGTTGTCGTGGAACTGGAAGTCGTTGCAGAGGCAGACGTGGTGGTACTGGTCTCTGTCCACGAAACTGTCAGCGTTGTACTGCCTGTGGTTTCTGTGGTACTGCTTGTATTTGTCGTCGTTTCTGTTGTATCCGTTGTTGTGGTAGTTACGGTAGTGCTGGTTGTGGTTTCCGAGGTCGTTGTCTCCGTTGTTGTCGTCACTGTGGTAGTCGTCGTCGTGGTCGTCGTTTCGGTCACAGTTGTGGTTTCTGTTGTTGTCGTAGGTTTGGTTACCTTGGTGTAGCTTTGTGTCGTAGCGCTAGTGGTTGTAGTAGTTTCCGTGGTTGTCGGTCTGGTCTGCTTGGTATATGTTCCTCTGGATGTCGTTGTGAAAGGTTCTGTGGTCGTGGTTGTGGTAGTCGATGTGGTCGTTTCCGCAGAAGTGGATGTTGTGGTAGTGGTTTCTGTCGTTGTAGTACTGGTCGTAGTGGGCGCAGTCGTGGTTGTTGTGGTCTCTGCAGCGGTGGTAGTCGTTGTTGTCGTCGTCGTTGTCACAGACGTTGTTGTGGTAGTGACCGGCTTTTCCTTTGCGGTAATGGTGACTGTACCGAGAACCGTCTCATAGTTTTCGCTGTCCGCCGGGACGAATCGCCATTGCAGGCGGTTTTCTCCGGCTTTCAAGGTGTCGGAGGTATCCGCCGCCCAGGTCAGCACACCCGGCGTATTGGCGGAATCCAGACGAATCGGCGGCACAGCATCACCCTCTGTGTAAGAAACGCTGTCATCCCACACAACGGAGACCTTGGGTACGCCCTTTTCGATCACAAATTCCAGCGAATTGCTGCCGCTCCAATTGGTATCCGGCACAGGTGCAATGCGAATTGTTCCCCTGCCGGCGTTTACGTTGTTCTCATAGGAAAGGAGATAGTCCGTTCCCTCTCTCAGGAGATGGTCTCCCACCTTCACCAGAACCTTTGGCGTCAGTTCCTCGCCGGTGTAATAGATTCTCTCCGTATCAGCCAGAGTGACTTCTGCCGCATTCAGCGGAATCGCCTGCAATCCCACAGAGAGAACTGCCTTGACATTCGGGTTGCCGGTGTCATAAACATAGGTGATATCGTTCAGCGGATCGTCTGCCACAACCTTTACACCGTCCACCTGCGCATTGCTCCAATCCGAGGCACGCTCCATGAGGAAACGGCTCCACAGCGTAGGCTCCAGGTACAGCTGCCTGCCGGAATACTGCGGCGTTTTCAGCGCACGGCAGCCGGTCAGATCACAGCTGGTCATGGATGCCTCTTCTGAGAGATACAGAGACAAAAGCGGATTGTGTCCGGCGTTCAGCACATTCAGTTTCTTCAAAGTGGAAAGTATCAGCGCACTGATCTGGTTTCCGGAACAGTCCAGCTCTTCCATGCTGGTCTGGTCTGCAAGTTCCAGAGATTCCAGCTGGTTATCCGCACAGGAAAGCACTGTCAAGTTTGTACTGCCCAGCGAAATACTTGTCAGTTCATTTTTCTGGCAGTACAGCTTTTGCAGCACTGTGCAGCGCCGTGTGTCCAGTTTTGTCAGCTGGTTGCTGTCACAGTAGAGTTCTTCCAGCGTTTCATTCCGCAGCGCCAGTCCCGACAGCGCATTGTCGCCGCAGTCCAGCAGTTTCAGTGCGGACAACGCTGTCACATCCAGCTGTTCCAGATGGAGTCCCCGGCAGCGCAGTTCCGTCAAGTTGGTAAACCGGGAAACATCCAGTTCCGTCATGGCGTTCTTGCTGCAGTCCAGGGATGTCAGCGTGTCCGGCAGCGGAGACAGATCTGTGATCGCACTGGAGACCATGTTGCCATCGTCCAGATAAAGGATTTTCAGGCCGGTCAGCCCGGCAAGCGGGGAGAGGTCGGCCAGATCCGGATTGGCCAGATCCAGTTCTTCCAGGCCGGTCAGCCCGGAGATCGGCGTCA
>OLRN01001397.1_pt1 | contig 12988 bp, 10 predicted proteins | sample 1673001 | NCBI WGS metagenome assembly OLRN01 (sample SAMEA3136745, study PRJEB25190) | human gut metagenome | biome: human gut; feature: human-associated habitat; material: faeces | place: Austria | collected 2013 | reverse complement strand
CACAACAGCGGCGGGGTTCTTTTCGGGTTCGTTCATTGCAGTTCCTTTCTCCGCCGGTGCGGCGGCACTGTCCTGAATGGCAACCAGATGCCCTGCGCGCCCTCTGGGCACGATCGCAACATGGTTTCCTCGGATATTAGTCTGGCGGTATCCCGTGCCATCCGGCGTGTAGCAGCACCGGTAGCCGCAGGACACCTCCCGCGTCACGCCGTTTTCCACATCAGAGATCAGGCCGGGATCCTTCAGGTGAAGGTCAGCGACAAGATAATCGCCCTCCCGGTGAACATTCTCTGCGTGGCCCTTGGCGTAAAGGGCGTGATTTTCCGGCATCAGGCGTTCAGGAGGATGATTCTGGGTTACATCCTTACCCTCGAAACTGGCAACTGCTGCCGGGTCGAACACATCTTCAGGGCGGCGCTGCACCTGCACAAGGCGGTCAGGATCGCCGTCAAGGCCCAGTTCCCCGGCAAAGTATTCCTGCTGGCCGATGCGCGCAATGGGCACGTCATGGCAGATGAGGAAGCCCTCCGGGGTCTTGGTCATGTGTTCGCTGATTTTACTGCCGTAATAGGCAATCAAGGGGCATCACCTCCGAAAAATGGGTATAAAAAAACACGGTGCTGTCTGCATCGTGTTCGTTTCAGGTTTGGCGGTCACGGTAAGCGCTCACCCAGCCCTGATATTTTTCATCCCCGGCCAGCTTGTGCCGCTGGAAGGTGGCAAAGGTCTTGGGTACCTCGTCGCCCAGGGCGGTGCGGTAGCGTTCCCACTGCCGGTACTGAGCAAGCCACTTGGCACGGCCCTGTTCTTTGTCGCGGTAGGCTTTGATCTGTGCTTCGGTGCGCGGGTCGCGGCTGTAGGGGTTCGTCTTGGGGCTGGAAAAGCGCCTGATACGCTCAAGCTCTTCCGGCGTTCGTCCTGCCGGTGTCCACGGGCGGAGACTGTGCAGGCAGTTGGGGTGGATGTTCAGCCAGCTGTTGGAAAGATCATCCGGCCCAGCGGGGTCCATCTTGCCGAAGGCGTCTGAAAGCGGCGGGAAGTCCGGGTCTTTTCCGCTGCGGCTGTACACCCGGCCCTCGTAGGGAGCGCACAGGGCACAGGTGGTGCCGTGGGCGCTGATCTGGTATAGATCCTGTTCCGGGTCAGCGGTTATCACAGACAAGATCTCTGCCTGCCGCGAGGTGGAGCGGGAGACCATTGTTGCATATAGCATACTCGCCGTCTGAATCGCTGTATACAGCTGCCGCCGGAATATTGCGACGGCAGAATTCCTTTGCCATCTGCTCCGCATGTGTGCGTGAACAGCAAAATCCCAACGCCCTTTTTGAGCGGTATTTCATATAGTATTTATAAATCAGTTCGTACTGCCTGCCCTTTATGAATTCCTTTGTCAGTTCTTCCTCATCGTATTTTCCTTTTACAATGCGAATCTTGGAATAGTCCACTGTCTCGTCCAGAATTCCATAATAATGAAATGGTACCAGCATACCTTTGTTAATGGCATCTTTCAGGCCAATCTCATAAGGTACGTTATAATCGCATAGCGCGTATATATTTCTTCCATCCATTCTTTCCGGTGTGGCTGTCAGCCCTAACAGGAACCGGGGCTTAAAATATTCCATGATTTTTTTATACTGGTCTGTAACAGCATGATGGAATTCGTCAATAACAATATAATCAAAATAATCCCTGGCAAAGTATGATTCATTGAGATAATCTGTTTTACCCAAACTGGAAACAGAAGCGAAAATCACGGATTTATCCCTTGTTTTCTCTTTACCATAAAAAAAGCCATAATCATCGGAATGTCTCACATTCCTGAAGCTTTCTGCTGCCTGCTTCAGTATTTCTTCCCGGTGGGCCACAAACAGGACTCTTTCATAAGGCTGAGAATCAAACGCAGCCAGATATGTTTTTCCAATACCTGTGGCGGCGCAGATCAATGCCTTCTCCGATCCTTCCAATCGGCTGTTTTTCAGCGCGTACAGAGCTTCTATCTGTGCTCCTCTTGGCTGAAATACCACTTCCCCGTCCGTCTCGTCGTCAAGGCTGTCATACCGTTCCATATCCCGGATAACCGCCGGTCTTTTCCATTCTTTGGAATATTGTTTCAGAACCTCATCATTTATGACGATGGAGTGGTTATAAAACAGATCCTCAAAAGTGCCGCAAAACTGATGAAAATTCCGGCTGTCCCGCCTTTCATCAAAATGATAGTTCCATTCTATACCGGATGTAAGGGCGCTGCGTGATACATTGGATGAACCAATGTATATTTCCCCAAAATCCTTTCTTCGGAATATGTAGGCTTTAGGGTGAAACGACCGTCCCTTTTCGTTGTAAAACCGGAGGTCCACCCGGTCCCCCAACCGTTCCTTTATCAGACACAATGCCCCCGGCTGTGTAATTCCCAGATAATTTCCGGTCAGGATTCTGATTTTTACTCCGCGATTCAGCGCCTGCTCCAAATCATCCAGAATCATACGCACTCCGGACTCCATGAGAAACGACACAATCATATCAATCCGCTCAGCCTTTAGCATGCTGAGCTCCAGCTGGTATAACAGAAATCTTTTTTTATCCCTTCCCCCGGTAATGACCTCACAGGGCCCGATTTCCATTTGAATCTGCCTCAGCGATTCTATTTTTTCCTCAATATCATGTTCAGCCATTTTTCTTCTGCTCTCCCCGGACGGACATCACTCGTTACCCACATCTCCAATATGTCAAACGAATTTACATCTTTTAACAGCTTATCCATCTTTTCTTCCGTCATATCCGTAAAATAACGGCCATTGCGCTCACCCTCAGCGGTACCATACTTGAAGGATGTATACAGTATTCCATGTGATGTCAAAGCACGGGCCATTTTGATAAACACATCCTCCAGTTCTCTATAAGCCAGATGCAGGATGGAAGAACATGCCCAGATTCCATCATAGGCTTCCTTTTCATCTAAATCCTGAAAATACATCAGCCTCACTTCAATTCCTGTATATCCAGAAGCTATCCTGACCAGTTCTTCCGAACCATCTGCGGCATCCGCCTCAAATCCCCTGTCCAGGAAATACTTCGTATCTCTGCCGGAGCCGCATCCGAAATCCAGGATTCTGGCTCCCGGCTTCAGATACGCCAGGAAACGCTCCTGCATCTCCTTAAACTCCACATCCCTTGTGCTGTCAGAAAATTCTTTTGCATGTTGGTTGTAATATTGTAATGAATCATTCATGAATACAAATGCATCCTTTCCTAAATAATCCGGCCGCTGTCCTCTATTTACATGACTACTGTCAATCATATCATTTTTTGACATCACAGGCAATTAAAACTAATTTCTCAGTTCCCAATGTTTTATTCACCGATTCCCTCCAGCCCTAATAGACTATACTATACCAAATCATATAAGGAGCATATTGATGAAAAAAGCAATTAGCATTCTTCTGGCAGCAGCTATGGGCGCCGCTGCCCTAACCGGCTGTTCAAAATCATCCGGCAGTTCATCCTCAGGCAACACCCCGCTGGTCCTCAACGAGGTAGCCCATTCCATCTTCTACGCCCCCCAATACGCAGCCATCGAACTGGGCTACTTTGAGGACGAAGGCATCGACCTGACCCTTGTCAACGGTGCCGGTGCTGATAAGGTTATGACCGCCCTTATCTCCGGTGACGCCCAGATTGGCTTCATGGGCTCCGAGGCCAGCATCTACGTATACCAGGAAGGTTCCCAGGACTATGCGGTGAACTTCGCCCAGCTGACCCAGCGTGCAGGCAACTTCCTGGTGGGACGCCAGCCTGAGGATAATTTTAAGTGGGAAAGCCTGAAAGGCAAGAAGGTTCTCGGCGGACGCGCAGGAGGCATGCCTCAGATGGTCTTTGAGTATATCTTAAAGAAACACGGTATGGACCCCAAAACAGACCTTTCTATTGACCAGAGCATTAACTTCGGGCTGACCGCAGCTGCATTTACCAGCGATGATGCGGACTATACCGTGGAATTTGAGCCTTTTGCAACCACTCTGGAGAGCGAAGGAAGCGGATATGTGGTGGCTTCTCTTGGAACAGAATCCGGATATGTACCTTACACTGCTTACTGTGCCAGGAAGAGTTACGTGGAACAGAACCCGGAAATCATTCAGAAGTTTACCAATGCAATTCAAAAAGGCATGGACTACGTAAACTCCCATTCAGCCGAAGAAATAGCCAAAACCATACAGCCCCAGTTTAAAGAAACACCGGTGGATAAACTCGCGGTTATCGTAGGCCGTTATAAGGACCAGGATACATGGAAGGATGACACCGTATTTGAAAAAGAAAGCTTTGAGCTTCTGGAAAACATTCTGGAAGAGGCAGGCGAACTGTCGGCACGTGTTCCCTATGAAGACCTTGTGACCACACAATTTTCTGAGCAGGCGGCAAAATAGACGGCAAAACAGACAGCAGAACAGACAGCAGAACAAACAGTAGAACAAACAGCAGGCCAAACAAATAAAAGCAATCAATCGACAATACGGCAGACAACAAGCCCGACAACAAAACCAGCTAACAAAGTTATGCCCTTTAGCTGGTTTTGTTGTCATTTTCCTTGCTGTCTTTTATTTTTCGCTGCTTTTTACCTTTTCTGTCATTGATTTAGTTTATATCTGTTTTCTGCTTCTTTACTCACCATGTTTTGCCAGCAAAAGCGCTCCACGCCAATCAACCATTACGCTGCCCAAAATACAAGCTTCTCATCCATCCCCATATCCCCAATCCGTTACTCCACAGAGCCTCATATATTTTGCCGAAGGTCATAGAATGCGATGGAATATATAGAAGTTGATAGGGGCACATAGAAACAGTTAACAAAAACATTTGCGGCATTTTAATCCCCGTTAAAAAGGCTGCCATCCATCAGGATGACAGCGAAATTAATACCCCTTATTTCATTACCCTGAATATCAGCCCCTGCAAATAATCCTCTGCACATAAAGCTATTAGCTACTGCCGGTTCAGCTTCCAGGCCCCCACAAGCTTCTTCAGATAATCCATATAACCTGCCTCCCGTATGCTCCCGTTGGTCAGCACATTAACCTCTCCCAGTTTTTTGCCTCCCAGGGAGTACTCCAGCACACCTGCCTTCTGCCCCGGTTCCACCGGAGCGGGTACGGATTCCAAAAGCACCAGCTTTTTCTCAATAGCTCCCAAATCCTCCCCTTTAAGGCTCAGATAGGAAAATGTTCCCTCATAGGTAAGCCCTACCTCATCCTCCACGCCGCCGGTAACCGGCATCTGGGGAAGCGGCAGATGTTCCTTGTCTTCATAGAGCTTGCAGTTTGCATATCCATAGTTGAGAAGGGTCTGGGCGTCTGCAAACCTGGCCTTAAAATCCGGCGCAGCCATGATGGCGGCAATCAGGCGCACCCCGTCCTTTTCCGCTGTGGCAGACAGGCAGTATTTTGCAATGGAGGTGGAACCTGTCTTAAGGCCTGTGACCGTAAAATTAGTTGCCATCTTGAGCAGCTTATTTGTATTGGACAGGCCGAATTCCTTGGTTCCCTGCTTTGTGACATGCGTTATATTCTCCATCCATATGGTGGAATAATTATGTATCTGAGGATATTTATTAATCAGCTCGCGGCTCATGATGGCGATGTCCCTGGCCGTAGTGTAATGGTCCGGGGATTCCGTAAGTCCGCAGCAATCCACGAAATGGGTGTTGGACATGCCAAGGCCGGCTGCCCTTTCATTCATCATCCGTACAAACTCATCCTCGCTGCCTGCTATGTACTCCGCCATGGCCACAGACGCGTCATTGCCGGATGCAATGACAATGCATTTAATCAAGGTTTCCACGGTCTGTTTCTCGCCTTCCTCCAGGAACACCTGGGAACCTCCCATGGATTTGGCGTGGGCGCTGGTAACTACCTCGTCCGTCAGCTGGATCTTTCCGGACTGAAGGGCATCAAAAATCAATATCAGCGTCATAACCTTGGTAACACTGGCCGGGCTTCGCTTTTCATCTGCATCCTTTTCATAGATTACCTGTCCGGTAGATGCTTCCATGAGAATGGCCGATGGAGCGGCTATCTGGACAGCTGCCTGACTCTGGTCCGCAGGCGCTGCCTGGGCATCTCCCGCCGTCTGAACATCTCCCGCGGCCCGCGCATCTCCCGCCGTCTGCACATCTACCGTCTGCGCACTTTCCGCCGCCTGTACATCCTCCCCTGTCCATCCATCTTCCTGTCCATAGAGGCTGCTCCCTGATACCCCCGCTCCCACGGGGATGGCGATTGCCGGTTCCTGGCCCAGGGCGGCAATCCCGGGATAGGAGGCCAGTATTGCCGCCGAGCATAATATCGCTGCAATCCGTCTCATATTTTCCTCCAATAAAATCATCTGCTACTAATTGTATGGGAGTGGACAGACAGCTTATGCCCGCAAAGCCTTGATTTTTACCGCAAAAAAATGCAGCAGGCCGTGATTGTCTCCCGGCTCCTGCTGCATATACCCCTTTATCTTCTTACCTTATTATATTTATACTTCCTTCAGGGCCTGTCTTAAGTCCTCTGCCATCTTCTCGTACTCAGCGTCTGTGAGCATGGTCCTTCCGCTGTTCATCTCAAAGGTGCCGCCCCATTCTTCACCGCCTTTATATTTGGGGACAATGTGGAAATGCAGGTGATGTCCTGTATCGCCGTAAGCGCCGTAGTTTACCTTGTCCGGCTGGAATACCTTATGTACGGCGCGGGCCACCTGGGCTACCTCTGCAAAGAAATCATTCCTCTCCTCGTCGGTCAGGTCAATGAGCTCGCTGACATGCTTCCTATGCGCCAGAACAACCCTTCCCTTCTTGCTCTGCTCCTTAAATACATAGAGAAAGCCTGTCTTCATCTCACACACAGGATAACCGAACTTAGCCACCAGTTCGCCCTGCATACAATATGCGCAATTAGGATCCTTTACCATATCTTCCATGTTCCTGTTCTCCTTTATGTTTATTCATACCAACTTAAACATACCACGGAACAAGTTGAATTTCAATTCCAATATTTGTTTTTTCTTTCATAGTACCCACTTCATGGAATCTATGCTATAATAGGTAGGCAAGTACCAGTTACAGGAGAAATTTTATGAGCAGAGCAGATTTCAGACGCCGGCAGTCCCGCAGGCGCAGGCAGAAGCTTGCACGGATGTCACGGCATCTTCCTACATTTATTTTATTATTAGCAATCACTGTACTGGTAGGGGGCGGCATTTTCGCCCTCTACCGGTTTGTTTTAGCGAAACAGCCGGACGGAACGGTCCAGGTCATAGCCTCATCAGGGAACGGCTCCCCTAATCCGGACGGGGGCAGCAATTCCGACCGCTATCCCGACAGCGGTTCCGGCCCCGCTTCCGGCGGCGACTCATCAAACCAGCCTTTTGCCGAAGTTCCCCAGGACGACATTTCCCGGCTCATAGCCCAGGCTGACCGTATCGCCATGGGGTATGATTATGATAAGGCGGCAGAGCTTATCAACTCCAGCGGCCTGGACCTTAAGGACTCCCGCATGAAGGAGGCGCTGGCACGGTATGAATCACAGAAGGCCGCCCTGGTTCCAGCCGATATGAACGCTGTCACCCACATTTTTTTCCACTCCCTTATCATGGATACCTCCAAGGCTTTTGACGGGGACTCGGACAGCGCCAACTATAATTCAGTCATGACCACCAAGGACGAATTTCTTAAGATACTGGAGGATATGTACCAGAAGGGCTATGTGCTGGTCCGCATCCACGATGTGGCCTATGAGGAACCTGATGAAAATGGAAACGTGCGTTTTGTAAAGGGAAGCGTCATGCTCCCGGAGGGAAAGAAGCCTTTTGTCATGTCCCAGGACGATGTCTGCTACTATCCCTACATGGACGGGGACGGGTTTGCCAAACGGGTCGTGATTGGCGAGGACGGAAAGCCCACCTGTGAGATGGTCATGGACGACGGTACCACCTCCACGGGTTCCTATGATTTGATTCCGCTTTTGGAGGATTTTATACAGGAACACCCTGACTTTTCCTACAAAGGGGCAAGGGCCATTATCGCGTTTACCGGCTATGAAGGCATACTGGGGTACAGAACCGCCTCCTCTTACCAGGACAGCCCCACCTATGAGGCTGACCGTGAGCAGGCAGCCAGAGTGGCCCAGTGTCTGAAGGATAACGGCTGGGAGCTGGCATCCCACAGCTGGGGCCATCTCCACCTGGGGGTGGCGGATGATCCGGAGGCCGGATTTGCCATTGACGAGGAACGGTTCCGGGCTGATACGGACAAATGGGAGGCTGAGGTGGAATCCCTCATCGGGCCCACTGATATCATCCTTTATCCTTACGGCAACGACATTGCAGACTGGCGCCCCTACCATCAGGACAATCCCCGCTTTGCCTATCTGGAATCCAAGGGATTCCGCTATTTCTGCAATGTGGATGCCAGCAAGCCCTACTGGACGCAGATGGGAACAAACTACTTCCGCATGGCCAGAAGGAACCTGGACGGCTACCGGCTGTATGAGGACCTCATCCAGACAGATCCGTCCAAGAAACGACTGACTGATCTGTTTGACGCAGCCCAGGTATTTGATTCGGCCAGACCCACGCCAGTAAGCTGGAGTTACCAGAAGTAGGGAGGGGGGCACGCTCATATTGTTATCATGCAGGCTTCCTGCCGCTATCATGCGGCAGGGGCCTGTTTTCTTTTTCCTGCTCCGGGCGAACGGTTTCCCGTTGTCTACATATAATAAATCAAGGAATTGATTTCTAATTGAAAGGAGCTTCTTCATGATTCCCAAACTGGAAGTAAACGGGGTCAGCTATTCCTACCATTCGTTAGATGGTGAGACGCTGGCCCTTGACCATATATCATTTGATGTGTCACCCGGGGAATTCCTGGCTATCGTGGGACCTTCCGGATGCGGCAAGTCCACCCTTCTGTCCATGCTGTGCGGACTGACAAAGCCTGAGGGCGGCACCATCACCATAGACGGCGTCCCCCTGACCAAATCTCCTTCTGCCATTGGATACATGCTGCAGAAGGATCATTTATTTGAATGGAGAAATATTTTCTCCAATATATCCCTTGGCCTTGAAATTCAAAAGCGGTTGGACGAACCTGCCAGGCAGGAACTGCTGGAAATGATGGCAGCCTACGGTCTGGCAGGCTTTGAATATGCCAAACCTTCGGAGCTGTCCGGCGGTATGCGCCAGAGAGCGGCCCTTATACGGACCCTGGCCCTTAAGCCGGACCTTCTTCTCCTGGACGAACCATTTTCAGCCCTGGATTACCAGACCCGGCTGTCTGTGTGCGACGACATCAGCTCCATCATACGCCAGACACACAAGACCGCCATACTGGTAACCCATGACCTGTCTGAGGCCATCAGTGTGGCTGACCGCATTCTGGTTCTGTCTCCCCGTCCCGGCCGGGTCAAAAAAATCCTGTCCATTGATTTTCCGGAAAATTGCACCCGCTCCCTGGACCGCAGGAACTGCCCGGAATTTTCCACTTACTTTAATATGGTATGGAAGGAGCTGAAGACTTATGAATAGAGATAAACAGCCTGTATCAGCCTGCAATATGTCCGTGGCCCAGCAGGAATATGTGGCCCGTGAAATACGGCGCCACCGCCAGGTGACCATATGCCGCGTCATGCTGCTGGTCCTTCTCCTGGCTCTGTGGGAGCTGGCGGCCGACATGCACTGGATTGACAGCTTTATTTTCAGCTCCCCTGTGATGATTGCCAAATGCCTGGTTTCCATGGCAAAGGACGGAAGCCTGTTCCTCCACACAGGGGTCACCCTTATGGAAACCCTTATCAGCTTTGCCGTTTGCACCATCTTCGGCCTGGCATGCGCCCTGCTTCTGTGGTCCAGCAAAAGCGTGGCCCAGGTGCTGGAGCCCTTTCTTGTCCTGTTAAACAGCCTCCCTAAATCCGCCCTGGCCCCCCTTTTGATTGTTTGGCTGGGCAATAACATGCGGACCATTGTGGTGGCTGCCGTGTCCGTGGCTGTATTTGGATCCATTCTAACCTTATACACCGGATTTTCCCAGATGGATACGGAGCAAATCAAGTTGATTTATTCCCTGGGAGGCGGAAGGAAGGATGTGCTCTTAAAGGTTCTGCTGCCCGGTTCCCTGCCCCTGGTCATCAGCAATATGAAAGTAAACATCGGGCTGTGTCTGGTGGGTGTGATTATAGGCGAATTCCTGAGCGCAAAAGCAGGCCTGGGATATCTGATCACCTATGGCTCCCAGACCTTTGCCATGACCATGGTGGTGACCTCCATTGTGATCCTCTGCATTGTGTCAGGGGTGCTGTACCAGATTATCGCCTATGCGGAGCTGAAGATTAAAAAGAGACAGTGAGTTAAAACTGTCTCTGGCCTGACAATATAAGGGACAGGAGGAATGACAAACCCTCCTGTCCCTTATATCCTGATTTTATCACAGGCACACTATCCTTTGTTCCAAACAGCCTATCCAGCGTTCTCTGCTGCAAACTGGCTGTTATACAGGGCTGCATAGTAACCGCCCTTTGCCAAAAGCTCCCTGTGGTTTCCCACTTCCTTGATATCCCCATGTTCCATGTACACAATCAGTTCCGCATCCTTTATCGTGGATAAGCGGTGGGCGATGACAAAGCTGGTCCGGCCCTCCATCAGTTTATTCATGGCCTTCTGGATTGCCACCTCGGTTCTTGTATCCACGGATGAGGTTGCCTCGTCCAGAATCAGGATTTCCGGGTCTGACAGGAAGGCCCTGGCAATGGTCAGGAGCTGGCGCTGGCCCTGGGCGATATTGGAAGCCCCCTCATGAAGCTCCATGTCGTAGCCTCCCGGCATAGACATGATGAATCCATTGGCGTGGGCTGCCCTGGCAGCGTCTGTCACCTCCTGGTCAGTGGCATCCAGCCTTCCGTAGCGGATGTTCTCTTTTATGGTACCTGCGAACAGCCATGTATCCTGCAGCACCATGCCTATCATGGAGCGCAGGGCCTCCCGTTTCATATCCCGCACATCCACGCCGTCAATGGTAATGCTCCCTCCGTTTACATCGTAAAAACGCAGAATCAGATTGACCAGCGTTGTCTTTCCAGCTCCGGTGGGTCCCACAATGGCAATCTTGTCGCCTGCGTGTACATGCAGGTCCAAATCATGAATCAGGGTCCGATCCTCTGTGTAACCGAACCGCACATGGCTGAAATCCACATTTCCTTCCCGGCTTTCGGGGAATTGCGGCTTCTCTGCTTCCGGCACCTCCTCCTCGGCATCCAGGAACTCAAATACCCTTTGGGCCGCAGCCATGGTGGCCTGCATGATGTTGGCAATGTTGGATACCTGGTTGATGGGCTGGGAGAACTGGCGCAGATACTGGATAAAGGACTGTATCATACCGATGCTCAGCCTGCCGTTGATGCAGAGCCATCCGCTGACAACCGCCACCCCCACATAACCGATGTTGGTCAGTGCCTGTGTTAAGGGCATGATGATGCTGGAAGAAAACTGCGCTCTCCAGCCATTGTTGTAGAGACGGTTGTTTATGTCCTCAAAATTCCCGATGACGTCCTCCTCCTTTCCGAAGGCGGCAATCACGTTCTGTCCGTTGTACATCTCCTCCACATACCCGGTAAGATCCCCCAGCGCGGACTGCTGCCCCTGGAAATACCGCTGGGAATGTTTTACCACCTTCATGCTCACCAGGCCGCAAACCGGGATAACACAAATGCCGATCAGTGTCAGCACCGGGCTGACCACCAGCATCATTACGAATATAAATACCATGGTACAGACGGCTGTGATAACCTGGCTGATGCTCTGCTGAAGGGAGGTATCTATGGTGTCCACATCATTGGTGACGCGGCTCAGCACATCTCCGAATGTATTGCTGTCAAAATAGGCCAGAGGCAGACGGCGGATTTTCTTGTCTACTGCCATGCGCAGATCATGCATTGTGCGCTCCGCCACTCCTGCCACAATGTACTGGCCGGAATAGTTGAACAGAAAGGCCAGTACATACACACAGCCCAATTGTATCAGAACAGTGATGAACGTTCTAAATCCCTGGAGGACCCCGGCGCTGTCCACGGCCACGGCCACCAGCGCATCCATGGCCCTGCCAAGGGTATATGGCCCCTGGGTGGTAAACACGGCTCCCATCACAAGGCAGGCCACCATGAGAATGATTCTGATTCGGTATGGTTTCATAAAACGGAACAGACGGCCCATGGTGCCCTTGGTATTGATTTTCTTATCTGCTGCCCTCACATTCATTTGCTTCATGCACTCATCTCCTCCTCTGACAACTGGCTCCGGACGATTTCCTGGTAGGTGCCGCAGGTATTTAAAAGCTCCCTGTGGGTACCAATTCCCATGACCTTCCCTTCATCCATCACTATAATCCGGTCCGCATTCATGATAGTGCTGACACGCTGTGCTACGATTACCACAGTGGCATTCCCCGTCTCTTTGGACAATGCCTGGCGCAGAGCGGAATCCGTTTTGAAATCCAGGGCGGAAAAACTGTCGTCAAACACATATATCTCCGGCTTCCTGACAATGGCCCTGGCAATTGCCAGGCGCTGCCTCTGACCGCCTGAGACATTGCTTCCGCCCTGGGAAATGGATGAGTCAAATCCGTCCGGTTTATCTTCGATGAAATCCGTGGATTGTGCAATGGCGGCCGCTTCCTTCACCCGCTCATCGCTGGCCGAATCATCCCCAAAACGGATATTTTCCATGATGGTGTTGTTAAACAGCACAACATCCTGAAAAACAATGGAGAAATTTTTCATCAGGGCGGTTGAATTAAGCGGAGCAATATCGGTTCCGCCCAAAAGGATTCTGCCACCATCCAGAGGATAAAATTTGGCTGCCAGCTTTGCAACTGTGCTTTTACCACCGCCGGACGGACCGACTAACGCTGTGACCTGCCCCTGCTTAGCAGTAAACGAAACATCCCGCAGTACCGGCTTTTTCTTTT
>OLRN01001395.1_pt1 | contig 13000 bp, 14 predicted proteins | sample 1673001 | NCBI WGS metagenome assembly OLRN01 (sample SAMEA3136745, study PRJEB25190) | human gut metagenome | biome: human gut; feature: human-associated habitat; material: faeces | place: Austria | collected 2013 | reverse complement strand
GCAGTTGTTGGGGGTTTCGTACAGGTCCACCTGGGACACGGGGAACCCCTGCTCCGTCAGCCGGTCGCAGACGTAGCGCGCCAGGTTTTCGGCGGTGGTGCGGAAGGGCAGGACGGTCAGGCTGAAGCCCTCGGCCTCGAGGGCGGCCAGCGTCGTCGCGGCCAGCGAGCCCTCTTCCACGAGGAAGGTGTGGTCCAGCTCTTCGGCCAGGTCGCGCACCGCGCGCTTGAACACGCCGAAATCAACCACCATGTCCTTCATCGTGCCGTCGGCTTGCAGGTCGGCGACCTCGAGGTACACCACCGCTCTCCACCGGTGGCCGTGCAGGTTCTCGCACTTGCCGTAGTAATCGGTCAGGAAGTGGGCCGAGTCGAAGCTGGCCTCGGTTTTCAATCCGTACATGATGGCTCCTTTGCATGGCCGCTGTGTTCGCCGTCATGATAGCACACTCCCACGGTCGCACCCCACCTGTGCGCATAGAACGAATGTTTCACGTGAAACATCGGGAATCAGTGCCCGCCTGCGCGCCCTCATACACGGCCTTTGCCACCTGCAGCAGGCCGCCGGTGCAGTCGCCCGCCGCATACAGGCCGGGCACGGTGGTCTGCATTTTTTCGTCCACCACGATGCGGTTCCCGTCCACCTCTGCGCCGATCTTCCTAGCCAGTGCGGTGCTGCCCGCCACGCCCAGTGCCACAAATACACCGCTGACAGGCAGCTGCACACCGCCGGACAGCTGCACGCCGGTGACAACGGTTTCGCCCAGAACAGCCTCCACGGCCTGCGGATAGACTGTGACCTCCGGCGGGAAGTCCGCCGTGAGCGGTGCGCCGTTGGTCAGCAGGGTGACGCTGCGCACCACCGGCAGCAGAGCCTGCACCTCGTGCAGGGCGTACTCGCCGCTGCCCAGCACCGCCACGTCCTTTCCACGGTAGAAAAAGGCGTCGCAGGCGGCACAATAGCTCACGCCGTGCCCCTCCAGCCCGGCAAGGCCCGGGATGCGCGGCACCGCCCGGGATGCACCCGTGGCAAGGATCACAGCGTCCGCCGGGTAATTTTTATCCACTGTTTCTACGGTGAGTTTATCCGTATAAGTCAGGCCCACGGCTTCGGCTGTGACGAATCTCACACCAAGGCGCTTTGCATTCTCGATGCTGCGGCGTTCCAGTTCCGCACCGGAGACCGGCTCGGCAAAGCCGTAATAGTTTTCAATTTTTTCGGCGCGGTCCAGCGCACCGGGGCCTTTGGTGAGCACCGTGGTATCCACCCCGGCGCGGACAGCGTACAGCGCGGCGGAAATGCCTGCCGGGCCGGAACCTATAATGATGATGCTGGGCATGGGAAAGCCCTCCTTCGGATGCATTTTTCTACAGTATACACCTTTTTTTGAAAAATTTCCGTGACCGGGTCGCAAAGCATCGGTTTTTCGGACGGTCCTGCTCCGGTTCGCTGTCAGCGGATCGTCCCATGCACAAACGCGCTGTCGTACAGGAATCTTCCTGCTCGGCAGCGCGCTTTTTTCTTTCTTCAGAACACCAGCTGCACCAGCAGCACATAGCACAGCGTACCGCCTGCGACACTGAGCAGGGTCTCACGCTTCCACTTGTGCAGGCCCACCGTCACCAGCAGAGCGATGGCCTCCGGAATGCCGCGGCTGCCCGCAAAGGGGGTGACGCTTTTCAGGCAGTAGACGATCAGCATACCAAAAATGGCGGCGGGCAGCACCCGGCCCAGATACCGCACCACCTCCGGCGGCTGCTGATCCTTGGAAGAGAACACCACAAAGGGCAGAAAGCGGGTGAGCATGGTGGCGGCGGTGCACACTGCAATGGTCAGGCCCATCTGGACTGTGGTCATGCGCCCACCTCCTCGCCGCTTTTTTCTGCTTCGGTGCCTTCGGCCTTTTCGATCGGTTTACGCAGAGCCAGCAGCAGGATCAGGATGCATCCCATGGAGGGCAGCAAAAAGCTGCCGGAGCCAAAAAACACCAGACACGCCAATGGGGCGGCAAGGCCGATCAGGGCGCTGTAGTGCTGCCGGTCCTTTTCCCACTGGTTGAGGAAGATCACCGTGAACATGGCGGTCATCACAAAGTCCACACCCTCGGTGCTGAAGGGCAGCACCGAGCCCACCACCGCGCCAAGACCGGCACTGGCCACCCAGTAGCACTGATCCAGCAGGGTGATGAAGAACATGAACCAGCCCCTGTCCACCCCTTCCGGCGGCTCGGCCGAACAGGTGATGGAAAAGGTCTCATCGCTCATGGCAAAGATCATATAAAAGCTGCGCAGGCCGTAGCCCTTGTAGCGCTCCAGCATGGCAAGGCCGTAGAACAAATGCCGCGCCTGGATCATCAGCGCCATCAGAAACGCCGAAAGGGGCGAGAACGCGCTCAGCAGCAGGCTTGCCAGCACAAATTCCAGCGAACCGCCGTACACCACCGTGCCCATGAGCATGGGCATCCACACCGGCAGGCCCAGCGACTGCACATAAATGCCGTAGCCCATCCCCAGCACAAAATAGCCCGCCAGCACCGGAATGGTCTGCGGTGCGGCGGCGCGCAGTGCCCGCCATACGGTGCTCTGCCGCCTTGTCAATTGTTGTTCGGTTACGTGTTCCATTGGCCTTTCCCTCAAAATACGATGCCGGTTTCCTCTTTGGCCTCATTGCCGCCGATAAACCCATTCTCTCGATATGAATATGTCTGTATTATAACAGGTCTCACGGCTTTTGCAAAGGTGTATCCCCACTGCTTTTGGCAGAACGACAGATTTTTTCTTTAAATTTTATGCAATTTTTAACGGATACAAAGTGACTCGCGGCCAGCGCTTTATTATTTTAATGCAGTAAAGGTTCTTTGCAGGATCCTGTTCCTGAAATATCCCTAAATGCCGTTTGTGCTTTAGTCATACTCATTTGACAGATGCCGTCTTTTCCGGTATCCCGTCCGTATCGCAAGGACGGCTGGCCGAAAATACCCGCCTTTTTTCGTTCATTCTGTATTTAGCGGGAGGACATTTTATGGCAACCATGAAGGACATCATCCAGAGCCCGCTGCTGCCGGCCCTGTTCGGCTCCATGGCTCTGGGTCTGTTCGCCAGCTCGTCCAGCGGCAGCAAGGTGGTCAAGGGCGGCATCAAGGGCGTGCTGCCGGTGCTCATCATCATGACGGTGCTCTCCCTCGCCGCACGCCTTGCAGGCTACGGCTCCGTGCTGGGCGGCCTTGTGGGCATCTTCATCATCGTGATGCTGCCCATCGGCATCCTTACCTCCTATGTGCTGTGGAAGAAGGGCAAGATCCAGGTAGTAGATAAAGAGCAGAAGTAAGGGGAAACAAAAGAACTCCCGGACGGATGTCCGGGAGTTCTTTTGTTGCTTATTCTGCCTTTTCGTCCTTCTTGAGCATATCCAACTCGGGCATCAGCTCGGTGCTCACAATGGTGAGCATCTCCTCCAGCTTTGCACAGTCCTCGGGGGAGAAGCGCTCTCTTGCGCGCTCCACCACAGTGTGCAGGTAGGAATAGCTGATGTTGTAGTAATCGATATACTTCTGGGTGGGGCGCAGGTGATACTCGCGCCGGTCGGTGGTGGACTGGATCTTTTCCACATAGCCCTTCTTCACCAGACTGCCGATCTTATACGCCGCGTTGGGGGTGGAGATCTGCATCATGCGGGAAAACTCCGCAATGGTGGGTTCGCCCATGGCCATGATGCCCTCCATGCAGAAGGACTCCACCGTGGTCAGCGTGGCTTCCCGGGTGGCAAAACGCTGAAAAATGTTCTGGTAGAAATGCAGCTTGAATTTGGTGTATACGTCCTGAAATGCCTGTTCCAGCATAGGTCGTGTGCCTCCGATAGTTCATTTTATTTAAAAATACCACGTTTTGGCCGCGGCGCAAAGCGAAACAGCTGAATTTTGGGCAGGAATTTATTCTGCCGCCTTTTTGTTCGTGCGCACACGGATCACGCTGAGCACCACCAGCTCTACGGCAATGGCAACGGCCAGCAGGATCAGCGAGGTGAACAGGCTGCCGTTTGCGCCAAGGAAAGCCTGTGCAATGCCCGTGATCACATAGCACACTGCCGCGCAGGAAGCCGCCGTAATGGCGTAGGGCAGCTGGGTGGACACATGGTTCACATGGCTGCAGTGGGCACCGGCGGATGCCATAATGGTGGTGTCCGAGATGGGGGAGCAGTGGTCACCGCAGACGGCACCGGACAGGCAGGCCGCAATGGAGATGACCAGCATCTCGCCCTCCGGGAAGGCATGGCACACGATGGGGATGAGGATGGAGAAGGTGCCCCAGCTCGTGCCGGTGGCAAAGGCAAGGAACACTGCCACAAGGAAGATGATGACCGGCAGCATGTACTGCAGCGCTGCAGCAGAGCCACTCAGCAGGTTGGCAACGTAATATTTTGCGCCCAGCAGGCCGGTCATGCCGGACAGGGTCCATGCGAGGGAGAGGATCAGCATGGGGCTGACCATGGCCTTGAAGCCCTCGGGAATGCAGGCGGCAAAGTCCTGAAAGGTCATCACATTGCGCACGCGGTAGAACACAAAGGTGAACAGCAGGGCAATGCTGCTGCCCAGCACCAGACCTGCAGAAGCGTTGCAGTCCGCAAAGGCGGTAACGAAGTCCACGCCCTCAAAGAAGCCGCCGGTGTAGATCATGCCGAAGATGCAGGCCACGATCAGCACCAGCACCGGGGCGAGCAGATCTGCAACATGGCCGCAGGTATCAGTGCCATCGTCCACATCGTTGCCGTAGGGACGGTCGGCGGTGGTAAACAGGTCGCCGTTTTTGGCGTTGTCCTCGTTGAGCTTCATGGAGCCAAAGTCCGTGCCGGTAAAGATGAGGAACAGGCTCATCACGATGGTGAGCAGGGCATAGTAGTTATAAGGAATGGTGCGCAGGAACATGGTAAAGCCGTTGATGCCGGAGCCTTCCGGCACGCTGGAAGTGACCGCAGCTGCCCAGCTGGACACCGGCGCAATGATGCACACGGGTGCTGCGGTGGCATCGATCAGGTAGGCCAGCTTTGCGCGGGACACCTTCTGCCGGTCGGTGACGGGGCGCATGACAGAGCCCACGGTCAGGCAGTTGAAGTAGTCGTCCACAAAGATCATCACACCCAGCAGCAGGGTGGAAAACTGCGCACCGGCCCGGGAGTGGATGTGGGTGGAGGCCCAGCGGCCGAAAGCTGCCGAGCCGCCGGCCTTGTTCATCAGGGCCACCAGAATGCCCAGCATCACCAGAAAGATCAGAATGCCCACATTGCTGCTGTCCGACAACTTGGCCACCATGCCGCCGTCCTCATTGAAGAACAGGGTGTTGATGGCCAGCTCCAGATTGCCGTTGGCATACAGCAGTGCACCGGATGCGATGCCCACCAGCAGGGAGGTGTACACCTCCTTGGTGTTCAGCGCCAGCACAATGGCGATCACCGGCGGCAGCAGCGAAAAGATGGTGCTGTACACCGCACAGGTATAGGTGGACGGGTCCGCGATCTTGCCGGGCGTTGCCGCTGTGCACCACAGCAGCAGGGCAAACACCAGCAGAGCTGCGAACCATGAAAGGTTCTTGTTTTTCATAACGGATTCCTCTTTTTTCAAATCTTCGGCCATGCATACCGCCCGCACAGCAGGAAAAACTATCCCCACTGAATGCAAGGGAGGTGTGCATCGCGCCGGACTATAAAGCGATGTATTTTGAGCTGTTCCGGGCCAGCGTGCAGGCCGCCCAGCTCTTGCAGGACGCGCAGAAGCGTGCCGAGCAGCACCTGCTGGAAGCTGACCCGCCGCCGATCCGATTGGAGCAAACAGAGCAGACGGATGAAGAATAGTTTTCTTCGGTCAGCGTCCTCGCCCTCTCAGTCACCTTCGGTGCCAGCTCTCCCAAGGGGAGAGCCTTTGGCAAAACCGGGAACTTTACCGTACTGCCAAAGCCTCCCTCATTGAGAAAGACTTCCCCCGGCCGGGGGAAGATGTCGTGTAAGCGACAAAAAGGGGAACGGTGGCATCGCGCAGCGATGACGGAAGGAGTTTTACCCCTTCTTCGCCTCTGCCTTGGCGGCGAACTTTGCGTCGTTCACCACAAAGCGCTCGTGGGTGCCGCCGCCTACAGGGCCTTTTTCGTCGTGCAGGGCCACCTTGAAGGTGAGCTTGCGGCCTTCTACCGCCACCAGCTCGCTCTCGCAGGTCACGGTCATGCCCACGGGGGTGGGGGCGGTGTGCTCCAGCTCGAGCTTGGTGCCCACCGAGCCATTGCCTTCGCCCAGCGCGTCGGCCACGCTCATCCAGCAGGTCTTTTCCGCCAGAGCCACAAGGGCCGGGGTTGCAAACACCTCCAGCGTGCCGCTGCCCATGGTCTTTGCTGTATTGGCTGCGGTGACGAGCACGCTCTGTTCCCCGCGGATACCGGTTTCCAATGTCATATACTTTCCTCTCCTTTTGCGCGCCGTATGGCGCATTTTATTTTTGAACACCTTTATAAGATACCACATTTTGCACCAGAACGCACCCTATTTTGCACTTTTTTGTGAATTTCTCTTTTTCTTTTTGCGCAAACGGGCTGCCAAGTCCTCTCTCTTTGGGAGAGGTGGCACCGAAGGTGACGGAGAGGGCGAGGACACTGACCATGCGGCGACCTCTTTTTTGTTTTCGCCTTCCCTCCAATCCGCATCCTTATTGCGATTCAAAAACGCAAATTTTCTGCGTTTTAAGGAAAATTTCATCAATTTAGAGCAGACGCCGAAAATCTTTAAAAAAGCCTTGACAAGGAGCATTCCGCGTGATACTATGAACACATGAACAAGCGTTCATGTGAATCCACAGCGAAGGGAGATGTCAACATGGCGGAAATAAAGGAAGCACTGCCCGCGCCGCAGCCGGAAGCCTTGGATATGCCGGACGACGAGGTGCTGTACGAGTTGGCCGACCTGTTCCGGGTGTTCGGCGACTCCACCCGCATCAAGATCCTGTATGCACTGCACGACAACGAGCTGTGCGTGCAGGACATTGCAAACGCCGTGCAGCTGAGCCAGTCGGCGGTGAGCCATCAGCTGCGGGTGCTCAAGGATTCCAAGCTCGTGCGGTTCCGGCGCGAGGGCAAAACCGTTTACTACGCACTGGACGATGACCATGTGCGCAGCATCCTCTCCATGGGGATGGATCATATCGAAGAATAACGAAAGGCTGGTATTACTTATGAAGAAGAGCTACAAGATCGAAGTGGACTGCGCAAACTGCGCTCAGAAGATGGAAGACGCTGCCAACACCGTTGCAGGCGTGGCAAATGCTACCGTCAGCTTTATGACCCAGAAGATGAAGGTGGAGTTCTCTGAAGGTGCAGATCCCCACGTCACCATGGTGAACGTTCTGGCCGCCTGCAAGAAGGTGGAGGACGACTGCGAGATCTTTGACATCTGACCTCTTCCGGTCCGGTTCCCGGCATCGCTGCCGGGCGGCAGCTCTCCCCCTGTGGGAGAGCCTTTCTTTCCTCTGCCGCCGGGCAGAGGAAAACTCCTCTTTTTCGTGGAAAAAACGGGCAGTTTTCAACACTTTCCACGCACTTTTCAACACTCTTCGCGGAAAACTCCAAAAAGAAACGTGGAAAAGCAAGTTTTCTGCGGGAAAATCCCGTGGAAAACACGGGGGAAAGGGTGGAAAATCCATTTTTGTGGGGAAAACCTGTTGAATTCCACTGCGTTTTCCCGTTTTTTCTCAGAACCGCCGCAATCCGACAAAAGGAGCGTTTTGTATGACCAAAAAGCAAAAAAAGAGCCTGCAGCAGATCCTGATCGCGCTGGCCCTTGTGATCCTGCTCAAGCTGCTGCTCCGTGTGCTGCCGGCACTTCCCACCCCGGTGGAGCTGCTGCTCTACCTCATCCCGTACTTTGTGGTGGGCAAGGACGTGCTGCGCAAGGCCATCAAGGGCGTCAAGAACCGCCAGCCCTTTGACGAGTGCTTCCTGATGGCGGTGGCTACCGTGGGTGCCTTTGCCCTGGGCGACTATGTGGAAGGCTGCGCCGTTATCCTCTTTTACCAGATCGGCGAGCTGTTCCAGAGCGTGGCCGTGGGCAAGAGCCGCCAGAGCATTTCCAACCTGATGGACATCCGCCCGGACTACGCCAACATTGAGGGCGAGGACGGCAGACTGGAGCAGGTGGACCCCGATGACGTGGAGGTCGGCACCGTGATCGTGGTGCAGCCCGGCGAGCGGGTGCCCATTGACGGTGTGATCGTAGAGGGCACCTCCGCCCTGAACACCGCCGCCCTGACCGGTGAGAGCCTGCCCCGCGACGTCCAGACCGGAGACGAGGTCATCAGCGGCTGCGTGAACATGACCGGCCTGCTGAAAGTCAGGACTACCAAGGAATTCGGCGAGTCCACCGTCTCGAAAATTCTCGATCTGGTGGAAAATTCCAGCATGAAGAAGGCCCGCGCCGAAAACTTCATCACCCGCTTTGCCCGGGTATACACCCCGGCTGTCTGCTACGGTGCGCTGGCGCTGGCCTTCCTGCCGCCCATCGTGCTGCTGCTGATGGGCCAGCCTGCCCGCTTTGGGGACTGGATCTACCGCGCCCTGACCTTCCTGGTCATCAGCTGCCCCTGCGCACTGGTCATCAGCATTCCGCTGAGCTTCTTCGGCGGCATCGGCGGTGCTTCCGCCTGCGGTATCCTGGTCAAGGGCTCCACCTATCTGGAGGAGCTGGCCCGCACCGGCATCGTGGTGTTTGATAAGACCGGCACCCTGACCCAGGGCACCTTCAAGGTCACCGGCGTCCACCCGGCCGACGGCATCACCGACGAACAGCTGGTGGAAGCCGCTGCTCTGGCCGAGAGCTGGTCCAAGCACCCCATCTCCCTGAGCATCAAGGCCGCGTACGGCAAGGAGATCGACTCCGCCCGCGTGACCGACGTGGAGGAACTTGGCGGCCACGGCGTGACCGCCAAGGTGGACGGCAAGCCCGTTGCCGCCGGCAACGCCCGTCTGATGGAGCGGCTGGGCCTTTCTGCCCCCGCCGTGAGCGAGACCGGCACCGTCGTGCACGTTGCCATCGACGGCAGATACGCCGGTTACCTGCTCATCGCCGACGTGGTCAAACCCCACAGCGCCGAGGCCATCCGGGCCCTGAAGGCCGCCGGTGTGCGCAAGACCGTCATGCTCACCGGCGATGCCGAGCCGGTGGCCAAGGCCGTTTCTGCCCAGCTGGGTCTGGACGAATACCACGCCGGTCTGCTGCCCGGCGACAAGGTGGACCAGATCGAAACACTCATCGCCGCCAAGAAGTCCAAGGAGAATCTGGCCTTTGTGGGCGACGGCATCAACGACGCCCCGGTGCTGTCCCGCGCCGATGTGGGCATCGCCATGGGTGCCCTGGGTTCCGACGCCGCCATCGAGGCCGCCGATGTGGTGCTGATGGATGACGACCCGGCCAAGATCGCACTGGCCATGCGCATCGCCCGCCGCACCTTGCGCATCGTGTACGAGAACATCGTGTTCGCGTTGGCGGTCAAGTTTGCCTGCCTGCTGCTGGGTGCCATCGGCATGGCCAGCATGTGGACAGCCATCTTTGCCGACGTGGGCGTCATGGTCATTGCCGTGCTCAACGCCACCCGCGCCCTGTACACCAAAGATCTTATCAAGAAGAGCCACCCGTAACGCTGCTGCTTTCCATAAAAAATGCCTGACCGCCAACGACAGCGGTCAGGCATTTTTGTGTTTTCCGGGGTTCAGATGTCCCACAGCTCCGGGGCAGAGGTGGACACCGCCGAGGCACCGGCCCGCATGGCGGCCATGACGTCGGCCTTGTCCCGCAGCAGACCGCCCGCGATCACCGGCACCCGGGTGCGGGTACTGATCTCGGTGATGACCCGGGGCATGATGCCGGGCAGGATCTCCACAAAGTCCGGCTTGCCTTGTTCCAGCTGGCCGGAAAGGTTGTTCAGGGAAAGGGAGTCCAGGATGAACGCCCGCTGGATGGTCAGCAGGCCCTGATGGCGCGCCCGCCGGATCAGGGACGGGTGAGTGGAAATGATACCATCCGGGTGGCACAGCGCAATGAGGGAATTCACGGCAACTTCCCGCGCCGAAAGGCCGTCCACAAGGTCGATGTGCACGACAGCCAGCTTTCCGGCCGCGTGGATGCGCCGGACCAGTTCCCCCACATTGAGCAGGGTGCTCGCCAGCAGAAAGACCGTGCTGCAGGGCGAGGCCAGGGCGGCCGTCAGAGCGTCATCCGTCTTGACGGCTGCGATCACCGGCTCGTCCAGCAGAGTTTCAGCAAGTGGATGCATCGGGCAGGACTCCTTTTCTCTCAGATGGTTCTCATTATCGCACAAAGGGGCCGCACTGTAAAGTGCAGCCCCAGTCTGCGGTTGTGCTTATGCCTGGAAATAGATCGCGGTGTTGGCCACGGTCATCATGGTCATCAGGATGGTATTCAGGAAGGCCGCAACGTACACGCTGCCGGTCTTTTTGTACAGGTACTTGGCCAGGCAGGATGCAATGGCCAGCGAGGGCACCAGCGCAAACAGCAGGATGCCGCCAAGGGCCTGTCCCGGGTAGAAGGCAACGCCGGTACGGAACAGGGTGCCGTACTGCAGCACCAGCCAGAGGAGGATGCCGCCCATGTTGGTCAGAGCAGCCAGCAGGTAGCCCCAGCCGCCCTGCAGCTTTTCGCTGCTGGTGTTGGAGATGGCGGCGGCGCCGCTGACAAAGTAGTACACAAAGAAGAACGGCATATACTTGACCGCCGCCGGGATGGCGCTGGCTTCAAAGGTCTTGAAGGCGAAGGTCCAGATGCGGAAGTCGGTCTTGAAGATGGCATCCACGGCAAACAGGCAGGCGTAGGCGATCACACTCACCAGCAGTGCCACGCAGAAGGCTGCGGCCACAGACACCGGCTTTGCGGCAATGCCGTACTGTTCCAGCGTGATGCCCTTCTGCTTGCGGCCGCCGAACAGGTAGACGCAGACCATGGTCACGATGGAGATGCAGGCGCAGATGAGAGCCCAGGTCACGATGCTGTTGACGGTGGGGCCCTGCCAGGTGGCATTGGTCTCGAAGATGTTCTTGGTCGCCAGCACACGCAGGACGATGGAAGCGATCAGGACGCACACCGAGCCGGACAGCCAGGTCTTGCGGTCGTCCTCGGTGCTGCGGGCTGCCAGAACGATGCCCACCACCGACAGGAGCAGGGCAATGTCACTGGCGTAGCGCATCCAGCGGATGGGCTCTGCGGTCAGACTGCCGTCGTACACGGCGGGGAAGATGATGGCCGGGATCAGCATACCCACCACGAACAGGCTGATCGTGCCAAGCTTGCCGGACAGGGTGCCGACGGCCGGGGTGGGTGCTGCGACGGCCTGCTTTGCATTGGACAGGAAGGGCAGCTTCATCAGCAGCAGGGCAAGAGGTGCCAGCATGAGCAGGAAGCCCACCAGAGCGACCAGCTCAAAGACTTCTTTCCAGTACCAGATCTGGCTGGTGGAAGCAATGTTCTGCACCAGACCGGACTGGTCGGCAAATGCAGTGGCGTAGAACTCGATGGCATCCTTGGTGGAAGCCTTGGAGAAGTGGTTCCAGGGGTGGATCTCACGCGGCTGGTAAATGATGCGCTGGCCGCCGTCCGAGCCGGTGTACCAGGTGTCAGCCTGCGGAGCTTCCTGCTCCAGCAGGGTCTTGCCAGCGGTGGTGGCAACATAGTCCTTGTGGTAGACGGTGCCGCTCTTCGTGGGAGGCTCGTCGGCCGCAAAGAAGAACTCGTCGTACTGGCCGCAGATCTTGCCGATGGTGCGTCCGCCGAAGGTGGCAACTGCAGCCTCTTCGTCCAGGCTCAGGTAGGAGGTCCAGGAGTAATCGGCACCCATGCTCAAACCGGCCTTGATGATGCGGTAACCGGCGGCAGCGTAGTTCTGCTCATCCAGATAGATGGCCATCTCGGAGGAGAAGCCGCCCATGGAGTGGCCGCTGACCGCGATCTGACCGTTGCCCTGTGCATCCTTGGCAACGTAGTCCTGGCTGTACATGTACTGTGCGGCATCCCACAGCGAAGTGGGCCAGAAGTTGAAGAAGCCGCCGGTATTGTCGGCGTTCCCGTGGGAATGGCCGTGGTCATACATATCCAGTGCCAGCACGACATAGCCGCGGCGGGACATCTCGATGGCGGTCTCGTCCTGCATCTCGGCACTGTTCAGGTAGCCGTGGGTGGTCACGATGGTGGGGTGCGGGTTGGAGGCGTCCACGCCCTTGGGCATGTACAACAGGCCCGAAAGGGTGCCGGAGTCGGTATCAAAGGAAATGCGGGAGACCTTGACCTTGTAGAATGAGGTGTTGAACATCTGGGCAAAAATGCTGCCCAGCAGCATCAACGCCACAGCGATCGCCAGCACAACGACCGTGCGCGAACGCTTTTCGGTGGCCTTTGCGGTGCTTTTCATGGGGATCCTCCTTCTTTTTTCAGAGACATGCCCGGCGGCTGCACTTCCAGAACCAGCCCCCGGAACAGATGTGAACGGGCGGACAAGGGGTGCGATGGGAACAAAAAATGGGGACGCACTGCGGTCGTGTGGCACAGTGCATCCCCATCTCAATTCTCTTGGGATGCTTTCAGTATACCATTTCTCAACGGTTTGTCAACAGACAATTCACAAATTCGTGATTTTTTGTTGGAAGTGGTCAAAATCCAGACAAATTCTTTTAATGCTCTGCCCAGTCACTGCTGCGGCCCACGGCCTTGTGCCAGCCGGACAGCAGCCGTGCGCGCTCGGCCTCCGGCATAGCGGGGGTAAAGGTCATGTTGCAGTGCCACAGGCTGCGGATCTCGTCCCGGTCCTTCCACACGCCGGTGGCAAGGCCTGCCAGATAGGCAGCGCCCAGAGCGGTGGTCTCCCGGATGGCCGGGCGCAGAACGTCCTTGTTCAGGATGTCGGCCTGGAACTGCATCAGGAACTGGTCGCGGGAAGCACCGCCGTCCACCTTCAGGGAGGGGATGG
>OLRN01001383.1_pt1 | contig 13104 bp, 15 predicted proteins | sample 1673001 | NCBI WGS metagenome assembly OLRN01 (sample SAMEA3136745, study PRJEB25190) | human gut metagenome | biome: human gut; feature: human-associated habitat; material: faeces | place: Austria | collected 2013 | reverse complement strand
TTATCCGCTTATGCAACTTATAATCAGGGATTTAATTTATAGAAGTCCCCTTAATTATGTTGGTTGTTTGTTTATGTTCAGATATATAAACTATGTATCTGCTTGGAAAAGGTTGGCTTTTCCGTTCATAAGTTGCAAAAGTAAATAATTAGGGATATATTGTCCTTTTGACGGTTTGTTTTTTATTATAAATTAGTAAAAATGAACGTCATTTTATTTTTACATATTATTACAATGTGACGAAACATTAAAAAAATGTTGTATCACTTTGTGTTGCCAAATTAAAATACTAACTTTGCAATCAGTTAGAAAGACAATTCGAAACGTTTTAAATAAATTTAAACAATTATGGTAAACTACAAAGATTTAGGCTTGGTGAACACACGTGATATGTTCAAGAGAGCCATTAATGGAGGTTATGCAATTCCTGCTTTCAACTTCAACAACATGGAGCAGTTGCAGGCAATTATCAAGGCTTCTTCTGAACTGAAGTCTCCGGTAATCCTTCAGGTTTCCAAAGGTGCACGTAACTATGCAAACCAGACACTTCTGCGCTACATGGCTCAGGGTGCTGTAGAGTATGCAAAGGAACTCGGATGCAACCATCCTGAGATCGTTCTGCACCTCGACCACGGTGACAGCTTCGAGCTTTGCAAGAGCTGCGTTGACATGGGCTTCTCTTCAGTTATGATCGACGGTTCATCTCTTCCATACGATGAGAATGTTGCACTGACAAAGAAAGTTGTTGACTACGCTCATCAGTTCGACGTAACTGTTGAAGGCGAGCTCGGCGTTCTTGCTGGTGTTGAGGATGAGGTTGTTGCTGAAGAATCTCACTATACAAAACCGGAAGAAGTTATCGACTTCGTTACAAAGACTGGTGTTGACTCACTGGCTATCTCAATAGGTACAAGCCACGGTGCTTACAAGTTCAAACCGGAGCAGTGCACACGCGACCCGAAGACTGGTCGCCTCGTTCCTCCTCCATTGGCATTCGACGTTCTCGATGCTATCATGGAGAAGCTGCCTGGATTCCCAATCGTTCTCCACGGTTCTTCTTCAGTTCCACAGGAGTATGTTGACATGATCAACCAGTATGGTGGCAAGCTGCCTGATGCAGTTGGTATTCCTGAGGATCAGCTCCGTAAGGCTTCTGAGAGCGCTGTTTGCAAGATCAACATCGACTCAGACTCTCGTCTGGCCTTCACTGCTGCTGTTCGTAAGGTATTCGCAGAGAAACCGGGTGAATTCGACCCACGTAAGTACTGCGGACCGGCTCGTGACCTCATGATCCAGCTCTATGAGCACAAGATCAAGGAAGTTCTCGGTTCTGACGGCAAGCTGGCTCAGCTCGACTAATAATCGGGAAGTGCAGGCTTGGGCATGATCCTGAAAGGGTGAGGGAGCAATACTTTTAAGTATGCACCGGTTGGTCACAGGCCTGTATTACTCATTTTGAATATTGAATAAATAAAGTCCTTTTGTTCTTATGTCAGTTGACTGGAGCAAAAGGATTTTTCCGTATAGTGTATTCTGTATTTTATTATTCTGGGTTACGGTTTATTCGTACGGCTGTCGATTGCGTCAGGCTGCTTTTGCCAATTGCAAACTGATGTGGAAGAAAGCAGATATTATTTTCTGTAGAAGTATTATGGCGACTGTATGTGCAGGTGACACATCCATGCGTATTGTCTATAATATAAGAGTAATGAGTACGCTTTATTCTGCATATTTATTAATATGTGGAGTAAAATGTTACGACAATGATAATTTACGAAATAGAAAATGGAGAAAGGGATAACGCGTTTTCGGAAAGACGGAAACCGGGATGGAATAGCCGTTGCGGCTTCATGGATATTAAAAGGGGATTGATAATATAAAAAAACGGTAGCATCCATTCCGTATAGACGTTGTTGTCTTCAGACGAAAAGGGAAGCCGAATGGGGATGTTACAGATTTTCAGTATCCCGCGGTTTTTCCGTCTGAGTTTTCTGTTCTACCCCAAAAATCCAGCGCGTATTTGCGCGCGGACTTTCCTTGGACGCAAATTCGCGAGAAATGAGAGGTTTGTGCAAAATGCTGAACATCAGTGTCTTATATTTAACAACCATTTTCCCGTCATGCAATAAGCACCGTTTCAGCATGCAATAAAGCCCATATCATGGGCTGAAACGCACCATATCACACCATAATATGGACTTAATCAGCCCCTAAAATGGGCAAAATCAGAACACAAGATGAAGCATTCAGGAATGCACTACAGTGTATATGAAAAGACGATACGAGATGAAAGAGCCTTTATGATGCGGAGTTTAACATTTCTTTACATCTCTTTTACGATTTTCTTTTGTCAAAAAAAAGTCAAGAAAATCTGTAAGTTCATTGTCTGAGTTTTCTTTAAAACGGTCTATATGAGGCATGAGCAAAAGCGCGGGGAGTATGCCTTTTTCTCGCTATGAGGATTTATAAGTTATAACAACGTGAATTTGTTGTCACGTGGGCAGATGTGTGGCGGCATTTCATACAACCGCGCTTTGTCCGGAATCTTCCCTTCATACTGTGATGTTTCATGAATAAAACTGATCCTTATCGAATTTCTACAAAGCCCGATTATGATCGTTATGAATGTGGATGAAAAGTATGAAGTGATATGAAAAAGGCCGTTCTGCATTGCGGAACGGCCTTTATTGTTATGTGATATTGTCTTTTTCGTTGTGCGAAACAGGCTTTCCTGTTATGTGGAACAGCCTTTTCCATAGTTGTGAATAGTAACTTCTGCGAATGCGTATGGCGATTTCTGCATATCTATGCAGCGCACAGTCTGAAGTTCATTTGTCCGTACATATGGTCCGGAGTTATGTCATACGCTCAGATGTGTGTGACGGAATGTCCGGCATACGGCGCATGAGCTACGTCATTCCAGCGGTTCGGTCTGCAGGCTTATAACGCCTCCTGTAGCCGGGTCGAGCACAATCTGCGATGTGAGTTTCTTGCCGAAGAGTGTTCCGCTGAGTGTGTCGACATTGCCGAACTGTGCCGCATACGTGTTGTATGTGGCTATTGTCTTGTTGCCGTCGGTTATTTTTATCTTTATCTTTCCCGGAACGTTCACTCCGAGAATCATGTCGTCCTTCTGTTTCTTTATCTTTTCGTCAACGACAGGACCCTCAGCCAGTATCTGTTCGTCTTCTATTTCAGCATAATAAGGTGCACCCGAGAGATCGTCGGTGTCAGTCAGTCCGAAGTGTCTTGAGAAGCGGAAAATCATCTGTTTGGCGTTTTCCTTCTCCGGAACAAACGATACTACGGTTTCGGTGGTGTCGGTGACGGTTGTTCCCTCAAACATCTGTAGCAGTGCGTTCTCCTGTGTCTGCAACTGCGCGAGCATTATCTTGAGCTGTTCGCCGTCCTTTGGCATGAACTCAGCTTCGCCACGTGCCAGCTGGTTGCGGCTGTCGCGTATGTCGTATATGTCCTGTGCTATCATGCGTGCCATCTTAGGCAGGTTGGTGGACGATAGTATGTCCTGGCTCATATAGTCGTTGGGCGAAGGCATGGGCTGGCGTGGTGCCGGTTTGAACTTCTCTATTGGTTCATCGTCCTTGCCCTTGGTGTTGATGGCTTTCAGCACACCGTTCTTGTCGCAGTCGATATTCAGGATGCTGTGTTTCTTGTCTATCACGAGATCGTACTGCTTGCTTGTGTCCGGCACTCCGGCTACGGAGAACTTCATGCCCACAATCCTGTAGCTGACGCTTGCCTCGCTTTCTCCTTTTGTCTTGAAGTAAAGGTCGCAGTAGTCGGCCAGTTTTCCGGGTGTGTATGTTGTCTTCTCGATGAGCAGTGATATGCTCACTTCGGTCTTCGGCAGGAAGTATGTGAAATTGCCGTTGTCTTTTTGTGCACAGGCAGGGCTCAGTGCGGCTGCCATCATCAGGGTTGACAGTATCTTTCTCATCTTCATTTATTGTCGGTTAGTTGTTTGAATGCTTGGGGAATATATTTTATTATGTCGCTTGCCATAAGACTTTCCTCTCCGGTTTCCTGTGCGGCCATGTCGCCGGCGAGACCGTGCAGGTACATTCCTGTGATGCAGGCTTGGGCACGTGTGTAGCCTCGCGCCAGCAGTCCGGTGATAATTCCTGTGAGCACATCGCCGCTTCCGGCAGTCGCCATGCCCGCGTTGCCGCTGGTGTTGAAGGTCACGCTGCCGTCGGGTGTGCACAGAGCGGAGTGGTGTCCTTTCAGAATGATGTATGCTTCGAGGTGCTCAGCCATGTCGCGCGCTTTGGAAAGCCGTTCGTAATCGCTTGACGACACGCTGCCGCAGAGTCTGTCGAACTCCTTGGGGTGGGGCGTCATGATGAGCTTCTCGGGCAGATGCTGCATCCATGTGCGGTGGTTGGCTATGATGTTCAGCGCGTCGGCATCGAGTACTACGGGGCACTTGGTGCGTCTGAGCTGTGCCATCAGTGCCACAGCCGTGTCTTCGTCGGTGCCCAGACCCGGGCCTATGCCCACGGCGTCGTAGCTGTCTGTGTCTATAGTGTTGGAGAAGCAACGCTCGTTGCTGTCTATTTTCAGTATTGCTTCTGGTATGGCTGTCTGTATGATGCAGCGGTTTGTCTCAGATGTCAGCACTGTCGCCTTGCCCACTCCTGAACGCATGCATGCCCTGGCGGCAAGTACAGCCGCTCCTGCCATGCCGTAGCTTCCGGCTATGAGCAGAGCATTGCCCATGCTGCCTTTGTGCGCGAAAGCATCGCGTTTTCTGAGTTTCCCTTTTATGTCGTCAGCTTCTGTTGTTGTGTACTGGCTGCCGGTGTTTCTTATGAACTCCTCTGACAATCCTATGTCGAGCACCTTTATCCGTCCGAGGAAAGCCTGTGTGTCAGCAAACATCATGGAGACCTTCTTCTGTTGAAGTGTCAGTGTGAGGTCCGCCTTCACTATGTTGGCACGCACGTTGTAGGTGTTGTCTTCGGTCATGAGGCCGGAAGGCAAGTCGATGCTTATCACTTTTGCTGGTGACTGGTTGATGTATTTGACGAGAGAAGCAAAACCGCCGGACAGCGGTTTCTTGAGTCCGGAGCCGAACAGACCGTCGATGACAAGTGTGTCGGCGTCGAGTTTCGGCGGATCGAAGTCCACGGTGACTTCTGTGAACTTCTTCATCAGTCTGTGTTCTGTGAGCCGTTCACGGTTCGTCGCACAGTCTTCTGACAGCCGGTTGCCTATGTTGAACAGCCATACGGCAACATCGTAGCCGCGGTCGAGCAGCATGCGTGCCACAGCAAGCGCGTCACCTCCATTGTTGCCCGGGCCGGCAAACACAATGACATTCTTATCTGAAGGCCATTCACCAGTGATGGCGTCGGTGATGGCTTTGGCGGCACGTTCCATCAGATCAATCGATTCGATGGGCTCGTGCTCTATCGTATATTTGTCGAGCTCGTGAATCTGTGAGCCAGTAAATATCTTCATACGGGGCAAAGATACAAAATAAATTCGTGCCTGCCAATAATTTGACTTATTTTTAGGCCTTGTGTGCCGGCATGGCCTGCATGCTGCGTAAGCTCTACTGACAGGCTGTTGCGGGACGTTTCTCATGAATGACGCTGATGCCGGAGACTGTCTGTGTGACGGTAAAAAACCGAAATAAATGCTAACAGCGCACAGCGTTCGGCATATTTTTTGTAAATTTGCGAGCAAATATAAATACAGCACCATGAACAGTACAGTCAAAATAAAGGACAAGACGTTCAGAACGTCTATACCGGAGGCTGAAATATTGAAGCATGTCAAGGCTGTGGCAGACAGAATAAATGCCGACATGGCAGGAAAGAATCCTCTGTTGCTTGCAGTGTTGAACGGCTCATTTATGTTTGCAGCCGATCTAATGCGTATGATAACCATACCGTGCGAGATATCGTTCGTCAAACTGGCTTCTTATCAGGGCACAACATCTACCGGCCAGATAAAGGAGGTTATCGGAATAAACGAAGACCTCACCGGACGCACGGTGATAGTTGTTGAGGACATCGTGGAGACGGGCCTGACAATCAAACGCATGATAGAATCGCTCGGAACACGCAATCCGGAGTCCATACACATCTGTACTCTTCTGCTCAAACCGGAACGTCTTAAGGTTCCGCTCAATGTGGAATATGTCGCAATGGAGATTCCGAATGATTTCATTCTGGGTTACGGTCTCGATTATGACCAGCAGGGACGCAATCTGCGCGACATTTACACACTTGTTGAAGAATAACATAATGCGGCCGGTGCGGATAAGCGTCACACAACGCGATGCCGGCCGGTGTATATACATAAAAATTCAATTAAAGTAAAGAGATGAAGAATATCGTAATTTTCGGTGCCCCGGGTTCAGGCAAGGGCACACAGAGTGATCTGATGATCAAGAAATATGGTTTCAATCATATTTCGACAGGCGACGTGCTGCGCAATGAAATAAAGAACGGCACAGAGCTTGGCAAGACTGCTAAAGGATATATCGACAACGGCCAGCTCATACCCGACGAGCTGATGATAGACATACTTGCAAGCGTTTACGACAGCTTCGGCAAGGAGCACAAGGGTGTCATCTTCGACGGTTTCCCACGCACCATACCGCAGGCTGAGGCTCTCAAGGCAATGCTTGCTGAGCGCGGACACAACGTGGCTGCTATGATAGAGCTCGACGTGCCGGAGGACAAGCTGATGGAACGTCTCATAAAGCGTGGACAGGAATCAGGACGTACAGACGACAACGAAGAGACAATCAACAAGCGTCTGAAGGTTTATTCAACACAGACTGCTCCGCTTATCGAGTGGTACAAGAATGAAGGTCTGCACCATCACATCAACGGATTCGGCGAACTCGACCGCATCTTCGCAGACATCTGTGCTGTTATTGACAACATTTGATAGAAACTAAAACATAGACAACAAGATATGGCAGAATCCAATTTTGTAGATTACGTAAAGATATATTGTCGTTCGGGAAAAGGCGGACGCGGATCCATGCACCTGCGACACATCAAGTATCAGCCCAACGGCGGACCTGACGGTGGCGACGGAGGGCGTGGAGGCAACATATACCTGCGCGGCAATCATAATTATTGGACTCTGCTGCATCTTAAGTTTCAGCGCCATGTGTTTGCCGAACACGGCGGAAACGGCGGCCGCGACAAATGTCACGGCAAGGACGGTAAGGATGTCTACATAGACGTTCCGTGCGGTACGGTGGTATATAACGCCGAGACCGGAAAGTATGTGTGCGATGTAACCTACGACGGACAGGAGGTTCTGTTGCTTAAAGGTGGTCGCGGCGGACTTGGCAACTTCCAGTTCCGCACAGCCACTAACCAGACACCGCGCTTTGCACAGCCCGGTGAACCGATGGAAGAGATGACAATAATACTCGAGCTGAAACTTCTTGCTGATGTCGGACTTGTGGGTTTCCCCAATGCCGGCAAGTCGACATTGCTTTCTTCTTTGTCGAGCGCACGCCCTAAAATAGCCAACTATCCGTTCACAACGCTGGAACCGTCGCTCGGTATTGTGGGCTATCACGACAAGCAGTCGTTTGTCATGGCCGACATCCCTGGAATCATTGAAGGCGCGAGCGAAGGCAAAGGACTCGGACTGAGATTTCTCCGTCACATAGAGCGCAACTCGCTTCTGCTGTTCATGGTGCCGGGAGATACGGACGACATAAAGCGTGAATACGAAATTCTTCTCAACGAACTGCAGCAGTTCAATCCTGATATGCTCGATAAACACCGCGTACTTGCCGTTACAAAGTGCGACCTTCTGGATGAAGAACTCATAGAAATGCTTCGTGAGACTTTGCCTGAAGGACTTCCTGTGGTGTTCATATCGTCTGTCACAGGCTTTGGACTCAACGAACTGAAAGACGTATTGTGGCGCGAGCTCAACAGCGAAAGCAACAAGCTGCAGGGTATTATCTCTGAGGAGAATCTTGTGCACCGTGACAAGGATATGAGTCGTTTCGCAGCCGAATTGCAGGAAGAAGGCGAGGACGAAATCATATATATAGATGAAGACGAGATAGAGGATCTCGACGATTTTGAATACGACGACGTAGAAACGGATGATTGAACCGCCTGTCATAAAATATTATGACGTCGCCGATGATGTTGTGGCGTTCAGCACAACGCGTCATGGCGGATGTGGAAAAGGAGCCTATGCAGGTTTCAGTATAAACGATTATTGTGGTGATGACGAGAACGATGTTCGTCGCAACCGCGAGGCTTTGAGTGCGGAACTCGGCCTTGACGACATACATATCGTAATGCCTCACCAGACTCACGGTACTGAAATCAGAGTGATAGGTCCTGAATTTCTTGAACTGAGCAGTCGCTCCCGTCGCATGGTGTTGGAAGGTGTCGACGCTCTGATGACCTCCGTAAGGGAACTGTGCATCGGTGTTTCCACGGCCGACTGCATACCTGTTCTTCTTTATGATGCGGCCAACCACGCCGTGTGTGCCGTCCATGCCGGATGGCGCGGAACGGTAATGCGTATCGTACAGAAGGCTATCGTGGAAATGAATGCTGTGTTCGGTACAGACGCTGCTGCTCTGAAGGCGGTGATAGGACCGGGCATATCGCTTGACAGTTTTGAGGTTGGCGATGAAGTGTATGACAAGTTTTATGCTGCCGGTTTTGACATGCAGCGCATAAGTTGCAGGAAGGAGAAATGGCATATAGACCTTCCCGGATGCAACCGCATGCAGATGATGGAATCCGGAGTCACTGACGGCAACATATATTCATGTGGAATATGCACTTATAAGAACGCCAATGACTACTTCTCGGCGCGCAGACTCGGTGCAGAGTCTGGCCGTATTTTCAGTGCGATATATCTGCGTTAGGATATTGGCACTTGCATGACAGGGCCGGAATTGCCGGCTTCCATTCTTATAAGTTTATAAATAATTTACTGACGATGATTAGACTAAGACAGCTATTTCTTTTGGCAACGTTTGTTGTCACACTGACCGCGGCCGCTCCGGTGAAGCATAAGTTCACGGCGGCGGAGCAGCAACAGATAAGCATTGAGACGCCAGGACTGTTCAGCCGTTCGGATGCATTCAATGTGGATTTCTCTTCTGTGAAAGATAAGGAATATTCTTTTCCACTGCCGGTTGGAAAAGCCATTGTTTTGGACGATAATATTCTGAGAATAGATACAAAGGAAGGTGATGCGGTGAAAGCCATGTTCGATGGCGTCGTGAGACTCTCGCGTCCTCATGACAATATGGGAAACGTGATTGTAGTACGCCACCGCAACGGTCTCGAAACCGTGTATGCCAACAATGAAAGCAATGTTGTGAAAGTCGGCCAGAAGGTAAAGGCCGGTCAGACAATAGCCATTGTGGGAACACGTGACGGAAAGACGTTCTGCGATTTCTCCATTATGGTGAACGGATGCCGTATAAATCCTTCCACGATTATAAACGTAAACAGTCACAGACTGCGCAAGCAGACTCTTATGTGCAAGCGCAACGGCTCATACGTGGACGTGACGTCAACTTCTGGTGCCAACGTGTTGATGGCGGCGGAAAGCATGGAGGATGATCCGTTTGAGAACGAATCGAAATTCGAGCTTAATCTTTCTGATCTGGATGAAGGTAATTGGGCTTTCCCATTGCCTGGCGCCAAGGTTATCAGTCCTTATGGAGGACGCCGCGGACATTCGGGTGTTGATCTGAAGACAAAGCCTAACGACGAGATTGTTGCGGCTTTCGACGGCGTGGTGACACGTTCGGGACCGTATTACGGATATGGCAACTGCATCGTGATAAAACATGCTTACGGCTTTGAGACACTTTACAGTCACCAGTCGAAAAACATGGTTGAAGTGGGCGATAAGGTGAAAGCCGGCCAGGTGATAGGACTTACCGGACGCACCGGACGTGCTACGACAGAGCACCTGCATTTTGAGATTTCATTCAGAGGAAAACGCCTTAATCCTACTGTTGTGTTCGACTGTGCCAACAGAACGCTGCAACAGTCGACGCTGACTCTTAACAAGAGCGGAAAGGTAAGCTCGCGCAAGAACTATTATGCGCAGGGTGGCAGTTCCTCGTCGCGTACATAATGCATGGCCTCAATGCTTCTGTATCGCCGTGATACGGGCTTTGGCGCAAAACAAGTTTTTCCCGACTGCAATATATAAATAATGTGATAATACAAATACGGCCGCAATCCGAAGAGGTTGCGGCCGTATTTCTTTATGTTGGTTTCATACCGAGCATGATGACATATTGTGCAGACACGTCTGTTTTATTTCTTGTGTCTGTTAGCCCTCTGCTCGCGGTATTTGGCTTTCTGACGTGCAGAGCCACTGCCGTGCGCACCGGTTATGTATTTCTTTTTCTTGGCTTTGGTCTTCACCTTGCCGTCGTCTTTCGGAGCACTGCTCTTCTTTTTGAAGATAATTCCGCCTCCGCTTATGATATCATCAATCTCGTTGCTCATGCTGAAACGTATGTTTTTATCAATGATGGAACAGTCTCACTCCGGTGAATGCCATTGCAATGCCGTACTTGTCGCAGGTCTCGATGACATTGTCATCGCGTACAGAACCTCCAGCCTGTGCAATGTATTCCACTCCGCTCTTGTGCGCGCGCTCTATGTTGTCGCCGAACGGGAAGAAGGCGTCGCTTCCGAGAGCCACTTTAGTGTTCTGTGCAATCCATGCTTTCTTCTCCTCAGCAGTGAGAACTTCCGGTTTCTCCTTGAAGAACTGCTGCCATGTGCCTTCGCGCAGAACGTCGTCATGTTCCTCGCTGATGTACACGTCGATGGTGTTGTCGCGGTCGGCGCGGCGTATTCCGTCGATGAACGGCAGGTTCATTACTTTCGGATGCTGGCGCAGCCACCATATGTCGGCCTTGTTTCCTGCAAGACGTGTGCAGTGGATACGGCTCTGCTGGCCGGCTCCGATGCCGATGGCCTGTCCGTCCTTCACGTAGCATACAGAGTTGCTCTGTGTGTATTTCAGGGTGATGAGGCTTATGATGAGGTCGCGCTTTGCCTCGTCTGTGAATGTCTTGTTCTTTGTTGGGATGTTCTCGAAGAGCGCCGGGTCGTCGAGTTTGATTTCGTTGCGTCCCTGTTCGAATGTTATTCCGAACACCTGTTTGCGCTCTATCGGTTCCGGAGTGTATTGCGGATCAATCTTGATCACGTTGTATGTGCCTTTGCGCTTGTCTTTCAGTATCTCGAGAGCTTCCGGAGTATAGTCCGGCGCAATCACACCGTCGCTCACCTCACGCTTGATGAGTGTGGCTGTTGCAGCGTCGCATGTGTCGCTCAGTGCTACGAAGTCGCCGTAAGAGCTCATTCTGTCGGCTCCGCGTGCTCTTGCGTATGCGCAGGCCAGAGGTGAAAGTTCTATTTTCACGTCGTCCACGAAGTATATCTTCTTCAGTGTGTCGCTCAGCGGCAGACCGATGGCAGCACCGGCCGGAGAGACGTGTTTGAATGAAGCGGCGGCAGGCATGCCTGTAGCCTCTTTGAGTTCTTTCACTAACTGCCATGAGTTGAGCGCGTCGAGGAAGTTAATGTATCCCGGACGGCCGTTGAGCACTTCGATCGGCAGTTCGCCCTCGGTCATGAAGATACGCGACGGCTTCTGGTTTGGATTACATCCGTACTTTAATGCTAATTCTTTCATGTTGTTATGTTGAGAATATAATCGTTTACTGTTGACAAAATTACTACTTTTTCACGACATACGCAAATATAAGAGGCGCGCGTGACAGATGTGGTGTGACAGACGAATTTTTCACACTTATTATTTTGCAGTAACGTTTGTTTGTATTACTTTTGCACGCACAGGACAACACTATATATGACTGCCGGCACGGGTTGTGACAACAACGTTTTTTCTGTTGCCGGACAAGGATTTCAGGATAAATGATATCCAATGATAAAGGAAGATTGCCCCGGAATTTAAGCGTTAGTATAAATAGAATGGAAAGAAAACATTGGGAGTTGAGCCAGTTGCTCAAAGCCGTTGAGAAGAAATTGAATGACGAGTCGCTGAAACCGGCCGTACTCAAGAAAATCGCCGCCCACATTAAAGGCACCGAAAAGCCCAAGAGAGAGACCCTCGACAAAATATCGCTTCTTGCCGGATTTCAGGATTGGGAGAGCTTTAAGGCTGCGATTCATGGCGATGCTGACGGACTGTCTAATTTTGAGGATGACGCCGCAGACAAGCAACCGGCTTCTCAAGACAAGCCTGCGGAACATTGAGTTCTGCGTTTCAGAATTCTCATAAGGTTCGGTGCAAACCTTATTTTTCTTTATTTGTGCGGACGGCATCGGAAGGGACGTGCCGTCTTCAGATTTGAGCAACAGACCGGCGGACAGGACATGATGCGTCTGTTGTGTGCATTGTTGCCGTCTGCCTTACCTCTGTCATGTTTCCATAACGGGAAACATCGGCTCAATGGTAATCATGTGGATACGGGATTTATTCATTAATCACTGTGGAATGGCATACGGCTTCCAGACAATGCTGGACGGTATGAAGCATAACGGCGCATTTGTGCATGTGATGATAGATCCGCGTTGTCATAACTTGCAAATCATTACCGCAGGCGCGGAGTATATTCCACATGGTTCTCCTTACGCATGATTTCAGCTTTTTAAAAGAAAACCCGGACGAGGAAGTTACAGATTTTCTTGACTTTTTTTTGACAAATGAAAATCGCGAAAGAGGTGTGAAGAAATGTTAAATCATACGTTATAAAGGCTCTTCTATCCTGTATTGTCTTTTCATATACCCTATGGTGCAGTCCTGAATGCTTCATATTGCGTTCTGATTTTGCCCATTTGAGGGGCTGATTTCGCCTATATCATGGTGTGATATGGTGCGTTTCAGCCCATGATATGGGCTTTATCGCATGCTGAAACGGTGCTTATTGCATGACGGAAAAATGGTTGTTGAATATAAGACGCTGATGTTCAGTATTTTAAGCAAAGCTCTTATTTTTTGCGAATTTGCGCCCGAAGGAGAGTCCGCGCGCAAATTCGCGCTGGATTTTTGGGGTAGAACAGAAAA
>OLRN01001380.1_pt1 | contig 13122 bp, 9 predicted proteins | sample 1673001 | NCBI WGS metagenome assembly OLRN01 (sample SAMEA3136745, study PRJEB25190) | human gut metagenome | biome: human gut; feature: human-associated habitat; material: faeces | place: Austria | collected 2013 | reverse complement strand
TTGGTAAACCAGAACCATTAAAATATAGACCTGGTTATAGTAGGCGTATAGACCAAACAAATAGACTTGTATATGATATTGACACTAATGACAATCTTTATATCTATTCATGTAAAGGTCATTATGAAGATTAACTAGTAGAGTTGGCATTTTTGTGCCAACTCTTTTTATGTTTTTATGTGTTTGTATAACCCAATATGGATTATATGAAATATATAGACTTATATGAAGATATAACAGAAATCGACGAATTAAAACAGTGCCTACGGCACAATAAAACAGGCACAGGCAATTTTATATGTACAACAAAAAAAGGCTCAGAACGTCTCCTAGAATTGTTTCTGAGCCTTCTTTTTTCAAAATGCGACTACTTATATGCGTCAACCAAAAACTCTACTCTACTGGCAATCATGTCAGCAATAGATAGTAATCCGGCAATGAGCAGGATTAACGGCAATAAGAAATCATGATCATAGACATATTTCCCATAACAAATCATTAAAAGTAATAAGATAACAGCTATTTTCAGTAGCATACCACAAGGCAGAAAGTCAATAGCATATTTTCCGCATGGACCATCAGAATACTTTTTGAGCATATACAAGTTATATCCTAAGCAAGCTGTAACATCTAAAACTTCCAGGCCAGCAACAATATTTATCATTAAATTAGCATCCATAATCTCACCTGCTTACATTTTGTATAATAACCTAATCTACCTTAACAGCTATTCTATAATAACTTATCTTTAAGTACAATAAGGTTAATCCAGCATAACTGCTGCAGTTCTACATTTCTTTAAAAGTAAGCACTGTACTGTCAAAAGACATATCTATACTACCTACAGGTCCACCAATATGCTTTTCAATAGACAACTTATAGTCACTATTATTATCTTTTTTTAATAGTAAGCGTAAATCATCCACTTGTATTTGTTCCGGTATTTTTTTCATATTAACGATAATCACTATTCCCAATTCATCTGCCAATGACTTTACTTTTTTTAACAACTCCTCATCAGTTTGCCTGATACACTGCAAATCTAAAATAAGTACATCCATTTTCTTTTCTCTATATATTTCTCTTATCCGGCTTATCAATTCAATCAAAGAAGCATCAAAACTATATATACCTACCCTATCAGTCTCGTTGGAAATAATAGCTTGCTGTATTTTTTCCCAATCATCATCACTCATCTGATTGGTTTTAAATCTCCAACATGATACTTCAGCAAGCACACATATCATTCTTAAAGCTATCTCATCAAGACCGCTATCAGTAATATATATGACTTTATTGTTCTTCATCATATTAGCCATGATTTGAAGCACCAATGCTGTTTTTCCACATCCTGAGACACCATATATAATCGTTAACGTTCCAGGATGCAATCCATTAGTCATATTATCCAGACACTTAAAGCCTGTATATATACCTTTATAGTTACTTGAAATTACGCGATTAAGACAATATTTAAGCAGTTCGCTTAGCGAATCAGTCTGTAAAGTCTCTTTATGATGAAAATTAGAAAGCTGCATCACAAGATGTTGCGCCTTATCTACAGCTTTATTTACATCACTAGCACTATAACCGAGTTCTTGAATAATCATCCCAGCTCTAATCATAGAACGAAGAACCGATTTATCCTTAACTATAGCTGCATGATAAGTTATATTTGCTGCAGATATTGTATTTAATCCCATAACATAAGCTAATCCACCGACTGAAGCCAATTCATTTCTGCTGCGCAGATAATTAGTTAATGTTATATAATCTATTGGCTCATCATGAAAAAATAAGCTCATCATTGCTTTGTATATCACTTTATGGGCTTCTCTACTAAAGTCGTTGGCATCTAATACATCTAAAATCTTTTTTATACTATCCCTATCTAAAAGAATGGCAGCAAGCACTGCCTTCTCTGCAGCAATGTCTTGTGGTAAAACTTCTTCGTTCATAATTAACCTCTTTATATTAAAAGGGACCTGAAACATAGTTCAGGTCCCTGTGGAAAGGAATATAGAAGTGTACAAGGTTGGGGTAGTACACCTTAAAGCATATTAATTAGAATGTGAATACTACTTGGCTCCACAGAGTTTTCATGTTGGTTTCAGCAGCATCCTTCCCATCCAGATCATAGTATTCAACGGCACCAACAATGTTTTTAGCAAATGCATAGTTTGCGCCTACCATATAACCCTTAATGCCGTTAGTGCCATATTCACCATTCATGGTATGAGCCATAATAGTGGTAGAAGCTTGATCATAGTATTTTGCGTACAGACCGAAGGAACCGGTAGCTGCAGCTTTAGCACCTTTATAGTTTAAGCCAACTACATAACCATCTTGGTCATCACCAACACCGTCTAAATTGGAGTGCATATAGATTGCATCCAGTTTTACATTTTTATCAAATGCATAGCCAGCAGCTACAGACCAGATTTTGTTGTCTTCTAAGGTCTTATCATCTACAGCATCTGCTTCTACGCTTTCAGCTGTAATATCTGCAGCAGCAATTTTTTTAGTAGTATCACCTTTGAAAACGTCATAAGCAGCAGCAGCGTTGAATTTGCCGGCTTTAGCAGATACTTTGGCGCCTAATACTTCATCATATTTAGTGCCGAAAGTATAATCTTTGCCGTCAGCAGCCTTTTGAAGCATAGCTTCACGGCTGAAAGCACTGTTCAGATTAGTAGGTTTACCATAATAGCCTTCAACCTTAACATCTTTACCATAACCGAGGATGACGCCATCAAAACGGGTATCATAGATGTTGCCGTCACCAAGCACTAATTCCTGACGTCCGGCAGCTAAACTTACACCACCGAGCTTGCCTTCAACATATGCACGTTGGAAGTCAGTTTTTTCATCGCCGTTATCGTTACGGAAGTCTTGCTCGTTTTGCAGCATACCTCTATAGGTCCAGTCATCATTAATTTGACCAGCTACCCAGATACGAGAACGCAGTTTGCTGGTAGAACCATCAATATCGCCAGATTTATCAGCATAGCTGTAACGGATATTGCCAGTAACTTTTACATTATCAACCTTCTTTTCCAGTGCAGCTACCTTAACACCGAGGTTATCCAGCTCATCAGCAAATTCAGCAGCCAACTTGTCAACATCAGCACCCTTAGCCATAGCTTTTGCTACGATTTGAGCCATTTCATAACGAGTCATCAATTTGTCGCCGCCGAAAGTAGTGTCGCCATAGCCTTCAACTACGCCAGCTGCAGCCAGCTTGTTGATGCTGTCATAAGCCCAATGACCTGCAGGAACATCGGAGAACGGATTTGCAGCATAAGCAGAAGCGGTTACGCCCAGTGCCATAGCCATAGCGAGTACTAAGGATTTTTTCATTGTTGTTTCCTCCTCAGGAAGTAGCAGTATTATCAAACTGCCAATATTATATTTTTACAAATCACCTTCCGGAGTCTCCCGCAAATTCCGCTCAAGAGTTGCCTTATTTCCTCTGTCATCCTTTGCCGGTTTTTCCATAGCAATGATTTATAAAGCAATAGTAATCAGTAAGAAAACCACATCTTTTTCTTGCTGATAGTTGAATTATACCATGCATCAACATTTAGCGCAAGTCTTTTTCTGTTAATCTATTATTGATTTTACTTGAATTTTGCTTTACTGTTACACTTACATTGTGAAGCAAAAAGCATTTGCCTACAAACGTACACTTTTCACAAAGAAAGCTGTATTACAGCATAGACGCAACAAAAAGCTGCTGCAGCTAATGCTGCAGCAGCGTGGATTATAGCTTAACTATAAAATTATTTGAACAGGCCAAGCAGGATACCGCCGTTTGCTGCCAGTACAGGAGCAAATACCAGGGATACAATGGTCATCAGTTTGATCAGAATGTTCATTGCAGGTCCAGAAGTATCTTTGAACGGGTCACCTACGGTATCGCCTACAACGGTTGCGTCATGTACCGGAGTGTGTTTACGGCCGGAAGCTTCTACGAACTTCTTCGCGTTATCCCATGCACCGCCAGCGTTAGCCATCAGGATTGCAACCAGTACGCCAGAAGCCAGGGAGCCGCCAATCAGGCCGCCCAGAGCTTCAGTACCGAACAGGAAGCCAACCAGCAGAGGAGCAACGATAGCGATAACACCAGGCATAATCATCTCGTGCAGAGCAGCTGCGGTAGAGATGTCTACGCATTTTTGGTAGTCAGCTTTAGCTTTGCCTTCCAGCAGGCCAGGGATTTCGTGGAATTGACGACGAACTTCCTCGATCATCTGGTAAGCAGCTTTACCAACAGATTCCATGGTCATAGCACCGAATACGAACGGCAGGGTTGCACCGATGAACAGACCAATCAGGGTTACAGGGTTCAGCAGGTCGATTGCTTTCAGGCCTACAGTGTGTGCATAAGCAGAGAACAGAGCCAGAGCAGTCAGAGCAGCAGAGCCGATAGCGAAGCCTTTACCGATAGCAGCGGTGGTGTTACCAACGGAGTCCAGGGTATCGGTGATTTCACGTACTTCAGGAGGCAGCTCGGACATTTCTGCGATACCACCAGCGTTATCAGCGATAGGACCATAAGCGTCAACTGCTACGGTCAGACCGGTGGTGGACAGCATGCCAACTGCAGCCAGGGAGATACCGAACAGGCCCATGCCTGCATCTTTAGCACCACCCATGGTGAAGAATGCCAAGATTACACCGATGCAGATGAAGATCATCGGCAGGAAGGTGGAATACATGCCAACAGCCAGACCGGAGATGATGGTGGTCGCCGGACCGGTTTCGGATTGCTCAGCAATCTTCTTAACGGAAGCATAATCAGCAGAGGTGTAGATTTCGGTGATTTTACCGATTAACAGACCAACTACCAGACCGGAAGCAATAGCTACGAATGCAGCAGCGTTACCGAAGATGGAAGTGGACAGGTAGTAAGCAGCAGCAATTACGATTACGCCGCCAACATAGGTACCATGGTTCAGAGCAGCCTGCGGGTTGGTGGATTTGCTGCTGCGAGCATAGAATACACCGATCAGGGAAGCAATGATACCAGCGAAAGCCAGCTCGAATACGAACATAATGCCTTCGCCGCCGGGATATGCAACAGCACCCAGGGTAATAGCGGAGATGATAGCACCAACATAGGATTCGAACAAGTCAGCACCCATGCCTGCAACGTCGCCTACGTTATCGCCTACGTTATCAGCGATGGTAGCCGGGTTACGCGGGTCATCCTCAGGCAGACCTTCTTCTACTTTACCTACCAGGTCAGCGCCAACGTCAGCAGCTTTGGTGTAGATACCGCCGCCAACACGAGCGAACAATGCAATGGAGCTTGCGCCCAGACCGAAGCCGGTAACGATATCAATGTTGCCGAACAGCATGTAAGCAGCAGCAACACCAACGATACCCAGACCAACAACGCCCAGACCCATAACAGCACCGCCGGAGAAAGCAATTTTCAGAGCTTCCAGCATGCCGCCATGTTGAGCAGCTGCAGCGGTACGAACGTTAGCTTTGGTAGCAACGGTCATGCCGATGTAGCCTGCACATACGGAGAATACTGCACCTGCAACGAAGCATACTGCAGTAAGGGGAGATAAGAACATAGAAATTACGATAGCAACTACGATTACGAAAGCAGACAGTGCTTTGTATTCGCGGAACAGGAACGCCATAGCGCCCTCGTGGATGTAACCGGCAATTTCCTGCATACGTGCTGTACCAGCAGGAGCCTTACCGATTGCGCTGCTCAGCATCAGTGCAACTGCGAGTGCAATGAGGCCGACAACAATGGAGATCATTAAGAAATTCAAGACCCAAACCCCTTTCTTTTTATAAAAAAATTTAAAATTTTAAGAGTGCGGTTGCACTCTTGGTAACATGATGAGTGCGGAAAACAGGAAAATCCCGTCAGCCTTAAGCGTTGATTTTTGCCAGCGCCAATGTAATAACAGCAAATGCAACACCTAAATAAATCGTAGCCTTCGCCATGAGTGTATCCAGATCATTGCCCTTGCCAAAAAAAGCACCGTCACTGCCGCCGAAAGTACTGCCCATACCGCCGCCTTTTCCGGACTGCAGCAGAACTGCGCCAATGAGTGCTATGCAAACGATAACTTCAAGAACCATCAAGACAGTTTCAATCACAGAGCTTACCTCCTCATATTTTTGTACCATAGTATTTTACCATAAAAGACGTGCTCTTACAATCTACTTTTGCAAAATATTTTACAAAAACGCCCTAAATAAAGAAAAAGGTGAGAGTCAGCGCTCTCACCTCATCTTTTACAGCAAATAAGAAAGCTTTTTCTGCTTATTTTTTAATGTTGTAGAAAACCTTCATGCCGTTATATTTTGCAGCCTTGCCGAGATCCTCTTCGATACGCAGCAGCTGGTTGTATTTAGCAACACGGTCGGTACGGGCCGGAGCACCGGTTTTAATCTGGCCAGCGTTTACAGCAACAGCAATATCTGCCAGAGTGGTGTCTTCGGTTTCACCGCTGCGGTGAGAAATGATGCAGGTATAGCCTGCGCGTTTAGCGGTTTCGATAGCGTTGAAGGTTTCGGTCAAGGTACCGATTTGGTTTACCTTAATCAGAATAGCGTTGGCTACGCCCTTTTCAATGCCCTGAACCAGACGCTCTTCGTTGGTAACAAACAGGTCGTCGCCAACCAGCTGAACTTTTTTGCCCAGCTTTTTGGTGAGCTTCTTCCAGCCGTCCCAGTCATCCTCTGCCATACCGTCTTCGATGGAGATAATAGGATATTTCTCGCACAGTCCTGCCAGATAATCAACCATTTCTTCGCTGGTCATTTCTACGCCTTCGCCGGTCATTTTGTATTTGCCGTCTACATAGAACTCGCTGGAAGCAACGTCCATCGCCATAACGATGTCTTTGCCCGGTTTGTAGCCTGCACGCTCGGTTGCTTCGAGAATAACCTCGATTGCATCTGCGTTGCATTTCAGGTTCGGTGCAAAGCCGCCTTCATCACCCAAAGCGGTGCTCAGGCCTTTTTCCTTCAGCAGTGCCTTCAGGTTATGATAAATTTCAGCGTTCATGCGCAGTGCTTCGCTGAAGGATTTAGCGCCTACAGGCATAATCATGAATTCCTGGATATCAACGTTGTTATCTGCATGCTCGCCTCCGTTTAAGATGTTCATCATCGGAACAGGCAGCTCTTTGGCAGCAACACCGCCTAAGTACAGGTACAGCGGCAGGCCTACGGAAGCAGCGGCAGCCTTAGCTACAGCCATGGAAACGCCGAGGATAGCGTTAGCGCCGAGGCGGCCTTTGTTCGGAGTGCCGTCCAGGCGAACCAGCAGCTCATCAATTTCGGTTTGGCGGGTTGCGTCCAAGCCGATAATTGCTTCGGCAATAATGTCGTTAACATTATCAACTGCTTTAGTAACGCCCTTGCCCAGGTAACGCTCTTTGTCGCCGTCACGCAGCTCTACAGCCTCGTGTACGCCGGTAGATGCGCCGGAAGGAACAGCAGCGCGTCCCATAGCGCCGTCTTCCAGGCATACTTCAACTTCTACGGTCGGATTGCCGCGGGAATCCAGAATCTCGCGAGCGTAAACTTCAGTAATCATTGCCATTTCTTATCACCTCATGATTAGTCTATCAAAGTTTTACCTGTCATAGCGGCAGGCTGTTTAATATTAAGCAGCTGCAGCAGCGTCGGTGCAATATCGGCCAAAATGCCGTTATGCAGCTTGTGCTGCTCTTCGCTTACTAAAATAAACGGTACAGGGTTAGTGGTATGCGCGGTGTTCGGAGAACCATCGCTTTCGGCCATCTTTTCCAGATTGCCGTGGTCCGCGGTAATGCACACGCTGCCGCCAAGGGACAGCACCTTACGTACAATACGGCCGGCACAGTCATCCACTTTTTCCATAGCGGTAATCGCAGCACTGAGCACACCGGTATGACCAACCATATCCGGATTTGCAAAGTTCAGGATAATCGCATCAAATTTATCCTTATCCAGCTCTGTAAGCAGTGCCTGCGTAACCTCTTCCGCGCTCATTTCCGGCTGCAAATCATAGGTTGCAACCTTCGGCGAAGGAATCAGAATACGCTCCTCATTAGCATTCGGAGCTTCCACACCGCCGTTGAAGAAGAAGGTTACATGCGCATATTTTTCGGTTTCCGCAATGCGCAGCTGGTGCAGTCCATGCTGTGCCAACACCTCACCCAAGGTATCCTTAATCTCCTCCGGAGGAAAGGCTACCGGTGCGGTAATTGTTGCATCATACTGCGTCATGCACACATAATTTACAGGGCGTGCGCCCTCGGGACGTGCAAAATACGGGAAGTTCTCATCATGCAGCGCACGGGTAATTTCACGCGCTCTGTCAGGACGGAAGTTGAAGAAAATCACACCGTCACCGGCAGTGATTTTGCCATCTACGCCGTCAACAGTGAAGGGCTCAACAAACTCATCCGTTACGCCTGCGGCATAGGATGCCTCTACGCCGGCAGCAGCGCTTGCAGCTTTGCCGCCCTCGCCCAACACCAGTGCTTTATAGGCACGCTCCACGCGCTCCCAGCGCTTGTCGCGGTCCATTGCGTAATAGCGTCCGCTGACGGTAGCAATTTTGCCTACGCCAATCTGCGCCATACCATCTTCCAGCTCATGGATATATTCCAGCGCTGTTTTCGGGCCGACATCACGTCCGTCAAGAAAAGCATGCACATAAATCTTGGTCAGGCCTTTAACCTTCGCCATGCAGATAAGTGCCAGAAGATGCTCAATGTGGCTATGGACGCCGCCGTCGGATAACAGTCCCAGAAGATGCAGTGCCTTGCCTGCCTGCTTTGTTTCGTCCATCACCCTGCTGAGCTCTTCGTTCTTATACAAATCGCCATCCTCAATTGCCTTGTCAATGCGTGTAAGGCTCTGGTAGATAATACGGCCGGCACCGATATTCAGATGACCTACCTCAGAATTGCCAATCTGGCCTGTCGGCAGACCTACAGCCTTGCCGCTTGCTTCCAAGGTTGTATGAGGATAATTTGCAAAATAACTGTCCAGGTTGGGAGTTTTTGCCATTGCCGCAGCATTGGTTTTATCTGCGGGAGCAATGCCCCAACCATCAAGAATCATTAGTAAAACTGGTTTTTTCATTATCAAATTCCTAAAGACGAAGGAGAAAGCAACAGGTGCTTTCTCCGAGGTCTTATTAAAAGCTTCTTACGATTGCGGCAAAGGTGTCAGCCTTCAGGCTTGCACCGCCTACCAGTACACCGTCAATACCGCTGAGGTTGAAGGAAGCAGCGTTCTTTTCATTAACACTGCCGCCGTAAAGAATACGAACCTTGCGGGCAATATCAGGTGTAAAGATTTTGCCTATTTTTTCACGAATCAGAGTGCATACCTCCAAAGCATCCTCCGGAGTAGCAGCCTTACCGCTGCCGATAGCCCAGATAGGCTCATAAGCAACAACAAGGTTTTCTGCATCCTCTGCAGAAATTACACGCAGAGCGCTCTTCAGCTGCATATTGATTTTGCGGGCAGTTTTGCCTGCTTCACGCTCAGCCAGATTTTCACCAACGCACAGCACCGGCTTCAGGCCATTGCGGTAAGCGGCAATAATCTTGCTGGCAACAATTTTTTCGTTTTCACCGAAAATGGTACGGCGTTCGCTGTGACCAACGAGAACATATTCAGCGCAGATATCGGCAATCATCGCACCGGAAACAGCGCCGGTGAAGGCACCCTTGTCTTCCCAATGCAAATCCTGTGCGCCGTAGCCTACGTGCTTGCCATCGATAGCATCCGCAACAGTTTCCAGTGCGGTGAACGGCGGGAAAATAACAACCTCGTTCAAGGTACCGTTAGTTTCCATTACAATGTCCTCTGCAAGCTCTACAGCCTCGCTTACGGTTTTGTGCATTTTCCAGTTGCCGGCAATCATTTTGCGGCGCAGGTCATCCAGCGCAGCAACGCCGGGCAGTACCTTGCCTTCCAGATATTCCAGAGATGCACCGCCACCGGTGGAAATGTGGGTAATGCGTTTAGCCAGGCCCAGCTTTTCGATAGCAGCAACGCTGTCGCCGCCGCCGACAATGCTGGTAGCACGGCTCTTAGCTACAGCCTTCGCTACAGCCTCGGTACCCTTGCAGAATGCATCCATTTCAAAAACGCCCATCGGTCCGTTCCAGACAATCATCTTAGCGTCAGCCAAAGCTTCCGCATAAGCCTTGCTGGTTTCCGCACCGATATCCAGAGCCATATAAGCCTGATTCAGGTTTTTCACCTTTTCGGTTACATGCTCGGCATCGGGAGCAAATGCAGCAGCCATTACCAGATCGGTAGGCAGCAGCATATTTACTTTATTTTTCTTAGCCTTAGCCAGAAGCTCTTTAGCCAGGTCCAGCTTATCCTCTTCTACCAGGGACTTGCCCATTTTGTAGCCCTGTGCAGCCAGGAAGGTGTTAGCCATACCGCCGCCGATAAGCAGGGTATCAACCTTATCAAGCAGGTTGCTGATAACGCCGATTTTATCGCTTACCTTAGCACCGCCGATAATAGCAACAAACGGATGCAGCGGATTGGTTACAGCCTGACCTACATACTGGATTTCCTTTTCCAGCAGGAAGCCTGCAGCTGCAGGCAAGAAGTGAGTTACGCCTTCTACAGAAGCATGTGCACGGTGAGATACACCGAAGCCGTCATTGACATACAGGTCTGCCAAAGAAGCCAGCTTTTCGGCAAATTCCATGTCGTTCTTTTCCTCTTCCTTATGGAAACGCAGGTTTTCCAGCAGCAGGATGTGGCCCGGCTTCAGCTTGCTTGCAGCAGCCTGCGCAGCCTCGCCTACGCAGTCCGGAGCGAACAGAATCTTTTTGCCCAGCAGCTTGCCCAAATGCTTAGCTACAGGAGCCAAAGACAATTCCGGTTTAACCTGTCCTTTAGGACGGCCGAGATGTGCCATTAAAATAACAGCAGCCTTTTGCTCCAGCAGATATTGAATGGTCGGCAGAGATGCGGTGATACGGGTATCATCGGTAATCTCGCCTTTATCATTCAGAGGAACGTTAAAATCTACGCGTACCAGTACTTTTTTACCGGCAACGTCTAAGTCACGTACAGTTTTTTTATCCACGGATAAGAATCTCCTTTATTACAGACCTTTTTTAGCAATATAAGCAGCCAGGTCAACTACGCGGTTGGAATAACCCCATTCGTTGTCGTACCAGCTTACAACCTTAGCCATACGCGGGCCAACCATCATGGTGGACAGGCCGTCGATGATGGAGCTCAGCGGGCAGCCGTTGTAATCACGGGATACCAGCGGTTCGTCGCTGTAGCCCATAATACCTTTGAGTTCGCCTTCAGCAGCTTCCTTAAGCACTGCATTGATTTCTTCGGCAGTGGTGTCTTTTTGCAGCAGAACGGTCAGGTCGGTGATGGAAACGTTCGGGGTCGGAACGCGCATTGCAAAGCCGTTCAGTTTGCCTTTCAGTTCCGGCAGAACCAGAGCAACTGCTTTTGCAGCACCAGTAGTAGTCGGGATGATGGAGCAAGCAGCAGCGCGAGCACGGCGGAGGTCTTTATGCGGCAGGTCCAGAATTCTCTGGTCATTGGTGTAGGAGTGAACAGTGGTCATCAGACCGCTTTCAATACCGAATTTGTTCAGAAGTACTTTGGTGAACGGAGCCAGGCAGTTGGTGGTGCAGGAAGCGTTGGAAATGATGTTGTGTTTTGCAGGATCATATTTGTCTTCGTTAACACCCATAACGATGGTAATGTCTTCGCCTTTTGCAGGAGCGGAGATGATAACCTTTTTAACAGTGTCATGCAGGTGAGCAGCAGCCTTTTCGCCTTCAGTGAAACGACCGGTGGATTCTACAACGATTTCAGCACCAGCTTCGCCCCAAGGAATCTTTGCCGGATCCATGCAGGAGAATACTTCGATTTTGTGACCATCAACAATAATGAAGTTGCCTTCGATGCTGATTTCATGATTGAAAATGCCATGGATAGAATCATATTTCAGCAGGTGAGCCAGAGTCTTGACGTCGCCAAGATCGTTTATTGCAACAACCTCAACCTCAGGATTGTTGAATGCTACACGGAAAACCTCGCGGCCGATACGGCCAAAACCATTAATACCTACTTTTGTCATAATAATTTCCTCCTTAATTCTGAGAGAATCTAAATTTTGCACAAATGTGCTCAGTAACAAATTAATACTTTAAGAGCTTCGCTTGTTTATTGCTCTTTAGCCATTTTGAGAATCTCATGCGCTGCAGCCTCATCGGTAATCAGAATATCCTGTCTGGAAGCACGAATAACCGATAAAATTGCGGCAGCCTTCGATTTACCTCCGGCAATACCGATAATTGTGCCGATGTGCTGCAAATCCTGCAGCATCAGGCCGGCATTATTAGTCATATAAACCTGTCTGCCGTCTAAAGCACAATACTGACCGAACGCCTCGCCTACAGCACCGTCCGCCTCCAGCTTGGCAATTACCTCACTGCCTAAGCGTCTGTGTCTTGCCATAACACTGGCGCGGCCTACACCGTGGACAAGAATGTCTGCCTGCTTGATAATATCGACAACAGCGCGCACACCGATATCCTCTTTAAGAATACTGTTTAAGATATCCTCGCTTACACAGTCGGGAACGTAAAGCTGACGGTAGGATGCTCCAAGCTTTTGCGCCAAGACAGTTGCAATCGTATTGGCCTGCAGTTCCACATTATCACCCAAGCCGCCACGAGCCGGTACAACCACCGTATTAGGCTGGGAACCGGAAACATTAGCTGCCATCGCTGCCATAGTAGTACCACCGCTGACAGCAACTATATGCTTTTTGCCATCGCCCAGCAGCTTGCTGAGAATATGTGCTGCAGTACGGCCGATTTCACGTTTGACAACGTCCTCCTGGTCCGAATCACCGGGAAGAATGACAACCTTGCCAATCTTCAGCGTATCACTGAGAGTGCTTTCCAAAAACGAAATATCCTGCAGCTTGCGTACATAATCCGCCAGCTCCTTAAGAATATCCGTTCCCTCATCAGTTACACTCATGCCGCTGGAGGAAAAATCCAGCAGGCCGCTTTTTTTGAGAAAATCAACCTGAGCACGCAGCACTCTTTCGCTGAGTCCCAGTCTTGCAGCCAA
>OLRN01001376.1_pt1 | contig 13146 bp, 8 predicted proteins | sample 1673001 | NCBI WGS metagenome assembly OLRN01 (sample SAMEA3136745, study PRJEB25190) | human gut metagenome | biome: human gut; feature: human-associated habitat; material: faeces | place: Austria | collected 2013 | reverse complement strand
CTATGCGGTGGGCTACGGCATCATGGGCCTGACGGGTGCCGTGGCGGTGCTGGCGCTGGAAAAAGCGGTGTGACAAAAAGCAAAGCGCCCTTCCGGGGCCCCTGCGGGCCCGGAGAGGCGTTTTTTGCGTCTGCGGCCATGGAGAAGGCGGCAGGGTCCGCCGCGCCGCGCAGAATGACCGCCCTGCCGCCGCGGTGGGCAGCTTTCCGCCCTGCCTTTGAAAAAATTGTGAAAAGGGGCGCACAGGGGTTGCAATTATCTTCTACATCGTGTAGTATTAAATCGTCGACAAGATGTAGAATATGGAGGCGAAAGAAATGAAACTCTCCGACGCGGAACTGGAGATCATGGAAAAGGTCTGGGAGCTGGGCGCACCGGTCACGGCGGCGCAGCTCACCGAGCGGATGGCGGAAAAGGGCTGGAAGCCCTCCACGCTGCTCACCTTCCTGGCCCGCATGGTGAACAAGGGAGCGCTGGCGGTGGAAAAGCAGGGCAAACAGAACGTCTACCGGGCACTGGTGAGCGCTGACGACTACCGCGCCGAGGCCGCCCGGGAGCTGCTGGGCCGCTATTACAGCGGCAGTGTCAAGAGCATGGTGGCCGCCCTGTACGATGGAAAGGGCCTCTCCGACGGGGAACTGGCGGAACTGCGGGCCTGGCTGGACGAGGAGGTGAAAGGCCGTGAATGAACTGTTTTACTCTCTGGTGCTGCCCCTCTCGGCGGCGGGCGCGCTGGCGGTGCTGGCCTGTCTGGCCCTCTCGCCGCTGCTGAACAAGCTGCGGCCCGCGGCCCGGGCCCGGGCGCTGGCGGCGGCCTTCCCCTTCTTCCTGGTGCCGGTGGGGCCGGTGCTGGCGCTGCTCTTCGCGGCAAAGCCCGCCCCGGTGGCCGCGCCTCTGGCTCCGGTGGGCCGGGCGCTGGATGCGGCGGCCCGCGCCGCTCAAAGCGCCGCCCCGGCGGTGCTGCCCACCCAAACCGCGGCTCCAGCTGCCACGCCGGACCCGGCGGCCCTGGTGCTGGCGGCACTGCCCTGGGTCTGGGCCGCAGGAGCGCTGGCCTGCACCCTGTGGCAGATGGGCCGGTATCTGCGTTTCTGCCGTGGGCTGCAAAGGCTCTCCGCCCCGGTGGGAGGGGAGCGGGACGCCCTGTGGCAGGAAGTGTGCGCCCAGGCGGGCGTGGCCTGTGCGCCCCGGCTGCGGGCCTGCCCCGGCCTTGCGGGCCCGGTGATGACCGGCCTTGTGCGCCCGGTGCTCTATCTGCCGGAAGGAATGCCTCTGGCCCGGCTGGAACTGGCCCTGCGCCACGAGGCGGCCCATCTGAGCCGGGGCGATCTGTGGGCCAAGGCGCTGGTGCGCTGGTGCTGCCGGCTGCACTGGTTCAATCCCCTGTGCGCGCTGCAGGAGGGGCGCTGGAGCCGGGCCTGTGAATACGCCTGTGACGAAAAGGCCGCCGCGGGGCTGGGCGAAGCCGACCGCCGTGCCTACGGCCTTCTGCTGCTGGATGCGGCCCAAAGCCGCCCCCTGCCCGCCGGCGCGGCGGGCCTGGGCGGTCCGAAAAAGGAGATGAAGGCCCGTCTTGCCGCCCTGCTGCACCCGGCGGCCCCCAGCCGCCGCCTCACCGTGGCCGTGGCCGCTGCGCTGATCGCCACCCTCTGCCTTACCGTTTGCGTGGCGGCGGGCTTCTCCACCTCCGACGCGCCGGTGAGTGCCCCGGTGAGCAGCGCCTCGCCCCAGCCGCTGGCGGGCGCGTCCGCCTCCCAGAGCGGGGCCGAAGCAGACAGTGTGCCGCCCGCCTCTCAGGCGCAGGATGCGCCGGACTCTGCCTCACAGTCGTCCGCCTCCCAGAGCGGGGCCGAAGCAGACAGTGTGCCGCCCGCCTCCCAAAGCACTGCAAAGGCAGACGACGCACTGCAAGCGGATGGCTTTATCTGGCCGGTGCCGGCGTATGAGACGGTCAGCCGCTGGAAGAGCGACTACCACAAGGGGGCTGACTTGAAAGCGCCCTACGGCAGCGAAGTGCTGGCCATGGCGGCGGGCACCGTGACCATGGCCCAGTGGCATTACAGCTACGGCAACGTGGTGGAGGTCGACCACGGCAACGGCCTTTCCACCCTTTACGCCCACCTGGAGAGCATGGATGTGGCGGTGGGGGACAAGGTGGCCCAGGGCCAGCAGATCGGCACGGTGGGCTCCACCGGCAACACCACCGGTGTTCAGTGCCATGTGGAGGTCCGCCAGGACGGCGCGCTTCTGGACCTGCACGACTACTTCCCCGATGCCTGACCGCGAAAACGCAAAAAAAGACCGCCCCCGGTGGGGCGGTCTTTTTGGTTCAATGGGAAGAGAGGCTTACGCCTTGTTCACGCTGCCGAACAGCTCCATCTTCTCCTTGACGGTGGCCTTGATGGCCTCAAAGCCGGGCAGCAGCAGCTTGCGGGGGTCATAGCCCTTGCCCTGCTGGTCCTTGCCGGCCTCGATGTACTCGCGGGTGGCGGCGGCGAAGCTCAGCTGGCACTCGGTGTTCACGTTGATCTTGGACACGCCCAGGCTGATGGCCTTCTGGATCATGTCGGCGGGGATGCCGGTGCCGCCGTGCAGCACCAGGGGGATGCCATTGGTGGCCTCGTGGATCTTGTCCAGAGCGTCAAAGTCCAGGCCTTTCCAGTTGGCGGGGTATTTGCCGTGGATGTTGCCGATGCCGGCGGCCAGGAAATCGATGCCCAGGTCCGCGATGCGCTTGCACTCGGCGGGGTCGGCCACTTCGCCGGCGCCCACAACGCCGTCTTCCTCGCCGCCGATGGAGCCCACCTCGGCCTCCACGGAAACGCCCATCTCATGGGCCAGTTTCACCAGCTCGGTGGTCTTGGCCACGTTCTCGTCGATGGGGTAGTGGCTGCCGTCGAACATGATGCTGGAGAAGCCGGCCTCCAGGCAGGCCTTGGCGCCTTCGTAGCTGCCGTGGTCCAGGTGCAGGGCCACAGGCACGGTGATGTTCAGGGTCTCCACCATGGCCTTCACCATGGCGGCCACGGTCTTGTAGCCGGTCATGTATTTGCCCGCGCCCTCGGACACGCCCAGGATCACCGGGCTGTTCAGTTCCTGCGCGGTGAGCAGAACGGCCTTGGTCCACTCCAGGTTGTTGATGTTGAACTGACCCACGGCATAGTGGCCGTCACGGGCCTTTTTCAGCATTTCAGTAGCGGAAACTAACATATTTATGACCTCCGATCGTTTGGATGGGATGCAATCCTAAAACAGTATACCCCATCGGACGGACAAAATCAATCGCCGCGGCGCGGTTTTGCGCTTTTTTTGTCATTTGCGCCCCGGGGAAGGCTGGCCCTGGCATAATCGAAGATGAACTGCTGGGCAATGCCCTGATAGGGACGGCAGCACACCGGCGCGCCCCGGGGAAAAAGCCGCGCCATCGCCCGCTTCATCCACACGTCCATGGGCACTACGCTCCAGCGGGAGAGGCTGTAAAGCAGCACGCAGTCCGCCACCTTGGGCCCCACCCCCTTCACGGTCATCAGAAGGGCCCGGGCCTCGGCGTCGGGCAGGGCGGCCAGCGCCGCCTCGCTCACCTGGCCCGAGGCCACCTTCCGGGCCGCGTCGATGAGATACTCCGCCCGCCAGCCCGCCCGCAGAAAGGCAAGGTCCTCCGGCTCCCGCCTGGCCAGGGCCTCCGGCGCGGGGAAGGAATAAAGCCCCTCGCCCAGCTTTTCCCCCAGCCCTTCGCACAGCCGCCCGGTGATGGACGCGATGCGGGGGATGTTGTTGTTCTGGCTGATGATGAAGCAGCACAGCGTCTCGAAAAAGGGCTGGCGCAGCACCCGGATGCCCGGGCTGTGCTCCACGCACACCGCAAGCCGCTTGCTGCCCGCGCAAAAGCGCTCCAGCAGGGCGGGGTAGTCCATGTCCAGCGCAAAGTAGTTCTCCCAGAAGGCCCGGTCTGTTTCCTCCGCGCCTTCCAGGGCCAGCACCGTGCCCTCCATGCGGGCAGTCACCGCCCGCCCGGCGGTCACACCGGCCCATCCGCCGCCCTCCAGCGGCCGCCACAAAAAGGTCTGCCCGCAGCCAAGGGTGGCGTCCAGGTCCAGCCCGCGGGTGTTTTCAAGCAGCAGCATGGCGTCTCCTTTCAATAAAGATGCGTTCCTGCTTTGTACGATAGCGGCCAAAGGACCCAAAGTCAAGGCCGCGGGGACAGACCGGCGGGAGGTAAATTAAGAGAAAAAAGGGGCAAAATCCCTGTAAAAACCGTCGAAATTCCAATATTGACAGGCCGTTTATAACCCCTTGTTTACGGAAAAACTTTCAACAACGCTGTGGAAAACCGGGTTGAAAACCCGGAGGGCTGTGGAAAAAGTGCCCCGGACAGGCCGTTTTTTAACATTTTCCACAGAGTTTTCAACATGTGGAAAGTTAAAAACAGAATTACGGTGTGTATAACGGTCTTTACAAAGGGGGCGGCGCGGTTTCTACCGCCAAAGATTCTGCATAAATTTTTGCAAGAATGTCCAAAATCCCGCCGGGGCATGCCCGCCGCCGGGCGGCGGCGTCGAAAGGGGCCGAAACTTTGTGCCAAACACTGGCAAAACCCGCGGCGGGGGGGGATACTTTTTTTGTATGCATAACGGTGAGAAAAACGGCGGCTTCTGCCGCTTTTGACAAAAAAGGAGTAATCATGCGCAACAGCCCTGAAAAACACGACAGCGGCGCTCTGGAGCAGAGCCTCGTCTACGGCAAGAACCCGGTGACCGAACTGCTGAAAAGCGGCGCCGGGGTGGACACTGTGCTGCTCAGCGAAGGCCTGCCCGACGCGGTGGCCTCCTACTACACCGCCCTTGCCAAGCAGGCGGGCGCGGTGGTCAAGCGGGTGCACCCGGGCAAGCTGCGGCTGAGCTGCGGCACCGACAGCCACCAGGGCGTGGCGGCCTATGCCTCTTCCATCACCTACGCCAGCCTGGAGGACCTGCTGGCCGCCGCCCGCGAAAAGGGCGAAGCGCCCTTCCTTGTGCTGGCCGACGGGGTGGAGGACCCCCACAACCTGGGCGCGGTCATCCGCTCGGCTCTGCTGTGCGGGGCCCACGGCGTGGTCATCCCCAAGCGGGGCGGCGCGGCGGTCACCCCCACGGTGCTGAAAAGCAGCGCCGGGGCGGCGGCCCGCCTGCCGGTGGCCCGGGTGGCCAACATCGGCGAGAGCATCCGCCGCCTCAAGGAGCAGGGCGTGTTCGTCTACTGCGCCGACATGGACGGCCAGCCCCTGGAAAAAGCCGACCTCACCGGCCCGGTGGCGCTGGTGCTGGGCAGCGAGGGCAGAGGCATCAGCCCGCTGGTGCGCAAACTCTGCGACGGCGCGGTGAGCCTTTCCATGGCCGGACGCGGCACCGGGGTGGACAGCTTCAACGTCTCGGTGGCGGCGGGCATCATCCTCTACGAGATCGCGCGGCAGCGCCGCTGAACACATACGCCCCACAAGGCATGGAGGGATCGACAAGTGCCAGACAATAAATTTTCCAGCTCGGTGGACGAGATCCTGGAAACATTGAAACAACAGCAGGCGGCGGCCCCCGCCAGCGACCGGGCGGTGGACGAGATCCTGGCCGACCTGGGCCTCGGGGACGGCCTGCCCCTGCCGCCGGTGCAGCAAGCGCCGGCCCCCCAGGCGGCGGATGCGCCCAAGGCCCGGCCCGCCGCGAAAATAGCGGAAGAAAAACCGGCTCCGGCCCGGCCCGCCCCGCAGCAGCAGGCGCGCCCGGCCCAGTCCGTGAAGACCCAGCCCGCCCGCAAGGCCGAGGCTGCCCGGCCCGCCCCCAAGGCGCAGCCCGCTCAAAAGCAGGAAACGCCCCGCCAGGAGGCCCCGGCGGAAAAGCCCGCCCGGCGCACGGTGCAGCGCCCGGCGGCAAAGCCTGCCGAGGCAAAGGCCCCCGCGGCGGAAAGTGAGGCCGACGAGGTCATCCGTCAGGTGCAGCAGACGGTGACCGGCCCGGCGGCCCCCTCGCCGGACGCGATGCAGCAGCTCACCGGCACCATCAGCGAGACGATGCAGTTCGACGCGGAGTTCCAGAAGTTCTTCAGCGAGAGCGTGGCGGTCATCCCCGACGAGGAGCCGGAGCAGCACCCGGGCTTTTTCGCCCGTTTTCTGCGCCACAAGGACGACGGCGCCGGCTTTGAGGAGGACGACGAGCTGAGCGAGACCGGGGAGGTCAAGGTGGACGAGCCCACCCTGATGATCCCCAACCCCGCCCGCGCGCCCCAGCCCCAGGAGGAGCCGGTGGCGCTGCCCATGAGCGGCGAGCCCACCCGGCCGGTGGAGCCGGACGAGGAGCCTGCGCCCGAAGAAGGGGACACCGGCGTCATCGAGCTGGAAGGGCTGGACGACGACGCCACCCGGACGCTGGACGATCTGGAGGAGGCTGCGGGCAGCATCCGCTTTGAGGACGAGCCCGCCGAAGAGCCCGAAGAAGAGCCGGAGGAGGAGCCCGCCCGAAAGCGGGGCTTCCTGCCCCGGATGTTCGGCGGCGAAGCGCCCGCCGAGGCTGTGTTCGACGAGCCGGAGCAGCCGGAATACATCGACGATTACGAGGACCCCGCCGACGCGGGCGCGGTGCAGGCGGACCTGGACGGCATGCGCCGGATGCTGGCGCTGCGCACGGTGCTCACCGGCATCCTGACGGCGCTGCTGCTCTATCTGGGTCTGGCGGTGGGCACAAGCCCCCTGCCGCCCATCGGCCCCATCGACCCGGCCACCGCCCCCGCCGCCTATCTGGCGGTGCATCTGATCGCCCTGCTGGCGGCCTGCGGCGTGAACTGGCGGGTGTTCGCAAGCGGCGTGCCCGGCATCTGGGGCCGCCCCAGCGCCGACACCATCCCCGCCCTGGCGGCCGCGGCCGCGCTGGTGCAGCTGGTGGTGCAGTTGGTGGGCGCCGACAAGTTCGAGGCGGACAAGCTCACCCTCTTCGCCGCCCCCGCGGCGCTGCTGCTGACCTTTGACGCCTTCGGGCGCTTTGTGATGCAGGGCGTGGTGGTGCGCAACTTCCGCATGGCCAGCGCCGGCAGCGACCACACCGCGTCGGTGCCTCTGGCCGACGCCGAGCTCACTGCCCGGCTGGCCCAGGGCCTGGGCGAGCCGGAACCCTGCCTGCTTTTGAACCGGCCCACCTCTCTGGTCAAGGGTTTCCTGCGCCAGAGCTTTTCCGAGCGCGCCAGCGATGGTCTGGCCCAGAAACTGAGCTGGGGCCTGCTGGGCGCCGCCCTCATCAGCGCGCTGGTCAGCCTCTTCGCCGGCCACGGCGGCGTGGCCGCCGTGAACGCGCTGGCGGGCGCTCTGTGCCTGGGTGGGCCGCTGGCCGCCACCCTGCTGAGCGCCGTGCCCAGCCTGCTGGCCCAGAAGAGTGCCGCCCAGGTGGGCGCGGTCATCCCCGGCGCTGCCGCCATGGAGCAGCTGGGCCGGGCCAACATCGCGGTGGTGGGCGCGAGGGACTTGGTTCCCGGCGCCAGCGTGCGGCTGCACGGCATCAAGACCTTCGACAAGCAGCGCATCGATCTGGCCATCCTCTACGCGGCCTCGGTGCTCATCGAGGGCTGCGACACCCTGCGGGACGTGTTCATGACCATCATCCAGGGCAAGACCGAGATGCTCTTCAAGGTGGAGAACCTGGAAAACCTGCCCGGCTACGGCTTCACCGCCTGGGTGAACAACAACCGGGTCATCGTGGGCAACCGGGCCTTCATGCAGCAGCAAGGCCTGGAGATCCCCAGCCTGGACTATGAGAACCGCTACACCAAGGGCAAGCGCCTGCCCATCTATCTGGCGGTGAGCGGCCGGCTGTTCGCCATGTTCCTGGTGAGCTACAAGGCCAACGTCCAGGTGGCGGCCACCCTGTCCGACCTGCGCAGCCAGGGCGTGTCCCTGCTGGTGCAGAGCGACGATTTCAACCTCACCGGCGAAGGGCTGGAGGTGCTCTACGGCCTGCCCGCGGGCAGCGTGAAGGTGCTCTCCGGCGCCGAGCGGCGGATGCTGGCCCCCCACACCGCCTATGCCGAGACCAGCGAGGGCTGCATGACCCACATGGGCAGCTTCGCCTCCTTCGTGGGCGGCCTGCGGGCCGCCGCCGGGGCTGCCTGGGGCGAAAAGGTGGCCAGCCTTGTGCAGGCCGCGGGCGTGGGCATCAGCTGCCTGCTGGCGCTGGTGATGGCCTTCACCGGCGGCATCGGCGCGCTGGGCCTGCCGGCTCTGGTGCTGTATCAGGCGGCCTGGGCGGTGCTCACCCTGGCCATGCCTCTCCTCAAAAAATATTGAGCCAAAACCCCCGCCGGGCCGCGCCCGGCGGGGGTTTTTTGTGCCTTTGGGGCAAATTTCCGGCCCGTCAATAGGCAAATTCCACAAAGGTTTCGGCGGATTTTGTGCGGCACATCCCCCCGTTTTGCAGGGAATTGTCCTTTAAAAATCATACAAACTGTGTTAGAATTTTGTATAGGTTGCTACCGCCGCATTTCCTTTGCAAAACACGCGGTAGAAGAGAGGGTTATTTAGAATGAAGAACTACGCCAACACAAACATCCGAAACATCCTCGTCGCCGGCCACGCCGGCTGCGGCAAGACCACTCTGGTGGAGGCTCTGCTGTACACCACCGGCGCGCTGGAGCGCATGGGCCGCGTGGAAGACGGCAACACCGTCAGCGACTTTGACCCTGAAGAGGCAAAGCGCCGCGCCTCCCTGAATCTGGCAGTGGTTCCCGTGGAGTACGAGGACGTAAAGCTGAATTTTCTGGACACGCCGGGCCTGTTCGATTTTGAGCTGGGCCAGTATGAGGGCATCCAGGCCGCCGGCAGCGTGCTCATCACCGTTTCGGCACGTTCGGGTGTGACCGTTGGCGCGGAGAAGGCCTACCGCCTGGCCGAAAAGATGGGCCGCAGCCGCATGGTGTTCGTCAGCAAGATGGACCTGGAGAACGCCAACTTTTACAAGATTTTGGAAGAACTCAAGACCAAGTTCGGCCCCTCGGTGTGCCCCTGCGTGGTGCCCACCCGCCAGGAGGACGGCACGGTGGTGTATGTGAACCTGTTCAGCCAGAAGGCCTTCAAGTACGAGGGCGGCAAGCAGGTGCAGGTGGCCCTGCCCGAGATGGGCCACCGGCTGGACGGCCTGGTGGAAGCCATGAGCGAAGCCGTGGCCGAGACCGACGACGCTTTGATGGAGAAGTTCTTCTCCGGCGAGGCCTTCACCACCGAGGAGATCGTGGAAGGTCTGGCCAAGGGCTGCAAGAGCGGCATGATCACCCCCGTGTTCTGCGGCAGCGCCGTGAACCTGCAGGCGCTGGACATGCTGCTGTATAACCTCAAGGTCCTGCTGCCCAGCCCCGCCGAGGCGCCCGCCCCCACGGCCCTCACCGCCGGCGGCGATGAGGTCAGGCTGGAATGCGACCCCGCGGCCCCCGTGGCGGCCTATGTGTTCCGCACCGTGGCCGACCCCTTCGTGGGCAAGCTGAGCTACGTCAAGGTGTTCAGCGGCACCCTCACCACCGCCACCAGTCTGGTGAACGCCCGCACCGGCGAGGCCGAGCGCTTCGGCAAGCTGCTGAACATGCGCGGCAAAAAGCAGACCGATGTGGATTCCATCACCGCCGGCGACATCGGCGCGGTGACCAAGCTCTCCGCCGCCCAGACCGGCGACACCCTGTGCGACCCCGCCCGGGTGGCCGCTCTGCCCGCCGCCGCCTTCCCCAACCCCACCCTGTCCATGGCCATCCGCGTGACCAAGAAGGGCGACGAGGGCAAGATCGGCGCGGCGCTGGCCCGCCTGATGGAGGAGGACCGCACCCTGGCCTACCGTGTGGACGCGGAGACCGGCCAGCAGATCATCTCCGGCCTGGGCGAGCAGCATCTGGACGCCGTGGTGGCCAAACTGAAGGCCAAGTTCGGCGTGGATGTGGAGCTCACCGCCCCCCGTGTGGCCTATCGTGAGTCGGTGCGCAAAAAGTGCAAGGCCCAGGGCCGCCACAAGAAGCAGACCGGCGGCCACGGCCAGTTCGGCGACGTGTGGATCGAGTTCGAGCCCTGCGACAGCGAAGAGCTGGTGTTCGAGGAGAAGGTGTTCGGCGGCAGCGTGCCCAAGAACTACTTCCCCGCGGTGGAAAAGGGCCTGCGTCAGGCTGCCAGGCACGGCGTGCTGGCGGGCTACCCCGTGGTGGGCCTGAAAGCCACCCTGCTGGACGGCAGCTATCACCCCGTTGACTCCAGCGAAATGGCCTTCATCATGGCCGCCAAACTGGCCTACAAGGCCGCCCTGCCCGAGGCCGGCCCGGTCATCCTGGAGCCCTTCGGCACCCTGCGCGCCCACGTTCCCGGCGACAACACCGGCGACATCATGGGCGACGTGACCAAGCGCCGCGGCCGCGTTCTGGGCATGAGCCCCGACGAGGACGGCCTGCAGGTGGTGGAGGCGGAGGTGCCTCTGGCCGAAATGCAGGATTTCACCACCTTCATGCGCCAGCTGACCCAGGGCCGGGGCCACTTCACCCTGGACTTCGTGCGCTACGAGCCGCTGCCCTCCAACCTGGAAGGCAAGGTCATCGAGGAAGCCAAGAAGCTGGGCAACGGCGCCGAGGACGAAGAGTAAGACCACGCCTTGCGGCGGAGGGGCATAAACCGCTCCCCAGCTGCATACAATGAACAAAGCAAGCGCAAACGACCCACCGGTGGCCGGACGGCTGGCGGTGGGTCGTTTTTTTGCGGCACAAAAAAAGAAGCCGGTTTTTGGCGAAATAGCTGAAAGTTATCTCGTAATATTGACAGTGGCAGTTAAATCGGCTATACTGTCACAATTGGGAAAACATATGGGTCGCTGTTTTGGCCCGGGCACCCAACGGCGCGCGCCGCGCGCAGAACAAAGTCAAAAACACGCACACGGAGTGCGAAATCATCATCGTTAGGGAGCATTCAAAGCAATGAGCACAAAAGAACTTGTCATGACTCGCGCCGGTCTGGAGGCGCTGGAAAAGGAGCTGGAGGAGCTCAAGACCGTCCGCCGCAAGGATGTGGCCGAGAAGATCAAGGTGGCCCGCGGCTTCGGCGACCTGTCGGAGAACAGCGAATACGACGAAGCCAAGAACGAGCAGGGCTTCATCGAGAGCCGCATCGCCCAGCTGGAGGCCATGCTCAAGCACGCCCGCGTCATCGACAACGACGACCTGAGCCTGGAGCATGTGTCGGTGGGCACCCATGTGAAGATCGAGGACGAGGACGGCGAAGTGGAGGAGTACGACATCACCGGCTCCACCGAGGCCGACCCCCTGAACGGCAAGATCAGCGACGAGAGCCCTGTGGGCGCGGGCCTGCTGGGCAAAAAGGTGGGCGAGACCGCCGAGATCACCCTGCCCAATGGCGCCACCGTGGCCTTCAAGGTGGTGGAGATCACCCGTTCGGCGCTGTAAGGGGCCTTTTTGGCTGCAAAACACAAGGAAATTCTGCAAAAACAGGTGCCACGGCACCTGTTTTTGTGTTATAATAAGGCTTACTGTAGACAAGGGCCGCGCCGCGGCCGTTTTGCACCGCAAAGGAGAGAATAGAATGGCACAGATGAACCAGACCCCGGACAACGGGGAGATGACCCAGCAGGAGTACAGCGAGCTGGTGGCCATCCGCCGCCAGAAGCTGGCCGATCTGCAGCAGGCAGGCAAGGACCCCTTCCACATCACCAAGTGGCCCCAGGCGGACTTTGCCGCCGAGGTGAAGGAGAGCTTCCAGGACCTGCCCGAGGACGCCGCTCCCGAAGACCACCGCCAGGTTTGCATGGCGGGCCGGATGATGAGCAAGCGGGTGATGGGCAAGGCCAGCTTTGCCGACCTGCGGGACACCACCGGCGACATCCAGATGTACGTCAAGCGTGACGACGTGGGCGCGGACGTGTATCAGGAGTTCAAGAAGTTCGACATCGGCGACATCGTGGGCGTGCGGGGCTATGTGTTCCGCACCAAGATGGGCGAGATCAGCGTGCACGTGACCGAAGTGGTGCTGCTGTCCAAGAGCCTGCTGCCCCTGCCCGAAAAGTTCCACGGCCTCAAGGACCAGGAGACCCGCTACCGCCAGCGGTATGTGGACCTCATCGTCAACCCCGAAGTGCGCCGCGCCTTTGAGGTGCGCAGCCGCTTCATCCGCTATATGCGCCGCTATCTGGACGAGCGGGACTACATGGAAGTGGAGACCCCCGTGCTGAACACCATCGCCGGCGGCGCGGCGGCCCGGCCCTTCATCACCCATCACAACACCCTGGACATCGACATGTACATGCGCATCGCCACCGAGCTGCCCCTGAAGCGGCTCATCATCGGCGGCATCGACCGGGTGTATGAGATCGGCCGCATCTTCCGCAACGAGGGCATGGACCCCAAGCACAACCCCGAGTTCACCACCGTGGAGCTGTATCAGGCCTACGCCGACTTCCACACCATGATGGACATCGCCGAGGGCATCCTCTCCGGCGCGGCCAAGGAAATTCTCGGCACCTATCAGGTGGAGTGGCAGGGCGAGCAGGTGGACCTGACCCCCGGCTGGCGCCGCCTGACCATGGTGGACGCGGTGCGTGAGTACGCCGGCGTGGACTTTGCCGCCATCACCGACGACGCCGAGGCCGTGGCCGCCGCCAAGGCCATCGGCGTGGAGCTGGCGGATGCCGCCGAAAAGACCTGGGGCAACGCCCTCTACGCCTGCTTCGACCAGAAGGTGGAGGAGAAGCTGGTGCAGCCCACCTTCATCACCATGTACCCCGTGGAGGTCTCTCCGCTGACCAAGCGCAGCCCGGAGGACCCCCGCCTCACCGAGCGCTTCGAGCTGTTCATCTGCCACAGCGAGCTGGCCAACGCCTACTCCGAGCTGAACGACCCCATCGACCAGCGCCAGCGCTTTGAGAAGCAGGTGGAGCAGCGGGAGCGCGGCGACGAGGAGACCGAGATGATGGACGAGGATTTCCTCACCGCCATGGAGTACGGCATGCCTCCCACGGGCGGCATGGGCATGGGCATCGACCGGTGCGTCATGCTGCTCACCGGCAGCACCTCCATCCGGGACGTCATCCTGTTCCCCACAATGAAGTCCCTCGGTGGTGTAAAATCCGAAAATGGTGTAAATTCTAAAGAGGTTTCTACACC
>OLRN01001374.1_pt1 | contig 13152 bp, 11 predicted proteins | sample 1673001 | NCBI WGS metagenome assembly OLRN01 (sample SAMEA3136745, study PRJEB25190) | human gut metagenome | biome: human gut; feature: human-associated habitat; material: faeces | place: Austria | collected 2013 | reverse complement strand
TCGTATTCCTTGTAGTCGGCGGTGTAGAACTCCACGTCGTAGACGAGACGGCCGTCGTCCCGGTCCAGCTCGGCCTTCACGAAGGTCACGCTGCCGGAGGAAAGGCCCGCGTGGGCCAGGGCTTTGGCCTTGGCGTCCTCGGCGCTGATGGTGCCGGAGGAGGCGGGGGGAGCGTAGAACTCGGCGTCGTAGTCATAGCTCACCACCTCGCCGGTGGCCGCATCGATCTCGTAGTCGTATTCCTTGTAGTCGGCGGTGTAGAACTCCACGTCGTAGACGAGGCGGCCGTCATCCCGGTCCAGCTCCGCCTTGATGAAGGTCACGTCGGTCTCGGCAAGGCCCGCGTGGGCCAGGGCTTTGGCCTTGGCGTCCTCAGCGGTGATGGAGGCCTCGGCGGGGGCGGAGGCGCTCTGGGTCAGGGGCATGCTCTCGGACTGGATGACCACGCCGGAAAGCGCGTCCACCTGGCTCTCATAGCGGCTGTCGCCGGAGGTGAAGGACACCAGATAGTACTCCACGCCGTCCCGGCTGGCCAGTTCGGTGCCCAGGAAGGTCACCGCTTCGGTGGAGAGCCCCGCCCCGGTGAGGGCGGCGGCGCGGGCGGCCTCGTCGCCGATGTAGGCCAGCTGGCCCGCATTGGCGCAGGCGGTGAAGAGGGCGACGGTCAGGGCGGCAAGAGCCGCGGCGATCAATTTTTTCATCAGGGGATTCTCCTTCCTGTTTTGTTCTGATGCCAGTATAGGCCCCCAACATGAAACGAACATGAAATTTGCGAAGCGTTCTCAAAAAATTTTCAAAGAAAAAGGACGGCCCCGAAGCCGCCCTTTTTTGATGTGTTCAGACCGCCGCACGCTCCTTTTCCAGCAGGGCGAAGATGGCCTGGTCCGCGCTCCAGAAAAAGGCGCTTTCTCCCGCCAGGGCGGTGATGCCCGCCCGGTCGAAGTAGAGGCGCACCTCCGGGGCAACGCCGCAGAAGGCCACGCCCCGGCCCTGTTCTTTCAGCCGGGCGCACAGCTCCAGCAGCGCCTGCGCGCCGGACACGTCCAGGCTGGGCATGCCCCGCAGCGAAAAGATGACCTCGCGGTAGTCCGGCATTTCCGCCATCAGGCGGCTGAACTCGTCCACCGCGCCGAAGAACAGCGAGCCGGTCACATAGACCACCCCCGCTTTGGGCAGCGCGCCGCCGGGCGCGCCGGGCAGGCGGGAGGCGTCGATGTCGGAAAAGCTCACGTTGATGTGGCTGGCCTTGACGATGTACAGAAGGGCCGAGTAGACGATGCCCACCAGAATGGCCACCGTCAGGTCCGCCGCCACGGTGGCGATCATGGTGATGAAGAACTGGCTGATGCCGGACTTGAAGCGGTGGCCCAGCAGGTAGCGGATGCCCTCCCAGTCGTTCATCCTCCAGGCGGTGACCATCAGCACACCGGCCAGCGCCGCCAGGGGCAGCCGGGCCATCACCCCGCCCAGCAGGAACATGGAGGCCAGCAGGAACACCGCGTGGAACACGCTGGTCAGCCGGGTCTGCTGGCCGCTCTTCACCGCCACGCTGGTGCGGGCGATGGCGGCGGTGGCGGGCACGCCGCCCAAAAGGGGCAGCACCATGTTGCCCACGCCCTGGGCGATGAGCTTCTGGTCGGCGTTGAAGGCTTCGCCCTTCATCCGGCTGGCGGATGCGCCGCACAGCAGGCTCTCGATCATGGCCAGGGCGGCGATGGTCACGATGGGGGAGGCAAGGCCGCTCAGCATGGAGAGGTCCAGCGCGGTCAGGTCCAGCCGCTCGTCCAGCAGCAGGATGCGGGGGATGTCGCCCACCAGCGCCAGCTGGTCAAAGCCGGCGGCGGTGGCCACCACGGTGGCCAGCACGATGCCCACCAGCGAACCGGGCACCCGCGCGCCCCACTTTTTGGGCCACAGCACCATCACCGCCACCACCAGCGCGCCGATGAGCACCGGCTGCCACTGGGGATGAAAGCCCAGCCGGGCGTAGGAGGCCAGCTTTTCCAGGGTGGTGGACCCTTCGGACACGGTGCCGAAGAAGTTGTCCACCTGGCCCGGGGCGATGACCAGGGCTATGCCGGAGGTGAAGCCCATGATGACCGGCATGGGGATGAAGCCGATGAGCTTGCCCAGGCGCAGCAGGCCGGCGGCCAGCAGCAGGGCCCCGGCGGCAAAGCAGGCCAGGAACACGCCCTGCAGGCCGTAGCGGGCCACGATGCCCACCAGCACGGCGCTCATGGCCCCGGTGGGGCCGGACACCTGATAGGACGCGCCTCCCAGCAGGGCGATGACCACGCCCGCCACGATGGCGGTCACAAGGCCCGCGGCGGCAGAGGCCCCGCTGGACACGCCGAAGGCCAGCGCCAGGGGCAGCGCCACGGCGCACACCGTGAGCCCCGCCATCACGTCGCCGCCCAGGCGGGCGGCGTTGTAGCCCGCGAATTCAGACCGCAGGCTGGCAAAAAACTGTTTCATTGTTACCCCTCACTGTCAAATCATACCGTTTTGCGACGGGGCAAAAACCGCAAGCGCCCCGCGCGCAGCCCTTCCAGCGTACCACCCCGGCACGGCGGTTACAAGGGGCAGTTTCCGCAGCTTCAAAATAAAAACGCCTCCCCGGCGCCGGGGAGGCGAAAACTCATTGTGCCAGGGGCAGATGCAGGGTGAAAGCGCTGGGCGCGCCCTCGGCGCTCTCCAGCGTCATGCGCCCGCCGTGGAGCTGGGCGATGCGCTGCACCAGCGAGAGGCCCAGGCCCACGCCCTCCTGCTCGTCGCTGCGGGCAGCGTCCACCTGATAAAACCGCTGCCAGATCTTCTCCTGCTGGGCGGCGGGGATGCCGGGGCCCTCGTCGGCCACGGTGAGCAGGGCTTCGCCGCCCTCGGCGCGCACCTCCACCGTCACCGTGCCGCCGGGCAGGCCGTACTTGAAGGCGTTGTCCGCAAGGTTCGCCACCAGCCGCCCCAGCAGCGCCTCGTCCCCCCGCACGGTGACCCCCTCCGCCAGCGCAAGGCGCAGCCGCGAAGGGTCGTAGTTCTGCTCTTCCACCGCGCGCCGGGCCAGCTGCCCCAGGTCCAGGGGCACGGGCCGCAGGGGCTCGGTGCCCTGGTCCAGCCGGGTGAGGGCCAGCAGCTGGCCGATGAGCCCGGCCATCCTGTCCGCCTGGCGCTGGATGGTGTCCAGGGTTTCCAGCCGCTCTTCCTCGGTCTCGTCGTAGGCCCTGCCGTACTCGCAGGCGCTCTTGATGACCGCCACCGGCGTGCGCAGTTCGTGGGAGGCGTCGGCGGTGAAGCGGCGCTCCGCCTCAAAGCTGTGCTGCAGCCGCTCCAGCAGACCGTCGAAGTTTTTCGCCAGTTTTGTCAGCTCCTCGCCGCCGGGCACATGCCCGATGCGCAGCGAGAGGTCCCTGCCCTCGCCGATGGAGGCCGCCGCGGCGTTCACCGTGTCCAGCCCCCGCAGCGAGCGGCGCAGGATGAAGTAGCTGCCCAGCGCCCCCGCCAGCACGAAGAGGGGCAGGGCCACCGCCGCGGCCAGCAGCAGGTTGCGGGCGGCGGAGGAGGAATCCGGCACCTCCATCAGCCCCCGCAGCCACACGCCGTTCTCCCAGCCGTCGGCCACCCACAGGTCCAAAAGATACCAGTCCCCGCCGGCAGTCTCCACCGTGCGCAAAGTGCCGTTCTCAAAGGCCGCCGTCTCAGAAAAGCCCACCGGCAGCTGCCCCGCCAGCAGCGCTTCGGCCTTGCTGTACACAAGGCAGGAAACGCCGCTTCGGGAGAAGGAAAAGCCCTCGCCGGCGGCAAACTGCCCGTCGGTGAAGGTCACCAGCGCGGCGTTGGCCCGCACCGTGTCCGCCAGCTGCTGGCGGGCGGTGCGCTGCACCACCGAGCTGCTCACGCTGAAGGCAAAGAGCAGCATCAGCGCAAAGAGCGCCACCACCAGCAGGGTGATGAGCAGAGTGATGCGGGTCTTGATGGAGCGAAGCTTCACGGCGTGCCTCCTTCCTTCGGCGCGCGCAGCACCCAGCCGGAGCCCCGCACCGTGTGCAGAAGGCGCTGGCTTTCGGGCACGTCCGCGTCGATCTTCTTGCGCAGGCGGCTCATGTAGCCGTCGATGTTGTTGGAGCTGCCCGCCTTTTCGTAGTTCCAGATGCGGTCCTCCAGCTGCTCTCGGCTGAGCACCGTGCCCGCGTGGCGCACAAGATGCTCCAGAATGGCGTACTCCTTGGGCAGCAGGGGGATGTCCCGCCCCGCCCGGGCGGCGGTGCGGCCCCGGGTGTCCAGCACCAGGTCGCCCACGGTGAGAGTGTCGGTGCGGCTGCCCGCGTGCTTGCGGGTCATGGCCCGGATGCGGGCCAGCAGTTCCTCGAAGGCGAAGGGCTTGACGAGGTAATCGTCCGCCCCCAGGTCCAGCCCCTCCACCCGGTCGGCCACCGAGTCCCGGGCGGTGAGGAACAGCACCGGGATGTCGCTGCCCTGGGCCCGCAGCTTTGCCAGCAGCTGGTGACCGTCCATTTTGGGCATCATCACGTCCAGCACGATGCCGTCGTATTCCGCCCCGGCCAGATAGTCCAGGGCCTCTTCGCCGTCAAAGCAGCCGTCCACGCTGTAACCCGCCTTGGTCAGAGCCTTGACGATGAGGCGGTTCATGTCCTTGGTGTCCTCCACCACGAGGATGCGCATGAGACCACTCCTTCCTTTGAAAAAAGCGCGCCGGGCAGGCCGGTGAGGGCCCCCGGCGCGCGCGTCAGGTCAAAAGGTGTCCAGTTCGCCCAGGTCGTAGGGGGTGTTCTGGTACACATAATAGTTCAGCCAGTTGGTGTAGAGCAAAAAGGCGTGGGCCCGCCAGCGGTAGACCGGCTCTTTGGAGGGGTCGTCGCCGGGGTAGTAGTGCTTGGGCGGGGCGATGGGCAGGCCCTTGGCCACGTCCCGGCGGTACTCCGCGTCCAGCGTCAGCCGCTCGTACTCCGGGTGGCCGGTGACGAAAATTTGCCGTCCGCTGTCGGTGCTCATCAGATAGATGCCCGCCTCGTCGCTTTCCGCCAGCACCCGCAGGTCTTTGCAGGCCTTCACCTGTTCCTCGTCGATGCCGGTGTGGCGGGAGTGGGGCGCCCAGAACTCCTCGTCGAAGCCCCGCACCAGGGGGTTCGAGGGCCGGGTGACCCGGTGGGGAAAGATACCGAACATCTTTTCGGGCAGGGGGCGCTTGCCGATGCCGAAGTGGTGGTAGAGCGCCGCCTGGGCCCCCCAGCAGACGTGGAGGGTGGAGTAGACATTGGTGCGGGTGAAGTCCATGATCTGGCACAGCTCCGGCCAGTAGTCCACTTCCTCAAAGGGCATCTGCTCCACCGGCGCGCCGGTGATGATCATGCCGTCGAACCGTTCGCCGCGTATCTCGTCAAAGGTCTTGTAAAAGGCCTCCATATGCCCGCCGGGCACATGGCTGGCGGCGTGGCTGGCGGTGTGCAGCAGGGTCAGCTGCACCTGCAGCGGGCTGTTGGCCAGCAGGCGCGCCAGCTGGGTCTCGGTGGCTATTTTGGTGGGCATCAGGTTCAGCGCCACGATGCGCAGCGGCCGGATGTGCTGGGTGCGGGCCCGGCGCTTGTGCATCACGAACACGTTCTCGCTGCCCAGCACCCCGTAGGCGGGCAGTGTTTTGGGGATGATGAGGGGCATGGTTCAAACACTCCCTGTTTGAATGGTTTTTTCGCGTGCGGCGCAACGGTCTTTTGCGGCGGCAACTGCGAACAGGATAGAAGGCACTGCCAGCAGGTAGGTGGGCAGCAGATAGCGGTCCTCGTTGGTGGCGCTGGCGATGAGCACCGAGCCCAGGTTGCACAGCACCGGCAGCATCAGCGGCCAGGTGCGCGCCAGACGGCGCAGGCCAAGGGCGGCAAAGCCCATCAGCATGAGGCACAGATAGAAAAGGTGGCTCATGGGGTTTTCCGTGCTCCAGCCCCAGGCGCTGGTCTGGTTTTCGGCAATGAGGCGCAGGCAGGCGATGGGGTGCTGGAAAAACAGTTCCAGATACAGCGCCACGATGCCCGCCTTGTTTTCCGCCACCGACATCACGAACAAGTTGTTCAGCGGGTCGATGAGGTAGATGTCCTGGTCCAGCAGCGGTGCGAACTTTTCCTCAGAGGCGGTGGGGACATAGGTGAGCAGATCCCGGTGCCAGAGGATGCGCTTGGCGCTGTTGTATTTTTCAATGTCGAACTCGTCGATGGCCTGTAAAGCGCAGTCTACCGCCATCAGCTCCCGGGCGCGCGTTTCCTGCTCGGGCGTGAGCACGCCGTCGTGCAGCAGGATGACGATGCCAGTGGCGGGCACCTGTAAGGAGAAGCCGTTGGGCACCTTCGCCGCGCCGGCAATGTTGTAGGCACAGAAATTAAAAACCAGCACGGTGGCCAGCGCGGCGGCGACGACGGAAAAGCCCTCCTGCCGGCGGCGGACAAAGCCCAGCACCGCCAGCCAGACAAGGCACACCAGCACAAAGGCGTAGCCGTTGTAGCGCAGCAGGCCGCAGCCGGCCAGTGTCACTCCGAAGGCCAGCCGGTGATACCATCTCCAGGCCAGGTCGTTTGCGATGAAGCGGGCCATGAAATAGAGCGCGAGGCCCATGCACAGGCCGTAGGGCGGGTCTTTGGTACCGATTTGAAACATTGCCAGCGTGGTGGAATTGAGCATGAAGGCCAGCAGCCCCGCGCTCACCGCAAAAGGCGGCAGACCCCGGCGCCAGAGCCAGGCGGCAAACAGGCAGGTGAGGGCTGCCAGCGCCAGGAACTGGCAGGTGACCAGCGCGTCGTGGTTGCCCCGGAACAGCCAGATGATGAAGGTGTGGGCCAGGGTGTGCACGTCATTCAGCGGAACCGTGCCCTGCACCTGGCCCAGCTGATTGGCATAGTCCAGTGTGCCGTTTTCCACCAAGCGGTTCTGCCAGGCGGGATAAAGGACCAGGAGACTTGCCGCGAAAAAGGCCAGGCGGGGAAAGGGCCGCGCGGGAGCGGCCGCCTTTTCGCACAGGGCACACAGCCGCCCGGCGGCAAAGCAGAGCAAGGGCGCGGCGATGCAGGCCAGCGCCGCAGCCCGCACTGCGCCTTCCAGCGCCAGCGGCGACAGCGGGCCGGCGCTTTTGCCGGTGCGCAACAGCATCTGAGGCATCACGGAACCAAAGCCCAGCGCAGCGCCCAGCCCGGCAGTGATCAGCAGGGTGCTTTTCTTGGGCGGGGCAAGGCGGCGGCGCGCCTGGGATATCAGCACCCAGGCAAGCAGGCACAGAGCAAGAAAGAGCAAGAGGCTGCCGCCGCGCAGCCAGTGGGGAAGGACCCTTTGATAGAGCAATACGGCCAGTATGCCCAGCCCAAGCTGTGTCCAGGGCTCCCGCCAGAGAGCGGCTGCCCGCTGCCCGGCGCTCATTCTTCCGTCACCGCGTCCAGCGCCTGGGCGATGTCGGCGATGAGATCGCGGCTGTCCTCCAGGCCGCAGCTGAAGCGGACGAGGTCCGGGCTCACGCCGGCGGCGGCCAGCTCCTCGTCGTTCATCTGGCGGTGGGTGGCGCTGGCGGGATGCAGGCAGCAGGTGCGGGCGTCGGCCACATGGGTCTCGATGGCCGCCAGCTTCAGGTGTTTCATAAAGGTCTCGGCGGCCTTGCGCCCGCCCTTCACGCCAAAGCTCACCACGCCGCAGCCGCCGTTGGGCAGGTATTTCTGGGCCAGGGCGTAGTGCTTGTCGCCGGGCAGGCCGGAGTAGCTCACCCAGGCCACCTTCGGGTGGCCGTGCAAAAACTCCGCCACCGCCTGGGCGTTCTCACAGTGGCGCTTCATGCGCACGTGCAGGCTCTCCAGGCCCAGGTTCAAAAGATAGGCGTTCTGGGGGCTTTGGATGCTGCCGAAGTCCCGCATCAGCTGGGCGGTGGCCTTGGTGATGTAGGCGCCTTCCAAGCCGAAGCGCTCGGTGTACACCACGCCGTGATAGCTCTCGTCGGGGGTGCAAAGGCCGGGGAACTTGTCGGGATACCTGGTCCAGTCGAAGCGGCCGCTGTCCACGATGGCGCCGCCCACGGCGGAGCCGTGGCCGTCCATGTACTTGGTGGTGGAGTGGGTCACGATGTCCGCGCCCCACTCGAAGGGCCGGCAGTTCACCGGGGTGGCGAAGGTGTTGTCGATGATGAGGGGCACGCCGTGGGCGTGGGCCGCCTTGGCGAACTTCTCAATGTCCAGCACCGTCAGGGCGGGGTTGGCGATGGTCTCGCCGAACACCGCCTTGGTGTTGGGCCGGAAGGCAGCGTTCAGCTCTTCTTCGGAGCAGTCCGGGTCCACGAAGGTGAACTCGATGCCCATCCGCTTCATGGTCACGGCGAAGAGGTTGTAGGTGCCGCCGTAGATGGTGCTGCTGCTCACCACATGGTCGCCGCAGCCGGCAATGTTGAACACCGAGTAGAAGCTGGCCGCCTGGCCGGAGCTGGTGAGCATGGCGGCGGTGCCGCCCTCCAGCTGGCAGATCTTGGCGGCCACCGTGTCGCAGGTGGGATTCTGCAGCCGGCTGTAAAAATAGCCGCTGGCCTCCAGGTCGAACAGTTTGCCCATGTCCTCGCTGGTGGCGTATTTGAAGGTGGTGCTCTGAATGATGGGCACCTGGCGGGGCTCGCCGTTGCCCGGCGTGTAGCCGCCCTGTACGCAGATGCTGTTGAGATGCAGATCCATTTTGAAAACCCTCCCCGTATCTGTTCCGCCCGGCGGGCGGAAAAAACGCTTTACTTTATTATTTTAACGTATCCGCGCCGGTCTTGCAAGGCGGTTCAGTCCAGCGTCTTGCCCATCAGGCTCACCAGCGGGCGCAGCTTGTCCATCAGGGCGGAGAACTGGGCCGGGGTCAGGCTCTGGGCCCCGTCGCACAGCGCCCGGGCCGGGTCGTTGTGCACCTCCACCATCAGGCCGTCCGCCCCGGCGGCCACCGCCGCCGCGGCCAGCGGCTCCACCATCCAGGCGATGCCTGCCGCGTGGCTGGGGTCGATGACCACCGGCAGATGGGTCATCTTTTTCAGCATGGGCACGGCGCTGATGTCCAGCGTGTTGCGCATGCTGGGCTCAAAGGTGCGGATGCCCCGCTCGCACAAAATGACCTGGTCGTTGCCCTCGGCCATGATGTACTCGGCGCTCATCACCAGCTCCTCCAGCGTGGCGGAAAGGCCCCGCTTCAAAAGCACCGGCCGCCCGCTCTGGCCCACCGCCTTGAGCAGCTCGAAGTTCTGCATGTTCCGCGCCCCCACCTGGATGAGGTCCACGTCGGCGAAGAGGGGCAGGTGCTCGGTGTTCATGATCTCGGTCACGATGGGCATGCCGGTCTTTGCCCGGGCGTGGCGCAGAAGCTCCAGCCCCTCCGCCCGCATGCCCTGGAAGGAGTAAGGCGAGGTGCGGGGCTTGAAGGCGCCGCCCCGCAGAAGCTTCGCCCCGGCGGTTTGCACCGCGGCGGCCACCGTCTCGATCTGGCTTTCGCTCTCCACGCTGCAGGGCCCGGCGATGACGGCGAAGCTGCCGCCGCCCACCTTCACGCCGCTCACGTCCACCACCGTGTCCTCCGGGTGGAACTTGCGGTTGGCCTTCTTGTAGGGCTCGCTCACCCGACGCACATCCTCCACCACCGGGCTGGCCCGCAGCCAGCTCTCGGCGATGGATTTCGTGTCGCCCACAAGGCCCAGGATGTGGGTCTCCGCGCCCTGGCTCTCGTGGATGGAAAGGCCCCGGCCCTCCAGTTCTCTGCACAGGTCCTTCACGGCCTGCTGGTCGGCGTGCTGTTTCAGAATGATGATCATGTCGGTTTTCCCCCTCGTTTCAGAATAAAAAACCGGGAAGCCTGCTGCCGCAGACTTCCCGGTGGTTTTGTGTGCCGAAACGCGCTTTCCCGCGCCCCTTACACTCCCGCCTGACCGCAGCAAACAGAGCCTTTACCCATCATGAAGTAAAAGCCGTAATAATACATGCTGGCGGTGAACAGAGTGGTCATGGCGCACCTCGCGCGTTCAAAAAGATTTGTGCAAAGCATAGCACGCGGCAAACGCTTTGTCAAGGGAAAGCCTTCCCCCTTGCGCGGCGTGCTACAATAAAAGAAAAAACGCCCGGCCCGATGGCCGCGGCGGCAAAAAGGGGAAAGAGACAATGGCGCAGCCCAAGACCAACGCCATGCGCATGCTGGACAAGGCGAAGGTGAACTATACATTCCACGAGTACGACCATTCCGACGGGGCCATCGACGGGGTGGCCGTGGCGGCAAAGCTGGGGCAGGACCCGGCGCGGGTGTTCAAAACGCTGGTGACCCAGGGGGCCAGCCGGGCCTTTTATGTGTTCGTCATCCCGGTGGCGGAAGAGCTGGACCTGAAGGCCGCCGCCCGGGCGGTGGGGGAGAAGAGCGTGGCCATGCTCCATGTGGCGGACCTGCTCAAGACCACCGGCTATGTGCGGGGCGGATGCAGCCCCGTGGGCATGAAAAAGGCCTTCGTCACCACGGTGGACGAGAGCGCTCAGGACAAGGAGACCATCATGGTCAGCGCCGGGCGCATCGGGGCCCAGGTGGAGCTTGCGCCCGCCGATCTGCTGGCCGTCACCGGCGCGAAATACGCCGCCATCACCGCCGGGAAAGTATGACTACCAAGCGATTTGATTGGTAATCGTGCCAAAAAAGCGCGGGGAAAACAATGCGCCCGGAGCAAATGTTCTGAAAATGTTTTGCACGGTGCGAAACAGGTTGCATTTTGCCGCCGCACCCTTTAAACTGAAAGGGTAGAAAGCACGCCCGCGCGCCGCACCCGATGCGGCGGTGGGCAAGATTTTTTTGCAGGAGGTGCGCGGCATGGGGCGTTGTGTGTTTGGGCGGCCCGGTTCCCATGGCGGGGCGAAGTGCCGCGCGCGCAAACAGCGGGGGAAGAGCACCCCTTTATCGAAGTGAAACAAAGGCCGTGGTGTAAGTGTGCACCACGCCTTTTCTTTTTTGATTACAGGGAGGTCGAACAAAGGTGACACAGACAAAAAAAGTGGCCGTTTTGATGGGCAGCGACAGTGACTGGCCGGTGGTGAAAGGCGCCTGCGCCGAGCTCAAACGGCTGGGCATCCCCTTCGAGGCCCACATCCTCAGCGCCCACCGCACCCCCGCCGAGGCCGCGGAGTTCTCCAAATCCGCGCGGGACAAGGGCTTCGGCGTCATCCTCTGCGCGGCGGGCATGGCCGCGCATCTGGCGGGGGCCGTCGCCGCCAACACCACCCTGCCGGTGGTGGGCATCCCCATGAAGGGCGGCGCTGTGGACGGGCTGGACGCCCTGCTGGCCACCGTGCAGATGCCCAGCGGCATCCCCGTGGCCACCGTGGCGCTGAACGGCGCGAAGAACGCCGCCGTGCTGGCCGCCCAGATTTTGGCCGTCACCGACGAGCGCCTGGCCGCCCTTCTGGCCGCCGACCGCGAGGCCATGGCCGCCCAGATCGCCAAAAAGGAAGAAGCCCTGCAGGCCCAGCTTGCCGAGCTGTGATAAAAACGCACCACGAACTTTTACAATAAAAAGGAGAGTATAACGATGAAAAAGATGGAGCAGCTGTACGAGGGCAAAGCCAAGAAAGTGTTCGCCACCGACGACGCGAACCTGGTCATTGTGGACTACAAGGACGACGCCACCGCCGGTGACGGCGCCAAGAAGGGCACCATCCGGGGCAAGGGCGTTGTGAACAACCGCCTGTCCAACAACCTGATGAAGATGCTGGAGGGCAAGGGCGTGCCCACCCACTTCGTGGAGGAGCTGAGCGACCGCGAGACCCTGGTGAAGAAGGTCCAGATCGTGCCTCTGGAGGTCATCGTGCGCAACGTGGCCGCCGGCAGCTTCACCAAGCGCCTGGGCGTGCCCGAGGGCACCGTTCTGAAGTGCCCCACCCTGGAGTTCAGCTACAAGAACGACGACCTGCATGACCCGTTCATCAACCATTATTACGCCTTGGCCCTTGACCTTGCCACCCAGGAAGAGCTGGACACCATTGCCAAGTACGCCTTCAAGGTCAACGAAGTGCTGAAGAAGATCATGCTGGATGCCAACATCCGCCTGATTGACTTCAAACTGGAGTTTGGCCGCCTGTCTGACGGCACCATCATTCTGGCTGACGAGATCAGCCCGGATACCTGCCGCTTCTGGGATGCCACCACCGGTGCCCACCTGGATAAAGACCTGTTCCGCCGCAGCCTTGGCGGTGAGGCCGATGCCTACCAGGAAGTTATGAAGCGCCTGCTGGGCTGATTGAACCAAGCTTAGTCCAGCCAATGTTCAGGGTGTACTGGAACCGCCGTTCGCTCTTCCGGTGCACCCTGCCATCGTTTGAAACAGGAAACGGAGAACTGAATGAAGGAGCTTTGTCCAGCCGAAGCACTGCATGAAGAATGCGGCGTGTTCGGTATCTATGATTCCACCGGCAAAACCAACATGGTCAGCGCCGTGTACAGCGCCCTGTACGCTTTGCAGCACCGCGGCCAGGAAAGCTGCGGCATTGCCCTGAACGTGGACGGTGTGCTGACCGGCTACCGCGATCTTGGCCTGGTCAGCGAGGTATTTACCCCGCGCGTGCTGGCTGACCTGCCGCAGAATGCCAAGATGGCCACCGGCCATGTGCGCTATGCCACCAGCGGCCAGCGCACCCGCGCCAACGCCCAGCCCATGGTTCTGCACCACTGCAAGGGCACTATGGCCATCTGCCACAACGGCAACCTGACCAATGCCCCCCAGCTGCGCCACAAGCTGGAAATGAACGGTTCGATCTTCCACGGCACTTCGGACACCGAGGTCATCGGCTATCTGCTGACCCAGAACCGCCTGATCAGCCCGGATATTGAAACAGCTGTCTGCCGCACGATGGAGCAGATCGTGGGTGCTTACAGCCTGGTCATTATGACCCACACCAAGCTGATCGCCGCGCGCGACCCCAACGGTTTCCGCCCGCTGTGCATCGGTGCCTTGCCCGACGATAAGGGCTGGGTCTTTGCCAGCGAGACCTGCGGTCTGGATGCCGTCGGTGCCAAGTTTGTGCGCGACGTGCGCCCCGGTGAGGTCGTGATCGCCGACCGCAACGGTCTGCGCAGTCTGGACAGCCACTGCGGCATCGCCCCCCACACCCTGTGCGTGTTTGAGTACAT
>OLRN01001371.1_pt1 | contig 13190 bp, 9 predicted proteins | sample 1673001 | NCBI WGS metagenome assembly OLRN01 (sample SAMEA3136745, study PRJEB25190) | human gut metagenome | biome: human gut; feature: human-associated habitat; material: faeces | place: Austria | collected 2013 | reverse complement strand
AAAAGTTCGCGGTCGAGTGAGCGAGCCACATCCACCTGTACCTCCCACGTCTGTCGCAAGTCATCATCTCCTACGCCCAAATACTCCAATACGAAATCATTCATCACACACCACATTCCGGCATTATCGCATACTGCGCCCACAGTCAACTGCCCATCTCCCACAAAAACATCTGTATAAATACGCGAAACGGTTGCACCGGCATTCAAGTCCTCTGCATTCTGCCCCAGATGCAATGCCGTATTCGCCCCATCGGCCCGCGTCTTATCCACACTATACACCGAAACCGGTAAACCACCGGTAGTCTTCACATACAACCGGAAGTGCTTATTGGATGTGCCCAAATCGCTTCGCGCCTGCATACTCACCCGGTAATTTCCTAACGGGAGCCCTGTCAACAATTGATGACAATCAAAAGTAGTATGCCAGAACTCCATCACTCCCTGACTGAACTTAGGATAGTTCGCATCCGATACCGTAAGCGTCCACCCCGTCGTATTTCCAATGTCAAAACCAGCATTTTGTATCCGCACCGTCAAATCGACCGGATGTGCAACAGACGCATTATCCAAACGGTATTGCTCCATCGCATCCAGCAAGGTATGATAAGCCGCCATACGTTCACGTGCCTCACCGGACACCAATAATACACGCGCCTCATCGACCGCCTTTTTCAGAGCACCGCCCTTGTCTTCACCATACGTCAACGTATCTGAAGCCGCCACCGCTTCTTCAAGCAACATGTACGGACTTTGATACTCCAAAGCCACGTCGGCAAACGACACCCACTGACATGCATTATTCAAACCGGACTCCACTCCCACCGTCAAATCTTGGTCGAGTACATCCGTCGCCACTTCCGTCTCACGCAAAACCTTAACCGACGTCACCGGAGACCTGTCGTCATTGGCAAACAATTCTATTACCCCTCCGTCGGCTCCTTTCTGTGCAACCGCCTTGAAGATATAGCGCCCAACAGGTAACCCGGATGCAGACGCATAAATCAAACGCTGTCCGGCCAAGAAATTGCCCGTACAATAACGTTCTATCATGTTCTCTCCCGTAGCATCTCCACGCTGCGCATCCGACCCGTCTATGGCAAACACACGATAATTACCACCTTCAGCATCGGTCATCCAATGCGTACGGTTATCAAACATCACGTCGGTTCCCGAAGGCAACAGACGCCCTCCGTCCGGCAAAACCGAACTGACATCCATAGCTTTGCCCGCATGGGGTAAATAGGCCTTCCAAGCCTTATCCAAATTCTCATAAGCCCTGAAAACCTCATCGGCCGAACCCGCTGCGGCAAAAAGCTCCAATGCTTCTTTCAACGAGGCATCATCCACTCCCTCCGTCTCCACAAACTTCTTATACCTCTCGTACGCATCCTTGTAGTCCTCATAATGTACCTGTAACAGGTGTATCTCTCCCAACACGCGTTGATAACGCACGGCCGTCTCTATCCCATCCGAAGCCGATTCTTTCAATCCGACCAACTGCTGCCAAAGCTCAGATGTCACCTCATCCTCCCGAATAGCATCCGCCTCTTTTCGCATGGCAGACAAATCAACTGACAAATCCGTCTCCCCAAGGTAAAGCAAACTAAAGTTATCCATGGCAAACCAATTCATGCCATTCGCCGAATAAGCATAATTCTGATCGGTCATATTCTTGGCTCCGAAAGTTACCTTGCCCTCTTCGCCGACATAGAACTCTACCGTAAAACGTCCGGCCTCCCCATCCAGTGAAGCCACCGGCGTATTTACCCCGCCGGCATACAAATACACGTCTTTTACATAATTACGGGCAGCCTCTCCGCTCTTGCCTTGTTGCGTGGCAATGACAGATGCCCCCAATTCATATTTACCCGGCTTCAAACCTTCAAGGGTCTGAAATATGTTAAAACGTTCCTGTCCCCAACAAGTCCGACCATCCTCCGAAGCCGTACGTTTACGTTCGATATAAGGCTGGCTTAACCCCGAAACTGACGACACACCCTTTTGAAAACCTTCCACGTCCGTCATCCACAGTTCAGGTTTCTCACAATCAGGGTCCGGCAAAGAATGAGTCAACTCATTTGCATTGGGAATAATATGGAAGGATTTCTCTATTACGACTCCCGACTGGTTAGTCAAACGGAATATCAACTCATGTTCCTGGTCGTCCTCTAAAGTATATGTATAGGAACCTCCCGTGGCCAACTGCCTGCCGTTCTCATCATACCATATTTCACTTTCTATGTAGTTCCAGTTCGCATAAGAAGTGCTCACGGTCAGCGAACGCCCTTTTCCCATCAAGACTTCACTGCCTTCCACCACCTGACCGTTATATACGGCCGTTGAGGACAACGTTCCTTTAATCCCCTCACCGCGTACGGACACGGAAAACATTTGTGTACTCTCTATTCCATGGGTATTCGTGTACGTAAGACGATATATTCCGGAATGTTCAGCCGTGACCTGCCGTTGCTGTCCGGCCGCCCCGTCATCCCATGTCCATTTTCCCGTATTGCTCTCCCCTTCGGGTAAAGTAGCCGACAAGGTCAATACAGCCCCCGGTTCCACATCTCGGATTTCCGCATATTTTCGGGTTTCCGTCTTTCCGGCTATCACAGGAAAAAGAATTGTAGGCGTTTGTTCCACAGTAACCGGCCGGTCACTGTACATCAAGTCGCCAAATCCCGTATGGTCATACCCTCCGCTATTGTTCCCATACGAACCGCCGCCACGCTCCATTCCGATAATCCCTTTCATCGTCCGGCAAAAGTTCATCGGGATTCCCATCCGGTTCTCGTAATGATTGATAAACAACTGCCAAATAGGGCGCCATTGTCCGCGTCCGGTAGCATTCAATCCCCCCATCCACCAATTCTGTTTATAAGGCAGGTCGTCCGTGCCACTATTGTATGCTGCCACGTATTCCGCCGCACCGGCTACCATCGCCGCACCGGCCTGGCCTGGTATCAGCGTATTCGTCAAATTGCAAAAAGCATTGTCTCCCTGATTGTAAGCCGACTCAAAAGCGTACGACAACAAGCCCAACGCCGCCATGGCATGCCCTTGATCGCGCCCGCTCTCTTGCATTTGGTTCAAATAACCTAACGGTCCACGCTCGTCTTTATGGAACCAAGGTATCAGTCCCCAACCATAGCCGCACAAACCCTGTCCGAACGCATCGGGATGAAGGGCCGTCACGCAAAGCGACTCATTGCCCGGTCCTTCTTTCAACCAATACATACCGTAATTATATATGTCCGGTAAGTCGCATAATACCCCCAAAGAAACACAGAAAAGCGCATTTCCCAATCCCCAGTTACTATGGTAATGATACCAGTTTTGTTCGCGCTCTACCGTATCATGCCGACGTTCCAAAAAATCTTGTGCCGTAGTAAACCATACATCTATCATGTATTGCTTAAACAATTCAAAATCTTCTTCCGGCCATTTCTTATAATCGCGCATGATTTCGGCAGCATTGATAAACTGGTAACCGATAAATCCGGGAATCAACGAAACATTCGTATTGCCGGCAAGTCCTTTGTTATAGATACGGTAAGCATTCAATACGTCTATGGCCACGTCGCCATAGCCCTCATCTCCCGTAATCTTCCATAACAATGCACATTGATAAGCCCGCGCCGCATTACGGTAAGCATTCATATAATTCTCCTGACCGGATATTCCACGTGAAATATACTCGTTCACGCCCCAGTTATGTCCGTGGTCTCCATTTACGGGAGGAGCCGTACGCAAGGCTTCCAAAGCCTCTAAAGCATGCTCATCTCCTGCGGCCAAGCGGGCACGCACGGCCTCAAAGTCCTCCTCCGAGTGTAGCAGGCCAGGGTGGCGAAAAGCCGCCTCTTGGGCATATAACGTACCTGCCACGAGAGCTACACTAAATAAACACAATAATAATCTTCGTTTCATGAAAATAAAACTTTTCTATCCATATATTTTAAAAAAAAGAATGCCGCCCTTTCCCCAAAAAGGATACGGCATCCCCTCTATTTCATAAAGGACTTACCAAATATCCCATCCTCCGTTTTTATTCGAATACGCCTCGATGATATCATGATCAGAAGCGTTACCGCCATAACCGATATTCACATCACCACCTGCATTCACACTGCAAGCCATCATATCCGAGACTTCCATCTTTACCATCTCCATATGGGGAGACTCATACATTTTCTTTTCCATTGTCTATTCGTTTTTCTAAATTTATACCTTTTATTTGATTACTTTCTTTCCACCTACGATGTAGATGCCGCGTTCCAAGCCACTGAGGGCTTCAGCCTTCTTCACACCGGCCTTCACCTTCACGCCACTCAGAGTAAACACATCAACCATCTTTCCGCCATCTTCCGCTGTATTGTCCAACACTTCACCGACACTAGTCACCGCTCCGTCTATATCGATGAGCAAGCGGTTGACACCGGCAACCGGAGATTCCGAATCCACATTGATATAGGCACGGAAGCCTTTCAGGCTTACCTTATCTGTTTGGTCGGCCAGATAGAACATATCATCCTTGATAAAGTATGCTCCTTGCGGTACTGTGGTGGCATCGTAGTTTCCGGTCATCGAAACAAGATTCATCGGAAAAGCTTCCGGCTGCTTTGCACTGACCATCACACCATCAGCTTTGATTTCCGTCACGGCTTCTTCCGGCTTCACCAAATAAGGCACACCGGCTTCCACGGCATCCACTTTGTCGAAATCCAACGTAATGCCCTCTCCCGAGGCTTGCATTCCACTCAACCGCCTTACCTCGCCCAGTTTATTGGCCTCAACCTGTTCAGCAGTCAGGGCAAAAGGCACACAGAAAGTGTTCCACTTTTCGGCCACCAACTTGCGCTGAAGGGTCACATCAGTATACATGCAGCTTTCACGTCATAAGCCCCAGTCTCATCCAGAGCCAAAGCCTCGGCCTTGGGAGCCACTTTATAGAGTTTCATGTCGTTACAGCCTATCCAGTTGGCCAGATTGCCCTCTTCCGTCTTCACGCCCAATTTCAACACACCTTCAGTTGCTTGGAAGAAGGACACATTATATACTTTATCCAGTGTTTTTCCATTTTCAACCCAATCCCCTTGCTTTTCTCCGGCATAAACTGCTGCCTTCAACTGTCCTTCTCCACCAATATTGGCTCTATTACCGAAAGCTCTCAAAGTCATCTCATATTGTCCGGCCGGTACATTTACCTCTTGATAAAGTACCCAAGTACCCGGTGTAAATTCAGTTCCTTGATAACTTTCATAGAACTGGCTCGGATCATTATTGTTATTAAAATTGTTACTAGTTGAACCTGTACAAGAAACCCAACCAAAATCAGATACATATGCCTTAGGCATGCCCGTCACATCCGGATTCTTCAACATAAACGTCATGTCGAACTGATGCTCACCCATAGGTGTGGCCGACTGTACAAACGTCCGGCGAGCATTCTCCAAAACTTCATAGCAAGTTTGAAGTTCCTCAACCGTTTCAAGCTGAACATACCCTTCTGCCGTTTTTATGGCAGTTTCAAAAGCATTCACCGTTTCTTGGTCTGCCGTGGAATTCTCCTTGTATATCGAACATTCTTCCAACAATCCGGCTATATCTTTTGATATGCCAACCACAGACGCACATTCTTCCACAGCCTGTTTCAAAGCATTATAAGCGGCATAACGTTCATCCAACGTAGCAACCGGCATTTCAATAGCCTGTTTCAAAGCAGCCTGAAGCTTTTCCGGCAAATAAGCCTCATCTATAGCCTGAGCTTCTGCTAATTTAGCATCATATAGCCCCTGTATCTCCTGAGCCCCATCGTTGACTAAAGTCAAACGGAAATTATCAAAAAACAACTGTAAACGAGCCTCTGACTTATGTACATTTACTCCAATCCGCACCTTGCCGTCCACAACAAGCACATTACCAGCCTCAGCCCGGTTCCTCTCTTTATCAGCCGCCCAATCTACTACAGCCTGTTCTACCGAACCTCCATGATTCCAATTCATTTTAGCCGTAGCCCTTGCCTCCGAACTCTGAATATAAAGGTCTGTCTTATCCCCAATCGTTGCATGTTCCTGCACAGATACACGATAAAGTCCATTTGGCACATCAATCTCTTGATAAAAGTCCAAAGTAGGTGCCCAATGTGCATTGAACCCAAAGAATGGCATGCCATGGCTCATATCAGGCTTCTCATTACAACCCCAGCCGTCCATCGTATTATCCTCAAATCCCGGATTCACCACCATCAACGGGGTGACATCCAAGTTGACGACACCGTCTGCCAAGCCATTTCCCTTATCATAAAACGCCTTGCAGGAGTCCAACAGTTCATTTCCGGCAGCAATCCAGACTTCTTTATCCTTTGATACCAAAGCCTTGGCAGAAGTTGCTTCAATAGCCGATTGCAATTCACCTTTAACGGCATCATCAGCCAAAACCACGCCTTTCAAATATTCCGCATATTCCTTAGTGTTCAGGAATTTGGCTGCAAAATCTACCTTCACCGCATTCACCTCGGCTATCAAGTTAGCTATTTGGGCTATGGCTGCAGCAAACTCCTCTGAAGTAGTACAAGATTCCTCCTTTACTGCGCCCAACTCATCCAAGTAAGCTGTAGGCACCTGCCCTTCAAGGTTCTTTGCCAAAGTATGTGCCTCTTCCACTTTCTCCTTCAAGGCATCTGCCATGGCACCCATATCCTCTCCTATATATTCTACCTTGACACGGGAAATAGCCAACCAGTTGTTACCATTGTTTTCACCAGCACGCAAACCAACGCGCAACGTACCCTCGGGCACCGTACCGACTACGGAAACTTCGCCCCACACATTGGTGGACACGGCTTCCTGACCACTATTGGCAAACAGGTACAGCCCTTCGGCACAAACATTGTCATTACCTTGCGCACGCCCCATCGCCACGGCAGTCACCCTGTAACTTCCGGCAGGCAGTCCCTTTATTTCCTGCCATATCAAATCGGCATTCTTAGTGGGCGCATTGTTATCTGTCCAATATTCTATACCCTTACCTGAATATACATCGTTGTTCAATTCAGGATTTTCCATATTGTAAAATCGGGACTCATTCAAGGCATTCCTATCCCATCCATAACCTTCCGTACACAAGGCATTGGCCATCGCTCCCGTCATATCCATAGGGTTCTCTCTATTCACGGCATCCACTATGGATTGGTCTGCCAAAATACTTACGGCCGAAAGCACAATATGGTTGTTATCACTCCCTATCTCTCCTGTTTTTATCCCTAAAGAAAGAAGACCGTCCTCACGGACAACGACCTCCTTCAATTCATACTTTTTCATGGTATAACCAGTTATAATATCTGCCGTATTCTCATTGGCAAACACTTGCATACCATCCTTCAATGTATGGTCACCCAAATTCTGGCATTCCGCCCACATGACCACGGTATATTTTCCCTGCGGAAGTTTGGTATCCTGATAGATGATTTTCGTATTGGCTTCATAATGATAGTCATTTCCCTGCCAACGTTCCACCCCATTGGGACACGGGCAATCTCCAAGGATTACATCCTTATTGTTAGGATCATTGGGTATCGCATAAATCCGGAAATTTCCACCAGTTACGTCTGTCTTCCATCCCATCTGCCCATCATACATTCCTGCACTCAGTATGGACATCTTGGCATTCCGCATCACCCAGCCGGACACATCCACTTGTCCGTCTTCCGCATCAGCTAACAATCTGCCCATCGCATACTCATAAGCACTCTTGTCCGTCACAATCCCTTTAGCTTCATAAGTTTCCTGAGAAGCCAAAGACGCCGCACTCATCAGTGCCGCCGTAAATAGTAATTTACTTTTCATTTTTTGTTTTTTAATGATTTACATTTAGGTTAATATCACATTTTTCATTTATATAGGATTACGAACAAGCCTCCCTAAAAGCACAAAGAACACATCCATTTATGCTTTCTTTACACTATATTTCAATACACCTCCGTATTCAAATCTATTAAAAGCAAAAAACCGTTCATAAAACACAATAAAATAAAGATTTGTTTGGGAAAACGGACAAAAAGCCTTATTTTGCAGAAATTTTCAGTCTGTAGCCTGTTGGGAAAATGGGCAGACTCACGAAAACAAGGAAGCGTATGGCATTAAAAAATATCTTTGCGTGCTGTTTTTGCTTGGTATGTGGAGTAACGACTGTTCCGGCTCAAAAGCAACTCACCGGAAAAGCCACTTATTATTCCGACAAGTTACATGGAAGAAAAATGAGCAACGGCGAGAGATACCACCGTGACAGTATGACTTGTGCACACAAGAAGTACCCTTTCGGTACCCTGCTGAAAGTACGCAACCCGCTAAATGGAAAAGAAGTGGTGGTGAGAGTAACCGACCGTGGGCCTTTCTCAAAACGTTATGTCATCGACCTGTCCAAGGCAGCGGCACGTGAGTTAGGATTCATCCGGAAAGGTTTTTGCCAAGTGGAAATCACGCGAATACATCCCAATCGTATTCCATTCAGACCGGAAGATGCCGAGGAAATTCCGGAGCTACACTTAGAATATCAGGATATAGTGACCTACCCTGTACCGATATGGCAACAGGATACGCTACAGGATAAGAAGCCGCAACCGACAAGAATCAAGAAACTTAAAATCGACAAGAAATAGAATTCAATTTGTAGACACAAAATGGAAAAGAAACTCAGAAGAGAGTCTGTTTGCGTACAGGCCGGATGGACGCCCAAGAAAGGCGAACCGCGCGTTTTACCTATTTATCAAAGTACTACTTTTAAATACGACAACAGCGAACAAATGGCTCGTTTGTTCGACTTGGAAGACACGGGATATTTCTATACCCGATTGCAAAACCCCACAAACGATGCCGTAGCAGCCAAGATTGCCGAACTGGAAGGAGGCGTAGGCGCCATGCTGACGTCTTCAGGACAAGCGGCCAATTTCTATGCCGTATTCAATATCTGTCAAGCAGGCGACCACTTCGTCACTTCTAACACTATTTATGGAGGCACATACAACCTGTTCGGAGTCACCATGAAAAAGTTAGGCATCGAATGCACGTTTGTAGATCCGGAATGGGACGACAAACGTATCGAAGCCGCTTTCCGTCCGAACACGAAATGTTTTTTCGGCGAAACCATTTCGAATCCGGGCGGCCACGTGTTCGACATAGAACGCTTCGCCCGGATGGCCCACAAACACGGTGTGCCTTTGATTGTGGACAACACCTTTGCCACACCGATCAACTGCCGCCCGTTTGAATGGGGAGCAGACATCGTCACCCACTCCACCACTAAATATATGGACGGACACGCCACATCGGTAGGCGGTGCCATCGTGGACAGCGGTAACTTCGATTGGAACGCCCATGCCGACAAGTTCCCGGGCCTTTGCCAACCGGACGAAAGCTACCACGGGTTGACTTATGCCGACGCTTTCGGCAAGATGGCTTACATCACCAAAGCCACGGCGCAACTCATGCGAGACTTAGGTTCCATCCAAAGCCCCCAAAACGCATTCTTGCTCAATCTCGGCCTTGAAACCCTGCATCTGCGTATGCGGCAGCACTGCGCCAACGCACAAGCCGTAGCAGAGTACCTGGAGCAAAACGAACGTGTGGCTTGGGTGAACTACTGCGGTCTGAAAAGCAACAAATATTATGAGTTAGGACAAAAATACTTGCCGAATGGGGCTTGCGGTGTCATCGCATTCGGTCTGAAAGGCACAAAAGAAGATGCCATCCGGTTCATGGACAGTTTGAAGATGATTTGCATCGTGACGCATGTGGCCGACGCCCGCACATGCGTATTGCATCCGGCCAGCCATACGCACCGACAGCTCTCCGACGAACAGTTGCGCGAAGCCGGAGTGGCACCCGACCTGATTCGCCTGTCAGTCGGTATAGAAAATGTAGAAGACATCATCGAAGACATCCAACAGGCATTGGACGCATCGAAATAAGTGTCGGTAGCCGTGGCTTCCTCCACTACCCATGGCTATCTCCTATACTACAACCTCCCCCGGAAAACGCTGACAAATACGTTTCCGGGGGAGGCTGTTTTCAACGGACACGGTTTCTCAATGCCCCGATTTACCACCCAACTTCTTCCGCAAGATTTCGCGCACCTCGTCAGCCGAAGCCCCGACGGCCAACAGGGTACCGTCGCTGTCGACAAGGAAAGTGCCTCCACCGGAGTTTCCTATACCGTGTAAAGCCCATACATTATTGGCATCTTCTATCTCGGCATAACAAGCCCAAGGGTAGCCGTCTTTTCGCACCGCCTGATCCATGTCGCTCCAGCGCTTCTCACGGGCTATGCCCACCACCGTGAAGCCTTTGTCCTTGAACTCCTCATAAACGGGAATCATGGATTTGGAATTCGCGCGGCACGGGCCGCACCACGAAGCCCACAAATCCACCAAGGCTATCTTGCCGCGTATCAGGCCGGACATACGCAAAGGACGGCCATCGTTACCCGTAATCTCATAATCGGGATAAGGTTTCCCTTCGGCCAATGTCCGGGATTGGCGCAAAGCGTTCACGACGGCATGGTAAGGATGCCCCGGCAAATAACCGGCATAGACGGAATCATAAACCGCCCACAATGCCTGCTTCAGGCTGTCCGGATGATCGGTATCATCCAACTCGAAACGCAAAAAAGACAAGCCGGATACCGAAGGCTTGCGCGCCCCCTCACGGACCCGCCACGACTTCTCTTCGGTACGGTAGGCGGCAAGGCTGTCCTGCAAAGCCATCATCCGAGGCGAATAAAGCCTGCGGGACTTTTCCAAACTGTCCCGTTGCTTATAAATTTTGTTCGCCTCTTCCTGCGTCTCCGCCGTCCTCAGGCGTTCATACAAGTCCTTGCCTGCCGGGCCGCCGTGCTGGGCGTCCTGGCCGACAAGGCCGCTGGTGAGATGCTGCGGGCGCTGGGCGAAAGCTTCAGCACCATCTATGCCGTCACGCCCGACTGCCCCCGGGCCATGAGCGCCGAAGCGCTGGCCGAACTGGCGGCCCGGGAGCTGCCGGAGGTGCCGGTCTACCCCTGCGCCGACCTCGGCCAGGCGCTGGACACCGCTCTCGGCCTGCCGCAGGGCGCGGTGGTCTGCGGCTCGCTTTATCTGGCGGCTCAGGTCCGTCCCATGTTGTTGGAACGGCTGTGACCCATCGCCGCCACGTTGCGGCAAAATATTTGCACCCGACCCCGTATACTTGGTAATTGCCAGGTATACGGGGCTTTTTGTTTGCATATATGCCGGGCAAAGGAGGAAAAGAAGGATGGCAAAGGTCACGTTCACCCACGCGGGCGACACCCTCATCGCCTATCTGTCGGGCGAGATCGATCACCATACCGCCCAGCTTCTGCGAGAGCAGATAGACGGCCAGATCGCCGGCAGCATGCCCGCTCAGCTGGTGCTGGATTTCGGCGGCGTGGATTTCATGGATTCCAGCGGAGTGGGGCTCATCCTGGGCCGGGCAAAACAGATGCAGGCGCTGGAGGGCCGCATCACGGTGCAGAAAGCGCCGCCCGCTGTGGCCAAAATGCTGCGGCTGGCCCGCATCGAATCCATATAAATAAAAGGAGCGCACAGGCAATGAAAGCAAAGAATCTGGTCAAACTCAGCTTTTACTCCCGCAGCGTCAACGAGGGCTTCGCCCGGGGCGCGCTGGCGGCCTTCCTGGCCCAGGCGGACCCCACCGTGCCCGAACTGGCGGACGTCAAGACCGCCGTCAGCGAGGCGGTGACCAACTGCATCGTCCACGCCTATCCCGGCGGGGTGGGGCTGGTGCACATGTCCGTCGCCCTGTACGACGGTGGAAAGATAAAGATCACCATCACCGACAAGGGCGTGGGCATCGCCGATGTGGAAAAAGCCATGCAGCCCATGTTCACAACCGGAAACCCGGAGGAGCGGGCGGGCCTGGGCTTTGCGGTGATGCAAAGCTTCATGGACAAGGTCAAGGTCACCAGCAAGCCGGGGCAGGGCACCCGCGTGGTGATGACCAAGACCCTCGCCGGCCGCGGCTGAACCTCTCTTACATATCTTTATATAGAGAGGGGGCTTTTCCGTGCCGACCAAACTGGGCCCGCGGGAGGAGTTCATACAAAACAATCTGGGCCTTGTCCACGCCTGCGCGGGGCGCTTTCGGGGCCGGGGCATCGAGTACGACGACCTCTATTCCGCCGGCTGCATGGGCCTCGTCAAAGCCTACGACGGATTCGACGAGGGGCGGGGCGTGCAGTTCTCCACCTACGCGGTGCCGGTCATCCTGGGGGAGATAAAAAAGCTCTTTCGCGACGGCGGCACCGTCAAGGTCAGCCGCTCCCTCAAGGAGCTGGGCCTCAAGGTGAACACTTTGCGTGAGACCATCATCAAGAACACCGGGGCTGAACCCACAGTCGGTCAGCTGGCCGAGGCGTTGGGCGAACGCCCCGAACAGGTGGCCCTGGCCATCCGGGCCGGGCAGCCGGCCATCTCTCTCACTCCCGCCGCCGACACCGAGGACTCCCGTCAGCTGGACATCCCGGTGGATTCCCCCGAAGAGGACCTGGCGGACCGCATCGGACTGGAAGAGGTGCTCTCCGGCCTGCCGCCCCAGGACCGCACGCTCATCTACCTGCGCTTTTTCTCGGGCAAGACCCAGAGCGAGACCGCCCGTGTGCTGGGCACCACCCAGGTGCAGATCTCCCGGCGGGAGCGCAAAATTCTGAAAGCGATGCGGGAACTCCTGCTTCAGGGATAGAAAAAACCTGAGAAAATTTTTGCAGAAGAGCGGCCAGAGGCCGCTTTTCTTTTTGCTTCGCCCCAAAATGTTCAATACGGATAGTAAACTGAAAAAGCGCTGATCCAAGCCTTTCGTACAGCCTGTATAAACCGCCCTTGCAAACAGTCTGGAAAATCAACAAAAACGGGCAAGACAAATGGGCAAAGTGCCAAAAGACTGACTTTTCGCGAAAAAACATGCTTTTACCCGTTGACTTTTGGCCTCCCGGTGTGGTATTATAACGGAGCCGCAAAACACGAGGTTAGCCGAGTGGAAAGCTTGCGAAAAAACTTTCAAAAAGCTCTTGACAAAGAGCGAAACGAGAGATATAATAAGCAAGCTGCCTCGCAAGAGGGGCGGCATGAGGACCTTGAAAATTGAACAATAAGAAGAACTTGAAGGACCCTTTTTGAGTGTG
>OLRN01001369.1_pt1 | contig 13210 bp, 9 predicted proteins | sample 1673001 | NCBI WGS metagenome assembly OLRN01 (sample SAMEA3136745, study PRJEB25190) | human gut metagenome | biome: human gut; feature: human-associated habitat; material: faeces | place: Austria | collected 2013 | reverse complement strand
CTGCTCGAACACGGCGGTGGAGATCTCCTCGCCCCGGTGGGCGGGCAGGCAGTGCTGCACCATGGCGTCGGGCTTGGCTTGGGCCATGAGCTGCTCATCCACGCAGTAGCCGGCAAAGGCGGCTTCCCGCTTCTGGCGCTCCTCCTCCTGGCCCATGGAGGCCCACACGTCAGTAAAGACCACGTCGGCCCCGGCGGCCGCCTCCTGGGGGGTGCGGACCAGGGAGAATTTGAAGTCCGGCTGGCTGGCGGCAAATGCGAGCACCTGGGGGTCAGGGTCGTAGCCGGCGGGGCAGGCCACCGATACCTCCATGCCGCACTTCAGGCCGCCCACGATGAGGGAGTTGGCCATGTTGTTGCCATCCCCGATGTAGCACAGCTTCAATCCCTCCAGGGTGGCCTTGTGCTCCCGGACGGTCATCAGGTCGGCCAGCACCTGGCAGGGGTGACAGAAGTCGGTCAGGCCGTTGATGACGGGGATGTGGGAGTGACTGGCCAGGGATTCCACCTCCTCTTGATGGAAGGTGCGGATCATGATGCCGTCGCAGTAGCGGGCCAGGACCCGGGCGGTGTCCTCGATGGGCTCGCCCCGGCCGATCTGGCTCTCCTTGCCGGACAGGAACAGAGCGTGTCCGCCCAGCTGGTACATTCCAGTCTCAAAGGAGACCCTGGTCCGGGTGGAGTTCTTCTCAAAAATCATGGCCAGAGTCTTGCCCCGGAGATAGTCGTGGACCAGACCGTGCTTCTGGCTGTATTTCAGCTGGTCAGCGGTGTTGAGGATCTTGATGATGTCCTCCTTGGACAGATCCAGCAGCTTGAGTAAGTCTTTCTGCATGATAAAAACCCCCGATGTTCAGAGTGAGGATGACAGAGGGAGCGGGCCTGCCCTCCGCGCTGAAGTTAAGAAAGCGCTGCTTTCATGATGGCCAGGCCCTTGTCCATCTCCTCCTGGGTGATGACCAGGGGGGGGAGCAGGCGCAGGCCGGGGCCGGCGGTGAGGACCAGCAGGCCGCTCTGGATCAGCTTGGCGGCCAGCTCCTTGTTGGTGCGCTCCCCCTTCACGTCGATGCCGATCATCAGGCCCATGCCCCGGGTGGCGCCCAGGCATGGCAGGTCCAGGGCCTCAATGCGGCTGCGGAGATATGCCCCCTTCTCCTGGACGGACTGGAACATGGCGTCGTCCATCCGGTCCAGCACGTAGCAGGCTGCGGCCGCGGAGATGGGGTTGCCCCCGAAGGTGGTGCCGTGGGTGCCGGTGGTGAAGACATTGCGGCACTTCTCTCCCGCCATCACGCCGCCGAAGGGCAGGCCGCCGGCGATGCCTTTGGCGAAGGAGACTGCGTCAGGCTGGATGCCGTACTGCTGAAAGGCAAAGAGAGAGCCGGTGCGGCCCACGCCGGTCTGCACCTCGTCGATGAGGAGCAGCCAGTCCCGCTTGGCGCACAGGTCGGCCACCTTCTGCACAAACTCCCGGTCCAGGGGGAGCACGCCGCCCTCGCCCTGGATGAGCTCGAACATGACGGCGCACACATCGTGTCCGGCCATGGCTTCCACGCTGTCGAAGTCGTTGGCGTCGGCGTGGCGGAAGCCCTCGGTAAAGGGGAAGAAATAGTTGTGGAACACGTCCTGCCCAGTGGCGGAGAGGGTGGTGATGGTGCGGCCGTGGAAGGACTTGTGGAGGGTGATGATGGTCCCCCGTCCCTTGCCGTACTTGTCAAAGGAGTACTTGCGGGCCAGCTTGATCAGGCCCTCGTTGCTCTCCGCGCCGGAGTTGGCGAAGAACACGTTGGACATGCCCGCTTTCCGGCACAGCTTCTCCGCGGCCTTCACATAGGGCTCAGCGTAGAACAGGTTGGAGATGTGTCCCAGCTTGCCTGCCTGCTCGGTGATGGCGTTCACCCAGCCCTCGTCGGCGTAGCCCAGGGAGCACACGCCGATGCCGGAGGTGAAGTCGATGTATTCCCGGCCCTGGGTGTCCCAGAGGGTGGCGCCCCTGCCGTGGTCCACGGCCACGTCGAAGCGGCCGTAGGACTGCATCACGTACTGATGGTCCAGTGCTTTGATCTCTTCAAAGGTCATAACGATTCTCCTTCCGGCGCTCCTGGTTCAGTTGACCAGCATGGTGCCGATGCCCTCGTTGGAGAGCAGCTCGATGAGGATGGAATGGGGGACGCGGCCGTCCAGGATGATGGCGGACTTGACGCCAGAGCGGACCGCCTCCACGCAGCAGTCCACCTTGGGGATCATGCCGCCGGAGATGACCCCCTCCCGGACAAGGGCGGGGACTTGGGAGAGCTGGAGCTCCGGGATCAGGGTGCGCTCATCCTTCGGGTCCCGCAGCAGCCCCCGCACATCGGTGAGCAGGATCAGCTTCTCCGCCCCCAGTGCCACCGCCAGCTTGGCGGCCGCCGTGTCGGCGTTGATGTTGTAGGAGGTCTCCGCATCCGTCCCCAGGGCCACGGTGGACACTACGGGGATGTAGTTGTTGTCCAGCGCGTCGTTGACCGGGGTGGGGTCCACCTTGGTGATCTCTCCCACCAGGCCGAATCTCTCGTCCAGAAGACGGGCCTGGAACAGCGCGCCGTCCAGGCCGCACAGGCCCAGGGCCCGGCCGCCCAGGCGGTTCAGGGTGGCCACCAGATTCTTGTTCACCCGGCCGCACAGCACCTGCTGTACCACATCCATGGTCTCCTCATCGGTGTAGCGCAGGCCGTCCACAAATCGGGACTCCTTGCCCGTCTTTTTCAGCATCTCGCTGATCTCAGGTCCGCCGCCGTGGACAACCACCACCCGCAGCCCCACCAGGTGGAGCAGGATGATGTCGGAGATCACGGCCTGCCGCAGCTCGTCGGAGATCATGGCGTTGCCGCCGTACTTGACCACAATGGTCTTGCCATAATATTTCTGGATATAGGGCAGCGCCTCGGCCAGCACCTGGGCGCGGTCCACTTCATTGAAGGACATGCGTATTCCCCCTCAAACAGTAAAATATGGGGAGGGAGGAGCCGGAGCACATGGCGGCGCTCCCCGTGCCTCCCTTCCCTCTGGGCCAGGGATCAGGTGCGATAGTCTCCATTGATCTTCACGTAGTCATAGGTGAGGTCACAGCCCCAGCACTCGGCAGCCTCGTCCCCCTCGTGCAAGTCCACAAGGATGACCACTTCCTTCTCGCTGAGAATGCGCTTGGCGGCGTCCTCGTCAAAGGGCAGGCCGTCCCCCTGCCGGCAGACCGGGACGGAACCCGCCTGGGACTGGAAGGTGACGTCCACATGCTCGGGGCGGAAGGGGGCCTTGGAGTAGCCCATGGCGCACAGCACCCGCCCCCAGTTGGCATCGGAACCGAACATGGCGGCCTTCACCAGGGAGGAGCCGACCACCGCCTTGGCCAGGCGCTCGGCGCTCTCCTCACTGCGGGCGCCGGTCATCCTGCAGGTGACCAGCTTGCTGGCCCCCTCGCCGTCCCCGGCAATGGAGCGGGCCAGCTGGCGGCAGAGCTCCTCCAGGGCGGCCAGGAAGGCGGAGTAGTCCTCGTCCTTCCACTCGATGAGGGGGTTGCCGGCCATACCGTTGGCCAGGGCCAGACACATGTCGTTGGTGGAGGTGTCCCCGTCCACCGTCACCCGGTTGAAGGTGCGGGCCACTACCTCCCGCAGAGCGTCCTCCAGCATCTCGTGGGTGATGGCACAGTCGGTGGTGATGAAGCAGAGCATGGTGCCCATGTTGGGGTGGATCATACCGGAGCCCTTGGCGATGGCACCCAGGGTGACCTCTTTTCCACCCAGGGTGAGGGAGAAGGCCAGCTCCTTCTTCACCGTGTCGGTGGTCATGATGGCCCGGGCCGCATCCTCGGAGCCCTCCGGGCCCAGCTTGGCCGCCAGGGCGGGCATCCCGGCCTGGATGGCGGTGATGTTGATGGTCTGGCCGATGACGCCTGTAGAGGCCACGGCAAAATCCTCGGGGGCCCGGCCGGTGGCCTGGGCGGCGGCCAGACACATGGCCTGGGCGTTCTCGTGGCTCATGGGACAGCAGGCGTTGGCGTTGCCGCTGTTTGCTACCACGCCCCAGGCTACCCCGTTCTCCAGGTGGTCCATGGTGACGTACAGGGGGGCCGCCTTCACCCGGTTGAGGGTATAGGTGGCGGCGGCGGTACACTCCTTCTCAGAGAGGATCAGGGCGAGGTCGTTTTTATCCGGGCTGCTGCTGGCCTTGACGCCGCAGTGGACGCCGGCGGCCACGAAGCCCTTTGCGGCGCAGACGCCGCCAGATACCTGTTTCATAGCTGTACAGACTTCCTTTCCAGCAAAGTGCCCCAGAAGGGGGAAGGGAAATTCTCAGTTCCATTAAACCGCCGGTCCGGGGCTTTCGTCAAGTCCCGGACCAGAAATTTCAGAAAAAAGAGGGAGAATGGCCGCCTATTTCAGCTCAGGCTCAGCCCTTCGGTCTCCTCAAAGCCCAGCATCAGATTCATGTTCTGCACCGCGGCGCCGCTGGCACCCTTGCCCAGATTGTCGAAGAGGGCCGTCACCGTCAGCTGGCCGTCGTTGCCCGCCACGGTGAGGGTCAGGTCATCGTCCCCGGCCTTGCCCGCGCCATAGAGCTTGCCGTCGGCTCCCTCAGGGGCCACGCGGACCAGCTTCTGCCCGGCGTAGTAGTCGGAGAGGGCCTTCCACACGTCGTGGAGGCTGCTCACACCCCGCAGCTGAGACAGGTGCAGGGGTACGGTGGTGGCCATACCCTTGTAATAGTCGTCCACAATGGGGCTGAACACCGGCGGACAGCTGAGGCCGCAGCGGACCTGCATCTCCGGCAGGTGCTTGTGGCTCTGGGTGATGCCATAGATGGCGGGGCTGCTCAAAAGGTCCTCCCGCCCCTCTGCCTCATACTGGGCAATCATCTTCTTCCCGCCGCCGGAATAGCCGGTGAGGGAGAAGCAGCTGAGAGGCGTGTCGGCGGGCAGGATGCCCATGCCCACCAGGGGATAGACAATGCTGATGAACCCGGTGGCGTGGCAGCCGGGGTTCGAGACCCGCATGCTCTCGCAGATCTGCGCCCGGTGGAGCTTGGACAGCTCCGCAAAGCCGTAGGCCCAGCCGGGGGCGGTGCGGTGGGCGGTGGAGGCGTCGATCACCTTGGTGTTCCCGTTCTCAATAAGGGAGACCGCCTCCACGGCGGCAGCGTCGGGCAGGCACAGAAAGACCAGGTCGGCGGCGTTGAGGAACTTGCGCCGCTCCTCGGTGTCCTTCCGCTTGTCCTCGTCAATGAGCAGCAGCTCCAGATCGTCCCGGCCGCCCAGCCGTTCATAGATCTGCAGGCCTGTGGTGCCCTCCTTGCCGTCAATATAGATCTTGGGTTTGTTCATAAGGACCACCTGATTTTTGAAAGATAAGTTCCGATCGTCTGTGTGTCCTGCCCCGCGGGAGAGGGGAGCACAAAAAGGCCCCCGCCAGGAACACAAAAGGAAATGGGTGAGGAATAGAAGTCAGCTCCGCTGCGCAAGGAATCCCTCGATATTGGAGATCTGCTTCTCCACGCTCTCCCGGGCGGGACCGCCGTAGACGCTCCGGCCGTTGACGCAGGTCTTTAACTCCAGGGCCTTGTACACATCCTCGTCAAACAGTCCGGAGATGGCCCGGAAGTCCTTCAGGGTCAAGGTGTCCAGGGTGTCCCCGGTCTTGATGCACAGGTTGACCAGGCGGCCCACGATCATATAGGCCTCCCGGAAGGGCAGGCCCTTCTTGACCAGGTAGTCGGCGCAGTCGGTGGCGTTGATGAAGCCGCCGGCCGCCGCCTTGGCCATGTTTTTGGGGCGCACCGTCAGGGTGTCCACCATGGCGGCGAAGACGGGCAGGCACAGCTCCACCGTGTCCACGGCGTCGAACAGGGCCTCCTTGTCCTCCTGCATGTCCTTGTTGTAGGCCAGGGGCAGGCCCTTCATCATCACCAGCAGGGTGGTCAGATCGCCGCAGACCCGCCCCGTTTTGCCCCGGATGAGCTCGTTCACGTCGGGGTTCTTCTTCTGGGGCATGATGGAGGAGCCGGTGGTGAAGGCGTCGTCCAGCTCGATGAACTTGAACTCCCAGCTGCACCAGAGGATGATCTCCTCCGACAGGCGGGACAGGTGCACCATGCAGGTGGCGATGACCGCCGCCAGCTCGATGCAGAAATCCCGGTCGGACACACCGTCCAGGCTGTTCTCGCAGGGGCCGTCGAAGCCCAGCGCCGCGGCGGTGGCGTGGCGGTCGATGGGGTAGGTGGTGCCGGCCAGCGCGCCGCTGCCCAGGGGGCAGACGTTCATCCGCTTTTTCCAGTCCGCCAGGCGGTCCATGTCCCGCAGGAGCATCTGCACATAGGCCAGCAGGTGGTGGCCGAAGGTGACCGGCTGGGCCCTTTGCAGATGGGTGTAGCCGGGCATCACGTCCGCCGCGTGGGCGGCGGCCTGTTTTAAGAGCGCGTCGCAGAGGGCGGCCATCTTTTCGTTGAGGGTGCCCGCCGCGTCCCGCAGAAACAGGCGCAGGTCCACCGCCACCTGGTCGTTGCGGCTGCGGCCGGTGTGCAGCCGCTTGCCCGGCTCGCCGATGCGCTTTGTCAGCTCGGCCTCCACAAAGGTGTGGATGTCCTCGGCGGCGGGGTCGATGGCAAGGGCCCCGCTTTCAAGGTCCGCCAGGATGCTCTCAAGGCCCGCCTGGATGGCCGCGCCGTCCGCCTCGGAAAGGATGCCCTGCCCGGTGAGCATGGCCGCGTGGGCCATGCTGCCGGTGATGTCCTGGGCGGCCATGCGCCGGTCGAACCGGATGGAGGAATTGAAGTCGTTCACGCGGCTGTCCACCGCTTTGGTGAACCGTCCCTGCCACAGCTGCATGGTCCAACTCTCCTTCGTCTTATTTGTTCCAGTTTTTCGACAGCTTCGCCCGCTCGCGGATGGACAGGCCGAACAGGTTGATGAAGCCCGCCGCGTCCGCCTGGTTGTAGTCGTCGTCCTCGCCGAAGCTGGCGGTCTGCTCGTCGTAGAGGGTGTAGGGGGAGGTGAGGCAGGCGGGGGTGATGTTGCCCTTGTAGAGCTTGAGCTTCACGTCGCCGGTCACCGTGGCCTGGGTGGAATCCACAAAGGCGTCCAGCGCCTCGCGCAGGGGGGTGAACCACTGGCCGTTGTAAACAAGGTCGGCGTACTTCTGGGCGGCGATGGCCTTGAAGTGGCTGGTCTCCTTGTCCAGGGTGATGCTCTCCAGCAGGTCGTGGGCGGCGTAGAGGATGGCCCCGCCGGGGGTCTCGTAAACGCCGCGGCTCTTCATGCCCACCAGACGGTTCTCCACGATGTCCAGGATGCCGATGCCGTTCTTGCCGCCCAGCTCGTTGAGCTTTTCCACCAGGGCGACGCTGTCCAACGTTTCGCCGTCCACGGCGGTGGGCACGCCCTTTTCAAAGTGGATGGTCACATAGGTGGGCTCATCCGGCGCCTGCTCGGGGGCCACGCCCAGCTCCAGAAAGCCGGGGCGCAGCAGGGGAGCCTCGTTGGCGGGGCTCTCCAGGTCCAGGCCCTCGTGGGACAGATGCCACAGGTTCTTGTCCTTGGAATAGTTGGTCTCCCGGCTGATCTTCAGGGGGATATTGTGGGCCTCGGCGTACTCGATCTCCTCCTCGCGGCTCTTGATGCTCCACTCGCGCCAGGGGGCGATGACCGCCAGCTCGGGGGCGAAGGCCTTGATGGTGAGCTCAAAGCGCACCTGGTCGTTGCCCTTGCCGGTGCAGCCGTGGCAGATGGCCTCGGCGCCTTCCGCCCTGGCGATCTCCACCAGGCGCTTGGCCAGGGGCGGGCGGGCAAAGCTGGTGCCCAGCAGATAGGTCTCGTACTTCGCGCCCGCTTTCAGGGTGGGCCAGATATAGTCCTCCACAAAGGTTCTTCGCAGATCTTCCACATACAGTTTGGATGCGCCGGTGGCCATCACCTTGGCCTCCAGGCCGTCCAGCTCGTCGCCCTGGCCAACGTTGCCCGCCACGGCGATGACTTCACAGCCGTAGTTCTCTTTCAGCCAGGGGATGATGATGGAGGTGTCCAGCCCGCCGGAGTAGGCAAGGACGACTTTCTTGTACTGCTTTTTCATGGTGCTGCGACTCCCTTTCCTTTGGGCCGTGGCCCCGGTTTCGCCTGTATATTTTGAATATATATTCAAAATATTACGGCTAATTATACATACCGGGGAGGGTTTGTCAAGGGGGAAAAGTATGAGTTTTCCACTTTAGCACAGAAAAAGAGGCCCGCGAAAACGGGCCTCTTTTGGGCGTTTTGTCAAAAAAGAGCGATTTGTTTTTCAGTGGCGGACGGGCGAACGCCGGCGGCGGGCGATTTGTACAAATTCATCGCCCGGCCCGCAGGGGAGCGGGCGGGCCGGCGGTGGGGCGCGGCGGGACCGGCGATGAGAGCGATCCAAAAAATTCATCGCCCGGCGATGGTCTGCCAGCCTTCGCCCAGGCGGGCGGCGGCCAGCACCTCTTCCAGCTGCCCCGCGGGCAGGGGAGAAGGGGGAACGGGGGGCACGTTTGGGTCGGCGGCGGGGTCGGCCAGGTCCAGCAGCCAGTAGCTGACCCCCTGCCAGCCGTTCTTGTAGCCGGTGCGCTTCTGCCGCCCTTCGCAGACGAAGCCGAAGGCGGTGTGGAAGGCCTCGCTTTCGGGGTTGGGGTCGGCCAGCACGGCGTAGGCGTTGCGGTAGCCCTGCTTTGCCAGCGCCCCCAGCAGGCCGTGGTAGAGCATGGAGCCCAGGCCCAGCCGCCGGGCGTCGGGGGCCAGGTAGATGGTGGTCTCGGCGTCCCAGGCGTAGGCGTCGCAGCCGTAGCGCCAGGGGTGGGCGCAGGCGTAGCCCAGGGGCCGGCCCAGGGCGTTTTCCGCAAGGATATACGGCAGCGTGCGCCGGGTTGCGGCGATGGCGCGGCGGTATTCCGCCTCCGAAGGCGCTTCATAGAGGAAGGAGGCGGTGCTGTTCTTCACGTACCAGCCGAAAATTTCCAGCACCCCGGCCGCGTCGGCGGGCTTTGCCGGGCGCAGCAGCACGAAGCGGGCGGGGTCGAAGGAGGCGGCCAGGGCCTCTTTTTGGGCCTTGGGCAGCTTTTTCACCGCGGCCTCCCGGCGCAGGGCGGCGCTTTTGTCCGCCACAGCCTCCGCCCAGGCAAGGCCCGCCGCCCCGAAGGCCCGGGTGTACCTGGCGCCTTTGCCGCTTTTGTGGGCGGCGAGGCGGCGGGCAAGGTCGGTCGTCCAGCCGGTGTAGAGCGCGCCGCCAGAGCAGCGCACCATGTAGGCATAGCAGACGGGCATGGAAGGGCCTCCTTTCAGCGGCGGCCGTCGGCGATGCGGCAGGCGGCGATGGCGCTCTCTCTGGTGTCGGCGGCGATCATGAAGCGGCTGGCGTGGCAAAAGCGCAGGCCGGCAATGCCGCTGCGCTTTGCCAGCTCCTCGGGGGGCTGGCCCGCCCACCCTTGCGGGAAGGGCCGCTTGGGCCGCCGGGTGAGCCGGTCGTTGACGCACTGGGCCGCCCAGCCGCCCCGCTGGCTGGGGTAGACCACGAACCGCGCGTCCGAGCGGTAGAGGGCGTTTTTCCAGGGGGCGTAGCAGGGCAGCACCACCACCCCGTTCTCCATGCGGTCCAGCGCCCTTTTCACCAGCGCGTCCGCCCGGTTCACGGCGTTGGCGGCGTCGATGTTGTTCTGCAAAATGACCTGGGCGAAGTCCACCGCCTTCGCAAAGCAGGCGTCGGGGTCGTCCTTCGAGTCCCACAAAGGGTTGAAGCCGCCGATGGCGTCCGCCAGCAGGCAGTCCTCTCCGGTGTTGTCGTTCAGATCCAGGGGCTGCACGAAGTTCTCGTCCAGAAGGCGGGCCTGATGCTCGCCCACCAGCCGGGGGCCGAACACCTTCCACAAAAGGCCGAAGGCCGCGTAGGGCACGCCGTTGGGGCGCTGGGGGCGGTCGGCGTCGTGGTGGTCGAACATGCCGCCGCCGATGTCGTAGACGATGCCGTCGAAATCGTCCGGCACCTCGAACCCCCGCTGCACCCTGAAATCCGGGCGCAGGATGCGCAGCAGCGCGGTGGCGAACACGTCGTCCGCATGGAATTTGCCCCCGTGGGTGAATCCTCTGGCCGGTACCTTCATGGAACAAGACTCTCCTTCGTCGCTGGTTTTCCATTCAGTATAGCACATTCCCGCCGCAAAAAACAGCGCCGGGCCCCATATATATAAAAGGTACGCTCCAGAAGTTTCCTGCCCGCCGTTTACAGAAGTTTCATACAAGGCGGGGCGGGTTTGTGTTATAATGGTGCTGAATATCGACGCCATTCGCGCCCCGGCGCGAGGGGAGGGGGAGGTTCGGATGAAGACGAAATACAGACGGCGGCGGGTGCTGGCGGCAGTGCTGGCAGTGGCCGCGCTGGCCGCCCTGGCGGCCCTCATCTGGCTGCTGGTGCTGCTGGTGCGGGGCGTCGGCTCGCTGGGCACGCCGGACATGCGCACCCCCAAGGACGTGAAGGCGGTGGTGCTGGCCTCCGACTGGAGCAGCTACTTCTCCACCGCCCGCACCACCGAGGAGCAGCAGGCCTATCTGGAGAGCACGCTGGACGAGGCGGCGAACCTGGGGGCCAACACGGTGCTGCTCACCGGCCGGGTGGACGACGACCCGGACCAGGTGCTCTTCCGGGTGAAGGGCAAGGAGCTGACGGTGGCCACCGCCGGGGCGGTGACCGAGAACGACGGCTTCTTCTCCAAGTTCGACCCGGTGAACTATCTGATGAAGCAGGCCAAGGAGCGGGACATGCAGGTGGCCCTCATCACCACCGATGACGGCGGCCAGCCGCTGGCCGCCGGCGCGGCCCTGCCTGAGTGGCTGGAGAAGGCCGCGAAGGACCACAAGCTGGCCCTCTACGGCCTGGACGAGGCCAGCGCCGCCGCTCTGGACGCGGCGAAGGCCGAGGCCGAATCCCAGGCCGCCGAGAGCGGGGAAGAGGTGGAGCCGGAGCAGCCCCTGCTGACCTATGTGGGCCTGACCGAGGGCAGCGAGGCCCCGGCGCTGCTGCGCAAGGACGGCGACGCGGCGCTGCTGGCGGCGGTGTGGCAGCTGGAGGAAGGCAGAGGCATGGTGCTGGGCGAGCTGGGCAGCCTGCTGGCGGACGGCTCCGACGCCGCGGTGGCCCTGCGCTTTGTGAGCGGCGAGGAACTGCCCGACGTGCTGGCCAAGGACGTGCCCGCCACCCTTTCCATCGTCACCCCGGCCACCGGGGCCACGGTGTACACCGAGAACGTCTACCTCATCGGCACCTCCGACCCGGCCCAGCCCCTGACGGTGAACGGCCAGACGGTGGAGCGCACCGGCGAGATGGGCGTGTGGGGCATCCTGGTGCCGCTGAACATGGGCGCCAACGACATCACCGCCGTGCAGGGCGAGACCACCGTGACCATCTCGGTGACCCGCTCCACCTACTCCGGCGGCGGGGCCGGCGCGGCCCGCCCGGACAGCAGCGAAGCCGCCGCCCCCGGCCAGAAGCTGCGCATCAACACCACCCTGGCCAGCCTGCTGGAGGACTACACCAACGACGACTCCATTCGGATGACCGCCTACGAAGGGGCGGTGGCCGCGGTGGAGAAGAGCGTGCCGTTCGTGCGCTCGGGCCGCCGCACCTACGCCTACCAGCTGGAGAACGGCGGCTACATCCTGGCCAAGGACTGCGAGCTGCTGGATTCCTCCACCCCCGACGCGGCCTTCACCGGGGCCGAGCGCACCACCGAGGGCAACATGGAAGTGTTCACCCTCACCGGCTCGGGCACGCCCCTCTACACCCACACCTGGGAGGGCAACGAGCTGACCCTGACCTTCCTGTCCGCCTCCTTCACCGGCGAGATGCCGGCGGACCTGGGCTTCGGCGGGGCCACCGTGACGGCGGAGCCCACCGAGGAGGGCGGCTTCTCGCTGCACTTCGTCTTCAACGACGCCGACCCGCTGTGGGGCTACCACGTGCGCTACACCGAGGACGGCACCTCCCAGATCCTGCTGAAACACCAGCCCAAACGCTCGGACGCCGAGACCGGCCCCCTCACCGGGGTGACGGTGATGCTGGATGCGGGCCACGGCGGCACCGACATGGGCGCTGTGGGCTCCACCAGCGAGGACTTCCCCCAGGAGAAGGACCTGAATCTGGCGGAGGCGCTGGCGGCCAAGTACCGGCTGGAGCAGCTGGGGGCCACCGTGCTGATGACCCGCTCGGACGACACCTTCCCCACCCTGGGCGACCGGGTGGAGATGCTGAACGACGCCGCGCCGGACTTCTTCATCTCGGTGCACCACAACAGCACCAACCTGGATAAGGACACCGACGGCCTGGTGGGCACCGAGTGCTACTGGTTCTACACCGAGGGCAAGCCCCTGGCCCAGGCCTTGGTGGACCGGGTCACCGCCGCCACCGGCCGCGAGGCGCGGGGCGTGTTCTACAACTACTTCTACGTCACCCGCTCCAATCTGTGCCCCGCGGTGCTGCTGGAAACGGGCTTCGTGAGCAGCCCCACCGAGTATCAGAGCTGCGCCGGCGACCTGGGCCTTTGGGCCGAGGGCGGCGCCATCGCCCAGGCGGTGCTGGACTGCGTGCCGGACTGACCCCTTTGAACATCGCAAAAAAATCCCCCGGGAATTTCCCGGGGGATTTTGTGTTTTCGCTGTGTGCCGTTTTTCTTATTCCACCGGCACGACCCAGCCCTTGGTGTCGGGCAGGCGGCCCCACTGGATGCCGGTGAGGGTGTCGTACAGCTTCTGGGTGAGGGGGCCGATCCTGCCGCCGCCGATCATGGCGGCCTTGCCCTCCCAGTCCAGCTCCTTCACGGGGCTGATGACCGCGGCGGTGCCGGTGCCGAACACCTCTTCCAGCTTGCCCTCGTCGGCGGCCTTCATCACGTCGGCGATGGCCAGCGGCCCTTCGATGACCTCATAGCCCCAGTCCCGCAGCAGCTCGATGATGGAGCGGCGGGTCACGCCGGGCAGCACGGTGCCGGTGCAGGCGGCGGTGTAAATTTTGCCGTCGATCTTGAACATGATGTTCATGGAGCCGACTTCTTCCACATATTTCTTTTCCACTCCGTCCAGCCACAGCACCTGGCTGAAGCCCAGCTCCTCGGCCTTTTCGCCCGCCTTGATGGAGGCGGCGTAGTTGCCGCCGCACTTGGTGTAGCCGGTGCCGCCCTTGACG
>OLRN01001364.1_pt1 | contig 13264 bp, 14 predicted proteins | sample 1673001 | NCBI WGS metagenome assembly OLRN01 (sample SAMEA3136745, study PRJEB25190) | human gut metagenome | biome: human gut; feature: human-associated habitat; material: faeces | place: Austria | collected 2013 | reverse complement strand
GTTCAGCGGGCACTATTTCTTTCAGGTGTCCTGTTCGGGGTACTTGCCATAAGCGCATGTCCAGGGCTCCGCCACGTTCAAAAAGGCGGCGTGGCCGTGGGCGCGAATGTACTCCAGCGCCTGCTTGTATTTGCCGTATTTGTAGCCGGGGTGGTTGAGGAAGGACTGGATGATCTCGCAGCGGTCGTATTCTTCACAGTCCCCGCAGGTGATGTTACCTCTGGTCAGGCAGCACTTTTTCATCCTGCACTTTGCCCGGCTCAACTCCCGGGAGCCGTCCAGATACCCCGGCTTGCAACCCTTGCAGGTTTTCAAATACTCCCGGCAGGTCCCGCAGTAGGCGCCGCAGCAGCCGATCTCCTCGGTGCCGTTCATCGGGGTGCGCCCCCTTCAAAATGGCAGATCTCCATAAAAGCGTGGATGCTTGCCTCTACCGCACGGAGGGACGATTCATCGCCGTATTTGATGTTGATGCATCGTTTTCCCTTTTTACAGGCAGGCAAACTCTCCGCCAAGCGGTTAAGAAACTCCTCGTCGGAAAAATGGATAGAGAAATGGGCTTTCGCAGCAGAAATTGCTACATATCCCTCGTACATCTTCTTCCCCAGCAGCCACATGGGCATGGAAAAGGAGATTTTAGGAGTCAACTGCGGGTATTCCGCACTCATAAAGTCAATGAATGCGCTGACATGCCGCCGCTGCTCTTCATTTAACGATGTCACATACTCGGAAACAGAAGCTACACCCATATCATACCTCCAACTGCCTATTGGGACTGCTGCCGGTCCCACTCTTTTTTCAGGATGGCATACTGCACCGTGTTTTCATACCTGGGGGTTCCGTCGGGATTGTTCACAAAGGAGATGAATTCCAGGAACACGCCTTCCCGTCGCATGCCCAGTTTCTCGCACAGATGCTGACTTGCGAGGTTATAGTCCTCAGTGTAGGCGTAGATGCGCCTTGCGCCCTTTTGGGAGAAGAGATAGTCGAAAAAGGCTTGGGCCGCCTCAAAGGCGTACCCTTTGCCCTGATAGGCCTCGTTGAGCATCCAGCAAGGGCTGAAAGTGTCCCGCACGGCATCCTCGCCTGCGTGGGGCTCGCCCGCCTCCGGATATGCGTCGATCTCTCCGATCACCTTGCCGCCGTCCTTCAGGGTGATGGCGAAATAGTACTCCGTCTCGCCGAGCCGTTTTTTCATTTCCGCTTTTGCCTCGTCCAGGGAGTGCAGTTTCATGCTGGCAAAGCAGTTGACCGCTGGCTCTTTCAGATATTCGTAAACATCCGCCGCGTCACCTTCTAAAAAGGGGCGCAGGATCAGCCGGTTTGTCTCTATTACCATATTTCGGCACCTCAAGAAAAGCAAAAATAGATAGTGAAATTTAATGGGGTGGTTTTGCTGTAAAAGTTAAGAAAAATCCGCCAAAATCACAAGATTTTGACGGATTTTGGTCCGAGTGGGGAGACTCGAACTCCCGGCATCTTGCTCCCAAAGCAAGCGCGCTACCAACTGCGCTACACCCGGTTATGAAATTGTTTTATCTGTGGTCTTTCATGTGGTCTTGGCCGTTTTTTGACCAACGGCTTTGCCGAACTGGTTCCCGCTTCTGGTAGTGTCCCAGCAGGTTGTGGGGTTGGGCTTTTTCCCTCATGGATGGGCGGGGTATGCTCCCAAATGTGTGCCGGAACCTTCAGCCGGCACTCTACCGCCCTCTTTGGCCCTTTCCTCTGCTTGGGCAGTTCCTCTTTAACACTCTTTTGCCCTGCTTGTTTCAAGAAACCCTTTCGTCTTTTGGGATTTGTGTGGGATTGGATTCTGTGTATTAAAAGATGTTCCGCCCGGTTTAATGGGGGTGATGACAGGCCAATCACCTCAAAACAGAGGCGCAGAAACTGTGCCGCATAAACAAAGAATAAGGCCCGTCCCACCGGCAGTCTGAGTGCAGCTCGTCTCCACGCAAATCAACGGCTGTCTCCCCAAAGTTATTTCATTCTACCATGCAGCTGCACCAAAGACAACAGGGGCATACGCATGGCGATAAAGTAGTGGCTATTTCCTTCTTTCTGTGGTATTGTTCGTTTGCCAAAAGGAGGCGATGATATGCAGAAAGAACCTAACTTCACGGTAGGCCAGTTGTGTGACTGCTGGTTCTGTGAGAATCAGGGTAGATGGAGAGGCAGTACCGTGGGCGGATACCGCAACCTGATCTACCGCCACATCTTCCCTGGAATTGGGAACATCTCACTGGCAGAACTGACCAAAGACACTGTCACCAGCTTCTATGATAGCTTGCGAAGCCAGGGACTCAGCGCCAGAAGCATCTGGTGCATCCATCTGCTCCTGCGGCGCTGTATGGATGAAGCGGCCCGTGACCAGCGCATCCCCTATAATCCGGTACGGCTCTGCCAGGAACCGAAGGCAGAGGCATTTAAGACGGCTCCCTTGCGCCTGGGGCAGATCCAGCGATACCTGAACACGGCAGAGAAACTTGGCGCACTCCCTCTCATCTACACAGGACTCTCCAGCGGCCTGCGGCAATGTGAACTCATCACCTTGTCGTGGGCCGATTTTCATATCCGCTGCCGGTACATCCTCAAGGGACAGCGCCTACTGACCCTCAACAGCAGGGCGGAGCATCTGCTGGAAGGGATACCGGAAATCGGCGGCTATGTGTTCCTCAACCCTAAGACCGGAGCGCCGTATCAGCTCCACGAGTTCTACTACCTCCACAAGCGGATTCTGAAACAGGCGAGTTTGCCGTGGGCGGCTTTTCGGAACCTACAGCGCCAGTGCAGGGAGGTGGGGATATGACGCTGAGAGCGTATATCCTCCGCTGGCAGGAGGTCTATGACAAGAACCAGAGCGGGCCGACTACCTACGTAGCTCATGGCTATGTTTTCAAGAACCACATTCTCCCCGGACTGGGGGAGATCCCACTCTCTGAATTGACCGTGGAGCAGGTGGGAGATTTCCTGGAGGAACGAAGGCGCTTTGGCGGTCATCGCCCGGAAAGCCCCGAATACCCAGGGCTGGGGGAGCATACCATGCGGCACATCCACCGCCTGCTCCAGCAATGTCTGGATCAGGCGATCCGAGATGGGCTGATAGCGGACAACCCCGCCCGTAGGTTTCACTACCCAAAGCCCAAGAAGGTCAGCGCCAATGTGCTGACACCGACAGAGGTGGAGGACTATCTGGACGCGGCTGAGCGGCTGGGTCACCTCCCCATGTTCCTGCTGGCGCTGACAGCAGGACTTAGGCAAGGTGAACTGATTGCCCTGAAGTGGAGCGACCTGGACACGAAGGAGCGGACGCTGACCATCACCGAGAAACGCTCAGTGGAACGGCGGGAACTGGTGGAGTACGAGGGCGGCACCAGGATCGTCAACCTGACCCCGGAAACGGTTGAACTTCTATGCCTGGAACATGCCAAACACCCAGGAAGTCCGCTCATGTTCATGCACCCAGCCACCCAGAGGCCCTACTCGCCCCAGATGGTGCGCCGGATGCATAATGAGATCATCAAAGAGGCTGGACTGGATCACATTCGGTTCGCAGATCTCCGGCACACCTGCGCCGTCCTGTCCCTGCAAAACGGGATGGACGCCAAAGAGGTTTCTCAGATGCTGGGCCATTTCAGAACCGCAATGACACGCCAGAACTATACCTCCTACCTGGCCCGCCCGACTGCCAAGGACGAGAACAAATCCGCTGAAGCGGCTCAGGAGGAGCTGCGGCGAGCGGCAGACATTCTGAATAACCTCCTGAAATTCTGATTGATATTCTGCGGAAGGTGTGGTATATGTTTGGGTCACAAGGAGATGATGGCGATGGAAAACAAACTGCTCAAAGAGTTGTATGATTACTTTTATGTCCGCCCGGCACTTGACGAACAGGAGAACGAAGTGGAGGAGTGCCATAAAGCATTGATCGCAGCTTTGGAAAAACCGGAGCGAAACCTTGTGTTGCGGATCATCGACGCCCAGAACTATATCACAGAACAGACCTCTCTGGACAGCTTTATTGCCGGGTTTGAACTGGCGTGGTGGCTCTCATAGAACTGCGAAACGATGAAACCGAGCGCTCATTCTTCTGGCGGATCAGGAGAACGGGCGCTCGTTTCGTATCTGAGAAGCCAGAATGAAAAACGAATTGCCATAGCCGCAGCGATTACCACCAGTTTCGCCTTGTGTGCCGCTGTGTCGTTCTAAACTACAATGCCACCCGCAAAAAATGTACCGCATAATCAAAGGATACGGCTGTTTATGGGACAACAAGATTTCTATACTCTTATACGAAAAAGTATCTTGTCTATATTCAGATAACAGAATATAATATCTGGTAGAAATTTGCGTATAGAGGGATGCTCTATGGAATTTTTGACGACGAAACAGGCGGCAGAGTTATGGGGGATCTCACCTCGTCGGGTGGCCTTGCTCTGCGCTCAGGGGCGAATCCCGGGGACGGTCAAGGCAGGAAAGACCTGGCTGTTGCCGCCGGATGCGAAAAAACCTCTTGATCCGCGGCTCCCGAAAGGGGAAAAAGGAAGTCGCTGATCCGATGCACATCAAGATAAATTGGGGAGGACACCACTGTGGCTGATATCAGGAAAGAGCAGGAGCGGGACGAGCTCCACCGGGCGATCTGGGCCATCGCGGATGAGCTGCGGGGCGCGGTAGACGGCTGGGATTTCAAGAACTATGTGCTGGGCACCATGTTCTACCGCTATATCTCGGAAAACCTCTGCAACTACATCAACACCGGCGAGATCGAGGCCGGAAATGCCGACTTTGACTACGCCAAGCTGTCCGACGAGGAGGCTGAGGAGGCCCGGGAGGGTCTGGTGCAGGAAAAGGGCTTCTTCATCCTGCCCAGTGAGCTGTTCTGCAACGTTCGCGTCAGGGCAGCCGGGGACGAGAACCTGAACGAGACGCTGGAGACGGTCTTCCGTCACATTGAAGGCTCTGCCCAGGGCAGTGAGTCTGAGGGCAGCTTTGCCGGGCTGTTTGACGACTATGACGTGAACAGCAACAAGCTGGGGGCCACCGTGGCCAAGCGGAACGAAAAACTGGTGAAGCTCCTGAACGGTGTGGCCGATATGAAGCTGGGCGACGTGAAGGACCACCAGATCGACGCCTTTGGTGACGCCTATGAGTACCTGATGACCATGTACGCCAGCAACGCCGGCAAATCCGGCGGCGAGTTCTTCACCCCGGCGGACGTGTCCGAGCTACTGACCCGCCTGGGCACCGTGGGCAAGACCGAGGTCAACAAGGTCTACGACCCCGCCTGCGGCTCCGGCTCTCTGTTGCTGAAGGCTGTGAAGGTGCTGGGCCGTGACGCTGTCCGCAACGGCTTCTACGGCCAGGAGATCAATATCACCACCTACAACCTGTGCCGTATCAACATGTTCCTCCACGACATCGGCTTTGACAAGTTTGATATTGCTTGTGAGGATACCCTGACCAACCCCCAGCACTGGGACGATGAGCCCTTTGAGCTGATCGTCTCCAATCCCCCCTATTCCATCAAGTGGGCCGGGGACGATAACCCTCTGCTGATCAACGATCCCCGCTTTGCCCCCGCCGGGGTGCTGGCCCCCAAGAGCAAGGCGGACCTGGCCTTTATCATGCACAGCCTCAGCTGGCTGGCGTCCAACGGCACTGCTGCCATCGTCTGCTTCCCCGGCATCCTGTACCGGGGCGGTGCGGAGAAGAAGATCCGCCAGTACTTGATTGACAACAACTTCATCGACTGCATCATCCAACTGCCCAGCAACCTATTCTTCGGCACCAGCATCGCCACCTGCATCATGGTGCTGAAAAAGAACAAGGCGGACAGCAAGACCCTGTTCATCGACGCCTCCGGCGAGTGCATCAAGGTGACCAACAACAATAGGCTGACCCCGGAGAACATCGAGCGCATCGTGGATACCTTCACCGGCCGCGCCGAGGTCACCCACTTCTCCCACCTGGCCGCCTATGAGGAGATCCGGGAGCAGGAGTACAACCTGTCCGTCTCCACCTATGTGGAGCAGGAGGACACCCGGGAGGTCATCGACATCACCGCGCTGAACGCCGAGATCGAGAAGATCGTGGCGCGGGAGCAGGTGCTGCGGGAGGAGATCGACAAGATTATTAGGGAGATTGAAAATGAAAATTGACCGCAATCGTCCGCTCCCTGCACATACCAAATACAAATACGAGGAATGTTTTGCCAAGATTATTTTGGAGCATTTATTTCCCCAACGATATATTGATTTAAAAATTGAGGATAGACCAGACTTACAGGATTTAAAGCACCAGATTGGTGTGGAAGTTACATCAGCGGTGCCGCCAGAAGACCGTGAGGCGAGCAGTCTCTGGACATCCACGGTTTATATGGATAATGGGCCGCAGAAAATGCGAAATATTGATCGATTGGCACAATTAGGTGTCCACTATACTGGAGGAGTGCAGGTGTGGCCGTCCAAAAGCTATCAGACTGATAGTCTGGAAAACAGCCCTTACTGGGCACTTATTCAGTCGTTCAGCGATAAAATTCAGAAATTGAATCAGGGACATTATGCTAAACTAAACCAGTATGATTTATTCGTTCACTCTGAATTATTTATTTGGCCCGGAGAAGAGACGCTCCAGCTATCCAGATTACTCCAGGAGATGATCTCTCGGAATAACCGAAGTAAACACTTCACTTTTGTTTATCTGCTCGGAATAGAGAAGTTATCTATCTGGAATTTGAAAAGCGGTGTTTATAAGATGACAGAGGTAAACAGCGATGATTACTTGCAATTTGGATTAGCGGCCAGAGAATTAGTGATTCAAAAAGAAGAGATGTGATGATATGAGCAGATTGGAAGAATTGATTCGGGAACTTTGCCCGGATGGGGTGGAGTATAAAAGGCTAAACACTGCTTGTGAAATTTTTGATGGAACGCATAGTACACCTGATTATAAAAGTGAAGGTGTAAAATTTGTAAGTGTTGAAAATATAAACAACTTGTACGAAACTAAAAAAAATATATCATTTGAGGATTACAGTAAATATAAAGTTAAGCCTCAGGTTGATGATATCCTAATGACCAGAATAGGGTCTATAGGCGTGTGTACTGTGGTGGATCGGAATGAACCGTTAGCATACTATGTGTCACTTGCGCTGCTAAGGCCAAATACTATGGTTTTTAACAGCAAGTATCTTAAATATGCAATAGAAAGTTTACATGGGCGTAAAGAACTAAGAAAGCGAACTTTGGTTAATGCTGTTCCGATAAAAGTAAATAAAGACGATATTGGCAAAATAACAATCCCAGCCCCGCCTATGGAAGTCCAGCAGGAAATCGTCCGCATCCTGGATTCCTTTACGGAACTCACGGCGGAACTCACGGCGAGGAAGAAGCAGTATGAGTATTATCGGGATGAGTTACTGACGGATAATAAAAATGCTACTTGGATGACACTGGGTGATATTGGAAACGTTTGCATGTGCAAACGAATCATGAAAGCAGAAACAAGCAGTGAGGGCGACGTCCCTTTTTTCAAAATAGGGACATTTGGGAAAGAGCCCGACGCATATATTAGCCGGGAAAAATTTGACGAGTATCGGCAGAAATATTCCTTCCCGAAAAAAGGTGATGTTCTGATTTCAGCAGCTGGAACTATTGGCAGGGCCGTGATTTATGACGGGGAACCAGCCTATTATCAAGACTCAAATATTGTTTGGCTGGATAATGACGAAAACAAAGTATTAAACAAATACCTGTTTTATTATTATCAATTACAGCCCTGGGCTATTTCTACTGGTGGAACGATTGCCCGGCTATATAATGACAACATCAGCAAAGCCAAAATTGCTGTCCCGCCCATTGAAGAACAACGTCGCATCGTCTCCATCCTTGACCGCTTTGACGCCCTCTGCAACGACCTGACCAGCGGCCTTCCCGCCGAGATCGAGGCCCGGAAAGCAGTACGAATACTACCGGGACAAGTTGCTGAGTTTTCAGGAAAAGCAGTGATAGTGATACGGAAGGAATCGCCTTACCATGGATATCAACAGGTTTATTGAGTTATATTGGAATTACTATTTGCAGTTGGAGAACGAGTTTTTTGCCACTGAGCCGTTCTGTGCCATTGACAAAATCAATGACAACGCCTACTCAACAAAATATCTGCAGTTGATCCTGTCAGTCTGCGGAGAGATCGACACGATCTGCAAACAACTGTGCAAATCTTTTTCACCCGATTTCAATATAGACCAGGTCGGTATCAATGATTATAGAGACATCCTGATGCAGCACCGCCCCCAAATTGCTGATGAAGTATTGGCAATAGAGCAGCATGCATATCGGGATATACAGCCATGGCAAGCATGGAAGCACCACCACAACCCACATTGGTGGGATGTCTACAACAAAGTAAAGCATCACAGAGACGAAATGTGGAATGGGAAAGCGGCATTTAAGCATGCCAATCAAAAGGCTGCAATCGAATCGCTATGCGCATTGTATATCCTGATAGAGTATCTGGGCGTACAGTATCTCGTGATGAATACCCGGAAAAAGAATGTTCTTGAAATGCTTTCCGTAAAATCCGAGCGGATTACAATGGGGCACTGGTATAGGTTCTATACTTCTTTCATGGGAGTCCATTTCTTTGAAACGGCACCATGCAAGGCGTATTTCAACTGCCGTTCTGCGGAGGATGGTACAACATGACTTCTTTTAATATTATTGCCGCCACAACCGAAAACACAGTTGTCACCTCCTATGAGCCGGTGAAAAACCGCTCAGACAGTTACCAGAGCGAGGCGGCTCTGGAGCGGGAGTTCATCCACTTGCTCACCCAGCAGGGCTATGAGTATCTGCAGATCCATCAGGAGGCCGACCTCATTGCCAACCTGCGCCGTCAGTTGGAGGCCCTGAACGGCTACCAGTTTACCGACAGCGAGTGGGAGCGATTCTTCTCCGACGCCATCGCCAACCCCAACGAGCATATCGTGGAAAAGACCCAGAAGATTCAGGAGGACTTTGTGCAAGTGCTCCGGCGGGATGATGGTACCTCCAAAAATATCTCCCTCATCGACAAGAAGAACATCCACAACAACCGCCTCCAGGTCATCAACCAATATGAGGTGAACCAGGAGCAGGGGGCCAAGCACGACAACCGCTACGATGTGACGGTGCTGGTCAACGGCCTGCCTTTGGTACATATCGAACTCAAGCGCCGGGGCGTGGCCATCCGGGAAGCGTTCAACCAGATCAACCGTTACCAGCGGGACTCCTTCTGGGCGGGGTGCGGCCTCTTTGAGTATGTGCAGATCTTCGTCATCTCCAACGGCACCAATACCAAATACTACTCCAACTCCACCCGCTACAACGCCATCCGAGAGGCGTCCTCCGGCAAGGCGAAAAAGCAGAAGACCAGTAATAGTTTTGAGTTCACCTCCTTCTGGGCGGACGCCAACAACAAGGTGATCCCCGACCTCATCGACTTCACCCGCACCTTCTTTGCCAAACACACCATTTTGAATGTGCTGACCCGGTACTGCATTTTCACTTCTGAAAATATGTTGATGGTCATGCGGCCCTATCAGATCACCGCCACCGAGCGGATCTTGAACCGCATTGAGATCGCCAACAACTACAAGAAGTACGGCACCATCGAGGGCGGCGGCTACATCTGGCACACCACCGGAAGTGGCAAGACGCTGACCTCCTTTAAGACAGCCCGGTTGGCTTCCCAGCTACCATACATCGGCAAGGTGTTGTTTGTGGTAGACCGGAAGGACCTGGACTACCAAACTATGAAGGAGTACGACCGCTTTGAAAAGGGGGCAGCCAACAGCAACACCTCCACCGCCGTTCTGAAAAAGCAGCTGGAGGATGACAACGCCCACATCATCATAACTACCATCCAGAAACTGTCCACCTTCATCAAAAAAGAGAAAATCCACCCGGTCTATGGAAAACGGGTGGTCATCATCTTCGACGAGTGCCACCGCAGCCAGTTCGGCGACATGCACACGGCCATTGTCAAAAATTTCAAGAAGTACCACCTGTTCGGGTTCACCGGTACCCCCATCTTTGCGGCCAATGCCCGGGCGGCCACTGGGACGCAGTTCTTCACCACCGCGCAGACCTTCGGCGACCAACTCCACACCTACGTGGACGCCATCAACGACAAGAATGTGCTACCCTTCCGGGTGGACTACATCAAGACGATGGACGCTGAGCCGGACATTGACGACAAGGGCGTCTGGGATATCGACCGGGAGAAAGCCTACATGGCGCCCCAGCGGATCGAACTGGTGACCCGTTACATCCTGGAGCACTTCGACCAGAAGACCTATCGTGGGGACAAGACCTACCTGTTCAACAGCCTTACCAACATTGCGGAAGTAGCCTCCGGGAAAAATGGCGCAGTGGAGGAAATTAAGCAGAAGCAGCGAGTCAGCGGCTTCAACTCCATCTTCGCCGTGGCCTCGGTGGATATGGCCAAACTTTACTACCAGGAGTTCAAAAAACAGATGGCCGCTGACCCAACCAAAAAGCTACGGGTAGCCACGATTTACAGCTACGGGGCCAACGAGGAGGAAGCGGACGGCATCCTGGACGAGGAGAACAGCGAGGACACCAGCGCCCTGGACCAGAGCAGCCGGGACTTTATGGACGCAGCCATCCGGGACTACAATGAGATGTTCCACACCAACTACTCCACTGACAGCGACAAGTTCCAGAACTACTACAGGGATGTTTCCCTGCGGATGAAAAACAAGGAACTGGATCTGTTGATCGTGGTGAATATGTTCCTCACCGGTTTTGATGCCACCACCCTGAACACTCTCTGGGTGGACAAGAACCTGAAGATGCACGGGCTCATTCAAGCTTTCAGCCGCACCAACCGCATCCTCAATTCCATCAAAACCTTTGGAAATATCGTCTGTTTCCGCAACCTGCAAAAGCGGGTAGATGCCGCCATTGCGCTGTTTGGCGATCAGGAGGCGGGAGGTATTGTCCTGCTGCACAAGTTCGATGATTATTACTACGGCTACACCACCCAGGATGGGAAGGACAAGCCGGGCTATGTGGATATGATCACCGAACTGACGGAGAAGTTCTCCCTGGCTGAACCCAGGATCGAGGGGGAGCAAAATCAGAAGGATTTCATCACCCTCTTTGGCGCCATCCTTCGGATGCGCAACCTGCTGCTGTCCCTTGATGAGTTCAAAGGGAAAGAGTTGATCTCTGAGCGGGACCTGCAGGACTACCTGGGCCGCTACCAGGATCTACGGGATGAGTGGGTAAACCGTGCGAAAGGCGAGAAAGAGGACATTACCGATGATATCGTCTTTGAGATCGAACTCATCCGCCAGATCGAGATCAACATTGATTATATCCTGATGCTGGTGAAGAAGTACCACGATTCCCACTGTGATGACAAGGAGATCCTTGTTACCATCCAGAAGGCGGTAGATGCCAGCCCCGAACTGCGGAGCAAGAAACAGCTCATTGAGATGTTTATCGCCGGTATCAACGACGTGGATGATGTGATGGCGGAGTGGCAAGGCTTTGTGGCAGCAGAGCGGGAGAAAGAACTGGTCCAAATCATTCAGGAAGAAAAACTCAAGGAGCCGGAGACGCGAAAGTTTCTGGAGAATGCCTTCCGTGACGGTGAGATCAAGACCACCGGGACGGACATTGATAAGTTGATGCCGCCGGTATCCCGGTTCGGCGGAGGCGGCGCCAGAGCCAAAAAGAAGCAGGGTGTGATCGAGAAACTGCAAAAATTCTTTGAGAAGTTCTTTGGGCTGGGAAAAGGATAGCAATTGTCTATTGAATGTCCCCCTGCGCTTGACAGGCAAGAACATCTGTTCCATACTAAGCATAGGCGAAAGCCGAAAACTCGCAGCTTTCCGGTGAGGTCCACACCCCGGTGGGACCTCAGACATTCATGGGCCTCGTAGGGCACCACAACCACCCTGTACGAAGGGAACTTCCATGAAGGTCTTCAGTATTTGGCGCTGTGCCGGCAGCGCGGGTGTGCGCCTTTCCGTGGAAAGCGGAAAGGATGCAAATGAGCGACTCTGTCGTGATTACCTATAGTGGCCAGCAAGTATCAGTGCCAAAGGAGGTCGCAGACTTCCTGGAGCAGGATCGGAAACGGGAACAGGCGCAGGAAAAGCAGGACAAAAGGCATCTGAGTAAAAGTGAGTTTGAAACGGTGCTGTCCGGTTCGGATTGTGTCAGGCGTCCCATGGAGGATGAGGTGCTCTGGAACCTCCAGCTTGAAACTCTGCGGAAAGCCGTCGATGGTCTGGGAGATCCGGGCCGGGATCTTGTAGAACTCCGATATGGCAGGGGATTGACCATGGAAGAGATTGGGACGATCTACGGCGTGTCTAAAGCGGCGGTATCAAAGCGGCTGAAAAAGTTCCACGAACAGTTGAGGGGCTCTGTCAAATGACAGAGCCCCTCAACTTTTTTTTCTGGTTTACAAACTGCCTGTGAGTGTCCTGATAAGTAGAGGGTGATTTTCCGGTACTCGGAAACCTGACCTTGGCCGTAGTCAGGAAAGCCCAGATCAAAGTACACAGGAGGCGCGATGACGATGAATTTATTTGGAGCAAGGCAAAAACAACTGCTTAGTTTCCTGACCGCCAACGCGGAGAGAGAAACGTTGGACTATGTCCTTCAGGGGATGCGTGAGATCCTGGGCGAGGATATGCCAGAGGAGAATGCGGTGCGGGCTTACCTGCAGGAGCCGGACGAGCCCATCTCGCTCAGCACGGAACAGCAGATCGTAGCGATGGACAAGCTGCTGGAGTGTGCGGAGGTCAATCTCCGAATGCTCTGCGACCTGATCCGTTACCAGCAGCTAAAGGGTGCCGGGGTGGTCAACTCCGTGGAGGAATTCGTGCGTCTGGTGCGTCCAGACGATGCCTATGATGTCCAAGAGGAGGATGCTGATTGAAAGAATCCGAATGCAGACCCTATGATGCCCTGCCGCTGTTCCTGAACTCGGCAACAGTGGCAAAAGTCCTGGGCGTGTCTCCGTCCAGTGGGTATGAACTCATGCACCAACCGGATTACCTGGTACTGCGTTTGGGCCACTGTATGGTGGTGCCCAAGGAACAGTTCGTCCAGTGGGTGAAGGAGCATACGGGAGGTGTTATATGAAGTTTCAACCGTGGCCCAAACGAGATCCCAACAAAAACTATTTCAAGGTCCCCAACGAAGTTTTTCACATCGGTCTCAGTTACCCGGAGATCTCC
>OLRN01001360.1_pt1 | contig 13289 bp, 9 predicted proteins | sample 1673001 | NCBI WGS metagenome assembly OLRN01 (sample SAMEA3136745, study PRJEB25190) | human gut metagenome | biome: human gut; feature: human-associated habitat; material: faeces | place: Austria | collected 2013 | reverse complement strand
GCTTCTTGTTCAGCTTGTAGCGGCCGAACCGGGACAGGTCATAGCGGCGGTCGTCGAAGAAGAGGCTGTTGAGGTGGCTCTGGGCGCTCTCCACCGTGGGGGGCTCGCCGGGGCGCAGCTTGCGGTAGATCTCCAGCAGCGCGTCCTCATAGGTTTTGCAGGCGTCCTTCTCCAGGGTGGCAACGATGCGGGGATCCTCACCGAACAGCTCGAGGATCTCGGGGTCGGTCTTGGGGCCCACCGCACGGATCAGGCAGGTGATGGGCAGCTTGCGGTTCTTGTCGATGCGCACATAGAACACGTCGGACAGGTCGGTCTCATACTCCAGCCAGGCTCCCCGATAGGGAATGACGGTGGTGGCGAAAGTCAGGTTGTCCGCCTTGTCCGCAGTGCGGGTATAGTACATGCCGGGGGAACGGACGATCTGGGAGACGATGACCCGCTCAGCGCCGTTGATGACGAAGGTGCCGGAATTGGTCATGATGGGGAAATCTCCCATGAAGATCTCCTGCTCCTTGATCTCCTCGGTCTCCTTGTTGCGCAGGCGCACCCGGACCTTGATGGGCGCGGCGTAGGTGCAGTCCCGGGCCTTGCACTCCTCCACGTCATACTTGGGCTTCTCGTCCATGGAGTAGTCGATGAAGGACAGCTCCAGGTTGCCGGCGTAGTCAGTGATGGCGGCTACGTCCCGAAAGACCTCCCGCAGTCCCACGTCCAGGAACCACTGGTAGGACTTCTTCTGGATCTCCAGCAGATTGGGCATCTCCAGGATCTCCTGATAGCGGGCAAAGCTCTTTCGCAGGGTCTTTCCGTAATATACGTCCTTGACCGTCATTTCTAAAAATCAACTCACTTTCTTTGATTTGAAAGGGGTGAATCTACTGTTTTTCGGTCCTTTCCCGGCTCTCTTCCGCATTTTCCCCGTCGTTGTGCACAAAAGCGCCAAACCGCGCCTTTTGCGAACACCCGGCTCAGTTTGAACCTTTTTCAACTTTCCTCTTGTCAACTTCCGGGGCCTATGTTATAGTTTCCGTGGAGCATGGGGGACCGTGCTCTTTTTATGAGGATATAAAAGCATTTTACTTTACCATGAAAGCCTTTAACTTGTCAAGGGGCTTTCTGTAAATTTTTCTTTTTTCTTAGGAAAAAGGCAAAATTTTTTCTTGCGCCCATCCCATTTTTGTTATATAATTAATTGGTACTTGATCAAATATGCCGGTGTGATGGAATTGGTAGACGTGACGGACTCAAAATCCGTTGGTGGCGACATCGTGTGGGTTCGAGTCCCACCACCGGCACCAAACCAATATAATCCGAACTTGTTTCCGATAGGAAATGGGTTCGGATTATTTGTTATATTTAAAGAAAAATAGCCAAATGGCTAATCGCAGATTAAGACCACTTTTTTAGAAAAGAGTAGGGTTTCCAGATAAATTTTGGTATAATTTACAATATAGGCAGGGGGCATTATATGAGTATGGTGAAATATAATCGATGAAAGCGGGCAGCCCCATAAGCAGATAGACCCATATATGAAAGGCCGTTTGCAAAGCAAATTGATGCATGCCATTACGAAGAAGTAGCAAAACCGGGGAATGCCGTGCAAGGGTCAAGATGAACGCTTCGCGCCCTTGCCGGCATTCCCCGGTTTTGTCCGTCCTAAGCCAACGCTGCTTTTTATGGAATCAGCCCCGGACAGGATCTCTGTCCGGGGCTGATTCCTTATTGGGGAGGCTTTTGCCTCGTTTTACGATGGTTCGTTCTGCGGCCCCGGGAGCCGCTGTCAATCCCGATTCAAAAACAGAGTATGCTCTCATTTTATGGGAGCTCCACTCTCAGCCCACCGTCTTCCAATGCTTGTCCACGTGGTTGAGGATCTCACAGCCCTCCTCCGTCACAAGCACCAAGTCCTCCACCCGGACCCCGAATTGACCAGGGAGGTACACTCCTGGCTCAATGGAGAAGATCATCCCAGGCTTGGCTACCAGCTCTGTGACTGCACTTACATCCCCCTTCTCATGCTCTGTCTGGCCAATAAAATGCCCCAGGCGGTGGGTGAAGTACTCACCATAGCCCGCCGAAGCGATATGTTCCCGGGCCGCGATGTCCAGCTCCCGCAGGGGGATACCGGGACGGATCATTCCCTCCGCGATCTCATTGGCACTGCGGACCAGGTCATGGATGGCCGCGTATTTGGGGTCCGCAGTCTTGCAGAAGAAGGTGCGGGTCATATCGGAGCAGTACCGGTCTTTCCGGCAGCCCATATCGATAACAATGCAGTCTCCCGCCTTCAGGCGGGTCTGGTCCGCCTCATGATGGGGGTCGGCGGCGTGGGCGCCGAATGAGACAATGGGCTGGAACGCCACAGCGTCGCAGCCCTCCGCCGCGTACTGGCTTATGATATAGTCGGCCACTTCCCGCTCCGTGATCCCCTCCTGGAGGAAGGCCGCCGCCCGTTCCATTACTGTGTCATTGATACGGGAGGCCGCCCGCATCAGCTCCCGCTCCGCCTCGTCCTTGCAGGCCCTGGCGTGATCCACACAGTCGGATGCCACTATATACCGGCTGTCCGGATTGCGCTCCATCAGGGGCAGAAGGAACCGGGCCGGCCACTCCTTGTCGATCCCCAGGGCGCTCTTTCCGTCCACATGGGAGGCCAAAATCGCCACCGCATCATCGGTGTCGGAGGACCACACCTGCTCATAGGGAGCTTCCGGCACAGGGAACAGCCTGTTCAAAAACAGCTTGTGGTGCCCGTCCCGGCGGAGATAAAAAGCAAACAGGCGCTCAAAGGGAAACACGTCATACCCGGTGAGATACCAGATGCTGTCTGGGTCAGACACCAGCATCTGGTCCAGCCCCATCTCCTCCATGGAGTCCAGCACTCTTTTGATACGTTCCTGATACATGGATCATCAGCCTTTCTTCTTCAAGATCACGGACTCTACCAGCGCCGGAGAGAGCAGCTCCCTGATGATCCTCACCCCGGTCTTCAGGGACTCCACCGGCGCATATTCAAACCTTCCGTGGGCGTTGTGTCCCGCGCTGGGCAGATTTGGGCACGGCAGACCCATGTAGGTCAGGACGCTTCCATCTGTCCCGCCCCGGATGGGCGAATGGGTGGGGGCAGCAATGCCTGCCGCCTTCATGGCCTGCTCTGCCAGTTCCAGGATCTCCATGTGATCCTTCAGGACCTCATGCATATTGTAATACTGGTCCTGGAGCTCCACCTCGGCCGTGTGCGCCCCATAGCGGCGGTCAATCTCTGCCGCCGCTTTCTCCATCATCGCTTTCCGCTCCTGGAACCTCTCCATGCTGTGGTCACGGACGATATAGATCATGTCGGCTTTCTCCACAGTCCCGTGCATCTCCTGGAGGTGGAAAAAGCCCTCGTACCCCTCTGTATGCCCCGGTATTTCCAGGGCCGGAAGCAGCGCGTTGTATTCCCCGGCCATCAGGATGGCGTTTTTCATTTTATCTTTCGCAGTGCCGGGATGGATGCTGAAGCCGTGAATGGTAACCGTGGCCTTGGCCGCGTTGAATGTCTCGTACTCATAGTCCGTGATATCCCCGCCGTCCACCGTATAGGCAAAATCAGCGCCAAAGCCTTTGACATCAAAGCCGCTGGCCCCCATGCCGATCTCCTCATCCGGAGTAAATCCGATGCAGATCTTCCCGTGGGGCACGCCCTCAGCCAGCAGCTCCTCCACTGCCTGGAGGATCATGGCGATGCCCGCCTTGTCATCCGCCCCCAGAAGGGTGGTCCCGTCTGAGCAGACCAGATCCTGCCCCACAAACTTTTGAAGCTCGGGGAACTGGGCCGCCTCCATGACGATCCCCTGCTCCCGGTTCAGCACCACGTCTCCCCCTTCGTAATGGATCACCTGGGGCTTCACATCCTTCCCCGTCATATCCGGGGTAGTGTCCATGTGGGCGATCAGGCCGATGGCGGGCAGATGCTCACAGCCCGGTGAGGCGGGCACAGAGGCATACACATAACACTTCTCGTCCAGCACCGCGTTCTCGATGCCCAGCCCGTGGAGTTCCTCCACCAGCAGACGGCCCATATCGAACTGCCGCTGCGTACTGGGCGTCACCGCTCTCCCGGCATGGTAGTCGCTCTCGCTGTACACCTTCGCATAGCGGATCAGACGGTCTACAACTGTATCCATTCTATGATCCTCCTTATCCTTCTCAGAGCAGATTCTCCGGATTCAAGCACTTCAGCTCCTCCAGCACAAACAGGCCGTCCTTCCGAATGAGCACATCATCGAACCAGATCTCACCACCACCGAACTCCGGCGTCTGGATCTGGATCAGGTCCCAGTGGACGGCGGAATGATTGCCGTTGGAGGCGTTGTCATAGCTGTTGCCCGGCGTCAGATGGAAGCTGCCAGCGATCTTTTCATCAAAGAGGATGTCCCCGATGGGATGGGTGATCACTGGGTTCACCCCGAAGGCGAACTCACCGATGTACCGGGCGCCCTCATCAATATCCAGGATCTCATTCATATATGGGGTGTTGTTGCTGGTGGCCTTTACGATTTTGCCGTCCCGGAACTCCAGATATACGTCCCGGAACAGGAAGCCGTCATAAGGGGAGGGGCAGTTATAGGTGATATGTCCGTTGACCGAATCCCGCACCGGCGAGGTATAGACCTCTCCGTCCGGGATATTCCGGTTCCCGTGCATGGCATAGCAGGGTATTCCCTGAATGGAGAAGGTAAGGTCTGTCCCTGGAGCGATGATGTGCACCCGGTCTGTCCGATCCATCAGCTTCTCCAGATGCCTCATAGCCCGCCCCATCTTGTCGTAGTCCACCAGACAGGCCCGGAAATAGAAGTCCTCATACTCCTCGGTGGACACGCCGGCCAGCTGGGCCATGGCGTCGTTTGGATAGCGCAGCACGGACCACTTGGTGTGGTTGCACCGCTGGGCCAGGTGGATGGGGCCCCAGTAATACTGGCGGTAACGGCGCTGAGCCTCGTCACTGACATTGTGCCATGCGCTGATGTTGGGCGTGGCCCGGATGTCGATATAGGCGTCCATATCCTTCATCCGCTCCAGTTCATAGGAGGCGATCTCCTCCATATGCTCCGCGTCGGCCCCCTGGACCAGCGCCCCCTCCACCCCATAGTCAAAAATGTGGATAAAGGGCTTTCCTCCCACCGCATAGGCCTCCTGGACCAGCGCCTTCATCAGTCCAGTCTCGCTGCCGTGGAGCTCAATAAGGATCTTCTCCCCCTTTTGCAGCTCCACCGCGCTCCGGATCAGAAATTGAGCAAACTTGCGAATTCTCGGGTCCTCCATAATGACAGAGCACTTCCTTTCCTGATTTTGATCCTATTGAAAAAAGCGGGGCAGAAGGATCTCTTCTGCCCCGCTTTACGATCACTTCTCCTGATAGAGCGCATCCAGGGAACGGGCGGCTTCCCCTTTCGGTGTCACAGCGGACACGACCAGGATGGCAATGACGGAGGCAGGCACCGCTACGATGGCACACTGTATCCCATAGGGCGTTCCCATCAGCGTCCAGACGATCGTTGCCAGACCGCCCACCAGGATGCCGGCAATACCGGCAGCCGGGGTCACCTTCTTGGAGAACAGCGCGAACAGGATAGCCGGCGTGATGGCCGCGCCGTACATGGTGTAGGCGGTCATCTGCAGAGAGAGCACGGTGGGGAAATAGAGGGTCAGGGCCACCGCGATGACACTGAATACCACGATGGTCCCCCGCAGCACCAGCATCTTCTGCTTGTCCGTAGCGTCCTTGCGGATATATTTGACATAGATGTCATTGGTCAGGTTGGTGGCGGAGGAGAGCAGATAGCTGTCCGCCGTGGTGACGATAAACGCCATGCAGGCACACATGATCAGCGCACCGAAGGCCATCGGCAGATAGTCCACGGATACCTGGAAGATCACGTTGGAGGGCGTGTCCAGCGTGGGATACAGGCGGGCCGCCTGGGTCACCACTGCGATGATGCTGACGATGACCAGGATCTCGCCAATGAACATGCCGATGTTGGACTTTTTGGCCTCTGTGCTGTTTTTGGCGGAGGCAAAGCGCTGCAGCATGTTCTGGTCGCCCAGCATCAGGGCCAGGGAGGGCAGGAAATAGCCCAGCAGTTCCCAACCGGACATGCCGCCGGTGAGAGTGGTCTTCTCCGGGGGCAGCACAGCACCCTGCGCGTTTGCCACACTGATCAGGATGGGGATGGCAATGAAGAATCCGCCGATCATGATCAGCGCACTGATCGCGTCGGAGTATGCCACGGATACCAGTCCTCCGCCCACTGTGATGACCACAATAATCGTGGTGCAGATGACAAGTGCCAGCCCACGGGAGATCTCCACACCGCTGGAGCTGCACAGCAGGACCAGAATGTCGGCCGCCGCCTTCAGCTGAGTGGCCAATACGCCCACATAGGCCAGCATGACGCACACCGCGGAAATGATGCTGGCGCTTTGGCCGTAACGGGCGCCCATGATCTCCGGGACCGTGACCTTATTGGACTTGCGGACCTTGCCCGCGATGAAATACAGCAGGATAATGCCGATAGGGGGCGCGGCAAAGGTGATGGCGCCCACCCACGGGCCGCCGTTGTAAATGATGCTGGCATTTCCGGTGATGCCGCCTCCGCCGCACCAGGTGGCCAGCAGACTTCCCACCAGGATGATGAAGGGTATCCGGTGGCCGCCTGTGACCATGTCGTCTGCAGTTTTCACTTTCTTGTGCGCAATGACCAAGCCATAGATCATCAGCAGAAACAGGTATGCACCGATTGCGATAATATAGCTCATGGTTCTCTCTCCTCTCTGTTCACACACATAATAGAAAATTTTAACTGACTAATGCGCTGATGTCAAGCTTTATTCGCCCCCATCCCGTCTTTTCTGTGTAAGTACATTTCATATAATGCATAAATTATTCGCATGGTCGTAGATTTAATTTAGTCATAGAGTACAGTCTCAAAATGTTTAAAATAGAACATGCTAACCATTTTCTTGGTCAGCATGTTCTTTAATTAAATCACCTATTTTTTCTTAAATAATATAGAACTTTGCATATTGTTAATATCAGGAAACCAATATACCACCACAATAAACTAATCTGGAAAAGCCAAATAATTGGAAGCAGCAACGCTTCTATAAAGAGTAGTATGACCTCTGGAAGAGATACTTTTGTTCTCTTATATTCATCCAACGCAAGAATAAAACAATATAAAGATCTCACAGATATTACAATTGCAAAAAATTTAAATCCCGACATAGGTAGCACCAGAATGTATTTCTATAATGGCTAAGCCATAGATCATCAGCAGAAACAGGTATGCACCGATCGCGATAATATAGCTCATGGTTCTCTCTCCTCTCTGTTCACACACATAATAGAAAATTTTAACTGACTAATGCGCTGATGTCAAGCTTTATTCGCCCCCCTTGCTTTTTCGGCTAAAAATATATAAATATATAGAATAAATTTTCGTTCTATACAGCCGCAGCTTTCTCTGGGCCCCCAACAAGTAGTCGCCGCAGAAGCACCTGTCCGTAAAATATTATCTCTCGAAGCCTATAGCCATGTGTCTCAGCTATTATCTTATGCCGAATTATGCCGATAACTTAAATGGATACCCACTATTAGGACGTTAATACAGAGAGAACGTGTGGAGGAAGAAACAATGAGGAGCATTAAGGCAAAAATATTGGTGTCCATGGTCCTAACATTGGCAATTTCCCTGATCCTGGTCGGCGGCGCCTCCTGTATCCTGAGCTATAGGGGTACACAGTCGACGCTGGAGGCCAGCATGAAAGAAATGGCTGTTGTGGCTGCTGACCGGGTGTCGTATGAACTCCAGGCATATCGGAACATCGTGGGAGAAACGGGAAGTACTGCACGCCTCTCCAACCCGGAGATCACCCTGGCAGAAAAGCAGGATCTGCTCCAGCAAAAGGTAGATACCTATGGTTTTCAGCGTTATAACCTACTGAATACCCAGGGCCGCAGCCTGATCGACGGGTCAAATTACAGCGACCGGGCCTATTTCAAAGCCGCAATGCAGGGGAACACTTATGTCTCCGAGCCATTGATCTCCTCTGTTACCGGTGAGATGACGATCATTATTTCCGCTCCAGTCTGGCAGGATGGACAAGTGGGGGGCCGGGTAGCTGGCGTGGTCTACTTTGTGCCCCAGGAAACATTCCTTAACGAGATTGTCAGCAACCTCCAGATAAGTGAAGGCGGAACAGCTTATATGCTGGATGCCACCGGCAACACCATTGCCCACCGCAATCTGGAAAGCGTCCGCAATCAGGAAAATACCATTCAAGATGCAAAAGGCGATAAATCTCTGGCCGATTTGGCCGCGATCGAGACGGATATGATTGCTGGAGGCACCGGGTTCAGCCAGTACAGCTATGGCGGAGAGACAAAGTTTACTGCGTATGCTCCCGTCCCTGAGACCAACGGCTGGAGCATTGCTATCAATGCCCCAACCTCCGATTTTACTGGCACAGCCATCCTGGGGATCATTATCACCCTTGTTCTGCTTATCGCGGCTGTCATTGTCGCGTCCTTGGTTGCTCTGCGGTTGGCAGTTGGCATTGGCGGCCCCATCAAGGCCTGTTCGGACCGTCTCCATCTGCTGTCCCAAGGAAATCTGGAGGCTCCCGTACCCGACTTTGACCGCAACGATGAGGTGGGCGAATTGGTATCCTCCACCAAAATTATTGTCACCGCCTTAAGTACCATTTTGAAGGATATTGACTATCTGCTCAGCCAGATGGGAGAGGGGAATTTTGTAGTCGATTCCCGGGTTCCGGAGCTGTATATTGGAGACTTTGCCCCCTTGCTGGTCTCCATGCGCCGCATCAAGAACAAGCTGAGCGATGTGCTCTCCCAAATCCACACAAGTTCCGCCCAGATCGCTGCCGGCTCTTCCCAGGTATCGGACGGCGCCCAGGCACTGGCTCAGGGTGCGACCGAACAGGCCAGTTCTGTACAGGAACTGGCAGCTACCGTACATGACATTTCTCAGAATGTGGACGAAACAGCGGATGTATCGAGACAGTCCCGCTCCCGGGCCGAGGAGGCCGGTGGACAGGTCATGCAGAGCAACAAAATGATGCTCCAAATGACGACTGCCATGGCAGAGATCACAGAGTTCTCTAAAAGAATCGGGAATATCATTACTACCATTGAGGACATTGCTTTCCAGACCAATATTCTGGCCCTCAATGCCGCTGTGGAAGCAGCGAGAGCCGGGACAGCTGGAAAGGGCTTTGCGGTTGTTGCTGACGAAGTACGCAATTTGGCCTTTAAATCCGACCAAGCGGCTAAGGCCACGAAAGAACTGATCGAGAGTTCTGTTGAGTCGGTGCAAAATGGAAACGCCATTGTGACAAATGTAACGGATTCGCTCCAAAAGACAACAGATCTTGCCGGTTTGGCTGTAGACGATATGGTCAGGGTAGCTGAAATGGTGGATACCATTTCAGCGGCAATCGCACAGGTTACTGTGGGATTGGATCAGATTTCCGCGGTCGTTCAGACCAATTCTGCCACCAGTGAGCAGTCCGCTGCCGCCAGTGAGGAGTTGTCCTCCCAGGCGCAGCTCCTTGACGATCTTGTTGGACAGTTCCGGCTCCCAGGCAATGTGCATTCTTATGGCGATACTTTGGGAAACTGATCTCCCACAAGCCAAAACCTTCGGCTAAGCCGGATGCTTTGGAACCACAAACACAAAAGCGGACTGCTGGTGCAGTCCGCTTTTGCATTTCCTATGCTCCGATCGTGTCACACGCGCTCCAGGGGCTGGTCCGGCAGGCTGCCCAGCGGGCGGTAGACGGTGAAATACATGGTGAGGATACAGGCTAGGCCGCCGATCAGCTGGGAGACGGCCTCCGCTGTGAAGACGCCGGTCGTCCCAATCCAAATGGGAAGAATGACAGTGAGCGGCGCGTTGATTACCGCTTTGCGCAGCAGGGAGAAGAAGATAGCCTGCTTGGAGCGCCCCAGCCCCACAAAGACGCCCTGACCCGCCATCTGGAGGGACATGGGGATAAACAGGCAGAAATAGATGCGCAGCGCAGGGATACCGGCCTCCACCACCTCTGGTTCATTGTTGAACACCCGGATCAGCATGCCGGGAAACAGCATGGCCACGGCCCAGAAGGCGGCGGCATACGCCACGGTCACCGCCACACTGAAGCGGATGGAGCGGCGGACCCGGCTGTACTGTCCGGCGCCGTAGTTGTACCCCGTCACCGGCTGGGCGCCATTGCTCAGGCCCTGCACCGGCATGAAAAACACCTCCCGCAGCGAGTTGATGATGGTCATCACCCCCACGTACAGGTCCCCGCCATAGGCCTGAAGGGTGGCGTTGCACACCACCTGGACCAAGCTGTTGGTCAAGTTCATAAAGAAGCCAGACAGGCCCAGGGTCACGATGGATCTTACCCGTGGGGCACACAGCGCCATATTCCGCACCCTCAGCCGCAGAATAGCCCGCCGCCCGGTAAGGAAGCGCAGCACCCACAGAGCGGAGCACCCCTGGGCGATCACAGTCGCCAGGGCCGCGCCCCGCACCCCCATCCCCATCCCAAAAATAAAAATGGGGTCCAGCACGATGTTTACCAAGGCTCCCAGCCCCACCGTCATCATACCCACCCCGCCAAACCCCTGGGCCGTGATGAAGGGATTCATCCCCAGGCCGATCATGACAAAGACGGTCCCCAGCAGATAGATGGTCATGTACGCCTCGGCATAGGGATAGGTGGCGTCACTGGCGCCGAACAGGTAGAGCAGGGGATGCCGGAACAGCAGGAACACCCCTGTGACAGCGACGCCGAAAATCAGCAGAAGGGTGAAGGCGTTGCCCATGATCCGCTCGGCCTCTTCCTCCTCGCCCTTGCCCGGTAGATGGAGCACAGGGGGGCGCCCCCCGTGCCGCACAGGTTGGCAAAGCCCATCACGATGGAGATGATGGGCAGCGTCAGCCCCAGGCCCGTCAGAGCCAGATGCCCGGGGAGCCGCCCCAGGTAGATGCGGTCCACCACGCTGTACAGCACGTTGATGAGCTGGGCAGCCGTCATGGGCAGCGCCAGCGAAATGATGTTGCGGGGAATGCTGCCGACGGAAAAATCGTGCTCCTTGCTTGCCACGGATTCGTTCTCCTCCTTACAGTTCCGTTTTGCTCACGCCGGTTTCAGGCCCCGGCTGGGGCCGTTCCGCCCGCCGCGCTCCCCCTTTGGATGGCCCGGTAAAACCACAGGGCTGCGGCCAGCGAGATGGCGTCCACGATGGGCTGCACCCACATACAGCCGTACAGGGGAAAGAGCGCGTCCATGAGATAGAGCAGCGGAATGTCCAGTACACCCTTGCGCAGGATCGAGCAGACCAGGGACTCCCTGGCCCTGCCCATGGCCTGGAACTGGATGATCATGGGATAGCACAGGGCCATCATGGGCATTGCCGTCACCATGCACCGCAGGAACACGGCCCCATAGCGGACTGTCGCAGCATCGGCAATGAACAGGGAGACCAGGGGGGTGGCAAACGCCTCATAGCAGACCAGACACAGCACGGCGAAGCCAAAGGACATCAGGCTCCCTATCCGGAAGGCCTGCGCACGCCGATGGTGATTCCCGGCAGCGTGGTTATAGGCCAGCAGCGGCAGAAGTCCGTTGGAGACACCGATGGAGAAATACAGGGGCAGCTGGTCCAGTTTTTTTACGATGCCCAGGGCCGCCACCGCCTCTGTGGGGTATTGGGATACAAAGTCGGCCTGGGCAGCGGTGGCCACCACTGTCAGCGCATACTGCAGGGCGGAGGGGAAGCCGATGGCCAGAATGGGGCGCAGGTACTGGGCGGCATACCACAGATTCGCCGGCAGCAGGTTCAAATAGGTGGCGCCCCGGCGGCGGACCAGATAGACGGCAAAACAGGCCACCGCCGCCCCGTTGGAGAGGGCTGTAGCCATGCCCGCGCCCACCGCGCCCAGGCCCAAGAACTGGGGCAGGACGAACAGCGGGTCCAGCAGGATATTCAGGACGCCGCCGAAGGAGACCCCGAAGGCGGCGGCTCCGGCGCCGCCCTCCGCCCGGACCAGATTCGCCAGGAGGGTGTTGAGAATGGTGAAGGGGCCGCCCAGTATGACGACCCATTTGGCGTATCCGTAGGCAGTAGCATAGGTAGCCTCGGTGGCGCCGCACAGGTGCAGCACGGGATCGGCCAGCAATCGGAACGCTGCGGAGAAGAGCAGGGCGGACAGCAGGCCGCCGGCCAGAGAGACAGCGGCGATCCGCCGGGCGCCCTCCTCGTCCTGACGGCCCAGGGCCCGGGCGATGGCGCTGGCCCCGCCCACGCCGAAGAGGTTGGAAATGGCGGTCAGCATCAGAAAGGAGGGATAGGCCACAGTGACGGCCGCGGTTTCATGGGGGGCGTTCAACATCCCCACAAAGTAGGTGTCCGCCAGATTGTAGACCAGCGTGACCATCTGACTGGCTACGGCCGGGACTATCTGCAGCAGCACGGCCTTTCGGACGGGTGTCTTCGCAAAGACCTCCAGATTCTGTTTCCTGTTCATATCCACAGCACCTGCGATTCCTGAAATAGACCGCCTGCGAGGGTCAGCGGTCGGCCACAGCCTTGCGCATCCACTTTCCACTCTTGACCCGGAGCAGGGAGACCGCCGCGCCGATCAGCCAGCCGGCGGGGATGGACCACCAGATGGCGTTGGCCCCCAGCGGGGTGAGATACACCAGTGCGTAGGCGATGCCCACCCGGGAGAACAGGTTGGCCATGGAGCTGAAGGTGAAGGCTGCCATGTCACCCGCGCCCCGCAGCATCCCGTTGGGGACGAACAGCAGGCCCATCAGGATATAGAAGAGGGAGACTGTGTGCATATAGGCCAGACCGTAGCCCATGGCGCCCGAGGCGTCCCCCGGGTCCAGGAACAGGGACAGCAGCTGGTTTCCGAAGAGGAAGATGATGACGGTGATCAGCAGAGAGAATACCGCCACCATCAGCAGACAGGCCTTCAGGCCCTCCTTGACCCGCTCGTACTTGCCTGCGCCGATGTTTTGGGCCGTGAAGCTGGACATGGCGTTGGAGATGTTCATGTTGGGCAACATGGCCAGGGAGTCGATCTTCGTGGCAGCAGTGTATCCGGCCACCAGCACTTTGCCGAAGGAGTTGACCAGACCCTGCATCATCATGGAGAGGGACACCAGAGACTGCTGGAGCATGGAGGGCAGGCCGATCTGGGCGATGCGCTTTACCGCCGTCA
>OLRN01001359.1_pt1 | contig 13301 bp, 7 predicted proteins | sample 1673001 | NCBI WGS metagenome assembly OLRN01 (sample SAMEA3136745, study PRJEB25190) | human gut metagenome | biome: human gut; feature: human-associated habitat; material: faeces | place: Austria | collected 2013 | reverse complement strand
CCTTTCACTTCGAGGTTGATGCCCAGGCGGGTGAAGGAATAGGGGATGATGCCCAGGTTGCGGACGGAGGTGTCTTTGATGGTGAGTCCGTTGCCCGTCATGGCGGCCATGCCGATGAAGCTGCCCACTTCAATCATGTCGGGGAGAATGGTGTGTGTGGTGCCTCGGAGTTCTTCCACGCCTTCGATGGTGAGGAGGTTGGAGGCGATGCCGCTGATTTTCGCTCCCATGCTGTTGAGCATTTTGCAGAGCTGCTGTATGTAGGGCTCGCAGGCGGCGTTGTAGATGGTGGTTGTTCCGTGTGCCAGCACGGCGGCCATAATGATGTTGGCCGTTCCTGTGATGGAGGCTTCGTCGAGGAGCATGTAGCAGCCTTCGAGCCTACCTTTCGAGAGGATGTTGAAGGTGCCGGCCGCTTCGTCGTATTTGAATTCTGCACCCAGTTTCTGGAGCCCGTAGAAATGCGTGTCGAGGCGGCGTCGACCGATCTTGTCGCCGCCTGGGCGGGAGATGACGGCGTGGCCAAAGCGGGCAACGAGGGGGCCGAGGAGGAGCACACTGCCGCGCAGGCGCGAGCAGCGCTCGAGAAATTCCGGGCTCTTGAGATAGTTGATGTCGATGTCTTTGGCGCAGAAGGTGATGTCGCCTTTCTGGTGGCGCACGGTTTTCACGTTCATGTCTTCAAGGAGACGGATGAGGTTGTTGACATCGAGGATGTCGGGTATGTTGGCAACGCGCACTTCTTCGCGGGTGAGGATGGTGGCGCAGATGATTTGCAGCGCTTCGTTTTTGGCACCTTGCGGTTTGATTTCGCCGCTGATGCGATGGCCGCCTTCTATTATAAATGAAGCCATAATGTGTTTGGGGTTAGGGTTATAGGTTAGTTGCTTGAAATTGAAATATTAGATGATGGTAAAAAGCAATTTGAACTTTTTTCCTGAAACGGTGTGTGTGTGTCTGCCTGCTGCGGGCTGCGGGCTGGCGGGTTTAGGCCTGGTTGGCGGGCTTGAGGAGGTGGTCAAAATTATTTTATAATATATGCCAAGAGCATTAATATATGCCAAGAGCATTATTTTTACATTTGGGAAAATAATGCTGACCACTTACTTATCTGTTGGGATTGTAATATCTGCTGTTTCTCCGTTGGGGGGCGAAACGCTGGCGCTGGCGGGCGAAAATGCTTTGCTTGGTGTTGCTTAGGGCGTTGAGCGTTTCTTCATACGTGATGGCCTGGTTGGTGTAGTGTTCAATGTCGTGGCAGACTTTTTCGTTTTCGACTTCTTCGCCTTTCCATTCGGTGATGCAACGCTTCATGCGCATGGCTATGTCGGCCAACAGGTGTTCGCGCCCTGGTGTGCCGGCGGGCATTTCCTGGATTTTGTCGAGTGTGTTTTCAATGAGGTGTCCGTATTGCCGGAAGCGTATGGCGTTTCCTGGGTAGGAGAGTTTTTTGGGGGCGGATTTGTCTGCCCGTTCTATTTCAACGGGGTATTCGATGTCGAGTTGGTAGTTTGAGATGAAGGCCAAATGGTTCCACAGGACTTCGTAGGCGTTTGTCGATGCCTGCAGCTGCGGGTTGAGGTCGGCCATGACCGTGATGATGTGTTCGGCCATCCGTTGTCTTCTTTGCGGATTGCTTTCGGCCGTGGCGCGGTCGATCATCTCTTGCACCATGCGCCCGTATGCGGGGAATCGCAGTTTTTCTTCTGTTGTGTTGTATTCAAATGCCATGTTGATGATGTGGGGTTTTTCGGTTTTGCTCCTGTGGCCTCTTGTGGGGCTGTTTTCCGCGGATGCGGGGGAGGGGCAAAGAGGGGAAATGGTGTGTGCAGAAACTGGTGCGTTTTTTATCCGTTGAGCAGGTTTCTGCTTTTTCCGGCTACGAATTGCTTCAGATAGAAGGGCTCGTAGTAGGCAACGTCTTCTGTCTCGTTCAGCGCCAGGGCGCGTTCGGCCAAGGGCAGCATGTTTGATGCCTTTGGCACGATTCCTTCTATGAAATGGGCGTTGGGATGCTTGAGCGTGTCGCGGCATTTGTCGGCACCATTGCCGAAAAAGAAAACCGGTTGTTTGTCAAGGATTTCGGCGAAGGAGTTTTCGTTGACGATGACGGCATCTGTTGGCACCACTTCATGGAGGGCACGGTCGTAAATCGCGGTGTAGACTTCCATGCGTCTGGCGTCGATCATCGGGCAGAGCAGCGCGTTGTCGGGGATGTCTTCTCTGTAGAGCAGAATCGGGGTGCAGAGCACTTTGAGCGTGGGGATGCTGATGAGTTTCAAGTCTCTGCCATAGCACAGGCCTTTTGCTGTTGAGACGCCGATGCGTAGGCCCGTGTAGGAACCGGGGCCGGCGCTGACTGAGACGGCATCGAGCGGTATGGCGTGGCTGTCGGCAAAAGACACGGCTTCTTCAACGAAGGGCGCGAGGATTTCTGCGTGGCGACGACCGTTGGTATCGATTTCTTCATGTAGGCAGACGCCATCCTGACTTAATGCAACGGAGCAGACGTCTGTTGATGTTTCTATATGTAAGATGCAAGACATGGTTTTGGTGGGGATAATGAATGACACGGAAAGGGGGTACGGGCGTTGTTGTGCCGGGATGGCAATTGCTCGTCAGAGGCCAGCTGTCCCCTTTCCTGTTTGTTTTTGGAATATTTTTTTGCCTTGTTCCGGCGCGCTGGCACTTTGTGACGGATTTCTCCATCTGCTTGAGTGACGGCAAAGGAATCGGTTGGGGCGATTTTGACAGTGCTTGGGGTTTGCTCTGCAAAATGTTCCTACCAGTTACTCATTACGCAAAGTTAAGAATAAAATTGAGGATTTTCGTGTTTCGGCGGTAATAAAAATGCGGTGGAATCTGTTTTTGTGTTCTTCCGGCAGCGATGGTTTTTTGTTCATCGTCTGGTGGTTCCGGTTTTCACTGCTCGCGCACGGTCTCTTTGCCACAGATATCAAGCCAGTTGCTATAGAACGTTGCGGCCGTTTTTTTCCATGAGAAGTCGATGCCTTCTTGCGGTTTGTCGTGGTGGTAATAATGGAGTGGGGGAGCGATGGGGAGTCCTTTGGAGAGGTCGCGTTGGTATTCATTGTGCAGCGTTTTTGGCTCGTATTCCAGGTGACCTACAATGAAAATCTGCTGTGTGCCGTCGGCCGAAGTGACGATGCCGACGCCGCTTTCCTCGCTTTCTGCAACGATGTGCAGTGGATGGCGCTCTATGTCTTTTCGTTGGACTTCCGTGTGTCGACTATTGGGCATGGGGAAGTTTTCAGGGAGATGCCTTAATATGGGGGCATCGCTGGCGAGTTTTTTTTGGATGAAGACGCCGAATTTCTTTGCGGGAAGTTGGTGCTTGGGGATGCCGTACAGATGTTGTAAGGCTGCTTTTGCTCCCCAGCAGATATACAGCGTTGAACGGACGTGGGCTTCTGCCCAGCTCATGATGTGGCATAGCTGCGTCCAATATCTGACATTTTCAAAAGGGAGGTGCTCCACTGGGGCGCCTGTCACAATCATACCATCGAAATGCGGGTTTGGGGCGTTTTCGAAGTATTCGAAATCCGTGTAAAACCTTTCCATGTGTTCCGGCGGAGTGGTTTTGTAGGTTTGGTTGGCGATTTTCATCGGGAGCAGTGCGACGGGGCGGTGATGGCGGCAGATGACGCGCGCGATGTCGAGTTCCGTCACTGCTTTCTGCGGCATGAGGTTCAGAAACAGGATTCGCAGTGTTTCCTGCGGAAATCCAGAGATATTGTTTTTGTCAAAGGTGGCAATGTCTGCGCCTTCCTTGCGGAGAATGTTGATGGCAGGCATGCCTTGTGGGAGAAAGAGCATGGTGGATGGGGGTGTTTGAAGGTTGACAGAGGTGAAGCCTGTGTGTTAGTAATGGTAAGTAGGTATTCAAAATGAGAAGCCATTGCATCAGTGTTCCTGCGTTGGGGCAGGGGAACAGCAATGCAATGGCTTCAGGTTGGTTTTATTTACCAAATGTCGACGCGCTTGTTTTTCGGAATGAACAAGGCGTCTTTCTTCGTGATGTTGAATGCCTTATACCAAGCATCGATATGCGGCAACGCACCGTTGACACGCCAGCGTCCTGGGGAGTGTGGGTCGATTTTGTTGAGCTGACGGAGCATAGCTTCGCGGATGTTTCCACCCCAAACCAGGGCGTAGCTCAAGAAGAAGCGCTGCTCGGGCGTAAAGCCGTCTTTTGTGCCAAGCGGGTTTTCTTTCGTGGCGTTTTGGAATGCCTGGAAAGCGATGTTCAAACCGCCGTGGTCTGCGATGTTCTCGCCCAGGGTGAGTTCGCCGTTTGCATGTAGGCCAGGAAGCACTTCGATTTTGTTGAAGAAATCGGCCATAACCTTGGTGCGTGCTTTGAAGTTCTCTCCGTCGGCTTTGGTCCACCAATTGCGAAGGTTGCCTTCCTTGTCGAATTGGCTGCCCTGATCGTCGAAGCCGTGGGTCATTTCGTGTCCGATGACCACGCCGATGGCTCCATAGTTGCAAGCGTCGTCTGCCTCGGCATTGAAGAAGGGAGGTTGCAGGATGCCGGCAGGGAAGCAGATTTCGTTGGTCGTTGGATTGTAGTAGGCGTTGATGGTTTGCGGAGTCATGAGCCATTCCGTCTTGTCGGTCTTTTTGTTGACGCGCTTTTCGATGTAGTAGCGGCTCATAAACTGGGTGGCCTTGGTGAGGTTCTCATAGTATGAGAGTGAATCGTTGATGTCAAGCGCATCGTAGCTCATCCATGTGTCGGGGTATCCGATTTTCACGTAGAACGCATCCAGCTTGTCGTGGGCCTGCTTCTTTGTTGCTTCGCTCATCCACTTTTGCTGGTCGATGCGCTGTCCGAGGGCGATTTGAAGGTTTCTGACAAGTTCGGTCATTCTCTTCTTGGAACTTTCGGGGAAGTACTTTTCAACATACATCTTCCCGACGGCCATGCCCAGGACAGACTCGACAGCGGAAACGCCACGCTTCCAACGCGGACGGTCTTGCTCGGCTCCGCTCATGATGTGTCCGTAGAAGTAGAAGGATTCTTTGCGGAAATCGTCGCTCAACGCGCCAGTGGCATCATCCACCAGTTTGAAATACAGATATGCCTTCAAGTCTTCAATTGAGCTCTCGGCTAAAATTTTTTCAACTTCGTGGATTGGCTCAGGCTGATTAACAGAGATGGATTCAAAGGCAGGGACGCCGTTGAGGAGGAAAAGCGTGCTCCAGTCGATGCCTGGATAGTCGGCAAGCAGTTGCTGATAGCTCATTTTGTGGTAGTTGCCTTCAACGTCGCGCAATTTTGTGGCACTGTATGATGCTTTTGCAATGCGCGTTTCGATGTTGAGGACGGCCTCCATTCTCTTTTGGGCTGTCGCTTCGTCGCAGCCCGTCATGAGAAACAGTTTCTTGACATAGGCCTTATATCCTTCACGTACTTTTTTCGTGGCTTCTTCGTCGCTCAGATAGTAGTCGCGTTCTCCCATGGAAAGGCCGCCCTGATTGACCTGCATGAGGTTCCATTGCGAGTCTTTGAGGTCGGCGTCACAGCCAAAGCCGAAAAATGTTGACACGCCTTCGCTTGAAAGGCGTGCGGCGTGGTATTGCACCGATTTACGGTCGGCAATTTTTTCAATCTCTGACAGTTTTCCCTTGATGGGCGTATAGCCCTCTCTGTTTCTTCTGACGCTGTCCATGGAAAGGCGATAGAGGCTACCGATTTTCTGCTGGAGAGAGCCTTGGGGATAGGTGTTGTTTGCGAACTGCTCTATCATTTCGCGCAGCTGCTTCTGGTTGTTTTCCTGGAGCTCGTCAAACTGGGAATAGCGTGAAAATTCCGGGGTGAGCGGATGTCTTTCAATCCAGCCGCCAGCGGCATACTGATAAAAGTCGTTTCCTGGTTTGACGCTGAGGTCCATATTGGCCTTGTCAATGCCTGTTTGTGCTGTTGTCTGTGCAAAACCCGTTGCGGCGCTGAAGGCCAGGATTTGCAGTAGCATTGTTTTTAAAGTCATATTGTTATTCTGCTTTTTAGATGGGTGGTCAGCATCGATAAAAATCATTTTGACCACCTGCTTTTAGATTCCAATTACTGATTGAGGGTCTCAACCTCTTCCATAGCTGCTTCCCATTCGTTTTCGGCTTGCTTGAGCTGCTTCTTCACTTCGTCATACCGAGCGAAGAGTTTGGCATCTTGCGCTCCTTCCGGTGTGGACAACATCGCTTCAATTTCCTTGATTTCCTGTTCGAGTTCCAGAACCTGTTTTTCCTTTTCCTCGACGGATTTTTCTGCCTTTCTCAGCAACTTGGCCTTCTCTTTTCTTGCTTCGTATGAAAGTTTGTTGTCAGACACTTGTGCCGTTTCAGTCTCTGGCATATTTTTCTTCTGGGAAGAAGCCGTTAGCTGGATGTCATCGATGTTTTCAATCTGTTTTTTCTCAAGGAAATCGTAGATGCCTCCGATATGCTCTCTGACGTGGCCGCCTCCAAATTCATAGACCTTTGAAACGAGGCCATCCAGAAAGTCGCGGTCATGGCTGACGAGAATCACTGTACCATCGAAGGCCAGGATGGCCTCTTTGAGCACATCTTTCGTGCGCATGTCCAAATGGTTTGTCGGTTCGTCGAGGATGAGCAGGTTGACAGGTTCCAAGAGCAGTTTGATCATTGCCAGACGGCTCCGTTCGCCACCTGAAAGCACCTTCACTTTCTTTTCAGACGCTTCTCCGCCGAACATGAAAGCGCCGAGGATGTTTTTGATTTTGAGACGGATGTCGCCCTTCGCGACGCGGTCAATGGTGTCGAACACGGTTATTTCCTCGTCAAGCAACTGGGCTTGGTTTTGGGCATAGTAGCCAATCTCAACATTATGGCCGATTTTGAGATTTCCCGTGAAGGGGATTTCTCCCATAATACATTTCACCAATGTTGACTTTCCTTCGCCGTTTTTTCCAACAAATGCCACTTTCTCACCGCGCTTGATGGTGAGGTCAACATCGTGGAAGACGCAATGGTCGCCATAGTCTTTTCGGACACCGTCGCAAATCACGGGATAGTCGCCGCTTCTTGAGCATGGCGGAAATTTGAGATGGAGCGAGGAATTGTCGACCTCATCAACCTCTATCGGCACGATTCTTTCAAGTTGTTTGATTCTGCTCTGAACTTGTGTTGCCTTCGTCGGTTTGTATCTGAACCGTTCTATAAAGTCTTTGATGTCTGCAATTTCCTTTTGCTGGTTTTCGTAGGCACGGAGTTGTTGCTCTCTTCTCTCAGCACGCAGTTTGACATATTCATCATATTTCACCTTATAGTCGATGATTCGGCCGCAGGAAATTTCCAATGTGCGGTTGGTGACGTTGTTGATGAATGCGCGGTCGTGGCTGACCAATACCACTGCGCTGCCGCAGCGGGCTAAGAACGATTCCAGCCAACGGATGCTTTCTATGTCCAAATGGTTGGTTGGTTCGTCGAGCAAAATCACGTCGGGGCGTTGAAGCAAGAGTTTGGCCAGCTCAATGCGCATGCGCCATCCTCCCGAAAATTCTTTTGTCGGGCGGTTGAAGTCGCTCGTTGCAAATCCGAGCCCTTGAAGTGTACGCTCCATTTCCGCGCGATAGTTCATGCCGCCGATGATTTGGAAACGCTCGTTTTCGTGGGTGAACCGTTCAACCAATTCCATGTAGCTTTCGCTTTCGTAGTCCGTACGGTTGAGCAATTCTTCGTTTAGTGTGTCAACTTTTTCTTTTAGCTTCTGAATGTGGCTAAAGGCTTTTTCCGTTTCCTCAATGACCGTGTGGTTGTCTGAAAGCACCATGACTTGAGGCAGATAGCCAATGCTGATGTCGTTTTGCACAGAAACGCTCCCTGAGGTGGGTTGCTGCTGTGCGGCGAGGATTTTTAAAAGTGTTGATTTGCCTGCTCCGTTTTTCCCGACAAGCGCGATGCGGTCTTTCTTGTTTATTACAAAAGACACGCCCTCAAAGAGAGGACGTGTGCCAAATTCAACTTTTAATGATTCAACAGAAATCATATAAGGATGATGATAAATTGGAGGCTAGCCGCCACCCTTTTTTTAAGGAGGTAGCTTCTTCATTAAATGAGCAGGCAAGTGTCGGAACTCTTTTCAAAAAAAGTTCTGCCCACCTGCCTTCTTATTGATTAATAGCTGCGGGCCACAATGACACGGCATGTGGCAGGTTTTCCACTGACCATGTCATTTCCCAGATTTTCCTGGCTGAATCCGTAAGGCACGCAACGGATGGTTGCTTGCGTGTCGGCCTTGATCTGTGCTTCAGTTTCAGGCGTGCCATCCCAAGGACAGAGATAGAAACCGCCGTTTTTGACTTTCTCCTTAAACTCTTCGTAATTGTCGCAAGGGAAGATATTGTTGTTGAGGAATGTCTCAGCCTTCTTAAAGATGTTTTGTTGCATTTCCTCAAGCAGATTTTTTATGTGGTCTTCAATGCCTTCAAAAGAAACGGTTTCCTTTTCGAGCGTGTCGCGACGCATGATTTCAACGGTGCCGTTTTCCAGGTCTCTACCTCCCATGACGACTCTGACAGGAACACCCTTCAATTCGTAGTCGGCAAATTTAAATCCGGGGCGCTTGTTGTCTGCATTATCGTATTTCACACGAATGCCCATCGCCTGCAAACGGTCTCTCAGGCCGCCCAGTTTTTCATCAAGTGCCTGCAATTCGTCTTCTCCCTTATAAATGGGCACAATGACCACCTGTATTGGAGCGACGTGTGGAGGAAGTACCAAACCGTTGTCGTCTGAGTGTGTCATAATCAACGCGCCCATCAAACGGGTGCTGACGCCCCAGCTGGTGGCCCAGGCATAGTCCATCTTGTTGTTTTTGTCAACAAACTGCACGTTGAAAGCGCGGCCGAAGTTCTGACCGAGGAAGTGGCTTGTTCCACTTTGGAGCGCTTTGCCATCCTGCATCATGGCTTCAATTGTGTATGTGTCAAGTGCGCCTGCAAAACGCTCTGTTGCGCTCTTGACGCCGCGAACTACTGGAATGGCTAAAATGTCTTTTGCAAAATCGGCGTAAACGTCAAGCATCTGTTTTGCACGTGCCTCAGCCTCTTCTTTAGTGGCGTGTGCCGTATTTCCTTCCTGCCACAAAAATTCGCTGGTGCGCAAGAACAAACGGGTGCGCATTTCCCAACGCATCACGTTCGCCCACTGATTACAAAGGATAGGCAGGTCGCGGTAAGACTGAATCCAGTTGCGATAAGTGTTCCAGATAATTGTCTCGGAAGTCGGACGGATGATTAGCTCTTCTTCCAGCTTGGCGCAGATGCAGGCGAAACCGGAATGGCGTTCTTCGGCCAGCTGCTGCACGCGGGCCACAAAGTCGTTGCCGTCGGCCACGGCGGCTTCGTCCACGTTGGCGCAGTAGATGACGGGCTTGGCGGTCAGCAGGCCCAGTTCACGCCAGGACTGGAGGAAGGTCTCGTTGTCGGGCAGCTCGAAAGAGCGGGCGCCGTTACCGGCATTGAGGTGCTCCAGCAGGCCCTGCATGATCTCTGCGGCGGCCTTGGCGTCCTTGCTGCCCTTGGCCATCTTCTGCAGCTTTTCCAGGCGGCGTTCCACGCTCTGCAGGTCGGCCAGCAGCAGTTCGGTCTCGATGGTGTCGATGTCGCGCAGGGGGTCCACGCTGCCGTCCACATGAGTGATGTTCTCATCCTCGAAGCAGCGGACAACTTCTACGATGGCGGCGCATTCGCGGATATTGCCCAGGAACTGGTTGCCCAGGCCTTCGCCCTTGCTGGCGCCGCGCACCAGGCCGGCGATGTCGATGAAGTCCACACTGGCGTGGATGGTCTTTTTGGGCGAGACCTTGGCCGAAAGCGCGTCCACGCGCTCGTCGGGCACGGCCACGGTGGCCTTGTTGGGTTCGATGGTACAGAAAGGATAGTTGGCGGCCTGCGCGTTCTGCGCCTTGGTCAGGGCGTTGAACAGGGTGGATTTCCCCACGTTGGGCAGACCCACAATGCCGATGCTGAGGGACATGGCCTCTCCTTGCGGGCTTGGAAGTTCAGGGCCATGCGCCGGTGGCGCAGGCGGAAAAAGGCGCAGGAGCGCCCGGAACATGTCGTTGGAATGGGGAGTTTATAGGCAAAAGCCGTACGGCTGGCAAGTATGGCGGCAGCGGGAGCCGCACAGTCCGTACCGGAGCGGGGCAGCCGGTACCGGGGGCACGCCGTGGTGCGGCAGCCCGGCGGGCGGGAAAGTGGCGCCGCCGTGTTTCCGCCCCGGACAGGACTTGGCTTGCCTGCTGAAATAGCATAAGACACTGGCGGCACTTTTGCTGCAAACCCAAATTTTCGAGGTCTGCCATGCAGGAAAAACGTATCAGCCGGGGCATCAGGCTGGGCAAGCTGACCATCGGCGGCGGCGCGCCGGTGATGGTGCAGAGCATGACCAATACCGATACCCGTGACGTGGAAGCCACGCTGGCCCAGATCGACCGCCTTGTGCGCCGCGGTTGCGAAGCGGTGCGCGTGGCCGTGCCCGACATGACGGCGGCCAGGGCCTTGCGGGCCCTGCATGACGGTTCGCCCGTGCCCCTCATCGCGGACATCCATTTCGACTACCGTCTGGCGCTGGCTGCCCTGGAGGCCGGGCTGGAGGGGCTGCGCATCAATCCCGGCAACATCGGGCCACGCGAGCATGTGGACCGCGTGGTGGATGCCGCCAAGGCCAACGGCGCCGTCATCCGGGTGGGCGTCAATTCCGGTTCCGTGGAAAAGCATCTGCTGCAGAAATACGGCGGCCCCTGTGTGGAAGCCATGGTGGAGAGCGCGCTCAGCCATGTGCGCATGCTGGAGGACCGGGGCTTCTACGATACCAAGATCTCCCTCAAGTCCTCTTCGGTGCTCGATACCATCGCGGCCTATCGCCTGCTGGCCAGATCCTGCGATTATCCGCTGCACATCGGCGTCACCGAGGCGGGCGGGCTCATGCGCGGCACGGTCAAGTCCGCCGTGGGCCTGGGCATCCTGCTGCATGAGGGCATCGGCGACACCCTGCGCGTCTCGCTCACGGCCGATCCTGCCGAGGAAGTGACCGTGGCCTGGGAGATATTGCGGGCCCTGGGCCTGCGCCGTCGCGGGCCGGAGATCATCTCCTGTCCCACCTGCGGGCGGACCCGCATCGATCTGATCGGCCTGGCTGCCCAGGTGGAGGAGCGGCTGAAGGGGGTGGACAAGCCCATCACGGTGGCGGTGATGGGCTGTGCCGTCAACGGGCCGGGGGAGGCGTCTGCCGCCGACTGCGGGATCGCGGGCGGCATCGGCGAAGGACTCCTGTTCCGAAAAGGACAGATCCTGCGCAAGGTGCCGGAGGACCGGCTGGTGGACGAGCTGTTTGCCCTGATCGAGGAACTGTAACACAGGGGGCGCTCCACCATCCCACTGACTGAGAATCAAGCGCAAGGAGCATCTGCATCATGTCCAAGAAGATCCCATTTTTACAAATGTTTGCTGCCCTGTGCCAGTGGCAGGAGTTGGCGGAGGCCGTAGAGGGCTGGGTCATTGTGGCCGCGGCCATTGACAAGGCCAGCCGGAGCGCCCTGGTGACCCTGGATGGGGCCAGGGGAGCCGGGGCCAATCTGATCCGCCAGGCAGAGGAGGCCGTGGCCCGGTGCTACGGGCTCGCCTCAGTGAAGTTTCAGATGGCGGCCCCGGAGCCGGAGACCCCCGCCGAAGCGCCGGCACCGGCGGCTCCTTCTGTGCCTGCCTCCGCGCCCCAGACCCGCCCGGCCCATCCTCGGCAGGGGGAGAGCACGGCACCGGAGATGGACGCCTTCGCGCGGACGGAGGCCATTCGGCGGGAGGCGCTGCGGAAGGCCCGGGGGAGCGCGCCAGCGGCCAGACCCAAGGGAAAAGGGGAGGGCAAGCCCTCCGGCAAGACGATCTTCGGGCATGTCATCAAGAAGCGGCCCACCCCCATCGGGGAGCTGGAGCTGGACATGGGCATGGTGGTCATCGAGGGCGATGTCTTTGCCGTGGACAACCGGGAGCTGAAAAAGCGGGGCGCCTGGGTGGTGGCCTTCGATCTGACCGACTACACCGGCTCCATTCGGGTGAACAAATTCTTCCCCGGAGACGAGGGCAAGCCCATCGTGGACGGGGTCAAGAAGGGGATGCACCTCCAGATCCAGGGCCGGCTGAACATGGACCGGTTCTACGGCGACATGGTGCTGGAGCCCATGTCCATCATGGCGGTGCCCAAGCCTATGAAGATGGATGACGCGCCGGAAAAGCGGGTGGAGCTCCACCTGCACACCACCATGTCCGCTATGGACGCCCTCACCTCGGTCGGTCCCAAGCTGGGGCCGGACAAAAACGTGGTCAAGCGGGCGGAGGCCTGGGGCCACCGGGCCATCGCCATCACCGATCACGGGGTGGCCCAGTCCTTCCCGGATGCGTGGCACTCCGCCAAAAATATCAAGATCCTGTACGGCGTGGAGGCGTACTACATCAACGACGTGGATGACAGAGTAGTGGTCCACGGGGAAACAGAACAGCCCTTTGACCAGGAGATCGTCTGCTTCGACATCGAGACCACAGGGCTGAACCGGAAGTACGAGGTCATCATCGAGATCGGCGCCGTAGTGCTGAAAAACGGGGAGATCACCGACCGGTTCAACACCTTTGTCTCCCCCGGCCGCATCCTGAGTCCGGAGATCATCCGCCTGACCGGTATCACCGATGAGATGCTGGTGGGGGCCCCCTCCCAGGAGAAGGCCCTGCGGGCTTTCCTGGCTTTTGCCGGGGACCGGCCCCTGGCGGCCCACAACGCCGACTTCGACATGGGCTTTATCGCCGCCGGCTGCCGGAAATACGGCATTCCCTTCCACAATCCCTCCATCGACAGCCTGATCCTGGCCCAGAACCTGCTGCCTGACCTGGGCAAGTACAAGCTGGACATCGTGGCGGAGCACCTGCACCTGCCCGCCTTCAATCACCACCGGGCCAGCGACGACGCGGCCACGGTGGGCTACATGCTGCCCCCGTTCTTTAAGATGCTGGAGGAGATGGGCCTGCGCCACCTGGGGGAGATCAACGGGGCCATGGTCCACCTGCGCAAGGGAGGAAAGGCCAAGCGCCAGCCCAAGCACCTGATCGTGCTGGCGCGGAACCAGACCGGTCTGCGTAACCTGTACAAGCTCATCTCCCTGGGACATCTGGACTACTTCAAGCGTTACCCCATCATGCTCAAAAGCGTCATCAACGAGAACCGGGAGGGGCTGATCCTGGGCTCCGCCTGCGAGGCGGGCGAGCTCTTCC
>OLRN01001357.1_pt1 | contig 13312 bp, 11 predicted proteins | sample 1673001 | NCBI WGS metagenome assembly OLRN01 (sample SAMEA3136745, study PRJEB25190) | human gut metagenome | biome: human gut; feature: human-associated habitat; material: faeces | place: Austria | collected 2013 | reverse complement strand
ATGTAGCGGTCGCAGTCGCAGCCCACCTTGCAGTCAGGCTTGCCGCAGCCGTGCTCGGGGCCGCGGTCGAAGTAAATTTCGCTGCAGGGGCCGCAGGGGCCGGAGCCGTGCTCCCAGAAATTGTCCTCCTTGCCGAAGCGGACCATGTGGTCCTCGGGGATGCCCACCTGCTTGGTCCAGATGTCCCAGGCCTCGTCGTCGTCCTCATAGACAGAGATGTACAGCAGGTCGGCGGGGATCTCCAGCACCTTGGTCAAAAATTCCCAGGCCCAGTTGATGGCCTCGGTCTTGAAGTAGTCCTGGAAGCTGAAGTTGCCCAGCATCTCAAAGTAGGTGCCGTGGCGGGCGGTGTGGCCGATGTTCTCGATATCGCCGGTGCGGATGCACTTCTGGCAGGTGGTCACCCGGCGACGGGGCGGCTCCTCCTGGCCCAGGAACCATTTTTTCATGGGGGCCATGCCGCTGTTGATGAGCAGCAGGCTGTTGTCGTTCTTGGGCACCAGCGGGAAGCTGCCCAGCCGCAGGTGGCCCTTGCTCTCGAAGAAGGAGAGATATTTCTCTCGCAGTTCATTCAGACCGGTCCATTGCATCGTTCAAATCTCCTCTTGTTTGATGGATTTAGGCGGCACGGCCCAAAAAAACAGCCTTCGTCCCCCTTTGCAGGGACGAAGGCTGAAAACGCTCCGTGGTACCACCCAGATTGCGGCCCGAAAGGACCGCCGCTTTTGCGCCCGTTAACGCCGTGCCTACGCCCGGTTCATCACCGGGGGCTCAAGGGTGGCTGCAGCGCGCTTTTGGCAGAGACCTTTCACCAGCCGGTCCCCTCTCTGCATGCCCCGCACGCTGTTGGCCCTATCACAGCCATTTTATTATTTTTTACGTTGCAATTATACCGCCCTCAAGCGCCGTTGTCAACACTGTTTTCGGCCTGGGGAGCCGCCTCGTCAGCGGTTTTGAGCCCGGTGTAGCCGCCCGGGTCCAGCCAGTAAAGCGCCTCGCAAACCTGAGCGAATATCTCCCCGCAGCTCACGGCAGGCTCGGGGGTGCCGTCCTGCATGACCACGATGGTGTACTGGGGGTCCTCCGCGGGCCAGAAGCCGGCGAACCAATAGTTCATCAGCTCCTCCCCTGCCTCGTTGTAGGTGCCGGTCTGGGCGGTGCCCGTTTTGCCCGCCGCACTGCCATGGAGCGGCTGGGCGTCCTTGCCCAGGCCCCGCTCCACCACGCTGGCCAGCATTTCATGCAGAAGGATGGCATTTTCTTCCGACATCACCCGCCGGCTCTCGGGTGCGTAGAGGGACTGGACCGTTTCGCCGCTGTCCTCGTCGATCACCGCCTCCAGAAAGCTGGGGGTGCGCCAGACGCCCTTTGCCGCGATGGCGTTGAAAGCGCCCGCCACCTGCACCGGCGTGGCCAGCAATTCGCCCTGGCCGAAGCTGACGCTGGCCAGCTGGCCCAGGTCCTGCAGGCGCTGGGCGTTTGGCAGGTTGCCCGCGGCGCTTTGCAGCCCGCCCGCCAGGTACACAGCGTCCCCGAAGCCGAAGTCCTCCGCGGCCTGGCTCACCGCTTCGCCGCCCAGCTTGAGGCCCAGCTCGATGAAAAAGCAGTTGCAGCTTTTTTCCAAAGCGCTGGTCAGGTTCATCTGCCCGTGGGCGCGGCTGAGAGCGCAGCGGTAGACGTGCCCGTTCAGGTCTACCGAGCCTTCACAGTCATAGGTATACCAGTCCCAGGTCTTCTCCAGTGCGGCGGCCGCCAGCACCGGCTTGAACACCGAGCCCACATTGTATTGGCAGAGCACCCGGTTGAGCAGCGACGTGTCCTGGGCTTCGATGCTCTTCTCCACGGCGCGGGGGTCGAACTCCGGCAGGCTGACGCTGGCCCGCACCCGGGCGGAGTCCACCTCCAGCACCAGCACGCATCCCTGGGTCATGTTTTTCTGGGCCACCCCTTCGCAGGCCAGCTGAATGGTTTCGTCCAGCGTGAGCATCACCCCCGTGGACTGGCCCTGCCGGGTGATGAGCTGCGGCTCGCTGCCGCCCACAAGACCGCCCTGGGCGGTGGTGACGCACTGGACGCTTTCCAGCGTGCGCCGGCTGCCCAGCACCTCTTCAAAGGCCAGTTCCAATCCGCTGACCCCTTCCCCCTCGCCGTTCACGTACCCTACCAGATGAGGCGCCACAGCCACCGGAAAATAGCGGCTGGGCACCGCGTAGGTGTAGATGCCCCGGGAGGAAAGGTCCTGATCCACCTGCACCAGAAAGGGCTCGTGAGAATTGCGCCGGCTGTACAGCAGCGACTGCTGGGCATAGGACACATGGTCGAACAGCTGGGCATAGCTGCTCTCGCCGGGAATGGACAGGGCGTAATACTCCACTCCATAGGCCGTGAGGTTTCGCCCCTTGCAGTCGTAGAGGTCGCCCCGGGAGTAATTCAGCGGCAGGGTGGTGACCGTCTGGGCCTGGGCAGTGTCGGCGTAGTTCCGATTCCGCGCCAACAGAAACAGGCGGCCCATCACCACACTGAACGCCGCGAGAAACGCCCCGAACAGAGCAACGATGCGCCGGGTAGTCACAAGGCGCCGCCCCCCTTCCGCTTTTTTTGCCGAAGCACACCGGCAGTATGGGCCCGAAGGCGTCGTCTTAAGCGCGATGGGTCTGCATTTTTGCAGCAAAAAGGCCTGGCAAGCAAAACAGCTTGTCAGGTCTTGGCCTTGGTTATTCCATGTTGTTCCAGCAGCGCAGCACATCCTCAAGGCCCGGCACGCTGGAGATGCCCCCGGGCCGGGTGGCGGAGAGCCCCGCGCTGGCGCATGCAAAGCCCACGATGGTTTCCATCTCCCCGGCGCTGAGCGATCCGGGCGCTTTGCCCATTTCCAGCAGTTTCCACATGGCGCTGCCGCCGAAGATGTCCCCCGCGCCGGTGGTGTCGGCCACAGTGATGTTTTTCAGTGCGGCAACACGGCCCTTGGCGTTGGCGTTTTTGTACACGCACCCATCGCCGCCGCAGGTGACGAACACCAGCTTTGCGCCGAATCGTTCAAAAATGCGATCGGCCCCTTCTTCCGGGGCAAGGCCGAAGAGGAAGTCCACCTCTTCGTCGCTGATCTTCACCACGTCCGCCTGGGACAGGCCCCAGAGCAGCTGTTCACGGGCCTCTTCGAGATCGGGCCAAAGGGGCTTGCGAAGATTCGGGTCATAGCTGATGAGTTTGCCCTGCTTTTTTGCGTATTCCACCGCCCGTCGGGTGGCGGTGCGGGCGGGCTCGCCGGTGAGGGACAGGCTGCCAAAGTGGAACACCTTTGCTCTGTCGATGAGCGAGAGATCCAGCTCCTCAAAGGCAAGGCAGGTATCCGCGCCGGGCTTGCGGGCAAAGGAAAACTCCCGGTTGCCCGTTTGGTCCAGGGTGACAAAGGCCAGGGTGGTGAAAACGTCGTCTGCGCACACGACGCCCTTTGTCTCCACACCGGCCTTTCGCAGGGTGGAGACCAGCAGGCGGCCGAAGGCGTCGTCCCCCACCTTGCCCAGCAGCGCGGTGCGGGCGCCGAATTTTGCCAGCGCAGCCAGATAATTGGCCGGCGCACCGCCCGGATGCGCCGCCATGGTGGGGTAACCGTCATCGTCGGAACCGATGCAGGTGAAATCGATGAGAAGCTCGCCCAATGCCACAACGTCCATCATGCCGTCACCTCACTTTGCCGCCGGATATTCGTTGCACAGCAGCCGGTAAGGTGGTTCGTCTTCCTCGATGGCGGGGAAACGGCCCACCGGCGGTTGAAACCGGTTATCGGTGTTGTCGTCGTTGCACTGGCTGACCTCCCCCAGCAGCACCGGGCCGCTGCCCTCTTCCACGGTGAAGTCGTGGTAAAGGTATTGCTGGACGTGGATGCTCTCCCCGGGCGTCAGGCGGATCCGGGTGCCGGCGGGCACCGTGTAGGTGCGGCCGTCGGTATGCACGGTGACCTCCGACTGGTAGTCTATGGATTCGTCCGGCATGCTGTTGTAGACCCGGATCAGCACATTGCCGCCGCCCCGGTTGATGATGTCCTCGGTCTTATACCAGTGGAAGTGGTTGGGGGCATACTGGCCTTCTTTCAGGTAAAGCAGCTTTTCCGCGTAGACCTTGGGGTATTTGTCCGCCATGGCGCGGTTGCCGTTGCGCAGGGTGATGAGGGAAAAGCCCACCTTGTCAAAATCGCCCAGGCCGTAGTCGGTGATGTCCCAGCCCAGCATGCAGTCGCGCACCTCGTCATACTCGTGGCCCAGCGTCTGCCATTCGTCGGGGGTGAAATGGCAAAAAGGCGGCAGATAGCAGCAGTATTTTTGGCACATCGCCTCCAGTTCCCGGAGGGCTTTGTTGATCTCAGAGCGTTTCATGGGGCGTTACCTCCCTCTTGCTTTTGTATGGGGCCTGCGGGGCCGCAAATCGTTACAGCGTCTGCAAAAAGTTTTGGAACAGCCGCGCCAGCAGCGCGTGGCCCTCGTCGTTCGGGTGAAGGCCGTCCGGGGTATAGACGGAGAGATCTTCCCTCTCGTACAGGTCCAGCACGGGCAGGCCAAAGGCCGCCGCCGTTTGACGGATGGCCCGCACATAGTCGCACAGGTCCGCTTTGCCTTCCTTGTGTTCCACGGCCCGGCGCATCGGCGTTGCCACAACGATCTTCACGCCCGGGAACCTTTTCTCCAGGCGGGTGAACAGGGTGTGCAGCGCGCCCCAGAAGGTGGCCGGCGTGCGGTCGCCAAACGCCCCCAATGGCGCGTCGCCATGGCCGAAATCGTTGGTGCCGCCAAACACCACAACCGCGTCCGCCTCCGGGTCCATCTGCAGCGCCCGGGTGCAAAAATCGTCGCCGGCGGGCTCGCAGTGCTGGGGCGCGATGCGGGTGCCCGCGACGCCGTAGTTGCGGCAAAGGGCGCCGCTCCTGTTTTCAAGCAGCCGCACAAAGCCATGTTCCGGCCCGCTGGCGCCCACGCCTTCGGTGATGCTGTCGCCCAGGATGTTCAGCTTTTTTCCTTTCAGTTCCATGCTCCCTGCTCCTTCAGCGCGGCGCGGATCACATCCGCCACATGAAGGCCAAGCCGTTCAAAGCCGCTCTCGGTAAGATGGACATAGTCCGCGTAATCCTCGGCGCCCCAGTCCCGCAAAAAGGCCCAGACGTCGTCGATCTGCACCCCCAGGGGTTCCAGCGCGGCTCTGGCAGCCTCGTTGTAGCGGGCGATCTCGGCCCGGGTGCGGGGATTGGGGCCCATCGTGCCGTTGGGGTTGGGGGGCGAGGTGGTGGCGAACAGGATCTTTGCGTCGGGGAAATACCGGCGCAGCCGCTGGTGGATGCGCACCAGCATGGCCGCGTATTCCGCCTCGGAATTCAGCGGCCGGGGGTCTTTGTCCCAGTGGGCGGCGTCCCAGTGGCCGTTGTTCCAATGGACCAGCTTTACCGCCGCCGGGTCCGGGAACAGTTCTTTCCAGGCGGCAAGGCTGGTGTAGGTGTATTGGGTGTAGCGGCAGTTCTCCTCGGGGGAAACGAGCGTTGCACGCCCTTCCAGCGCCCTTTGCGCCCAGGGCTGGAACCCCATCCGAATGGAGTCGCCAATGAGAAAGACCTGGTTCGCTCCGTGCGCAGCGGCGCGGCGGCCGCCGCCCTCCTCGTCGTAGATCTGCGGCATCCCCGCTTCGCCTCCTTTATCCGGCGTACTCCTCCAGGAACGCGCCGTTGTTTTTCAGCGTGTCCCGCAGCTGGTCGGTGTCCAGCTCGTTGGCGGGCTGGCCGGTGCGCACGCTCTGGGCCGCGGCGGTGCCCGCCGCCTGCCCCACCGCCATCACGATGGGGGTGACCCGGATGGCCGCGCAGGCCTCGTGGGTGGTGCTGATGCAGCGGCCCGCCACGATCAGATTGTCCACTTCCGGGGCCACAAGGCAGCGGTAAGGCACCGAATACCAGCTGCCGGGCTTCAAAAATTCGTGCTTCATGCTGGCGCCGTCCGGCGAGTGGATGTCGATGGGATAGCCACCCATGGCCACCGCGTCCGGGAACATGCGGTTGGCCAGCAGGTCCTGGGCGGTGAGTTTGTAGCAGCCGTTGATCTTACGGCTCTCCCGGATGCCAATGTTCGGGCCGGTGGAAACGATGCGGCAGTCCTCAAAGCCGGGAATGTGGTTGCGCATGAAGGCGACGATCTGATGGGCCTGGCGGCGGCCCTCGATCTCCGCTTCGGTGAGCTGGAAGGGGTCCACCGCGGATTTTTGCACCACGCGGGACATGTTCAGGATGAATTCCCCGGGGTTGTTGGTCTCAAAACAAAGCACCATGTCCCGGTCCACGTCAAACTCGCCGTTCTCCTTGGCCGCTCGGATCACCGAATAGGCGCCCTGGATGCCGGTGCGGGGGATCTGGTCCAGATGGTCGAAGGGGATGGTCTTCAGCATGTCGTTCCGGTTGCCGCGCACAAAGTCCATCACCTTTTCCCGATTCACGCCGTTGACCTTGATGTTCATGGTCATGGGTTGGGCAAGGTTGTCCTTGTCGCGGCCATACACGCTGGGGATGCCCGCGTTGGTGGCAAGGTCCGCGTCGGCGCTGCAGTCCAAAAAGACGTCCGCCTTTGCCTCGAAGAATCCGTTTTTGGAATAGAGGGTGACGCTGGAAATGTGCCCATTCTTCACGCTGCAGCCGGTGTAGACCGTGTGATAAAGCAACGTGACCCCGGCTTCCAGCGCCATCTCCTCCAACACCAGCTTGAGGCCCTCGGCGTCAAAGGGGGTGATGCTGCTGGCATAGCCCACAAAGTCTTCCATGTGGCCGGGCGAAAAGCCTTTTGCCTTCATGCGCTCCACGATCTCGTCCGGGATGCCCCGAACCACCTGGGTCGAGCCGGCGTGGAAGGTCATCTGGGGCCCCACGCCCGCGCAGGTGAGCGAGCCGCCCAGGTAGCCGTTCTGTTCCACCAGCAGCACGCTGGCCCCCTGCCGGGCCGCGGCAATGGCCGCCGTGACACCCGCGGGGCCGCCGCCGACGACGACCACTTCATACTTCAGTTCCATCCTCTTGTGCCTCCTTTTGCCGCAACAGGTCGTGATAGGTCCTTGCGAATGCATGCGCACCGATCTCCGAGAGGGCGCGCAGGCCGGTGCTGCCCAGCTTGACAGGGCCGATCTGCACCATGGCAACGGTGTAGTCCCGGCTGGTGAGGCCCAGCTCGGTCACCTCCAAAAAGTGAAAATACTCGTGGCTGAGGATCAGGTCCACCGCCTGTTCATAGTCCAGGCCGTTTTCCCCGGCCCAAAGCGCAATGGACTTTTTATACAGGTTCACACATTTCTGACCGGAGATGTAATCGCTGAAATAGCGCTGGCTGCCCGCCACGAAATCGGTGTCCTTTTCGTTCAGCTGCAGCCCGCTGCCTGTTACGATGGCCCGAAAATCGCCCGACCCGTTCTCCCGCCGGAACACCTCCCGCGCCGCCGCGCAGCCTTTCTGCCAGGCCTTTTCCACGATGGCGGCCCGGTCCTCTGCGGGCACCTTGGAATAGCAGGGGTCGTAGGTCAGTTCCCGGTCGGCCAGCTCCCGGCCGGGAAAGGGAAAGCGAAACTCCTCCATGGCGGCCTCCAACCTCACGCGTCCACCCGCTTGGTGGCGGCCAGGATCAGGGGTTCCTCCTGGCGGCAGCCCGCCAGCTCCACGTTGCCCAGGCTGACGATCTGCTCGGGGCTCTGCATGCCGGACAGGTCGATGATCCGTTTGCCCAGCACCACATAGACGTTGGGCAGGTTGGTGCCGCCGTCGTTGTATTCCGTCAGCTCCTCCAAAATCCACTCCAGGTCCTTTTCCCACTGGGCCACGGTGGTCTGACGCACCCAGGCGTTGTTCTTTTGCAGACGGATCACGCCCTCCTCGTCGATGAGGCGCAGCTGATGGGCGCTTTTCTTCACCAGGCCGAACAGCTTTTTCTCCACCTTGGCGTACTGCACCGCGTACATCACGCCGTTCTGGGCGGCCACCTGCAGCCCGCCGCGGTGAGCCTCCAGGTTTTCGGCCACGATGTCCAGCAGTTTGTCCAGCTCCAGCTTTTGGTTCATGCGGTCCTTGCTGCGCATCTCGGTGGCGCCCACCGCGATGGCCCGCACGATGTTGCGCTGGGTGTCCACCTCCACGCTGACCTCCACCGTGCCGGGAGCCGCGCCGTTCTGGATGGCCTTGAGCTCCGCCTCGCGGCGCACGCTGATGATGTCCTCGTCGGTGGGGTTGGTCACACTGCGCTCCACCATGTCCCGCACCATGGCCAGCGCCACGCCGATAGTGGAGATGACCGGGGCGTTCTTTGCGATGTAGAATTTGTGACCCATGGTCTGGGCTAGGTGGGGCACCACGGTGGCCGCGCCGCCGCCGCCGCCCACGAACACGGTGTGCCGCGGATCCATCTCATAGTCTTTGATCAGCTGGGAAGCCACCTTGCTGTTTTTGGCGGCCGCGAAATCCAGCACCTTGCGGGCGGCCTCCTCCACGGTGCAGCCCATGTTGTCCGCCAGGGGCTTCCAGGCTTTGCGGGCCGCCTCCACGTTGCCGTGGGCGTAGTCCTCCTCGCGTACAAAGCCCGCCAGATTGGCGGCGCCCGCCATGGTCAGCGCCACCCGCACGCCGTTCGCGCACTCGATGCAGGCGTACTCCGGGTCGCCCTCCATAGGCCGCACCGACACCAGCCGGGGCTCCACGATCTTGTCCTCCGGGGTATACACCTCGTATTCCAGGCCGGCGATGTGGGCGCTGCGGGGGCCGGTGTTCACCGCCTTGCCATTGCGGATCTCCACCATGCTGCCGCCGCCGATGCCCACGGTGCGCACGTCCAGGCTGTTCAGATAGGTCTTGTGGCCGCCCACCTCGGCGTAGCGGATCATCACCTTGCCGTCCTTCACGCAGGAGATGTCGGTGGAGGTGCCGCCCACCTCAAAGAAAATGCCGTCGGTGAGCTTTTCATACATCAGCGCGCCCGCCACGCCCGCGGCAGGGCCGGAGAGGATAGTCAGGATGGGGCGGTTGCGCACCTCGTCCACCGTCATCACGCCGCCGTCGCACCGCATAACCATCAGCGGGCTCTCGATGCTGGCCGCCTTGATGCTCTCGTCGGTCATGGTGGCGGCCTCCAGCATTTTGGGCATGATGCTGGCGTTGACCACTGCCGTGCGGGTGCGGATCTTCAGGCCGTAGAGTTTGGAGATGTCGTTGGTGGCGGTGCCGGGCAGCGAGATCTCGCGGCACAGCTCCACCGTGCGGTTCTCGTTGGCGGGGTCGTCCACACTGAAAGCCTCCGCGGCCACAAAACTGGTGCATCCCCTGCCCTTCAATTCCTCCAGCGCCTGCCGGATAGCCCCGTCCAGGTCCTGGGTGGAGGTGTCCACATAGCTGTTTTCCGAGCGCAGGAACTTGCCCGGCGCCAGCTCGATGTCGCCGATGGAGGTATCGCCCTTGCTCTTGGCGCCCTGCAGGCCCTGGCCCAGCGTGACCACGCCGACCTTGGCCACGTCGCCCTCCAGCAGGGCGTTGGTGGCCTGGGTGGTGCCGTGGGCGATGAAGACCACGTCCTCCGGCGCGATGTTGCACTGCTCCATCACCTTGTGCAGCACCTGGATGATGCCGGCGGCGACGCCCTCTTTCGCGTCGTGGGTGGTGGGGGTTTTCACGACGCCGATCACCTCATAGGTGTCGTTGTCGATGGCGACGGCATCGGTAAAAGTGCCGCCCACGTCAATGCCTATGCGAACTTTCATAGAACTGGCCTCCACGTTATATCATTTTTGGTCCTGGGATTCAGCCGAAAAGCGCGCTTTTCGGCTCAAGCCCAAGATCAGGCCGGGATGCCCCCGAAGGGGCACCCCGGTCCGGGGATCAGGGAGAGATCAGAAGTAGATGAAGGCGCTGACGACAACGCCGATCACCGCGACCGCCCACAGATAGGGCAGCAGCTTCTTGGTGATGCCGTTCACGTCCACTTCCGCGAAGTTGGCGGTCCAGACGTTCTGGGTGTTGGTGGGGTCGCCGCAGCCCTGGATGCGCTCGGCGGCCAGGAAGGCGCCCATGACGGCCAGCGGGCTCAGGGTGCCCAGGCCGATGACCAGCGCCGCGATGCCGGAGCCCAGGCCGAACAGGTTCATGGGGCCGCGGTAGAGGGACAGCGGGGCCAGCAGGGAGAAGAAGATGATGTATCCGATCTTGTTGGAGGGGATCACCGCCAGCAGGAAGGGGTTGAGTACTTCCTTGACCATGGAGTGGGTCACGGCCAGGTACAGGATGCCGATGCCGATCATCAGGATGATGGCGGGGCCGCCGTCTGTGATGCCGTCGTAGCAGGTCTTGACCAGGGTGTTCATGGCCTTGGAGAAGCTCTTGGCGGTGAACACCAGGATCCAGATGATGCCGGCCATGAAGGCGGGGCAGACAGGCACCTTGAACACGGCCACCAGAATGATGGGGATCAGCGGGGTGAGCATGGCCAGGCCGCCACGCACACCGGTGAGCTGCTTGGTGGGGTTGGGCTCGGAAACAGGCGCGGAGAAGGCGAACTTGACGCCGTTGCGCTTGAACTCCACGAACACCAGGATCAAGGTGGCGATCACCGTGGCCACCAGCATGTAGATCTCAAAGCCTTTGATCTGCTCGATGTCCAGGTTGAACAGGCTGGAGAAGGTCTTCCAGTTGGCGATGTTGAAGGTGAGGCCGCAGGTGAAAGCCATCAGGAAGATGCAGGCGGCGCTCATGGAGGGCACGCCCACGGAGATGAGGATGGGCAGCACGATGGAGCCCACCATGATGATGGAGCCCAGGCCGCTCAGGGTGGTGAACAGCACCGCGCAGGCCACCACCATGATCAGGGTCACGATCAGGGGGCGGTCGCCGCCCAGCTCAGCGCTCTTTTTGATGATGTTCTCGGTGACGCCGGTCTTGTTCATCAGCTGCCCCAGCCAGGCGCCGAAGACGACCGCCATGATGGCGCTGCCCATGCGGACGGTGCCGTTTTCCACCACGGTCTGCAGCCAGCCGATGCTGTTGCCGTCCGCGTCCACGCCCACGGCGGGAACGCCGGCGATGATGCAGATGACCACCGCCATCAGCGGAAGGGCCAGCAGTGTGGGGATCTTCTTTGTCATCATAAGTGCCGCAATGATGACAAAGGCCACAATGATCAGGGAACCTTGCAACATAATGTCTACTCCTTACTTTTAGGCTTGCGCCCTTTATTCACAACCGTTCACACGGATGCTTCGGCTTAAAGGCTCTCCACAGCCTCACGGAAGGCGGCGGTGGCAGCGCGGACCTGGTCGGCGGTGGGCTCCTTGCCCATGACGATGGCGCCGATCATAACGGCCTTGCAGCCCGCCTCGTAAAGGTGCCGCACCTCGGAGGGCTTGATCTTGCGCTGGGTGGGGATCAGGCAGGGCTTGCCGGATTTTGCCGCGATGTCGCTGTAGCGCAGGATGTCCGCGTAGCACAGGGGCGTGCCGTAGTTTTCGCCCGGCTGGACGGAACATTCCAGCACATCCATGGCCGAGCGGCTCACGGCGTCCAGCGTGTTCTGGGTATAGGTGCAGTCAATGGCCACCATTTTGGTGAGCGCCTTGCTCTCCATCATGAAGCAGGGCAGATGATGGCTGTAGGCGCTGAAGAACTTGAGGCCCATCGCCTCCAATTCCAGCCGCTCCTCCGGGGTGATGAAGGCCTCTTCGCCGCCGGGCACCAGGCCCACGGGAACATCGCTCGCCAGCTCGATGAGCTGGCGCAGGAACGCGCGGTTCTCGGCGTAGGTGCCGAAGGTGTGGCCGCTGGCGCGGTGCCACACGTTGCAGTGGACCTTGACCGCCTGCGCGCCGCCCTCCAGCGCGGCCTTCGCCATGCCCAGGTCGTTGGAGGGAAGGCTTACCACCAGGCTGAATTTGTTTTTCTCGATCACATTTTTGAACTCCATACTGTCCTCCTTGCTTTATTGGGCGGTCAAAATCTCCGCTCGGATCCGTTGGGCGAACACCCCTTCCAAATGCTGTGCGTGTCTGGCGCGGAGCAGCTGGATGCGGGGCATCCTTTCTTTCGCCAGCATTTCCTCCAGCCGGGCTTTCAGTTGGCGGACAACGTCCTCCTCCATCCCTTCCGTGCCGGAGAGAAACACGGTGTTCAGCGAAAACATCATGCACAACAGCGCGATGAGGCTGCAAGCCTGGATGGGCAGATCCGCCCACCGGCGGCTCTTCTCCCCCTGGCCAGAGGCGTACAGGGGCGCCCCCAGCAGCTTGACCGCGTCCTGATAGAAATCCTCCCGCAGGGGGACCGCCCGCCCCTCCACCGTGACGTTCACCACCACGCTGGAGCCAAGGCTCACATGGGCGCTGTTGCGCTGGAGCGGGTCCACCCGCTCCTCCAATGCCTGCTTCACGGTGTACACCTGGGAAAACTCTTCCACCACCGGCACCCGCAGCTGGGAGGTCAGGGCCTCTTTCAGGGTGATGTTGGCCGAGGCGATGCCGGTGGAGTACATCACATGGAAATCGCTCTCCCGCATGTCCTCCTGAAACAGCAGGCCGATGCCCGCCAGGGGCAGCCCGGCCGGCCGGTCGGCGCACAGGGCGTCTACGATCGCCTCGTACAGCTCGTTGCCTGCCAGATACGCCCGCGCCAAGACCTTTGTGGCAACGGGATGCAGCGCCATGTCAAACAAAGTCATGCAGCTTTCTTTGCGGCCGATCTCCACCACCGCGATGGCGCCGAACCCCGCGTTGATGGTCAGCCCCGTGCGGCTGCGCCCGGCGGTGGTGGTGTGGCTGCCGCTCTCCGCCAGGACCCCTTCCCCGATCAGCTCGGAAACGAGGGTGGACACCGTGCTGGGCGACAGTTCCGTTTTTTGGGCGATCTCCACCCTGGAAAGGCCGTCGTTTTCCAGAATGGACTGGATGATGACCTGGCGGTTGCGCCGTTTAACGTCCTGAAGCCCCCGTTTGCGAATCATTGCATTATCCTCTCTATCCCCTGTTCAGCAGGCTTAATTCGGATTTCGAATCCGTTATTTCGGATTCCGAATTAAGTGTCTTTATAGTAAACCTACTTTCAGAAAACCGCAATAGCTTTTGCACGGTTTTTCCCATTTCAACATAGAACTCAACGCCCTTCTGTGCAATTTGCTCACAAAGTTGGGGCGCGGTGCCTCCTGTTCAGTCCCAAAAGTTAATAAATATCCATCGGTTCAAAGCTGGTGGATATTTACATAACGTGTGGTTTTGGAATGCAAATCAAAACCACCGGCTAAGCCGGTGGTTTGAGTAAGCCCTATAAGGGCATTAT
>OLRN01001352.1_pt1 | contig 13355 bp, 9 predicted proteins | sample 1673001 | NCBI WGS metagenome assembly OLRN01 (sample SAMEA3136745, study PRJEB25190) | human gut metagenome | biome: human gut; feature: human-associated habitat; material: faeces | place: Austria | collected 2013 | reverse complement strand
CCTCATTCTTAGACGAATAAGGATTGATATTTTTCAGCTGCTGATTGGGACGGAAATTATCGCGCGCCGACGAGCCCCAGATAATCATCCAGGTCAGAGAAAAGCCCATCAGGAGCCACAAAACGGCCATAGCCGCCGCAGGGTACCACGAAAGATTGAACCAGTAGCTAAAGCCCCAAAGCAGCACCGCAATAAACCCCCATTCCCAGTTCACTATCAGGTTGGCAATAAAGCAGATAAAAAAGCCTGAATTGATAGTCGTTCTGCGCATAATAACCTCCCTTTTAAAAAAACGGCCGCGATAAACAATCGCAGCCGCAAAAGTTTCAGCTCATTATAATATCAGTAGCTGCCACCGCCGCCGCCATGATCATTATCAGAAGAGCTTTCGCTTACAGAACCATCATCACTGCTGCCGCTAGATTTAGACTTCGGAACAGCAGAAACGTTGGTGTACAGATAAGTATCATTGCTGTGCGTCAGCGCAAAGGTTTGCTTATCCAAGTAGGCATTTGCTTCGACAGCCTCACGCACGTTGCTCATACCACTAATAAGCAGAGCACGACAGCCATAGGCTGCAGCACCACCGATACCGGCAGCAATTACTAAAGCAAACCAGTTGAAGCCTGCATTAGGATCCCACGGCTCGCCTTCCTTTTCGTAATACTCAAGGAGCTCGCCTGCTTTTTGAGCATAGGTGATGTAGCCCTGAGCATAATCATTTTTCTTGAACTGAGCAACCATCGGCTTGCTCATATACTCAATGCCTTCATTGCCAACGATAACCTGCTTCAGCTGTTTATCGGTAGCAATATACCATTTACGGGTATTGGTAACCTGCAGCAATACCATATTGCCCTTGGCACCGTCATTATAAACATCATCGAGCAGCTTATTGGCATATTCACCGGGAACGGCACCGCCAATAGTCTTCATAGTTACAACAGCAATACGCACATTATGCGCCTGCTCCTGCTTGTGCAGCTCTGCCAGAACCTCCTGACGCTGCTGCGGCGTAAGAACCTTGGCGTTATCCACCAGGCTGGGCGCAGCAAAGGCTGTTACACTGGCTAACATAAGGGCTGCCAGCATGGTTAAGATTGCAAATAACTTTCTCATTCCGGCACCTCCTTATAAAATGAACTTCACAATGAAGTAGCTGATAATTGTTACAATAATAAAGGTCAGGGCAGTGTAATTACGCAGCTTGCCGTAGTCAATCGGCAGACTGCCGACAACCTTACCGGTCTGACCATTCATCATAAAGGTATAGGGCTTGCCCTCAAAGCGTGTGGACAGAATCCATACCGGCACCATTGCATAATGCACGGCATTTTCATCCTTAATAACTGCACAGTCATCATTGCTGGTTACACGGGTATAGCCTGTAACGGTGTCTGCCAGACAGCCCTCGGCACTTTTGACAACACGCTCATCAGCACGGACTACAGCAGCCTCGGCATCCACATCATATTTATCTGCCAAAAAGCCTGTCAGATAAGCAGTGCTGAAGGGAACCATTTCGCTGTAGTCAAATGGCTCGATGCTCTCCATAAAGGTATCGTCCATCTTCTCGCTGCCATCTACAGGGATGCGCTCAAAGGACATGGTGCCTTCACGTTCGCAGTTATAGACAACGGTAGTCGTAACAACCTCATCATCGGTTTCATAAACACTGTCGCTGGCACCTTGATAGCTGCCGCTGGCACTAACCTTGGAGTCAAACAGCCAGAACGGTACATACATCGCCTGGATATCCTCCACACGATTGTTGGCCGTAAAGGAGTTAGGCAGCAGGGTTCTTCCCTTATAGAATTCCTTGAGGGCAGCAACAGCCTGCTCTTTGGTTTTCTTGAAGGGGATGATGAAGTCCGGCTTCAGCATACCCTCGAAGCGGCTCGGCAGCATGGTAGGGCTGCCGCAGTAGCAGCATTCTGTTGCCATGGTGTTGCCATCGCTCACAATCTGCGCACCGCAGCTGGAGCAGGTAAACGCCTTCATCTGCTCTGCTTCGTCAGCTTCCCATTCACTGCCGGCAGCAGAGGTATCCCACTTTGCCTCCTTGGCAGCCTGCGCTTTGGCAGCAGCGGCTTCCTTAGCGGCATACATTTCTTCTATAGTCTTAACTTCCAGCTCGGTGCCGCAGTATTCGCAGGTCACCTTATCATGACCGGGCAAAAACGTCAGCGGCGCGCTGCAGTTAGGGCACTTATAGCCTACAGAGGTTTCAGCCATAATATCACCTCGTTAAAATATAGTTTCGTAGATTCCGGAAAGTAATCCCAAATCCTTTCATTCAACTAACGTAAGCAATTAATATATCGTGGAACGAATAGCAATTTTAGCAAATGAGTGTATGGAACCATAGAAGTGTCGCAACTGTCTGAGCGATAAGCCTGCTGCTATAGCAAAATCTCTTTACATAGCGCGAGTTTTGCGGCACTTCGTCCTGGTTCCACACGGAATTTGCGTCATGTCCTGCGGACATGGGAAAATTGCTTTGACTGAAACGATATTTAATTGCGACGCTACTAAAATACAATGGGAAAGAAATCCCGAATATTTAAGTTATTGTTTGTCGTTATCGTCGAAAATATCGCCGCATTCAGGGCAGAACTTAGGCGGATGGTGCGGATCTGGCGGCTCCCAGCCACACTTATCGCACTTGAACAGCGGTGCTCCCTCAGGCTTCTTGCTGCCGCATTCAGCGCAGAACTTGCCTTTGTTTACAGCGCCGCAGCTGCAGGTCCAGCCATCCTCTGCCGGTTTGTCTTCCGGCTTCTTGCTGCCGCAGTTAGCGCAGAACTTACCGGTATTGGTAGTACCACAGCTGCAGGTCCAGCTGCCCTCTGCCGGTTTCGGCTCAGGCTTCTTGCCGCCGCAGTTAGCGCAGAACTTGCCGGTGTTGGTAGTGCCACAGCTGCAGGTCCAGGCATCTGCTGCCGGTGCTGCTGCCGCAGGGGCGGCAGGGGCGGCCGGCGGCGGAGTAGGAGGTTGCGGCTGTTGCGGATAAGGCGGTTGTCCGTAAGGAGGCTGTTGGCCGTAAGGATTCTGTTGAGCATACATCTGCTGCTGTTGTCCTTGGGCAAACAAGCCAGCCACATTTGCGCCACCGGCCATTCCGGCCATATTCATGCCAACAAAGCCGCCCATTGCACCCATGCCGCCTTCATTGCCTGCTGCAATACGCATAGCGTCTGCAGTAGCACCAGCCATAGCTGCTGCTGCACGGTTCGGATTGCTGAGCATCTGGATATCTTTCAGACGTTGAGCATCTTCCTCAGACATGGTTACGCTTGCCAGTGCGAAGGAATAAACCTCTACACCGCGGCGGTCACGCCATTGATCGCTCAAATCTTCGTTCAAAGCGTTAGCGATTTCTTTGCCATGACGCGGCAGTGCGCTGTAACGCATACCGTTTTCCGTGAGTGTGCCGAGGGCAACGCCCAGGCTCATCATGAGCTCGCTCTTCATCTGGCTGTCAATCTGGTCACGACGATATTCGTCAGTGATATTGGAGCATACATTGGTGTAGAACAGCAGAGGATTAGTAATCTTATAGCTATATTCACCGAAGCAGCGGATACCAACTTCCCAATCAATGCCTAAGTTGTTGTCAATCAGGCGTACAGGAATCGGCTGAGCGGTGCCAAACTTGTTGCCGTAAATTTCCTTCATATTGAAGTAATAAACGCGCTGATCCTTGCCGGGGTCACCGCCGAAGGTGAAACGTTTACCGATCTGACCGAAAATTGCCTTTACATTATCCTTCAGATCGCCGGTAAAGATAGACGGTTCAGTAGAAGTATCGTATACATATTCGCCGGGCTCGTTGCACATATCGACAACCTTGCCCTGCTCAACGATAATCATGCACTGACCTTCGTTGACAGCAACAACGCTGCCATTACTGATGATGTTGTCTTCTGCAGAAGTGTTAGAGCTGCGTCCTTGGCTGGACGTACGCTTCATACCCTTGGTTACCAGAACCTCGGGAGGCATGCTTTCGCAATAGAAAAACTCTTTCCATTGGTCGCCCAGTACGCCGCCTACAGCGCCCATTGCCGCTTTAATTAAACCCATAATACAACCTCCTTTTGTATCACTAAAAATTTAACAATTATATTTTATCAAAACCCGCTTATTAATATTAACAGGTCTTTGAATAAAACAGCTGTACACTTATCAGCCAAGAAATTGTAAAATATTTATCTTATCCTTATCTGTAGTAAAAAACTATTCACTAATACTTTGATTTGTGATAAACTAATTGTTAGACAATCTTTGCAAATTATCTGTGCAGGTAAGCAGTTTTCCGCTTCCTTGCCTTAAGTTTAATATAAAAACTGCATTTCGTCACTACACCAAATGGCGATTTCGGGTAGGATAAGGGTAAATTTTCCTTATTTTTTACCTTTTTTCTCTAAAAATACTCTTTCAGGAGGTTTTTTCATGTCCGTTGTATCAAAAAAATTTTCTGCTTCCTTATACAGTATGTTGGTGCTGTTACTGCTCTGTCTTGTTACAGCTTTCAGCAGTGGTTGCGGCAATAAGGCATCACTCGACCCGGCCAAACCGGTAACGCTCACCATCTGGCACGTTTACGGCAACCAGACCAATTCCCCATTTAATGATACAATCGAAAAATTCAATGCCTCTGAGGGTAAGGCCCAAGGCGTCATTGTCAAGGTTGCTTCCGTAAGCAGCTCCAATGTTATTGACAAGGCTTTGTTCGCTTCGGCCAAGCAGGAGCCCGGCGCTGTGCCGCTGCCCGACCTTTTTACCGCCTATCCGCGTGTAATCCCCGCAATGCACGATAAGCTGCTGCATTGGGACAAATACCTTGATAAAGAAGATTTAGCTGTTTACCAACCGGAATTTTTAGCCGAAGGCTATCAGGATAAGGAGCTGCTGATGCTGCCGGTAGCAAAATCCACCGAGCTGCTTTTTGTAAACCAGACATATTTTGACCGCTTTGCTGCGGCAACAGGTGCCAGCACCGATGATTTCGCCGATTATGACAAGCTTTTTGCGCTCTGCCGCAAGTATTATACCTGGACCGGCGGCAAAAACATGTGCCAGCTGGATGATTTCTATAACTATTACTTGACGAGCATGGCTTCCTTGGGCGACCCGTTAATCAAGGACGGCAAGCCGGACCTTGCCAGCTCCAACTTCAAGCGCATCTTCCGTGCCGCAGCCGAGCCTGCTATCGCCGGTGGTCTTGGCATTGAAAAGGGTTATGCTGCCGATGCCTGGAAAACAGCCGATTTAATCAGCAACGTCGGCTCTACCGCCGCCATTCTTTATATGCGCGATTACGTCACTAATCCCGACAACACGCGTGAAACTATCGTTACCAACTATTATCCCTGCCCTGTTTTCAGCGGTGGTAAGGTAACACTGCTGCAGCGCGGTGTAGGATTATTTGCCATCAAAAGCACAGACGAACGCAAAAACCTTGGTGCCGTTGTTTTTGCAAAATGGCTGGCGCAGGAAAACAGCAATTTGAATTTTGCTATGCAGGCAGGCTACCTGCCAACCAATAAGGAAGCATTGCCCAAACTGCTGAATAATCCGCAAGATGTGCATAACTTCAAATATCGCAAGCTGTATACCTGCATGCAGCAGGTATACAAAAAAGGCACCTGGCTGCATCTGCCACACAAGGCCGCCGAAATTCAGCAGAATCTGGAATACGGCAGCAAAAATATTCTGCGCGCTGCCCATCAGCAATATTTACAGGAAATTGTCGGCGGTGCCAATCCACAGCAAACGCTTGATAAGTTAGTAGAAGAAAGTTATCAGAAGCTGCTGAATTACAAGCAATAAGCCAAAAAATCCTACCAAGGAGGCTCTTAATGCTCAATAAGCTCACCAAAATAAAAAGACTGCTGCTTATAGGCAAGGAAATATGGCATAACAAACGCTCTATGCGCGGCCGTTTCATTATTTACCTGCTGTCACTGGTGCTGCTGGCAGGTTCTGCTATGCTAATCCTGTTAAACGTTATCGGCATAGTACAGCCACCAAGCCATGATATCGACCGCTTTCTTGAATATGAGCTTAACACCCGTACCAACGATATCAAACGCCAGATGAACGCACTGGCTGCGCACAATATCGATTTGTCGCAGCAGCTGCAGAATGATATCGACCGCGTTATGCTGGAGCAGGGCATTTACAATAATTACGATGCCTTGAACAACAATCCCGAGGCTTTGACAGCGATTCAGCAAGCAACCTACCAGACTCTTGCTGCCAAGATGCAGCAGGCTCCGGCCAGCGGTGCCTTGTATCTGATTAATGCCAGCGTCAACACGAATCTGTTGGAACCAACCTATAACGGTCTTTTTCTCAAATTTACCAATATCTATTCCGAAAACACTCTTTTCAATGAAACATGTATGTTCCGCGGCAACCCTCAGGTTGCCCGCAATAACAACATCAGCCTTTACAGCACCTGGCAGCTGGAGCTTAACGTCCACGCCTATCCGCAGGCCGATAAGCTGCTGCATGCCAAGGAAAATAATATTTCCCAACAATATATCCTGACAGACGTTGCCCACCTCAAAGAAAGCTGGGAGCAGTCCCGTCTTTTCCTGATGCCTATTAACAGTAATAACGGCAGGATTATCGGTATCTGCGGCTTTGAAATCAGCAGCGTTTACTTCCAACAGCGCACCAAGCAGGCCAATTACAAGGGGTATCCGCTGATTACCGCTATTCTCGATAAAAAGGCGGACAACGAATACCAGGGACAGCTTTCCAATCCGGCCTCCTTCGTCAATGCTACTATAAAAACCAGCTCTGACGGCGAGCACGAATTATTTACTGCCGGTCAAGAGCGCTTCATCGGCTTCACCGCTCCCCTGAAAGTCGGTGTCTCTGAGCACAAGGTAGCAGTCATGCTGCCTGCCGACAGCTATTATCATCTGCAGGGGCAGGCAAAAATGCGTCTGCTGATAATGCTGGGTATTATTCTGCTGCTTTCATTGCTGTCTGCCGGTTATTTCAGCAAAAAATATGTAGACCCGCTGGTAGCGGATTTACAGCAGCTGCAGCAAAATCCCGATGCCCCTCCGCAAGCCAATGTGCTGGAGCTTAACCAGTTCTTTGAATTTCTGCAGAACCATTCCGAGCAGCAGGCCGAAAAGCTGCGCCAGCTGCAAAGCGAAAACAATCAGGTACAAAAGCAGTACGGACTGGCTGCCATGCGTCTGCAGGAGGCACAGGAAAAGCAAAAGCAGACCGCCAACCAATATATTCAGCTGGAGGAACAGCTTGCCACCCTGCAGAATGAAATTCAACAGGTACGCCTGCAAATGGAGCAGACGCAGCAAGAAAAGCTGCAGGCTCAGCAGGAATGCGATCAAGCGCAGCAGCAGTTCAACTTTGCCCAAGCTGCTTTGGAAAAAGCCATTGAAAAGAAGCTGGAATCCGTCGATCCCGACAGTTATCAGATGTTTATCGATAATCTTGCTACGCTGACACCTAAGGAGGAGGACATCTTCAACCTTTATGTACAGGGCTGCTCTACCAAGGCAATTATCAGCCAGCTTGGTATTACCGAAAATACCTTGAAGTACCACAATAAAAACATCTACAGCAAGCTGGGCGTAAAAACCCGTAAGGAGCTGCTGCAGTATATCGAACTGATGCGTAACGCAGAGCATTGACGCACCAAAGCAAGCAAAAAGCCTCCGGCGAGTTTATTCGTCGGAGGCTTTCGTTATGGTTTAGTGGTTACTATTGCAATATTAACTTTATCGCTCATTTTATCGCTCATTTATCGCTCATTTTTATTATATATATAGCCATACACACTGCTAAAACCAAATATCCAATTTAAGCTATAATTCAAACACCCCCAAAAATATAGCTTTCGGGGGTGTTCAAATCTTTATTTCTTAAATTTTACAGCTTCTGTCGCACCTTCTACCCTACATTACAGCTGCAGGATGAAGAATTCATCTTTAATATTTTTTCTGTCATTGCTGAGGGCAACCAGAACTCTGTTATCAGGCATATTTGCCAGGTTTACACAAGCACCGATGCTGGTTTCCTTATTATCGGTCAAATCCTTATAGCTTACGGTACCAACCAACGTGCCGGTGTTCTTTCTGTAAATCTGCAGTTGCTGCTTGTCTACAGAGGAATCGCTGACTACCAGATATTCATCAGTCAAAGCTATATCGGTTAAGGAATTGATGGCCTTGCTATCTTCACGTTTTTCCTTGCCGATGACGCGTTTTTGCTTGCCATTAAAGTCATAAACGCTTACCAAGCCTACATCCTGGGTGCCGATACGCGCATTGCCGCCAACATAGAAATCACCGTTTCTGTCTGCAACAACGCTCTGCGGAATATTGATTTTATCCTTATCGTCAGCATTACGGCTTCTGGATTCCTTACGTACTTCGCCCAAATCCTTGCCTACTCTGTAGCCGTTGCGAAGATCCACCTTTCTCATTTCGCCCTGGTTCATCCAAATCAAAGCCTTGTCCGCATTGCCCTTAGGAATTACAACAAGGTTATTGAAGCGTCCTTGTGCCTCTTCAATACGTTTGGTTTCGCTATCGAAATAGTTGAGTCTCATTCTTTTATTGGTATAGAAAATGCCTCTGGTGCCGTCGGAAGAAATTTTGGCATTACCGGACAAAGCATCAACATTATTGTCCAACATGCGCAGACCATCTTTATCCCACTGCATCTGAACTAGTCTGTCCTTAACGTTGGCATAAATCATATCTCTGCCGACAACAGCCACCCTCATACCCTTGCTATAAGTATTTTGCAAATGCAGATTAGAATTATTCTTCAGAGTAAAGAGCTTAAATGTATTAATGCCGACCTTAACATCCTTATTCGGCAAATCCTTCAAATCGGCAGCAATCGGTTTCGGTTTAGGGGGCTCACTTGTGCCCTTGTCACCGCCGCAGCCGGCAATAAAGCTGCAGGCCAGCAGTCCGGCCAAAATTCCCATCGCCATACGTTTCTTAAACATAACAATCATCTCCTCATTTTACTATGGAAAAGCTTTTTATTTGATTACAATACGGCCATCGCCGTAAGGATTAGCATATTGCTCGCCAACCTTGCCATTCAGATGATTCTGCAGATATTCCATAATCGTATCTGCGTCACTCATCATTTCGTCCTGCACCAGACGCGCTCCCTTGAACATCGTCATACCGTCACCACCGAATTTGAGCATGTAGGAGGTTCCGCCCACGGTGTATTTTTTCTTAACGTCTAACGGTTTGCCGCCAATCTTAACATCGCTTACGCGACGGGCACCGGCAACACGCACGAAATTGCCCTTGGCATCCAGCTCAACGCTGGAAGCAACGGAGCTGTCGAGCGTGTAGCTCAGGCCAGATACCTGCATAAAGCCGCCGCTTTCTTCAGGATAGCTGATTGCGCCCATCTCCAGCGCATCCAGAATCTGTTGGCCAGTCACTTCTAAAACTACGCACATATTACCGAAGGGGAAGGCCTCCAGCAAATCGTTGTAGCTGATTACGCCGGTTTTGATTTCGTTGCGGATACTGCCGCCGTTCGCCAGCACTACATCGCAATCAAGCACTGCTCGATAGGCATCGGCAACAAAGTCACCCAAGCTGCATTCACGGTTGCGCACGATACGCTCACCGGTTGCAGGATCATTGCTGCGCAACTGTACCAAGGCTTCGCCTATAGCCTGCTTCAGCAAAGGCTCATAGGTCTTTATTTCCTGGGCAATAACTCTTGCGATATTGGCATCCTTGCCGTTGGATTCGGTAATCAGCTGGCTCTTCAGCTTGCCGTCGGGAGTAATTACCAGCTCGCCGACAGTTTTCAGCTTAGTGCCTGTCTGCGCCAGCAGCACGTCCTTACCTACCTTATTTTTAACCATACGAGTGAAACGCTCGTGAGAATGTCCGTCGATAACAGCGTCTACGCCCTGAGTATTTTTCGCAACGCTTTCGCTGCTCCACTGCGGGGTGGTGCCATCCATACCCAAGTGACCTACGATAAATACATAGTCCGCGCCGTCCTTGCGTGCCTTGTCGACATTCTTCTGCAGCTGCTTGTACAGCTTATTACCGGTTTTATCCTCGCAGAAGCTGTAAATATACTGTCCCTTCTCATTTTGGAAGAAGGTAGGCGTAGAGGTTGTCAGGCTTTCCGGTGTGCTCGCACCCACAAAGGCTACCTTGGTATCCTCATACTGCATAATTTTGTAGCCCGGCAGAACCTGCTTGTTGTTGCCTGCATAAACAAAATTTGCACAGTAATAGCCTGCACGCTGCAGCGGTACCAGCTCCATGAAGCGGTCCATGCCGTAGTCAAATTCATGGTTGCCGGGAATGCAGAAGTCATAGCCCAGGTAATTCATAATATCGACAACTGCCAGACCACGGGACAGCTTGCCGATAGGTGCGCCCTGAATAGCATCGCCTGCATCCACCAGCGCCACGTTCGGCGTTCTTGCCAGGGCATCCTTTTTAATCTGCGCCAGACCGGCAAAGCCGATATTATCATTAATACCGCAATGGATATCATTAGTATGCAGAATAACAATGTCATGCTCCAGCGCCCATGCCATCAGCGGAGCGGAAACAGTCATCGCTGCAGTCACCAAAAACAGCGATGTTTTTTTCCAGAACTTTTTCATATACACCACTTCCTTCCATCTTTTGTAATTATATTATAAGCAAGAAGCAGCAAAAGCGCCCCACCCCAAAGGCTGATTTCGGGTAGGGTGAGGCAAAAAATATGCTTTTTCAGTGTATTTTTTGTCTATTTCTGCTTAGTAAAAAAACGCAGCCTACCGGAAGCACCGGAAGGCTGCTTGTTTTATAATGCTACTGTTTTTTAAGCTGAATTATTCTTAAGACCACGGATCATCTGCTGCCGGAGTTTTAATGCCGCTCAGCAGTCCCTTGTAATCCCACAGGAACCATTCGCCGGTAGAAGCCTTTTGGCGTACAGTCATCGGACGCGGGCTGTCAGCGCCGCCGCAGCTAATCATGAAGCGTGCATAGCCTTCCTCCTGATAAGTATAGGCATTAGTTTTAACCTCTACAGTATACGGCATATCCGGCTGATAGTTGTTGGCCGGAGTTGCGCCCATAAAGTAGGAGCGCATCAGATACTGTCTGCCGCGGAAACGGTCTGCCAGGAATTGTTCATCTCTTTTGGGTACCGGACGAGGTCCCAACAGCTTGTTGAGCATAGCAATAGCCTCTGCCGGATTAGTTTCATAGCGAGCCAGTGCCGCTACGGTATAAGCTGCAACCTGCTGAGCATCGGTTTCCGGTCCGATTTCAGCTACCGATTGCGGCAGATTCTGGAAAATGACACGTCTAGTTTTTTCTTGCTTCTCCACTTTATTCACCGCCCTGTTAATAGTATTATCAATGGTTCTGTCGATCATTCTGTCTACGCCAATTCTTCTGTTCCAGTCAAGAGCTTCTGCAGATTGCAATTGTCCCGCCAAAAGCATTGCGCAGCAAGCTAATACAATACCTTTTTTCATTTGTTGCACCTCCTCAGAATTATCCTGCGCTGTTAGATACACAGGCATGTTTCCTTACAAGCTCATTGTACAACGAAATTTGCTAAAGTACCCCACCCAAACTGCCGATTTCGGGTAGGATGAGCAAAATTTTTCTGTCTTTCAAGGAAATTTCTGCCTAAAGCAGCAGTCCAGCATTATTATACACAGCAATCTCAGTAACCGCATCAGCGCCACCCCCATTGCCAAAATCGTTTGCAAGCACAACCGTCGGCCTATTCATTGGCCAAATCGTAAATTTTCCTTACCACGCCGTCATCGGTAATATTATAAATAAGCCTGCCGCTTTTCTCTACCAGATAGCGCGCATCCTTAAATTTTACCGGAACGGAAGAATCGGGATCGCCGGCCTTAGTCATAGTATGATAGCTGTAACGCTTATCTACATCAGGATACATGTTCATTTCCTGCTCCCACTGATAATCCCAGAAGCTAAAGCTGCAGTTATTTCCGTCCAGCAAATTAACATTCGGCTCCAGCACCAGCTGCAAAAACAGCATCGCTACCATCCAGGGCATTTCCGTTTCACCCTGCACAAAGCGAGTACCTCTTTTGTTGCTTCTTTCATAGGTCCCGGCCAGGGACGGCAGCACCCGCTCATTACCCTCAGACTCACCCAAAATCCAGGCACCGTACAGCTTGCTCTGCGCCTGATAGCCCTGCGGATTACTCAAAGCATATTTCTCATACAACGGCATACTATATCTGTACATAGAAGGATAACCCATACCATTTTCCAGGCTCATAAGACCAGGCACATGCAGATAACCGATAAAATGCTCACCGTCATGCGCAAAACGCACCACGCCACTCGCCTCGGTTTCATAGCGGTAATGGTCATCCTGCCATTCACCGCTGTGCACCTTCAAATCCATCAAAATGCCGCGCGTAGTTTCATACACCATAGCACCACCCTCAACATGGGTAGCAGGATTATACATCTCATAATAATCAGCCCGCGCAACCGACATCCCGCCACACAACAGCAGCGCACAGCACGCCAAAGCACTCAATAGCTTCTTCATAAGCTCACCTCCAAACAACAAGCAACCACCAGCAAGAAAATTCACACGCTGCACTAAATTGAGCAATTAATATATCGTGTACACAACCCTCAGTCATCGCCTACGGCGATCCAGCTCCCTTGAAGCTAAGACCCAGTTTGTCGCAAGCTGCGCGCCGCGAGAAACTGTTGGTCGTGCTAATGTCGCTTGCGACGCAGGGAGCATATAAAGGTAATACGCCACACTAAATTGAGCAATTAATATATCGTAGCGAAAACATAAAAATTTTAGGGAATGAGTGCCTGGAATAACAGAAATTGCAATACTGTTTGAGCGCTAAGCTGGCTACTGCAGCAAAATATCTTGCCCTAGCGCGAGTTTATTGCAATTTCGTCGTTGTTCCGCACGAAATTACCGTCCGTAAATCGCTTTATACAACATTCTCCGGAACAGCAAAACCCTGCAAGCGATTTTCGGGAAAATTTTTCGTTGTAGCGCGATATGTTAATTGCGACGCACGCACAACCCCCTTCCGCCTCACTACGTTCGGCACCTTCCCCAAGGGGCAGGCAAGAAAGGTAGCAGAACGCCAGCACGAGCAATTAACATATCGTGTAAGGAATAGCAATTTTAGCAAATGAGTGCTTGGAACCATAGAAGCAAGGGTACGTAACATTCTTTTACCGTCTGACAAATTTTACCGAAGCTTCGTCCTGCTTCCGCACGAAATTTGCGTTTAAAAATTGCTCCTGACCGAAACGATATTTAATTGCGATACGCCCCCTTCC
>OLRN01001343.1_pt1 | contig 13419 bp, 28 predicted proteins | sample 1673001 | NCBI WGS metagenome assembly OLRN01 (sample SAMEA3136745, study PRJEB25190) | human gut metagenome | biome: human gut; feature: human-associated habitat; material: faeces | place: Austria | collected 2013 | reverse complement strand
ATTCACTCTTAAATGAAATAATTATGGATGAAATTTGGAAAGACATTGAAGGGTATGAAGGATTGTACCAAGTATCGAATTTAGGTAGGGTAAAGTCTTTAGAAAGATACAGAAAAGGTAAACGTGGGGCATTAACATTTTGCAGAGAAAGAATACTGATAGATAGAGTTGGCAAAAATGGGTATTCTCAAATCTGCCTTTGTAAAAACAACATAAAGAAACTACTTCTTGTACACCGTTTGGTTGCAAAAGCTCACGTGCCAAATGACAGTAGTTTGCCTTGTGTTGACCATATAAATGGTATTCGCACCGATAACAAAGCAATTAACTTGCGATGGTGTACAACAAAAGAAAACTTGAATTTTGATTTAGCGCGTAAAAACATATCGCAATCAAATAGGGCAAGCGAAAAATGTAAAAAACATATAAAGTCATTACATAAGTCTTGTTGTAAAGAAATAGTAATAGTGTTTTCTGATGGCTCTATAAAAGAGTACAAATCGGCAAAGGCTGCCGAAAAAGATGGGTTTAATCATTCGCTTATAGCCGCTTGTTGTAGAGGCAAGCAAAAAACAACACGTGGTTGTAAGTGCTATTATAAAACTGATTATTATGGCAATAATACTTAGGGATTATCAAAAGGCTGCCTCTGATAAAGCGGTAGCCTTTTTCAAAGACAAGAATAAGAAAAGTAACGGTGTTATGGTACTGCCAACAGGGGCGGGTAAATCAATAGTAATTGCGGATATAGCACACAGACTAAATGACTATGTGCTTATTTTTTGTCCATCACGTGAAATACTCGAGCAAAATTTCAAGAAACTATGTTCATACGGAATACTCGATTGCTCTATCTATTCAGCATCGTTCGGCAGGAAGGAGATTTCAAGAATAACTTTTGCCACCATAGGCAGCGTGATTAATCATCCTGAACTTTTTCAGCACTTTCAGAATATAATCATAGATGAATGCCATTTGGTGAATCCCAAAGAAGGGATGTACAAATCATTCCTTTCGATTCTGAAATGCAAAGTACTTGGTTTGACCGCTACACCATATAGACTTTCTTCAAGCCGTGATTTCGGCTCTATGTTAAAGTTCATCACCCGTACACGTCCATGTATCTTTTCGGAAGTCATTTATCAGGTACAAATATCTACCCTGCTTGATATGGGCTATCTGGCGAAACTGGACTACTACGCCATGAATCCTATCGGATGGAACGAACTCAACCTGAAAATGAACACCACCGGCGCCGACTATACCGATAAATCGGTAATCAGAGAATATGAACGGATAGACTTTTACGGTTATCTTGTCCATATTGTCCAAAGGCTTATGAACCCGAAGAGTGGAGTGAGGCGCAAATGCATATTGGTATTCACCCGTTTCCTGAAAGAGGCCGAACGGCTCACATGGAGTATTCCAGGCACGGCCATCGTTTCTGGCGAAACACCGAAAAAAGAACGTGAAAGGGTTCTCGAAGCGTTCAAGTCCGGAGAAATCCCCGTGGTGGCCAATGTGGGTGTACTCACCACTGGATTTGATTATCAAGAACTCGACACTGTTGTTATTGCACGTCCAACCATGTCATTAGCTCTTTATTACCAAATGATAGGTAGAGCTATAAGACCGCATAAAGATAAAAAAGTTGCTTGGATTGTAGATTTAGCTGGTAATATAAACAGATTTGGCAAAGTGGAAGATTTAAGACTGGTAGACGGTGGTAAAGGAAAGTGGGCGGTATATTCCGGTTACAGGCAATTAACCAACGTAAGATTCTAAGGATATGAGGACAAGTTTTGTTTTTTATGGTAGCTGGTGGGAGGCAATTAAGAATCTGCCGAGAGATGTTCAGGGAGACGTGCTCACAGCCATAATTGAGTATGGCTTAACAGGAGAAACTACTGAACAACTAAAGCCGATTGCAAAGGCCATGCTGGCTATGGCAAAGACACAAATAGATGTCAACAACCAACGGTTTGAGAACGGGAAAAAGGGTGGAAGGCCGAACCAAACGGAAACCAAACAGAAACCAAAAGATAACCAAACGGGAACCAAAGTGGAACCTAATGTAAATGATAATGTAAATGAGTATAATAATCCCCCCATAAGCCCCCCTAAAGGTGGGCAGGATTTAAATCCGGATGAAGATTCGCTTTCGCAAAGGGAGGCAGGGCTTAATGCACGCGAGCAGGAATTGTTAAGGCGCGAAGCGGCCTTAAAGGCCAGGGAGGGCGCAAAGCTACCCGACATAAGTTTTGTGTCGGACGATTTCACGGACGTATTTGAGACATGGCTAAAATACAAGCAGGAAAGGCGTGAAAGCTACAAATCGAAAAAGTCCCTACAAGCATGCTATAAGAAACTTCTCACATTGAGCGGAAACGATCCGGACATAGCCCGCAATGTGGTTGAGCAGTCGATGGCAAACAACTGGTCAGGATTATTTGAATTGACACGGAACAACAATGGAACAGCAAGTAGGAGCAATTATACAAGCAAGCAAGAAGCAAACGCCTACGCTCTTGAACGTTTACAACAACATAAGCTCGACCTCGAAGCAGGTCTGGCTGACCAAGTGGAAAGGCCGTTCTGAAATAGTGGGCGCGTTTTCCCCGATGCAATGGGGATATGCCGCAAGCAATCCGGAAAAGGCATATACGGCAGATTGCCCCACACTGTTGCAGCTTGACGCGCTTTACGGTGAAGGCACTTCCGCCTATTGGATAGATACGCAGGTGTCTGCCATGTTCGGATCTTCCAGCAGCCGTGAAAAGGGCATTGTGGACGGGTTAGGCATATTCTGCCAGTCTTTTTCATCCCAAATATCCGGTTTCAAGGTTTCCGAAGTCATGCTGTTCTTTGCCCGCTACAAGGCAGGTCGTTACGACAACTCATACGGGGCATTTGATTCCCGGCGTATAGGAAACGCCTTTTTCAAGGAGTTTGTCGCAGAACGCAACAAGGAACTTGATTACATCAACCGCAACAAGCTTGCCGAAGAAATCGAACGCCGCAGGTTCATACCGCCTTCCGGTCATACGAGTTGGTCATGGCTGCAAGAACTCCGGAAGCGTGCCTCCATGGGCGACAAGGAAGCCATAAAGCAACTCACCCCGCCATGAGACTGACCATTTATTGGGCCACGAAAGACGAATCCATACGCGCCCGTATCAGGAAGCGTTTCTGCATCCCTTGTGGCATGACCGTCAACAAGGAGACGAAAGCCGACATAAGGGATGAGGATATGGAATTGCTCCGGGAAACCGAAAGACGGGGATTCATACAAATCAGGTTCAAAAAACGATGAAACATTAATTAACCATTATGCTCTTTCAAAATTTCCGGTTTTACTTTTGATTGAAAAGGTTTTTAATTAGCTTTGCAAAACAAAATCTATGGTAAATAAAATCATGAGAACCGTACATAACGCAATAAAAGGAAATATTTTATTACGGATTTTCCGACAAGGGATTTTCGCGTTCTTTTCCGGTACGGACAATCCATTGGACATGTATAGGCGTTGTCTGGTAAAAAGAAAGGACGTTGATATGATTTCCAAAGATTGGATAAATGTAGGTAATGACATAAGAAAAGCTTATGATAGCAAATACTCTTTTTGACAGGGAAAAATCCATGGAGGCAGTCTTGTATATCGCCCAAAAGATAGGCGGGAGGAAAGACAAGCATAAGATTTTCAAGACGCTCTATTTCGCGGATAAGGCTCATCTTTCCCGGTATGGCCGGAGCATTACCGGGGATAGCTATATAGCCATGTCTTACGGTCCAGTCCCGTCCAGAACGGATGACATATTCAAAGCCGTAAGGGGTGACAGCTATTTTTCCAACCGTGCAGAGGAATTGAAGGGATATTTCCATTTCATCAACAAGTATGTCATAGAGGCGGACAAGGACGCAGATTTGGATTACCTCTCGGATACAGATGTGGAATGCCTTGATTATGCGATAAATAAATGTAAAGGAAAGACATTCGGCGAACTTACAGAGATGTCGCACGATTTGGCATGGAACAATACGTTAAGAGACCGTGAAATGTCCGTAAAAGACATACTCCGTGAGAATGGTGAGAATGAAGATTATGTTGAATATGTCGCTTCCAAACTTGAAGTGGAAAATACCTTTTGATTATGGATTTTCCAGTAGATTCAATCGCATCCCAAATCAAACGTGGAACTATATTGCATTCAAACATGTTTGAAAATATCGGGCATGGGAAATTCTTTGTAGTCATTGGCGTTACGGAAGAATATATAGCCGGTTTCTTTTTCATAAACTCAAATGTGCATAAAAGCATTTTTGGAAAACAGGAACAGTTGTCCATGCAATATCCGTTGCGCCATTCGGATTATGGATTTCTAAAATATGATTCGTTCTTATGTGCTTCCAACATAATAAAAAGGCATAGGAATTACATAGCACATAGCATAGTGAATGGAGAGACTGAATTTGTCGGTAATTTAAGGGAAGAACATTTGAATGATGTGCTTGAAATGGCGCGTTGTTCCCGTTTATTTAGTAAAATAGACAAAAAAAGGTTCTTCTATTAGACAGCTTCATACTAAAAAACACGACAAGGAGAGACATCGGAAACGGTGTCTCTTTTTTTGTATCCATAAACCATTTTAACATGAACTATTCAGAAAACCAATGGACACCTGCGGAACTGGAGTTCCTTCAGGCGCATTACGGTACCATGCCGGTACGCGAGATTTCCGCATGGCTGTCCAAGCACACTTTGCAAGGGATATACCAAAAGGCAAGCTCGATCGGTCTTAAACGCCGCGTCCCTCCACCGAAGAAGAAAAAGCCCGTCAGGCTGAAAGCGTCACCAAAGGCCATCGGGGAAGAAGGGCATCCCGGGCCGCAAGGAAAGTGGAAGCCCGCCGATTATGGCCCCTATGACCCGTCATGCCATTGCTGCGAATGCACCCATTATTGCGCAGGGGAGTACAAATGCCGCTGCTGGCATGTAAAAGGCCGCCACGGGGATTACAAGTGCGCGCGCCCCAAAGACCCCTCATGCCGTTATTTCATCCCGCTCACCGCGTCCACGTCAAGCGGTGAAAGTTACTAACCAAAAACAATCCGAACGAATGAAAGATATCGAACTATTCAACGACAACTTCCAAAACTGGAAGCGTTACCAAATCCCGAAGGCACAGCTCATCATTGCCGACGTGCCGTATAACCTCGCCGCGAACGCCTATGCGAGCAATCCTACATGGTACGTGGACGGTGACAACAAGAACGGGGAAAGCGACAAGGCCGGGAAGTCGTTCTTCGACACCGACAAGGACTTTCGCCCGGCAGAGTTCATGCACTTCTGTTCACAGTTCCTTGTGAAAGAACCGAAAGAAAAGGGCAAATCCCCATGCATGATTATCTTCTGCGAGTTTGAAGACCAGTTCCGCTACATCGAACTTGGACGGCGATACGGCCTTGGGAAATATATCAACCTGGTATTCCGCAAAGACTTCTCCGCCCAAGTACTGAAAGCGAACATGAAGATTGTGGGCAACTGCGAATACGGCCTGTTGCTTTACCGTGACAAGCTTCCCAAGTTCAACAATGACGGGCGCATGATTTTCAACTGTTTCGATTGGGTGCGCGACAATGACACGCCCAAAATCCACCCTACTCAGAAACCCGTACAGCTTTTGCGCCGCCTTATAGAGATATTCACCGACCGTGGCGACGTGGTGATTGACCCTTGCGCAGGGAGCGGGAGCACGCTGCTTGCCGCGGCAGAGTGCGGCCGAAAGGCCTACGGCTTTGAAATCAAGAAGGACTTCTACAACAAGGCAAACAAGTATGTATTATCCAGAATCCAAAAAACATTATTTTGACATGCAACAAGGAACAGACAACTTAAATACACTGACCAACATCGTGTACGTACTGACCGATGTGTTGGAAACCAACCTCATGGACATGCAGGAAGCGTTCAAGAAGCAAGGTTGCGCCTTACGCCATGACGTGAAACGGAATTATAACACTGCCATCCATGCCATCAAGTGCATTAAGCGTGACATAGCCCATTTGAATGGTTCCACGCAGGAAAGCTTCGGTCGTGACGCGGACATGACGAACGCGCTCCTCCTCACGCTGATAGACAGGTGCGGTGACGATGACGAGCTTGCATTCAGATTCTACAACTACATCAAGTCTTTTCCCTCCAAACTTGGGCTTAGTCTTGATGTGGACAATGCCTTTGATTTTTTAGACGAAAAACAAAAATAACAATGGAAAAGAAATTGGAATTTATATTTCAGGACTTTTTTCATTGGCTCGGTACGGTAATACTCATTATTTGTATTCCCTTTCCATTTAGCCATAATAGTTTCATTAATATCAAAAACGAAAACAAGGAGGATTGACTTATGAAAGTAACAATTAACAAACAAGTAGAAGCAAAATTATTAAAAGTTGATGCCACAGTCCGTTACTGGCAAGACAGCGAAATTAACGGTGCGAAAGATTATGATTGCGAAGAAGAACCGAATGAGCCTAAAATGCCCTGTACTGAGTATATCGGAGAACAGAATGGATATTTACGGGCATATAACTGGCATTGGAAACCGGTTATTGATATAGATAATGGTCTAATAATAAATTGGACGGAAGAGGTTACAGCTTCCATTCATTATAAGGTGTGCGATGAATTTCAGTGCGATATTATTGATGCTGAGAACAATGCCATTCTCTCTTATGAGGGATATGTTCCTCGTTGCATGTGTCCTAAAGAAAATGGATATGGGGATTATATCATTATGGATATTGATGGGCATGGGGTTATTAAAGGTTGGAAACCGGAACTTGTACTAAGGATATTGGAAGAAAAGGAGGATTGAACAATGAAAGCAATATCCATCAAACAGCCGTGGGCGAGTCTTATCGCTCATGGTATCAAAGACATTGAAAATCGGACTTGGCCGTGTCCTAAGAAATACATCGGACAAAGGGTATTGATACATGCCGGCCAGAGAACAGCCAACTTTTGGGATAGCACGCCAGAAATATACAAAATAGCGGATAATTTTATTTCTGAAATATCAAAATCTGGTACAGATTGGAGCCGTTATCCTCATGGATCCATCATCGGCAGTGTAACAATAGCCGATTGCGTGCAGAACCATCCATCTATTTGGGCAGAGAAAGGAGTATGGAACTGGGTGCTGAAGGATGCGGTTCTATTTGACAAGCCGATTGAGAATGTGAAAGGAAAACTTGGTTTTTGGGAACATAACTTAGAGTAAACAATATGAATTTCAAAAACCAAATATCAACAAGCAGGGAACAAAAAGTATTGAGTATGAAAAGGAAAATCTACATAATCCTGCCCATCAGCGGACGGGGCATGGAAGACGTGGAATCAGACTGCAATTCAGCTTCCGCACAGATAGAAAAACATGGCTTCAAGGCGGTGTCGCCTTTGGAAGTGTCTCCCGACCCGGAAGCAAGTTATGCCGAACACATCGGGCGTGACATCACCGCATTGCTCGGATGCGATGCGGTTCTTGTCCTGCCCGGATGGGTGGAATCCAAAGGATGTGCTCTCGAAATGGAAGCGGCACGCATTTACGGCAAGAAGATACTTACGAACTATGGAATGTTGGACTATTATGCAAAGGAGGTGGAAGATGAACAAACCCGATGACAATGCAAGGCTTCTTCAAGCCTATTACGGTTCCTGCAACGCCTTGTTGAAAGCCTTCTGTGAAAAACATGGATTCGACTATGAGGATGCGAAACAAAGTTGGGTAGCCGGATGCGTGGGCGAAACAGTGTGCTGTGGCGACTATTTCTTCAACATGAACGTGATAGTCACCGACTTGAAAGAAAACGCCCCAGAAGGGGAACTGTTCAAGTGGTACGATTATGCCACTGAATGCCAATACTTCGGCACGAACGGATGCAATTATTCCTCATGGCTCAAAGGATGCCCGCGACTGTCAGAAGATGAAATGGCAGAAATCAGGGTATGTCAAAAGATTGTGGAGGAAGCAAGGGAACAGCTAAATGAATGTGTAACCAAGTATAAGGAAAGGGGATTTTGAACATGGATAAACCTGAATTTGCCTTGCAGGCACTGTTATTCATAGTAAACAGCTTCGCACTGTGTTTCCTTGTATGTCTCGTAACCCGAACGGTCAAACGCATGGAAAAGAAACTTGATTCCACCCTCAACTTCATGCGTTGGGTCAAGTCACGCAACGACACCACCTATCTTGACATGTTATACCGCATCCAATCCATCCTCGTCCAACAGGAGAAGTATGAGGAAGCCGGAAGGGTGAAAAGAATCATAGATGAAGAACTGCAAACGTTAAATGAGAAAGGAGAATAGACAATGGCGACAGGAAAAAATGAATACCTCTGGTACAAAGCCAGTCTTGCAGCCCTTGGTAACGAATATCTTACCAAAAATTGGGAAGTGAAACTCTATGCCACCTCACTCTACAATGCAATGCTGTGGGGACTGGAGACAAATGGAAAATAAAAAAGGGAGCCAGCCCGCACGACCAAGCAGGCCCCCAACGATTATTTAGGTACAAATATACGGATTTCTAATTAAATAATCGTGTCATGGAACTGGATTTTGATAAAATCAAACGCATTAGGAAAATCAGAAGCGTAAAATCGGATTTGTCCAAAGAAGAAAACATCTTAATAAAACCGATACTATCAGATAAGAAGCTTATTCCCCTAATTTATAAAACGTTCACTAATATCATTTGTAAAAACTCCGATGAAGGTATAAGTACAGTAATGCAACGGAAAAAGTTCATCTTCATTATATTATATCTTTACTCTCCATCCTCTTTGGCAGGCGATAAGATGGCTTCCGGGTTGCGTAACGAGTTATCCAAAGTGTTAGGCATTCAGGCTAAAAGCACAATTTCTAATAATTGTGCGAATTTGGTCTTCCTTTATCAGAACTATATGGACTTCCGTAATGATGTGGAGTTCATCTACAATAAGATTCTGTCATGGCTGAAAATTTATGGATTGATAAAATGAACAATAGTATTGGTCCTCACAAATTCCAATACAGTACCGACAGCAACCGGCAATAATCCATATACGGAATATTGTCGGTTCTGTCAATCAGCTCATCAATGTCTTCCCTTCCTCGCATCACGTTCAAGTTTTCTTCGCATCCCCCGGCTCACACCATGACGGGCAGCAATGTCATTCAATATTCTCTTCTCATCCGCAGAAAGCATACTATATACTTCCTCCCGGCTCTTGCCGCTGAACACGGCTTTCAATACCTTCATTACTTCCATGTTCTATTGAATATTAAAGTGAGCAAATATATCCAAATCCAGGAGAAAGAATTGTCATTGTATCCGTACTTCATCCGTTTTTCCCAAATCGGAAGCTTTTTCTTCTTCATGACGATTCATTTTAAAAAGATCCATAGCCTTCTCCATTGTCGCATTCGGATTGTCATATTCCGATAAATCCAATGTTCCAATGATATATTTCTCAATAACCTTTGCCATTTCATCAAAAGTTTCTTTATCTGCGCCACTTTCTACGGCAAGACGGGCTGCTTCAATTCTTATGTTTAATTTATCCATGATTCTTTATTAAATTATTTCTGCAATGTTCACAAAGGAATTTCTTCGCCACCGGAAACATTTTCTGGCCCACATACCCGCTAAGGTACTGCGCCTCCTCCCCAAACGGGTCAATCCCGAACGCCTGTGAGATATGTCGGCACAAATGCCCCTTCTCATGGTCCCATGAGTTCTGGAACTGATCGGGGGTGGACGTAAGCGAAATCACCATCAACGTCTCTCGCCCGTAAAAGTCAGAATACGTAAGCCCCGTGTCCGGATTACCCTCAGAAAGGCTCCGGGCAGCCCTTTCAAGCTGTTCACCCCGGCATCCTATCCTTTTCAACTCATGAAGAATCTCATACTTCCAGTACGTCGTCACGGCATAGTAAACCCGAACCTTCCAGTCATATTCCGGTATGTAGAAATCCTGCACTATCATAACATATCCGACCACATAATCGGTGTACCGCTTCCGATGCAATCCGCGTAAAACCTCGTAAAAGGCAACCCCTCATATCCGTCCGGATCATCAATATAATCCTTGACGAACAACGCAAGATGTGATTCGTCGGCAATCGAGCTCTTGTAATAATCCGCCTTCGCCATGTTGGCCACGTACACGCAGTCGTATCCGGCATCCTTCTCCAACTTGATACCGTATTTCTTCAAAAGCTCCTCGACTTCATCCTTCTTCATTGCATCCAGCTTACGTGTCTTACCTGTAGATGCGGCAGATGAAGAATCATCCGACACCCTCATTTTCGATACGGCCCACTCGCACATCTTTTTTGAGAAATGCCAGCCGTACTGTGAAAGATACTCTTTCATTCCCGACGGGAGCCTGTCGTATGTATCCAATCTTTGTCCCATAACCCATTTATGATTTAGTGAAAGAGGGGCATTCCACCCCTCCCATGTTAATAAAACTCCCCGTTGGCACGTCTGCGCCGACGTTCGCCCATCTCATCCATTCGGGGATACTCCGGAAAGTAGCCCGGCATACGGCGTTCTCCCATGTCGGAATAACTTCCTCCACCGTTGTAACCGCCTTCACCACGGAACCCCATTCCTCCGTGCATCTCTCTCATGGCCTTTTCATAACCATGCCGGCAACCTTCCCTGTAAGCCTCCTCCAGTTCACTGCCGCCTCTCATTCCGAAGCCGCGTCCGTAATCGTCACGCCCTTCTTCCAAAATACTCCACATTCCCATAATTACTTCTTGGTTTTAGATGTTTCAGCATTCAGGCCAAGCTGCTCCATAAGCTGCCGGTTCAACGCCATAAGGTCGGACATGTTCTTGCTCATGTCGGCCATCTGGCTTTTCAAGCTTGAAATCTCCTGTTCCTGCCTTTGTTTCTCCGCAAATTCAGGGTTGAGCATGGTCAGCATCTCACCGCATGCGGTTATCACATTAAGATGGTAATCCCGGCTGTTGACAATCTCGCTGCTCTTCTGTTTTATCATCGAGATTTCATTGTTCATCGCATCCCGTGAACATGAGACCACGATATTCCCGTTCTGTCCGAAGTCTGCGATGTCACCGCCTGCCGGAAGGTTCTGGAACGTCGTATTCTGCCCGTTGATACTGGCCACCACGTCCACCACCATTTCTATCTGCGGTGACGGGAAAGGCTGTGTCATGGGATATTTGGGCTTAGGAGCCGACACGCTCACCACCGAACCTATCTCCACATAATGCTTAGCTTCCTTATGAAGGATGAATAACTGATTGTTTGCCCTTAAATTCTGAAACATGATTGTTGTTTTTTAAATAGGGACACCGCAACCTGCGATGCCCCGGTTAATTACTTGTTCACTCCAGCCGGAGCCGTTCTCACGTTTGCCTGTGCCGCCGTGGCGGTCGTTGGCCTGTATCCTCCATTGACAAGGAACAACTCATTCGTGTACTTGTTATAATGGATTTCATAAATGCCCGTTCCCGCAAGGTTGGCCACCGTCACCGGCTCATTGTTATAAGCCATAAGCGGACGGGTGTCACCGTTTGTCCCTATCAGTATGGGGAGCGTGCCCGTCGTACCGGCCGGTATCGCCTGACGGAGGTTGATGTAAAACCCTCCCACATAGTCCCTGTTACGGAACGCATGGTTGGGAAGCTCCAGCGTCACATTCTCCGTGCCCACCGTGACCGCCACCGTCGGGAGGGTGTTGAAATTCACCCTGCCCAGTGACGGGAACGGAAAGGGAAGTCCTGTAAAAAAGTTAGGCCACATAGCTACCTCCTTTCTTACCGGAATTAACCCCAGTAGTTGTTACCACATCCATAACCGCTACGGCCATAAGCCACATCTCCGGCGTATGCACCGAAAGCTGCCGCACGGAAAGTTTCCGGGTTATATACCTGCAACTGCGGGTACGGTACCGCTACTGTGGGAGGCATCTTACACTTGATACCATCCACATCCCCCTGCAAAGCCTGCAAGCCAGCCGCCAAAGGCGCAATCTGCTGTCCTACGGCATTCAGGATGGTAGCGTTCTGGTTACGTTGGGAGATTTCAGCCGTCAATGTCGCCTTCTCTGCTGTCAGGGCTGCAATCTTGTCCTGCAATGCCTGGTTCTGCATCGCATCCAGTTTGGCAAGGATGGCATTCGTGTTGGCAGTAGCACCGTCACGGAGAGCCAGCGTGTTCTGATTTGCAGTATTGACCAAAGTATTGGTTTGGTTACACATGGCCAACTGGTTCTCATATCCCATCGTAGTGATGGCATTCTGCGTCTTGCAGCAACAGTCGGCAAGCTGCGTCAGGATTGCCTGATTGCCGCTCTGCATTGCATTGATGATTTGGTTGGTAGACAAACCCACCTGATTACCAACCTGCGTGATGCTGTTCTGCACGTTGCACAACGCCGTCTGGATTTGTTGTGTGGAACAGCCAAACGAAGAAGCCAACTGGGAGATGGCGTTCCCGTTACCCTGAATGGCCTGCATCAAAAGTTCACGTCCTGCGTTTCCTGCCAACTCTGCCGGAAGACCGTTGCATCCGTTGCCACCACGTCCGCCAAACAGGCCGCCACCGTTGCCGTTCCATCCGAAAATGGAAGCAATCACCACCAGCCAGATGATGGACCACCAACCGTCTTGGCCGCCGAAACCGTTCCGGTTGCCCATCAAGGCAAGCAAGTTTGGATCAACGCTACGGCCTCCACCCATCATGCCCGGGAGAAGGGCGGTGATGTCCAGCTTGCTGCCGCCTCCACCGGCACCATCGCTGTTAAAAACATAAGTTCTCTCCATAATGTATTTTTAATTAATAGTTACAAGGTCAGGCATATCCTGACCCTGCAAAGCTACAAATATATTATGTCGCTCAAAATCAATCTTTTCCCAACTCGTTCCCGATTCTTTCCCGATATATTCCCATCATTTTCCCACACCCCACACGCGAAGAAAAATTAGACAGCATATAGTTTACCGCCCGTTTCGTCTTGCCGACCAATGATGCATCTGGGAAGGGTAGAAGCCCTCCTTGAAAAGGAAATACACAAGCAAGTAACGTGCATCGACGACCTCCGCTTCCTTGCTTCCCGACAGTATGACCTTGGGTGCAATCTCCGTTTCCCTGCTGACAACCTGAATAATCTCATTAAAAATATCTGCCTTACACATACAATATTCAATTTTTATTCATACCTTTGTCATACCACATGACAAGGCGTTTATATACAACGATAGCTCGCGATGAAGACATAAAGCCCTCAACGCGCGAGCTATTTTCGCGTCTTGTCATGTGGTAATGCAAGGAACGTTGGGCCTGACGCATACGCCAGACTATGCCGAGGACGTCCCGGTGACAAACTCCGATCTCA
>OLRN01001336.1_pt1 | contig 13506 bp, 10 predicted proteins | sample 1673001 | NCBI WGS metagenome assembly OLRN01 (sample SAMEA3136745, study PRJEB25190) | human gut metagenome | biome: human gut; feature: human-associated habitat; material: faeces | place: Austria | collected 2013 | reverse complement strand
CTAGCGCGTCTGCCGTTCCGCCACTACCGCATGCTTTATTCACTTCGTTGTTGTCATAAGCAACATAGATATAATAGCATACTCTGACGCGTTCGTCAAGTAACCTTGCGAAAAAAATTATAAAATCTTCTTGCGCTATTACTTTATCCTATCCTTATAAAGCAGATAATATTTATCCCTATCCTGCATGACCTTGGCAACATATTCACGGGTATCAGGGTAAGGAATAGATTTTATATCATTGAAATTATAGTCCCAGCCATTTTCCTGCATCCATTCATGCGTCTGTCCGCGTCCCGCATTATAGGCCACCATCAGCAGTACCAGGTTATGCTGAAATTCGTGCTCCAGCTCACCTACGTACCAGCAGCCCATGCGGATATTTTTTTTTGTCTGGTACAAATCACTGTCCTGATAATTCTCCAAGCCCATCTGCTCGGCAATCCAGCGCCCTGTTTCCGGCATAATCTGCATCAGGCCTACTGCTCCGACTTTGGAAACAGCATCATGCTTGAAGTTGCTTTCATTTTTGATAATGGCAGCAACAAGAAAAGGATCTACATTATTTTTCTTACTGTAGGTCACAATATCCTGCTGATAATCCCACATATAAACGAAGCGCATCTGTACAGTATCACTGCTCCAGATTTTCCAGCCGCCGAAGCCTATGACAAGCAGCACGCCAAGAAGCAGCAGCCAGCTGTACAGCCTTCCGTGTGTCTTAGTCCGTCTGCTGCGGGCTTTGCGCTTACCCTTCACTGACGCCACCCAAAAGCAGCTCCAGCTGCGAATGCACAGCCTGCATGGTTTCCGCCTGACTGCCACTGTTATCCAATACTACATCGGCATATTTTTTCTTTTCCGCCAAGGACATCTGCGCTTCAATACGCGCATTCACCTCGTCCGCAGTCATGCCGCTGCGCAGCATTGCTCTTTCAACCTGCTGCTGACGGCTGACGGATACCAGCCACACGCTGTCCACATTCTTATGCCAGCCGCATTCAATCAGCAGAGGCACATCCAGCACCGCTGCCTTATGCCCCTGTTTGCTGCTGACTGCCAGAAAGCTTTCTGCCTGCTGCCAGACTATTTTATGGATAATCGCCTCCACTGCCTTCAGCGCTTCTTTGTCATGAAAAATGCGCTCGGCAACCTTGGCTCTGTCAAGCGTTCCTTCCTCGCTCAGATATTCCTTGCCCAGTACGGCAATCACCTGTGCCAGGCCTTCGCTGCCTGCAGCTACCGCCAGGCGTGCTTCGGCATCCGCATCAAAAACCGGCAGTCCCAGTCTGCGCAGCTCTGCCGAAACTGTACTTTTACCGGAAGCAATGCCTCCCGTCAAACCTATTGTTATCATTATTCTCCACTCCTACTTTTGGCAATGCTCACAATAAACCGTGCCTCTGCCGCCTACCTTGGTTGTCTGCAGCAGCGCACCGCATTTTTTACAGGGCTTGCCGCCTCGGCCGTATACCAGCAGATGATTCTGGTTATCGCCCTTATTTCCTTCGCCGTCCTTATAATCACGGAAGGTTGTACCGCGATTTTTGATGCCCTGCGCGATTACCGCATTGACTGCCTCACACAAGTGCCCTACCTCAGCAGCGCTCAGGCTGCAGGCTTTGCGCATAGGCAGAATGCCGGACAGAGCCAGGCATTCATCGGCATAAATATTGCCAAGGCCGGCAATAATCTGCTGATCCAGAATAAAGCTTTTGATAGCCTTCTTGCTTTTTTGCGCCAACGGCAGCAGATATGCGGCAGTAAAGCCTTCACTCAGCGGCTCCGGCCCCAGTGTTTCGTAGCCTTCAATATATGTATCGTTATCGGTTACCAGATACAGCGTACCGAAAGTACGAATATCCGTAAACCACATCGTCACGTCATCAGAAAGCGTGAACTTGATTTTAGCATAAGCTGGTGCAGGTGCGGCGGACGGTTGCGCCAACAGCGCGCCTGTCATGCGCAGATGCACTATCAGCTGCTGCTTCGGTGCTGTATGCAGCACAAGATATTTACCGCGTCGGCCCACGCTGCTGATAGTTTTGCCCACCAGTCCTTTGATAAAGGCATCAGGCTGAGGATATTTTATCAATCGCTCCAAATATATTTCTACTGCTAAAATTTTCTTTCCTTCTATATGAGGCGCAAGTGTTTTGCGCACCTGCTCCACCTCAGGCATTTCCGGCACAGTTCTTCCCCTCTTTCCGTAAAGTATCCGTTATTTTGTTTCCGCCCAGTCACGACCGCAATTAACGTCGGCCAGCAGCGGAATATCCAGTGACGCAGCACCTTCCATGGCTGTTCGCACCAGCTGCGCTACCTGCTCCTTCTCATCCTCAGTAACTTCCAGCACCAGCTCATCGTGTACCTGCAACAGGATTCTGCTCTTGCACTGCGCCTTATCCAGCTCGCGCTGCACGGCAATCATAGCCTTCTTCATAATATCTGCGGCAGTTCCCTGAATCGGGGTGTTGATAGCGGTACGCTCCGCAAAGCTGCGCAGATTAAAATTACTGCTGCGGATTTCCGGCAGATAACGTCTGCGTCCCATCAGCGTGCTGACATAGCCTTGCTCACGTGCCTTGGCTACAATATCTTCCATATATTTTTTTACACCGGTATAGCGTTCAAAGTAGCTGTCAATATAGCCTGCTGCCTCCTTACGGCCGACATCCAGCTGCTTGGCCAGGCCAAAGTCACTGATACCGTAAACAATACCGAAGTTAACGGCCTTCGCACGGCTGCGCATTTGGGGCGTTACCTCCTCAAGCGGCACACCGAAAACCTCGGCAGCGGTGCGCGCATGGATATCCTGACCATGACGGAAGGCCTCCAAAAGCAGCTCATCCTGCGCAATGCAGGCCAGAATCCGCAGCTCAACCTGCGAATAATCGCAGCTCATCAAAAGGTCATAGCCTGCTCCCGGAACAAAGATGCGGCGAATCTGTCTGCCCTCCTCCGTGCGTGCAGGAATGTTCTGCAGGTTAGGATCAGTGCTGGATAAGCGTCCTGTTACCGTCACCGTCTGCTGGAAGTGCGTATGAATGCGTCCCGTTTTGGGATTAATCAACGGCTGCAGTCCTTCCAGATAGGTAGACTGCAGCTTCGCCAGCTTGCGATGCTCCAGAATGGTAGCAATCAGCGGATGCTTGCCCTCCAGTGCTTCCAATACCTTGGCATCGGTAGAATAGCCTGTTTTCGTCTTTTTGATTACCGGCAGCTGCAGGCGTTCAAATAAAATCACGCCCAGCTGCTTGGGAGATTTCAGGTTAAATTCTTCGCCCGCCTGCTCCTGCGCCAACGCCTCCAGCTTAGCAATACGATGACCCATATCTTCGTTCAGCTGCAGCAAAAGCTCCTTGTCCGGCGTAATACCGGCAAACTCCATCTGCGCCAGCACCGGTGCCAACGGCAGCTCAAATTCTTCGTACAGCTTGAGCTGCTGCTGTTCAGCCAACAGTCCGCGCAGCTTAGATGCGAGCTGCTGCAGATTTTCGCAAGGCGTTGCCAGTACTCCCGGCAGATTGCGGCGGCTCAAATCCTCCAGGCTGTAGGAGCTGTGGCCGGGGTCGGCAACATAGCCTGCCAAAGCTACATCATCAACTATTCCCTGCACCTTCACCTTGCGGCACAGGCAGCATTTATAAAGCTCCTTGCTGTCTATCGTTATCTTTTTGCTGCCTGCGTCTGCCAGCCAGCTGTCGAATTTATCCCAACAGCCGCTCTGCGCGTCCAGCACATAAATTTTATCATTAACCAAAATTTCGGCACTGCTGAAATACAGCTCCGGCAGCTGTCCTGCTACCTGAGCATGCACGGCAACAGGCTGCTTTGCTTTAGCCAATGCACCAAAGAGCTCCTCTGCCAGCTGCGGCGTATTTACTGCCACCTGCGGCAAGCCTTCCTGCTCAACAGCTTCACCGAAAAGGTCAAAGCTGTTCTGCGCACCGCCGAGTACCGCGGCAAAGCGCTCGTACATATTGCGGAACTCCAAATCCTGCAGCAGGGTGCGTGCTTCCTCCTTCATCGGCTGCAGCTCGTAGTTCTGCACAGCGGTATCAACCGGTGCTTGCGTGCAGATTGTTGCCAGCTGCTTCGACAGCAGAGCAGATTCTTTATTGTCCGTCAGCTTCGTCTTTAACGATTTGCCGGAAACCTTGTCGATATTCTCCAGCACCGTTTCAACATTACCGTATTCCTTAATCAGCTTCATTGCTGTTTTAGGACCTACGCCCGGCACGCCGGGAATATTATCCGAGGTATCGCCCATCAGGCCCTTCAGCTCAATCAGCTGCTTAGGCTGCAGTCCCTCGTAATTGGCAGCAAATTCCGCCTCATCAAAAACTTGAATATCGCTGATGCCGCGCTTGGTATAAAAAACCTTGGTACGCTTATCAATAAGCTGCAGCTCATCGCGGTCACCGGTAACAATGATAACCTCAACCTCCGGCGGTGCCTGCGCAGCAAAGGTACCGATAATATCATCGGCCTCATAATCATCCAGCTCCAGCGTGCGTATTCCCATGCATTCCAAAACCTTCATCGCCAAAGGAAACTGCTCGCTCAGCTCGCTCGGAGTAGGCTTACGCTGCGCCTTATACTCCGCATACAGCTTGCTGCGGAAGGTTTTGCGCGATTTATCAAAGGCAACCGCCATATAACGCGGCTTCACCTCATCCAAAAGCTTCAGCAGCATGTTGCACAGTCCGTACACTGCTCCCGTATGGATACCCTGACGCGTAGTCAGCGGCGGCAAAGCAAAAAACGCTCTATGTATTAAGCTGCTGCCATCTATTACTAAAAATTTATCTGCCATAACTGCTCCTCCTCTATGCCGCTCACATAGAATAAACATTAATGTAATTATTATATCATAGCAAGGCAAGAAAATATGTAACTAATATGTAAGAAAGGGCAAAGTTTATACCGGCCTTCAGCATATGGTGTTGCATTATAAAAAAGCCCGACAGTATCACTTGGCGATACTATCGGGTTCTGTTGAGTTTTTGTGAAAACCGAAAAAGGCAAAGAGGAACAGGTAATACCGTATTGCGGCGCTAGTGTGCCTGGTGAAATCTTAGTACTGCTCAATCTAATTCAGTTCTAACTCGATTTTAATTCATTTTTAACTCGTTTTATCGAGTTAGAATTACTTTTAATTCGTTTAATTAATTTTTGTCGAGTTAGAATTTTAGTAACCGTCCCCCGCCTTTCACAATATAGCAGTATTATTCTGCTTTCTTGTTCCCATTATGGCAAAAAAGCAATAGACAGTGAATAAAAAGCGCAGAACTGTCCGCATGCCGTGTTCTGCGCTGAGCTACTACTTAAAAATATATTTTTTCTGCCGGATAATAGTCATGCAGTATTTTCCTTAAAAGTGAAAAATCATCTGATTTAAACTTCACCAGAGAATACTTAGTTTGAATATAATCTATAAAATCCTGTAAATTATTACATTTAATATAATGCTCTTGGGAATCATCCCTGATATATTTGCCGATTACATCATTGATAAGCTTAATCGTTTCCGGAGCAACGTCTGCCTCCGGAACGAGATATAATTGCGAAATAATATTATTGAAGCTGTAGGCCATAGGTTTATGCCAACGGCTTTGCGACAGCATAAACAGACGGGCAAAGGCGATAAGATTACGCAAGCTTTGGTTGGCACGATGTACATTGCCTTCCTGTTTACCTTCCTGTTCAAATGCAGTCAGCTTCGGCGGAACTGCCATATCCCAGCATTGGAGCAGCTTGAGTCCTCTTTTTTCCGGAAAAACCGGATAATAGACAACTCTCTTTTCCAAATCGCACACTTTGAGCATAATAATATCATCCTTCAAAAAGCGATCGCTGCCATCAGCATTATAAACAAAACTCCATGGCGGCAGTTCCTCATAAGATTCTACCTGAACGCGGTGTTTATCATTCATTCCTATAGCTGCTGACAAATTCTCGCAAAACTCTTTTTGAAAAGCAATGATTTCCTTAGTGCTTGCTTCTCTGCACTTATACATTGCATCATCCCTTCCTTAATCAAATTAATTGTTTACCTGACTTCTCCCATGCCCTTCAAGGCTGTTCTCCTTTCCCAGATTATAGAAACACTATATTTTTGCTTACCCGTCTGTTATAATTTAAAAATTCTCTATATTTAGATTCTTTTCTTTATTCGCAAAATTCATCGCTATTTTTTACGGCTATTTGATGAGCTTCACGAATCACAAATAGCCGTAGTAAAGATTCCGTTCCCAGAGTTGTTTTATTAACTAGTCTTTATATACATAATTATACTATACCACATTATTTTTGTCTAGTATTTTTTAAAAGTTAATCCGATTTTTATTTTGTCTTTAATTATCCTTTATGTTGCTATCGGATTTATTCTTATTTAAATTGCTTATCGATTTTTTGCTTCTTTATTCCTTATCGGAGCGCTCATTTATTCCGGCACAAAGCAAAGTCAGGACACCCAAGGTCCAAAATAACAATCCCATCTGAGTATTGAAATAAACATGGTCAGTCAATCCGCCAATAATAATGCCTACTGTTGCCAGCACATAACCGCGTCCCATAGCCTTCAGCCACAAGCTGCGTCCATGATAGGCCAGCTTCCAGCCTGCAGGCAGAAAAATTCCGAACCAGATAACAAGAAAGACCAACAGACCATGCGCACCCAGCTCCGCCCAGATATTCAAGAAAATATTGTGGCAGTGGTACATGATAACGTTCTTGTCCGCCAGATAAAAATTATATGTAGGATATACAAAACGGTAGCCATACCAGCCTACACCAAACGGGAATTCCTCAATAATCCATTTGGTACTCTTTAAATAAGCCATGCGCAGAGCAATAGAGGTATCACCGCCGTAACCGCCGCGGATAGATTCCAGACGCTGCAGCACCGCCTGACCGCCAAGCGCCAGAGCCGCCGCACCGCCGCCAAGGACAGGAATAAAAGCCTTACGGCAGAACAGCACGCAGAACGCCAGCAGCATCACAGCGCAGGCTACCCAGTTACCGCGTGAATATGTATAAAGCAGGCAGACTGCTGCCAAAAGTCCCGTAACAAGAAACGCCAGACGCCATTTTTTATACGCCTTAGTCTGATTGAAAAAGGCTGTACTGTAAGCAACAACCAGCACAAGATAACCTGCCAGGATATTGGGGTTAACCAGCGTAGAGAAAACGCGCACCTTCAAATCAGGGAACTGCGCCGGGTCCACCCAGATGCCCTCAGCCGTAACGCCGAAAATCTTCTGCGCAATACCGATGGCACTCACCAGTAGCGATACGATTAAAAAGGCGCCCATGAGCTGCAACGGACGCGGCAAGGCGCCGAAGCGCTGCCACACAAGCGCCAGCCTTTGCTTAGCGTCAGCATTTTTCCAGGCCTCGCTTTGCGTCAGCGGCTCAATAGCGCAAGCAGTCAGACCTGCCCTGTCCTGCTCACTGCTGCGTCCGTAACGCAGCAGCACAAAAAACAGCGCCGCATACTGGCCCACAACATACACCAGATTCCAGAAGGATAAAAATCTGTCCAAGGAAAAATATACCGAAACAACCGCAATCAGCAAAAGAAGATAAAACGCTCCCTGCTGCCACGGCTTCAGCACATTCTCCTGCTGCGGGCACCCCTTAACATGCGACACAATCACAGCACCGATAAAGGTCATCGCCACACAGAAAGAGGTAAATTTCTGTTCCAGCGGAATAACCGCCACAGTAAACAGCAGCATATACCATATTTTATTTTCGAGATAATTTGCCAGTTTTGTCATGATACACCCTAACAAAAGATTCTATTTTCTTAAACAAACAATTAATATATCGCAGAGCAACATTTAATTGCGACGCAGATACGCCCCCTTCCGCCTCGCTACGCTCGGCACCTTCCCCGAGGGGCAGGCAAGAAGGTTAGCAAACAGCCTTAACGAGCAATTAATATATCGCAGCACGATATTTAATTGCGACGCAGATACTCGTTACCGAAGTCAATAAACCTCAATATCGTCTTCAGTTCATCCCACGCTTATCCGCCAGCAGCATCTTCTTAAACTCGCCCACCAGATACAGGCTGCCGCAAACGCACACAACACCGTCAGTGCCTGCTCCGTGGATAGCAGCATCATACGCCGTAGCAAGATCAGCCTCCGCCACAGCATTGCTGCCCACCAGCTTCGCCAAATCCGCAGCCTCCGCAGCACGCGCACCCTCATCGGCACGCACGGTGTAAACAACATCATCCTGCTTAATCAGCGTTTTGATAACACCGCTCATATCTTTGTCACCCATCATGCCAAAGACAAACTGCACCTGCTTGCCGGGATAGTATTTATCCAAAGCATTACGCAGAGCCTTGGCACCGTCAGGATTGTGCGCACCGTCCAGAATAATATCCGGATTCTTATGAATACGCTCCAACCGTCCCGGCCAAACGGTATTCGCTACACCCACATGAAGCGCCAGCTCGTTAATGCGGTCATCCTGCTTGCTCACCAGCTTGGCAGCAACAATCGCTACGCTGGTATTCTTAATCTGATGCTCGCCCGGCAGCTTGATTTCATAATCGGAATGATAAAAATCACCTGCATGCAAAGTAAAGGTCTGGCCCTCCATCGAGCTTTTTACCTCCGTGCCGTGAAAAGCCTTGCCGTAAAGATAAACAGGCGCTTCCTTAAACATAGCCAGGCTTACAATAGGACCAAGAGCTTCATTGCCTTCGGCAGCGGTAACCAGAGGCACCTTCTCCTTGATAATGCCTGCCTTCTGCATAGCAATGCGCTCCAAAGTTTTGCCGCAGCGGTCAGTATGGTCCAGCGCAACATTGGTAATAACGCTGACCACCGGCGTAATCACGTTGGTGGAATCCCACAGGCCGCCCATGCCTACCTCAATAACGGCGTAATCCACCTTCTGCAGATAAAAATATAAAAATGCTGCAGCAGTCAGAATCTCAAACTGCGTCGGCTGCTCGCACACGCCCTTTTTGACAACGCTGTCGGCAGCAACCTTTACCGCAGTAATCGCCGTGGCAAAATCCTCGTCGCTGATATCCTTGCCGTTGAGGTTGATGCGCTCGTTATACTTCACCAGATGCGGGGAAGTAAACTTGCCCACCTTCAGGTTTGCTGCCAGCAGAATATTCGTAATCATGCTGGTAACAGAGCCTTTACCGTTAGTGCCGGTTACATGCACTGTTTTAATCTTTTGCTCCGGGTTTCCCAACTCCCGCAAAAGTCCTTCAATACGCTCCATACCGAGCTTAATGCCAAATTTGCCCAGGCTGTCTAAATATGCCAGGCTTTCTGTATAATTCATTGTGCTTACGCCTCCATTAATAATTAGCTAACAGTTTATTATAACATAGTTTTGCGCGCCGCGTCTTGCGAAAAGCACAAAAATAGCCGCTGCGTCACAAGAACGAGCGACTATTTTGCTAAGCGAAATACTTACATATTATATATAGCAGCTTTCAGCTGCCAAGGCAGTACTACGACTGCAAGGGATCCTCGCCATATTGGTTTGGTCCTTCGGTTCCTTTGAAGAATAAAATATAGATGTAAAACAAAATGTTAACCAGCGGCACAAACAAAAGCAGCATCCACCAACCGCTTTTATCCAGGTCATGCAGACGACGTGCAAGCATCATAATTCCGGCTACAAAGCCAAATATACATAACACTAAAAGCAAAACTGCAAACAAAAGCTCCAGAGCCTCAATGGCTGCAGTTGCAAGCTCCAGAATCCCCTGGATAATGCCTAGCACAAAGGACAGAAAAAAGCTTCTGTAAATATAGGATTTACGGTTCAGGCGTCCTTTAGACGTAAAGAACAGCTCCTTGAAAACTGCTTCCTTATCCGCACTGCTGTCCTTAAACAGCAGGTCCAGGCCCTCGCCAAGATTCAAAAACTTCTTGCCTGCTCCCGGCGGTGTATTATAAGCGGCAGAACCGTTATCATCCTTGCTGCCAAAACGTTCCTCCGCAAACTTTTGCTGATTATCGGCATTAAAATTATTATAGGAATTTGCCTGACTATCGGTATTATTATTTGCCTGCGTAGCATCAGCCTTAGCTCCCGACTCAAAATTATCGTGGCTGTCGCCAATGCTTTTTTTATAGCTTGTATCGGCACCGGAAGCAGCACCGGCTAAACCAACAGCTCCGGCAGCCGCGGCAATTCCGCCTGCTCCCTCCTGAGGCTTTTGCTCCTGCTCCAGCTTTTGTCCGCAATTCTCGCAAAATTTGGCACCGGGTTTAATTTCACTTCCGCAATTAGTACAGAATTTAGACATTTTCATCGCCCCCTTTTTCTTTTATTGTAACCCAAGAAGCACTGCAATTCAAGAGAGCAAACAGCGTACAGCGCCAAACCTTCACAGCTTGTTCGTTGTACACTTTCCTTTAAAACCGTACAAAACTGTACATACCGTACAAAGCCCCATACTGCAAGGCTTTGCGCCTGTACGGTTTTATTCGTCCTGTAAGGTTTCACTCTCCTTGAGCCAAACTTCGTCCAACCGCTTATTCACTGCCGATGTATGCTTTCCTAAGCTCAATTCATTATAATGATAGCGCCAATCGTCATATTCCTCACGCGTTATTTTACCATGCTCCAGTGCTGTCTGCATATCCAGCCATTCCTGCAACACGCTGTCATTAAACATTCTCTGCGAACAGTCCTCGTCCAGCTTCGTATCAAGTATTATGGCAAAATGACCGTCAACCTTGGTAATCTTCCAGCCAGCACGGTCCTCCATGGAAAAAAACGTCTGCATTAAGCCTGCCCAATTATAAACTTCAGGAATCTTGAACACAGCAGCATCCACGCCAAAAATTTCGCCCAGCCTTTGCAGCGTAGCCTCCTTGGGCCTCCTGATGCCGTTTTCATACTGGTTTATGCGCACCTCCGCCGTAGATTCCGAATATCCTAAAAGCAAGCCAAGCTGCTTCTGCGTCAACTTATGCTTATAACGAAAATAGCAAATGCGTCTGCCCATAGCTATGTCTATAGCCATACTAAGCACCTCCAACTAAAACAAATTCTATTATTTTCAGTATAGTATTAAATAAGGCTGTTGGCAAGCAAATCTATTATCGTCAGAAAATTTATTTATTTTTCTTAACTTAACTAAATTTGTTTATTATAATAGTCTTGTAAGCTAAACTATTTATGTTTAAGTCGTGAATATTTTATATTTTGAGAGGAGACTTTTTATGACAACAATCAACAATGTATTCCAACCGCCTTCCGCGCAGGAGCTGCAGACGCTTTCCATGCCGGAGCTTTATGACACGGAGTTTCCCGTGCCTCAGCCAATTATCCAGGATTTGCTTTACCCCGGACTGTACATTTTGGCAGGCGCACCCAAAATCGGTAAATCCTTTCTTGTAGCACAGCTTGCCTACCATGTTGCCCGCGGCGAACAGCTTTGGTCTTATCCTGTACAGCAAAGCAGTGTGCTTTATCTTGCTTTAGAGGATAAGTTTTCCCGCCTGCAGCAGCGTCTTGTGCGCATGTTTGATATGGAGGTCACAGAAAACCTGCATATGGCAGTCAGTGCGCAGGATGTTGATAACGGTCTGGAGGAGCAGCTGAACTCCTTTATGCAAAAGTATCCGGACGTACGCCTGATAATCATTGACACCCTGCAGAAAATACGTAGCGCTCAGGACGAAAAATGTAATTACGCCCGCGATTACAGCAGTGCAGCTAAGCTGAAGGAATTTGCCGATAAGCATAATATTTGCCTTCTGCTGGTGCATCATACGCGCAAGCAGCAGTCTGAAGACTCCTTTGAGATGATTTCCGGCTCCAACGGTCTTTTGGGTGCGGCGGACGGTGCTATGGTGCTGCGCAAAAGTCAGCGCGGTGACCATAATGCTTCCCTGGAGATTGTCGGCCGCGACCTTGCTGACCAGCTGCTTTCGCTGAGCTTTTCGCAGACACGCTGCCTCTGGATGCTGGAGCGAGCTGCTGCAAGCCGCTTTCTGCAGCCACCGGACGAGGTGCTGGAAGCAATCAGCGCCTTTGTGCAGCAATGCAACGGCCATTGGCACGGCACAGCGCAAGGATTGTTGGACGCTATGCATTATAAGGAAATAAAAAGCAATAGCCTTGGCCGCAGAATTAACGCCAAAAAGCAACAGCTTTTAGATTCCTATAATATCGTATCTAATCGCTACCGCAGGGATATTGATCTGCGCTACCTGCCGCCGCAGGCACAAACTGCGTAAACTCAATACCGTACACATAAAAAAACCGTACAACCCCAAAGCCGCATGTGGCAAGGGATTGTACGGTTTGTACGGTTTTTAGGAAGCACTGCATTAGGCTTAAGCAGTTCTCTTTTCTGCCAGACGGCGCACCTCTTCCAAGGCAAGCTTGCTGTGCTTAGCGGCAAATTCAACACTCATACCATCAGCTAACAAACTCAAAGCAACCTCTACGCTTTTCTTATGCTCCGTTTCTTTAGCTACATTCTGTGCATACAATTCAATGATGTCTGTCATTTTCTCTTCGCCCTCCTTGCTACATTTTAAAAACTCCATACGCTCGGCAAATTCTTTATAATGCAGCTTTGCCGGTTCTGTACAATACAAATCCTGCATCAGTCTTCCCAATGCAGTATTGTCACGACAATTACTGTTTACATAAACAATATACGATCCATCAGAGAAATCTGAACTCTCCTCTTTAATTACGCGCTCTACGCTGTAAAGCGGAAGTCCTTTCTTAAATACATCATTTTCAGTAATAAAAATGATATAGCTGTCAGGCAGCTCATTGTAATCCCTATTAGTTTGCAAAAATTGCGTGTCTAACACACTGCTGTAAAATCTTGCTCTTCTCACAGATGCGCCTTCATCGCTTCGCTGCACTTCCACATTAAAATATCTGCCAAATCCATCCTCTGCCAAAATATCCAACTGTGCGGAATGTCCGTAAATATTCTGGATAAATCTTTGTATTCTTACATTTTTCACTTTGATTTTATCATCTTTCAAAATAACGCGCAACATTATTTGCGCTGCCGACACATTATCATCCAGCATAAGATTCATAAATTTATTATTCATCATACTTAGTCCTTCTATCACCTGTCTGATAAGCTTATAATCTGACTGCATCTCAGCAACTCCTTTGTAATTATCTGATTATTCTTTATTTTTAACAGTATAGCATTCATCCTGCCAGAAGTCAACATAATTTTCTGACTATTTTACTGCTATAAAAAAACTGCCGCCGAACTCGTACCTATTCACTAGTACAAATCCGGCAACAGCAGATTTTTTTAGTCTAGCTTATTTTTATAAGGTCTTCAGCCTTAGCTTTTTCTTTTTCGATAACAGCCTTAGGCCACTTGGAAATCATAATGCTTTCTTCTTCGTGCGACAGGCATTGGTAAAATTTCACGCCAAACTTTCACAGCTTGTTCGTTGTACGCTTTTCTTTATATATGTTAAAATATTTTTATGGTGCTTCCATAACGGTAGG